>WNGL01003069.1_pt1 | contig 30537 bp, 26 predicted proteins | sample 5400591 | NCBI WGS metagenome assembly WNGL01 (sample SAMN13153377, study PRJNA577476) | soil metagenome | isolation source: 80 cm soil or saprolite under Garry oak tree replicate 1 | place: USA:California | collected 2016-06-15 | reverse complement strand
TGGTGAGTATCAATATCGTTTCAACCGCCGCTTCGATCTGGCCAAGATGCTCTCTCGACTGGTTACAGCAACTGTCCGGACAGGCAAGCGTCCCGAGGCTTGGTTGCGGTTAGCGGGAGATCAGTTCTAATCAGGTTATTTGATGAGCTGGGACAGCTTGATCGTGCCATCGCGGATTATACCAGGGCGCTTTCGTTGAAACCCGACGCCGTCAAAACATATATTAACCGGGGTAATATTTATCGGAAAATGGGCAAGAGAGAGTTTGCAATGAGTGATTATCGAAAGGCTTGCGATTTGGGCAGCAAAGAAGGTTGTGACGCCCTGGGAGCGCAATGACAAGCGTCAACCGTTAATCAGCCGAATGCTATCGCCGCCCACCATGCACCCACCACCGCGACCCAGCTCAACAGCGCCAGCAGGGCATTCAAAACACTCCCCGGCCGGCCATATTTCCCCACCATAAATTCCGCTCCGATCCCGAAAAACAGGCCAAAACAGAAGCCGAGCAGGTGCGCGCCCAGGTCGGTATTCTTCCCCTCGGTGCCCAAGATCGCCAGCAGAGCCAGACCGGCGGCAATCGGTATGAACCAGCGCCGCCGGAGGTGATGACGGTGGTGCACCATGCTGATGGCGGACAGGATACCGACCGCGCCGAAGACGGCGGTTGAAGCCCCTACCGAACGATGCACCGGCGACTGCAGCATGGCGTTGACGAGATTGCCGAGGGCGCCGGAGCCGAGGAGCAGGCTCCAGGCCAATCCCGAACCGAGTTCACGGCAGAGCAGAATGATGAAGACGCCGCCGATCGTCAGGTTGCTGAGCAGGTGCATCAGGTCGGCGTGCAGCGTCAGGGCGGTTACGCATTGCCACAATCGGCCTCCCATAATTTCTTCGGCATGCGCCGCGCCGAGCTCGTTCAGGTCCAGCAGACCCCGGCCGGGGAGGGAAATCCCGAACAGATTCAGGTTATGAAAGGTCGCCAGCAGGATCAGGATCGAAAGGGTCGGCAGGGTGTTTTCAAAAAGCTGGCGCGAGGCCGGGAGCGGAGGGGGCCAGTTGCGGTTGGCTTCATCGAACAGGCGCAGTTCCCTGCGGGCGCTCTCCAGTTGCGGCTCCGGCACCAGCAGCCTCCACCCGGCTCCGTCGGACTCGATGCAGCAGGGGATGGAGCGGGAGTCAAGCACGAGCGCCCGGCTTTTTGCCTGGCTTTTGGTCAGAAAGATGCCGTCCGGGGTGAGAGGCCTCCAGGAGCCGCCGTCGTCGTTTTGCTGTTGTTCCGAAAGGTCCATGACAGCGACTATAACCACTAACTTGAAGAAATGCCATGCGGGCATTAAAAAAATTCGCGCCGGTGACAGAAAAAGCGTTCAGGAGGCGATTCGAACCATGACGGACGACAGTTGCTATACAACTGCCTAATTTATGTGCATAAGTTTGCTCCGGGAAAAAATCATGCGGAATAAACAGTGTACGTTGGCACGCCAAATGCTGAAGAGCAGGTAGCAACAGCACCGTTTCGCAAATTCACTTATGGCAAAGGCGCCAACCATTACACACGAAATGGGGGCGCCTTTGCGTTTTGGAGAGGTAGATCATGGCAAAGCCGGACTGGTACGACACCGATAACTGCGAAACCCACGACAAGGGCGCGCCCAAGTTCTGCAAGAAATCCGAACCGGGGGAAGGTACCGAACGCTCCTGCGCCTATGACGGCGCCAGGGTCGTACTGATGCCGATCACCGATGTGATCCATCTGGTACATGGGCCGATCGGCTGTGCCGGCAACTCCTGGGATAACCGCGGCGCCAGATCAAGCGACTCCCAACTCTACCGGCGCGGCTTCACCACCGAGATGCTGGAGAACGACGTCATCTTCGGCGGCGAGAAGAAGCTCTACAAGGCGATCCTCGATCTGGCGGAACGGTACAAGGATCAGGCCAGGGCCGTCTTCGTCTATGCCACCTGCGTGACCGCCATGACCGGCGACGATGTGGAGGCGGTCTGCACGGCGGCCCAGGAGAAGGTTGCGATCCCGGTCATCCCGGTCAACACCCCCGGCTTCATCGGCGACAAGAACATCGGCAACCGCCTGGCCGGCGAGATCATGTTCAAGTACGTGATCGGCACGACCGAGCCGCCGGTGCTGGGCGAATACCCGATCAACCTTATCGGCGAGTACAACATCGCCGGCGACCTGTGGGGCATGCTGCCGCTCTTCGACCGGCTGGGAATCCAGGTGCTGTCCTGCTTCAGCGGTGACGCCAAGTTCGAGGAGCTGCGCTACGCCCACCGGGCCAAGCTGAATATCATCATCTGCTCCAAATCGCTGACCAACCTGGCCAAAAAGATGCAAAAAACCTACGGCATGCCCTACCTAGAGGAGTCCTTCTACGGCATGACCGACACGGCCAAGGCGCTGCGCGACATCGCCCGCGAACTGGACAACATCGTCAATGGCCTCGAAAAGCGGGTCATGCAGGACCGGGTGGAGCGGTTGATCGAGGAGGAAGAGGCCAAATGCCGCGCCGCCATCGCCCCCTACCGGACCAGGCTGGAAGGCAAAACCGCCGTACTGTTCACCGGAGGGGTCAAGACCTGGTCGATGGTCAATTCCCTGACCGAGCTGGGGGTAGAGGTGCTGGCGGCCGGGACGCAGAACTCGACCCTGGAGGATTTCTACCGCATGAAGGGCCTGATGCACAAGGATGCCCAGATCATCGAGGACACCTCCACGGCCGGCCTGCTGGCGGTCATGCGCGAGAAGATGCCCGATCTGATCGTGGCCGGCGGCAAGACCAAGTTCCTGGCGCTGAAGACCAAGACCCCTTTCATGGACATCAATCACGGCCGCACCCATCCCTACGCCGGCTATGAGGGGATGGTCACCTTTTCCCGGCAGCTGGACATGACGGTCAACAACCCGATCTGGCCCACCCTGAATGCCCCGGCACCATGGGAAAAGAGCGACGAGGAGCTGGCGGCGGACCTGACGGCAACCGCCGGGCATGCCGAGGCGTTCCTGGCCGAGGATATCTCGGCATCAAAGGTCAAGGTTTCCACCAAGGCCGCCACGGTCAACCCGCAGAAGAACTCGCCCGCCCTTGGGGCCACCATGGCCTATCTGGGGATCGACAACATGCTGGGACTGCTGCACGGCGCCCAGGGGTGTTCGACCTTTATCCGCCTGCAGCTGTCACGGCATTACAAGGAGTCCATCGCCCTGAATGCCACCGCGATGAGCGAGGACTCCGCTATCTTCGGCGGCTGGGAAAACCTGAAGAAGGGGATCGGACGGGTGATCGAAAAGTTCACTCCCCAGGTGGTCGGGGTGATGACAACCGGCCTGACCGAGACCATGGGTGATGACGTAAGCAGCGCGATAAAGCAGTTCAGGGAGGAACATCCTGAACACGATTCAGTCCCGATCATATGGGCATCCACTCCCGATTATTGCGGGTCGCTCCAGGAGGGGTACGCGGCTGCCGTCGAGGCGATTGTCACCAGCCTGGCGGAGGGGGGCGCGGCACTCCCCGGCCAGGTCAATCTGCTCCCCGGAGCCCACCTTACCCCTGCCGACGTGGAAGAGCTGAAAGAGCTGGTTGAATCCTTCGGCCTGACGGTGCTGACGATCCCGGATATCTCCAATGCGATGGACGGCCATATCGATGATGTGGTTTCGCCGCTCTCGACCGGGGGGATCACCGTTGAAGATATCAGGAAGGGGGGGCGGAGTGTTGCGACACTTTATGTCGGAGACAGTCTGGCCAAGGCCGCTCTCAAGCTGAAGGAAAAATTCGGCATCCCTGCCTACGGCTTCACGTCGCTGACCGGTCTGGCAGAGACCGATCGTTTCATGGAAACCCTGGCGGCGATCAGCGGCAATCCGATCCCGGAGAAGCATCGCCGCTGGCGGAGCCGCCTGATGGACGCCATGGTGGACAGCCACTACCAGTTCGGCACCAAAAAGGTGGCGATCGCCCTGGAATCCGACAACCTCAAGACCATGACGAATTTTCTGGCCGGGATGGGGTGCGAGATCCAGGCGGCGCTTTCCGCCACAAGAACAAGAGGACTGGACGGTCTCCCCTGCAAAAACGTCTTCGTCGGGGATCTGGAGGATCTGGAGACGGCGGCCATCGGAGCCGACCTGATCGTGGCCAACTCCAACGGTCGTCAGGCGGCCGCAAAGCTGAAGATCGGCGCCCACCTGCGCGCCGGTCTGCCGGTTTTCGACCGGCTGGGGGCTCACCAGAAGGTCTGGACCGGTTATCGCGGCACGCTGAACCTGGTGTTCGAGACCGCCAACCTTTTCCAGGCTAATGCAAAGGAAGCGCAGAAGCTGGCGCATAATTAAAACCGACCCGCCCTCCTCCGGCAAGAGAGGAATTAAAGGTGGTTGGAAAGGAGACATCATGAAAATCGCATTTACAACTTCAAACGGTGAGACCATCGATCAGCATTTCGGTCAGTGCCAGAACTTCCACATCTGGGAGGTAGGGCCGAATGAGGCCGCTTTCCTGGAGGCGGTCACTGTGGGAGAACATGGCAGCGATGAAGAAGATCGCATCGCTGCACGGGCACAGCTGCTCTCGGAGTGCTCCATCGTCTACACCATGCAGATCGGCGGCCCGGCGGCGGCCAAGCTGATAGCGCAGAAAATCCACCCGATGAAGACCAACGGCGAAGTCAGCCTGAAAGAAACGGTGGAGCGCTTTCAGGAAGTGCTGCGCGGCAACCCGCCTCCCTGGCTCAGGAAGGCGATGAACAAAGGAGCTGCAACTTCCTTTCTGGAAGATTGAAACCATACTACATATAAGTAAAGGAGAAGGATCATGGCTTACATTACCGGATTAACACGCGACAAACAGGAGTGGACCCCGCAGTTCATCAAATCTATCGACGAGGAGCTCTGCATCGGCTGCGGCCGCTGCTACAAGGTCTGTGCCCACGATGTGCTGGCGTTTGAAGAGCTGGATGGCGACGATTCCGCCAAGATGTACATGATGGTCGCCAACCCCGGCAACTGCATCGGCTGTCAGGCATGTGAGCGTACCTGTTCGAAGAAGTGCTTCAGCTTTGAACCGGTCATGCTGTAGAACGGCAATCAACGGGTTGGTGCGCCGCTTACGGGAGTCGCATCAACCCCGGTTTTTCGTGAAGGAGGTGTCGCATGCTTATCGCAGTCGCATCGAAAGATGGCAAGGAGATCAACCAGCACTTCGGCCATGCCGAGCGTTTTCTGATCTATGATGTCGAAAACAGCGAGGTAAAACTGGTTGATGAACGAAAAGTAGACCGCTATTGCAGCTTTGATCCCGATCACCCGCTGCGGGGGCATCTGCTCAGAGGCATTGCCGATGCTCTTGCCGGATGCCGGGCGGTTGTGACCGCCCAGATGGGGGAACACCCGAAAGGAGAGCTGGAAAAACTCGGCGTCGAGCCGTTCGTGACCAGCGGCCCGATCAAGCTTACTCTGGTGGAACTGGCAAAGATTCTGTAAACCTCACCACCCGCGGCCCTTTAGGCCCCTCGGGTCCTCCTCAGCAAGGAGGGGAGCTAGAGTCCCCCTCCTATTTTAGGAGGGGCTAGGGGTGGTAAGGTGTTGGTCGCTTTTCTACGATTCACAACGAGGTGATGACCCGTCATGCACAACGGTTCCTTTAACAACTGCAACCTGCCCCCATGGGTCATCGCCTCGCGCCATTTCAACGACAATCCCCAACCGATCGAGATCCAGGGGGTCAAGGAGGGGAACCGCTTCCTTTTTGACCGGCTCGCCACGTTCGACAGCCAGGAAGAGCGGGCCCTGACCTTCAACGACTACATGTCGGTGAAGTTTCAGCTCCATCTGTGGCAGGACCAGACCGACAGCGCCCGGAAAAGCATCAAGAACAGCTATCTCCGCTATCTGCGCGGCTGGATGATGGATTCCAACTCGGTTGAGGGGGCGGTCCTCAAGCGCTGGGTCGAAAGCCGCATGGGTATCGTACCCAGTTTCCACCGTGCCCGCATCGGCGGCATTCACAGCGAAGCGTACTTCGACTACTCGGTGGATGTCATGAAGGGGAGCGCCCGCACCAACGCAATCCAATCGCAGCTCGATATCCTCTACGAATACTGCCAGTTCGAACTGTCCCGGAAATATCCGGCCTCACCGGCAATCAACCTCTATCGCGGCACCTACGACGCCAGTGAGCACGAAGTCATCGAGCAGATCGACAGGCGCAGTCAGATCGTACGCCTGAACAACCTGGTGTCGTTCACGTCCGACGAGGAGCGGGCCTGGGAATTCGGTTCGACCGTCTGGGAGGTCCGGGTGCCGCTCTGCAAGGTCTTCTTCTACAACGACCTGCTCCCCGGCAGCATCATGAAGGGTGAGGGGGAATATCTCGTCATCGGCGGGGAATACCGGGTCCGGCAGGTGATGTGTACTATGGGGTGAGTGATGTCGGATTTTGAAGGTTGAATTTCGAATCGAAAAATTAATATCCGCGAGAACCGTTTTTACTGCCGCACCGGGAGCGTGACCGTAAACGTGGTGCCCCCGCCGACTCGGCTCTTTACCTTGATTTCCCCCCCCATGTTTTCAACCAGACTCTTCGTTACGAACAACCCCAATCCGGTACCATCACCCGGTTTTTTTGTTGTGAAGTAGCGGTCAAAGATCAGGTTGATGGTTTCGGACGGGATTCCCGGTCCATTGTCGGCAATGGTGAAGCAGACGTTGTCGCATCCGACATTTTCAGTTTCGACCAGGACCTTCCCCCCGCCATTTTCCATGGCTTGCAGGGCATTCATGATGATATTGAGCAGAATCTGCTTCAGAATGTTGGCGTCCAGCCGGATGACAGGGAGCGTATGATCGAAATGTTTCAGGACGATAATGCCGCGCCGGGCAGCTTCGAAGTTCAGAAATTTGAGGACGAAATCGACCGTGAGATTCAGGTCCACCTCACCGATGGTTTCGTCGGGGCTGCTGAAATTAAGCAGGCCCTTGGTAAGATGCGACAGCCGCTGCGCTTCGGAGCTGATGCGGGCGATCATTTCCAGCACACCCGCCGGAACGCCTTCTTCGCGCATGATCATCTGTGATGCCGAGATAATAACGGAGAGCGGAGAGTTCAGTTCATGCACGACACCGGCAGAAATCTTGCCCAGTTCGGCCATTTTCTCGTTATAGGCCAACTGCCGCAGCAGATCCGTGCCGCTTATATTTTCATCTTTATGTCTGGCAGCTGAATCTTTCATGGAAGCTCCAGATGAACAAGAAGCCGCCCACACCGGGCGGCTTCTTGTGGTGATAAAAGTTGATACTGCCTGAGATTACATGTTGTAGCCTGATTCCGAATGCTGCGTCTGGTCGAGACCCATGATTTCATCTTCCTTGTCAACACGCAGACCGATCGTCTTGTCGAGAACGAACGCGATGATCAAGGTTACGATGAAGGCGTATGCTCCTGCGGCCACAACCGCGATCAACTGGATCATCAGCTGCTTGAAATTGCCCGACAGCAGGCCGGTGGCGCCGACCGTGGCAAAGACGCCGGTCATGATCGCGCCGAAGGTACCGCCAACGCCATGTACGCCGAAGGCATCAAGCGAATCGTCATATTTGAATTTGGCTTTCAGCATGATGCCGCCATAGCATACCAGACCGGCCATCAGGCCCATCAGCAGGGCTGCGCCCGGCTGTACAAAACCGGCAGCCGGGGTGATGACAACCAGACCGGCGACGACGCCGGAACCGAAACCGAGGGCGCTCGGCTTGCCGGAGTGGATCCATTCGGCGATCATCCAGGAAAGACCGGCGGCGGCCGGGGCTATTGTCGTGGTGGCGAAGGCCAGACCGGCCAAACCGCCCGCGGCGTCGGACGTGTTGACACCGACGATGGCAGAACCGGCGTTGAAGCCGAACCAGCCGAACCAGAGCAGGCCGACGCCCAGCAGGGTCAGCGGCAGATTGTGCGGAGCCATGCGCTCATTGGGGAAGCCGTGGCGCTTGCCGAGGAAGATCAGGAAGGCCAGGGCGGAAATACCGGACGAGAGGTGAACAACGGTGCCGCCGGCGAAATCGAGGGCGCCTTTCTTGAACAGCCAGCCGTCGGTCATCCAGACCCAGTGTGCCAGCGGGTCATAGACCAGGGTCGTCCAGAGGAGGACGAAGACGCAGTAGGCGGAAAACTTGACACGTTCAGCCATCGCGCCCGAGATAAGGGCCACGGTGATGATGGCGAACATGCACTGATACATGGCGAACACCAGCTCGGGAATCGCGCCCGGCTCCTTGGTGTAGTTCTGAAACAGTGCCCAGTCGACGGTGCCGGTTGCGGCGTCTTTCATGATGACCAGGCCGTTCAGCATCACCTTGCTGAAGTCGCCGATCAGGCCCATGTGGCCCACATCACCGCCAAAGGCGAGCGAATAGCCGACCACCGCCCACTGCACGCCGACGATACCCATCGCGACGAAAGAGTGCATGAAGGTCGAGAGAACGTTCTTCTGGCGAACCATGCCGCCGTAGAACAGTGCCAGGCCGGGGATCATCAGCAGTACCAGCGCCGATGAAACCAGCATCCAGGCGGTGTCGCCGGTATTCAGCACCGGCTTGACATCCGGCGGGGTGGCAGGGGCAGCTGCCGGTGCGGTTGCGTCGGCGGGCTTTGCAGCCTCGGCGGCTGCAGGCGCCGAAGTTGCGGCCGGGGCGGCAGTTGCCGCAGGGGCGGTTATAGCGGCTGCGGGAGTTTTTGCCTCTTCGGCCATAACCGCAAGTGGCAAAAGAAACGAGAATACAGCAAGGATTGCGAAAGCAAACAGGAAATTCAGTCTTACTGGTGTTTTGACCAAGGCTTCATTACCTTCGTGCACTGAGATACAACTATGTACCATGATAAACCTCCTTCTTATTTGTCCACCTATAAGTGGAATACTGCTTAAACCGCGTCGTCGCCTTTTTCTCCTGTACGGATTCTCAGAGCTTCTTCCATAGGAAGTACAAAAATCTTTCCATCACCGATTCTGCCGGTCCTTGCCGCCAGTACAATGGTCTCGACTACCTTGGCGACGAGATCATCGGTAATTGCAATTTCAAGTTTGATTTTCGGAATGAAATCAACCACGTATTCGGCGCCACGATACAGCTCGGTATGCCCCTTTTGGCGGCCGAAACCTTTCACTTCGCTAACGGTGATCCCTTCTATTCCGATCTCGTTGAGAGCATCTTTTACTTCGTCCAATTTGAACGGCTTGATTATTGCTTCGACAAGCTTCATTGCTTACCTCCGTATTTTTCGTTGGGTTGATATCTGCCAGCTATTCTTTTGATGACCTAGCACAAGTCGTGCCATACTTAAATGCTAAACATATCGGTCACTTAAGGCAATATAGCCATCTGGCGATGCCCACGTTTCCGGCAGGGAGATGAAAAACAGGGCATATTCTGCCCGGTTGCTTTTTATTGGTGCTACCGGTCAAGTAACAGCCCGAGCTTTCCGGCCAGCCAGCGGGTGGTGGTGGCCTGGATGATGATCGTCATCAGTATGGTAATAAAGGTAAGCGAGGCGATAACCTCGGCCCCCGGCACCTTCATGCCGACCAGGATGCCGGCCAGGGCGCCGGGAATAACGCCGGTTTCCCTGGTCCAGCACATGAACAACATCTCGTTCAGGCCCCATTTCGACCTTCTATCCGGCAAGGCGCAGCAGAACACGGCCGCAGGTCGGGCTATCAGCATCAGGACGGCTACCAGAGCGACGCCGCTCCAGAGGTATTTCCCCATCATGATAAAACTCACCTGGCTCCCGAGAAGAATGAAGATAAACATCCGCATGATCAGCGAGGTGGTCAGGATAAAATCGTCCAGCTTCTCCCCTTCCTGCGGCCCCATCTCGAACCCCAGCGCATCCTTGTTGCCGAGAATGATCCCGAACACGAACACCGCCATAAACCCGCTGGCATGGAAGTTCTCGGCACTCATATAGGCGCCGGCGACCGACATCAAGGTAACCAGCGGAGCATACTCCAGCAGGAAACTGAATTTCTCGTGCGCGATGAGAAAGGCTGCCGCATAGCCCAAAACGCCACCCACCACAACCCCGATCAAGGCGTTGCTGACCAGATCGATGGCGGCCCTGCTCAGTGAAAACTCCCCGCCGGTCCCCATGATGACACCAAGCAGGGCGAAAGTGACGATGGCCCCCATCGCGTCATTGAAGGCCGATTCGCTCATGACGGTCTGGGCGACCCGGTCCTTGATCCGAACCTGCTTGAAGACCGGCACCAGGGTAGCGGGATCGGTCGAGGCGATTACCGCGCCGAACAGCAGCGCGGTGATCAACGGCAGGCCCAGAATCAGATTGGCGGCGAAACCGGTTATGGCGACCGTGATGACGACCCCGATCGTGGAAATGGCCATGATCGTAATCCAGAGGATGTAGCAGGAGCCGAAAATAAGAATCAGCTGGTTGAAGGTTGAATCGGCCTTGACATCGATCATGCCCGCCATCTCGGGCCCGAGCCCGATCCCGACCAGCAGGAACACGACCACATCCGGAACCTTGAATTTCGAAGCCAGGATGCCGCTGAAAGAGCCGGCGCCGAGAATGAGGCCGATTACCAGTAAAATATGTTTTGCCGCATGAATTGCTGCCGATTCCATATGAACGCCGCCTTTACTGAATTCCGGTCCAAGCTCCATCGAAATGGGAATATAACCTTTCGTGCGACTATATTTGTATAATAATGACATTTACAGCACAAAATGCAATGGCAGGGGGTCCTGAAATCACAAGCGGCACTGTCCCAAATCATGAGACAGTGCCGCTGGTGCTGCTGTTGAGTAGCTCCGCCGACTGATGCCGGCGGGTTGAGGTTGCTGATTTACATTTATTTTCTCAGGAAAATGGCGTCCTTCTCTGATTGAAGTCCGGATAAGCTTCTACGCCAACCTCGTAGCGGTCGAGCCCTTCCAGTTCAACCTCCGCCGCTACCCTAAGCGGGATGAACCGGTTCAAAACCTTGAAGAAGGTGTACATCACTACAAATACGAAGGTAAAATTGACGACAACTCCGATGATTTCGGCAACCAGCTGAGATGTACCGCCATAAAACAGACCTTTTACCGTGCCGGAGACGTTGTTCAACCCGTCTCCATAAGTGCCGTCGGCAAACAGCCCCAGCGCGATCATCCCCCAGGCACCGCAGACGCCGTGGACGGATATTGCCCCAACCGGATCGTCTACCTTAAGCTTTCGCTCGACGAAAAAAACGCTCAGGCAGCAGAGCAGACCGGCCACAAGACCTATGATCACCGCTCCGACAGGGCTCACGAATGCGCATGGCGCCGTGATGGCAACCAGTCCAGCCAACAGGCCGTTGGCGCACATCGAGAGGTCCGGCTTGCCGTACATGGCCCACATGTAGGCCATTGCCGAAAACGAGGCCGCCGCCGATGCCAGCATGGTATTGACCGCGATCACCCCGATTCTCAAATCGGTGCCGGCCAGGGTGGAGCCGGCATTGAAACCGAACCAGCCGAAGCAGAGCACCAGGCAGCCGACTATGGCCATCGGGATATGGTGCCCCGGCAGGGCGTTGGGTGTCCCGTCTTTCTTGTATTTCCCGATCCGGGGCCCAAGCACCTTGGCCCCTGCCAATGCCGAAATACCTCCGACCATATGGACTACCGACGACCCGGCAAAATCCAGCACCCCATGACCGAGGCCAAAATTCTTGCCGAGCTGTGACAGCCACCCGCCGCCCCAGACCCAGTTTGCATAGAGCGGGTAGGTGAACATCGAAATGAAAAAACTGAAGATGACAAATGACTTGAACGTCCAGCGTTCCGCCATCGCGCCAGTCGGTATTGTGGCCGCCGTATCCATGAAGACTACCTGGAACAGGAAGAGAGTGATAATCGATGCGTCGTAACCGACACCCGAAAGAAAGAACCCCTTGGTGCCGAACAGACCGAAATCCTTACCGAAGAGGTGCACGACGAATTCACCATTCAGGAGCCCGGTCCCCCCGGCAAGCGGCAGGGCGCCGACGCCCCCCATCTGGAGTGCATACCCGCATATCCAGTAACCGAGCACCCCGAAGACAAAAACCATCAGGTTCATCGCCATGGTGTGGGCGGCATTCTTGGCGCGCGTAAAACCGGTCTCCACCATGGCAAACCCGGCCTGCATGAAGAAGACGAGGAAGCCGCAGATCAGGGTCCAGATGAAATTGATGGCGACCCTGTTGTGTCCGACCACATCCGATAATTTCAGGGCTAACGGTTCACTTGTGGCGGATTTTTGCAGATCCTCTTTTGTCGGCGCATTGGCGGAGGCACCGATGACATCGGCCGTCCCGCCGGTGTTTGCACCCGAGGGATCAGACTTGGCCTGGGGTGCAGCGATTGTTGCCGGGGGCGGCGGTGCCGGAACGGCTCTCTCTTCAGAAAATACTGCGGTTGCCATCACTAATGAAAGTATCAGGGCGCACAGCGTACCGGCGGATTTAGGGAAGTTATTTTTCATGGAGTACTCCTTTATAACAGCCTTGTATCAGGCTATCCCCCTTGAAACGGTGTGTTTCTATAAAAAAATTACTAATTTTGCCCCATCTGGATAACCGTACCACCGATGACGATGATGGCAAGACCCACCCACGTTGTTAAGGGAATAGTTTCCTTGAACACGAACCGGCCGGCCAAGACGCTGACCACCGCGAAGACAGCCACGTAAACCCCCAGCAGCCGGGAGAAATCCCATTTGACCGTGTTGACCACCACGCCATAACAGCCAAGGATTACAAATCCCGCAATGATGAGCCAGACCATGCCGCCACGAAGCCCTTTTCTGATGACAGCATCCCCTCCCACCTCCAGAACGGCCGCTGCTACAAAAACAATCCATGCTAACAGAGTCATATAATTTCCTTTTCTAGTGAGCCACTCCACGTTTAATAATCAACCATACCAGCAGGCCGAGGACCATCAGCGCAACAGCCGTCCCCAGCACGATCCAGCGGGTATTTTTTCCCCCCTCTGTCATTGCCGAGGGCGCCTTGAGCCTGTCGCAGCGGCCGGTCAATTGCACCGTGGCAAGAGGATTGTCCAGTTCCGTTTTCATCGCCGCCGCTTTCGGATAGCGCTTGCCCGGATCGCGCTCCATGGCGTGCAGGATGATCTCCTCGACCTGCGGCGAGACGTTCGGGTTACGTTTTCTCGGGGCAACCGGATCTCCGGTGACGCGGGCATTCATAACCACGAACAGATTCTCGCCCTCGAATGGCGTCTCGCCGACCACCATCTCGTAGAGCATGGCGCCCAGGGAGTAGATGTCGGTCCGTTCATCGCCCCGTTTTCCCTTAATCTGTTCCGGCGCCATATAATCGGGGGTACCGACCGCCGGAGAAAAACCGGCAAAGGTGATCCGCCTTCCCTCCTCTGATTTGGCAATGCCGAAATCCATGATCCGTAGCGCGCCGTCGTAACAGATCATGATGTTTTGCGGCTTGAGATCACGATGGATGACGTTGTGATCATGCATGTGCCCCAATGCGTCGCAGATGCGGCTTGCAAGTTTCAAGGCATCCTTCTCCGGCATCGGCCGCATGCTGTTCAACAGGTGGGCAAGCGTATAGCCGCGTAGATACTCGGTCACGATGTAAGGGCGGCTCCGGTGTTCCCCTTCATCCTCGGGGATGAACTTCAGGATATAGGGATGGTTCAGGCGGAGCCCGATTTCTTCTTCACGCTGGAAGCGCGAGTAGAAGCCGGGATCACTCTCGAACTCCATGAACGGGACCTTCACCGCTACTGTTTCCTTCGTCTTCAGGTCGGTGGCCTTGAAAATGGTGGCCATGCCGCTGCGGCTGATGGTCTCGGTTATGAAGAAGCGGCTGTCGAGAGTCTGCCCCGGCTGGAGGTCGTACCCGGTTGGAGGGTTTGCCGGTTTATGGTAGGTCGGGACGCCGCGATAATAGGAGATCTCCTCCACGTCGTTCATCTGCACGACCTGGATGGAAAGGTTGTCGTCGGTGCCGCGCTGCTCGGCCAGGGCGACGAGTTGACGGCAGGCCTGTGCCGGAGAGAGCCGTGAGACGATGTCGGCGATTTCGCTGTCGGCGACATGTGCGTACAGGCCGTCGGAGCAGAGCACGATCCGGTCTCCCTTGAAGACGGTCGTATTTTCCAGATCGACCCGGATCACCGGGTCCTGTCCGACGCTCCGGGTCAGGATGGAACGGTGCTCACTGGTCTTGGCGTCCTGTTCCGAGATCAGGCCGAACTTCTGCTGCATGCCGACATAGGAATGATCAGTGGAGAGCTGTTTGATATCACCCTTATGCACCAGGTATACCCTGGAGTCGCCGACGTTGCCGACTACGACCTCGTTGTTGCGCAACACGGCGATGCAGAGGGTGGTCGCCATGCGGTGTTTGCCATGATTCTCCATCCCCTTGTCGTAGACCGCGATATTGGCCGCATTGAACATCTGTGTCAGCAACTGCTGCTGGGTCTGCCCTTCCGGTGCTTCGCGGAATGTTGTCAGCGCGGTCTCCACCGCCAGACGGCTGGCAACTTCGCCATAGTCCATGCCTCCGACACCGTCGGCAAGGACGGCTACCGCGCCGAGGCTCCGCTTTTCCTCCACGGATTGGGGCTGCCAAAAACCGACGAAATCCTCGTTATGATCGCGGACCGGGCCGGGGGACGATAATTCTGCGTAGGTCAGTTCCATAGATTAACTCTCTAACATCATTGTTATTGAATTGAAAGCGGAGTGTGAAAAAAGGGGCGGTTACCCGCTAGGGAACCGCCCCGGCTTACTTAACGTTGTTGTTTGTCAGCCCTAAGCGGAAACCGGCTTGCTGCTGAGCAATACTTCCTTGCCTTTGGCCTTGCTGGCCTTAAGGAAGTAGAGAGCACCATAGATACCCCACAAAGCAACGACCCCCAGCGCGATGTACGGCTCCTTCCAGCTCATGCCGGCCACCATGAACGGTCCGATCAGGTAGAACAGCATGATGACCAGGTTGGCCAGCAGACCGAACACCGGAATGACCACATGTTTGAAGCTGTTGAAGGTATGGTGCTCCTTGAAAGCCACCATGGCGATCACGCAGGTGATCATGTAGAGCAGGAAGGTGCCGAAGTTGCTGATCAGCGTGACGACAACCAGCGTGTTGGGGAGCTTCGCGTAAACTTCCGGCGCGAAGATGCCGACGCTGTACCAGAAGTTATGCTTGTCCAGTGCCGCAGGGGTTGTGCCACCCTGGTACATGAACACGGTGATGATGCCGATGATGGCCGAGATGATGGCCAGCGCCCAGATGGCGCGGTAGGGGGACATGGTTTTGCCGTGGAGCAGACCGAAGTGCGACGGCACTTCTTCGTCGCGTCCCATCGCATAGGTGACGCGGGCGCCGGTGGAGAGGCAGGAAAGGGTCGTGCCGATCAGCGCCAGGAATACGGTGAAAGCCTGGACCAGCATGAACGCCTTGCCGGCTGCGGCGCTGCCGAACAGCCAGGTGCCGACGATGACCATCATGTCACCGAGCGGCGCGCCGGAAGCTCCGGCATTAGGCATGGTGTAGCCGTTATTCAGCATATAGTTGGCGGCGAAATACTCGATCAGGTAGCAGACCGCGCCCTGGATCACCAGGGAAAGCAGCACAGCTCTTGGCACGTCCTTCTTCGGGTTTTTTGCTTCATCCGCCATGGCGGTGACGGTCTCGAAACCGACCAGGATCAGGATCGCGATGGCCGCCTGGATGAAGATGAAGTTGAAACCGTGGGGGGCGACGACAGAGCTTGCCGTCGAGTGGTAGTTGAACGTTTCAACGCCCTTGTCGTCCTTGGTGATTGCGCCATCTTTATAATCGATCGTGAAGGGTACGGCCAGCTTCGGATCTGTTACCGGCTTGCCGTCCTTGTCGGCGCCGATCGGATCGCCGGTTTTTTCATCCTTCATGTCCTGCATCTGGTAGACCGGCTTGCCGTCCTTGTCCAGGCTAGGTTTACCGTCAACCAGTACCGGTTGCGGCACACCCTTGTCGTCCTTCACCGGCTCCTGGGCGACCTGATAGGTTACCGCGGTGCCGTTGGAGAGGTGATATGCGGTCGAACCCTGCGGATGCTGCGAGCGATAGCCGATAGCCATCACGGAGAACACCAGCAGCGCCGAGATCTGTACGATGTTGATCACCACGTTGACCGCCGTGGTGCCGGTTACGCCGCGGAAAGCGATGTAGGCCACGCCGAGGGCGAAGATGATGCAAAAGAGCCACATGAAGAGCGGGCTGTTGTAGGTGCCGCTGAAGGTATCAGGCCAGAACTGGTTTAACAGGAAGCCGGCCAGAAGTGCGGTCACGCCGACCATGACGCCGGGATAGACCCAGTAATAGAGATGGCTGGCCCAGCCGGTGATGAACTTGGCGACGCGGGCAAACTTGAAGGCATGCGTCTTGGAGAGGAAGGCCTGTTCAGCGTACAGGTACGAGGAACCGGGGCCTGGATAGAGCTTCGATAGTTCTGCATAACTGTATGCGGTGGCGAGGCAGAGCAAAAGTGCGAAGAGGATTCCGAACCACATGGCGCTGCCGGCCATGGGGGCTCCGTAAAGGGACTGCATTTGGAAAGTAAGCCAGAGGAACGCGCCGGGCGCGATCAGGGCCATTGCGTTCATAGTCAGGCCGGTCAGGCCGAGAGTTCCGCGAGTTGGTGTTTGTTCGTTTGCCATTTTGGTGCTCCTTTCTTAGAAAGCTTGAAGGGGCACCATTGACCCTTTAATTGTTCTTATGGACTTTTTTATCCCCAGGAAAGGCTTTGGAGGCAACGTCGCCCCCGAAAGAAGGGAAAAGTCAGGAAAATCTGTGTATCAAACTTACTGTATGGATCAGCTCCTGGCCCTGACAAGCAGGGTAGTTCGTTAACGAATTCGTTTTCTTCCAGAAAACCTCTTCTAACTCACTAAAAAAATCGGGGACGGGAGGCACCCCCCGCCGCCCCCGAATAACAGGAGGGACAGCTAAAATGATGGAAAATTAATATCGAGCTGAGTCGTCCACTTCCATGAGCCGTTGATCGTTTTTTCGTTGAACCATACCGGTCCGGTCAACAGGCTGATGTCCTTGGTGAAGAAGTAATAGACGCCGACACCGCCGCCGCCGATGGCATTTTTACCGGAAGCATAGTCACCGGCCAGAACGACCTTGCTGTACTCATTACCTGCAGCATCCTTCGTCGGAAATAAGCCGTGGTCAAGCGCCACCATGAAGCCGGCATTCTGCTTTCTGCCAAGTACAGCGCTGTTACCGATATACGGCCCGGCAGATAAGCGGCCAAGTACCGGTATGGTTTTCCCGATTACGCCGTAACCGACATCCTGATTGGTTACCTTATCTTTAGTACCCGCGTTGAAAATACCCACCTGCAGTGCGGGGGAGTACTTGAACAGAGCATCTTCCGGGGCACCGATCTTTGCGTTGAACAAATATGGATAGACGGATGGATAGTTGGCATCAACGCCGACTTCCATCTGAATTTTTTCAAAAGGCAATACTCCGACCGTGAGCCCTACATCGGTCGGAAACGAGTTCACGGCACCGGCATCGGTTTTGGGCTTGTCTACCGTAAAATAGTTGTCGATGCCCAGATGCACTACTTTGTACGATTGGATGTCAAGCGTCATGGGCGTCCAGTACGTTGTCGAAGGGGTTGCCATCGCCGAACCACATGCTGCTGCCACCAATGCCATTGCTGCCGCCAACATTTTTACTCTTTTCATCATCTTCTCCTTTTCGTCGTTGATTTTGAACGGTGTTATGATGAAATCTTCTTTGGTTCCACCGCGGCACGTTCTGTTGAAGTTGACCGTTTTTAGCAGAGAACGTGCCAATAGTCAAAATATCCTATTTACGTTGTGTTACGGTGTCCAAAGCCGAAAACAGGGGCGATTTACACTCATTGCATGATTAAAATTTAGGCACGTGTGCCGTAAAATTATTTTCCAGAGGGCGTTGGTTAATAAGAACGATTGACGGTGATGACTTTTTTCAGGTAGGTTTCGCACATGACAAATTACCAACAAGGAGGGGATTTGTATGGAGAGCGTCGCAAAGATCAGCGAAGTACCCAACTTCGGGAAAAAGGTTGTTACCGTTTCGGGCAGGGAGATCCTGCTGGTCAACGTCAAGGGTACTATTTATGCCGTTGAGAACGAGTGTCCTCACCAGGCGAGCCCGATGAGCGCCGCGGTCGTCAAGGATGGCTACATCTCCTGTCCCCGCCACGGCTACCGCTTCAGCCTGACGGACGGCAGCTGCGCGGAACATCCGGAATGTATCCTGGCCATATTTCCGGTGCATCTTGATGGTGATGATATTCTGGTGGATTTGTAGAGTGGCACTTATGTGTTAAAATCTAAAGCCGGACAGGGTTGAGCAAGGGGATGCCGGTGGCTAAACAAAAAAACAATTCTCGAAACAAGGTCATTCTTCTGGCGAGTGTAATTGTAACAATCGCCATGCTGCACTATCTGACACCCACCGAACCGCATCATTACCACAAAATCCACATCATCTTGCGCAAGCTCTACTTCCTTCCGCCGGTTATCGCTGCCGCCTGGTTCGGCTTGAGAGGCGCGATAATTGCGACAACGATCGTCACTGTACTCTTTTCCCTGCACGCTGTACTGGACTGGCCGGGCAACTACATGGAACAGGCAAACCAGCTGGGCGAGCTGGCCGGTTTCTGGCTGGTGGGACTGATCCCGGGCTGGCTGTTCGACCGCCAGCGGTCGCTTCTTTTAGACCTGGCCAATGCAAACGAAGAGACCCTCACCGGCCTCGTATCCGCCCTTGACCTGCGGGAACACAACACCCGCCTCCATTCCCAGCGAGTGCGGGAGTATACCGAATTGATCGCCCGCCAATATGGCGTTGATGAGAAGGCCAGGCGAGAGATCGGTTTCGGCGCACTGCTGCATGATGTGGGAAAGATAGCCGTGCCGGACCAGATTTTACTGAAGCCGGGCGAGCTGACCGACCAGGAATGGATTGAAATGCGCAAGCATCCGGAAGCGGGATATCGTATTGTGAAGCGGATCCGTTTTTTGGAGGACGCCGCGGAGATAGTTCATGCCCATCACGAGTGGTATGACGGCAACGGGTACCCGCGCGGACTCAATGGAGATGCTATCCCTCTGGGAGCCAGGCTGTTCATGGTGGCGGACGTCTATGACGCGCTGACCTCCAACCGTCCTTACCGCTCTTCCGTGACCTACGAGGAAGCGGCAGCCGAGATCAGGGCTCTGAGCGGCAGCCATTTCGATCCGGTCGTCGTTGATACGTTCATGTCGATAGCTCCTGAACAGCTGCAAAAAATTGCCGGGCGGTATCAGGATGCCGGGCAGAGTGACTTGCTGGCCGGCTGATTTGACATGGCGTTAGTTTCAATCCGGTTTCAACGTCAATAACACACACTCCCCCGTCCCTCATCCATCCCCCCCCTTTAATTAATCATCGCCCCGCGTTCCCTTTCGGATTCGAATCGCCTGACTGCCGGATACTCTACACAGGTGTAGAATATTCATCATATCGGCCACCGCCAGCATGGCAGACATCAATTGCATTAAGCTGCAAAATCGGTAGGTTATAATTTATTTCCGACATGGCACATTCCTTGATGTTACCGCAGCAGATGAAGCATATTTTCAAGGAGAGTTACAGATGAAGAACAAAATCGTCAATGGGGTGATAGTTGTCGCGGCGATCACGCTCCTTTCACTGCTTGGCTTCTACGTCAGGGTCGGAGCAACCGCCGATTCGGTTGCGGTGCTGAGAACGACCGGCATGACCTGCGGAAGCTGTTCAAGCAGGATCAGCAAAGCGCTTGAGACGGTGAAAGGTGTCGCCGTTACCGAGGTGGACGTCGAGGGGGGCTGGGTGATCGTGGGGTATGACACCAAAAGCGTTAAGCCGGAGGCTCTGGCGGAGAAGGTCAATGGCGCCGGCTTTGGCAGTAACGTGCATATGGTACTGACACCGGCGCAATTCAAGCAGGTAACCGGCAGGGATATCGGCACAAAGGCGGCCCCGGCTTCGGGATGCTGCGGCGGCAAAGGCGGATGCGGCTCCGGCAAAAAAAGCTGAGGACACCCCGATAAACCGGATTGACAGCAAATATTAACGTTCACAAGGAGATCAAGATGGTAACAAAGCGCACGAAACAGGTTGTATGGGCGGGTGTAGTTATGGTGGCGCTGCTGGTCGGCGCAGCCGGTGTATTTGCCTTCTCGCTGGGCAAGTACGAAACGGTGAAGGTCAGCAACGGCACGGTCACCCTGCCGGTGGCAAAACTTTCTGACGGCAGGGCGCACTTCTACAAATTCGAGGATGGCGGCAAGGAGATCGCCTTCTTTGCGGTCAAGGCGGCTGACGGCAGCGTAAAAACCGCTTTTGACGCCTGCGATGCCTGCTATAAATCCAAAAAGGGTTATGAACAGCAGGGTGACAAGATGAACTGCAAGAACTGCAACAAGAAGTTCGCCATCAACCGCTTAGGTCCCAACGCCAGCGGCGGCTGCAACCCGGGTTACCTGCCCCACCAGATGACCGGCGGCAGCATTTCCATTTCGGTTACTGACCTCAAGGACGGGGCGAAATACTTCTGATGAAACTGCACACGATCTCTATCAACAACCTGAAGCGCCGCAAGGCCAAGATGGCATTTCTGACGATCGGCCTGATGGTGGGGATCGCCACAATCGTTACGCTGGTTACCCTGACCCGCTCGATGTCCAGCGACATCGAGCGGAAGATGGATGAATTCGGCGCGAATATCCTCGTTACCCCCCAGAGCAACGGACTGGCCATGAACTATGGCGGCATCAGCCTTGGCGGCGTATCATTCGATCAACGCGAAATTCTGGAAAGCGATCTGGCGAAGATCAAAACCATCGCCAACCACAAGAACGTCTCGGCTATCAGCCCCAAGGTACTGGGCGGCATCAAAATCAACAACCACGACGTGCTGCTGGTCGGCGTCAACTTCGAGAGCGAATTGAAGATGAAGCAGTGGTGGAAGATTTTCGGAGATGAACCCAGGTCCGAGCGCGATCTGTTACTCGGTTCCGATGCCGCTAATGTGCTTAACGTTTCTCCCGGCGACAGCCTGACCATCAAGGGAGAGATTTTCAAGGTCGCCGGCGTGCTCGACCAGACCGGCTCACAGGACGACGCCCTCGTCTTTGCGGGCCTGGCCAGAGCCCAGAAGCTTTTGGGCAAGGTGGGCAAAATCAGCATGGCCGAGGTGGCCGCGCTCTGTTCCGGCTGCCCCATCGGCGACATGGTGACCCAGATTGCCGAAAAAATCCCCGATGCCAAGGTGTCGGCCATTCAGCAGGTGGTGGAAGGGCGTCTCAAGGCGCTGGATCAGTTCAAACGATTCTCCTACGCGATGGCCGGCGTGGTGGTCTTCATCGGCTCCCTGATCGTCTTCGTCACGATGATGGGAAGCGTCAACGAGCGGACGGTTGAAATCGGCATCTTCCGGGCCATCGGTTTCAGGAAGAGCCATATCATGCGGATCATCCTGCTGGAGGCGGCCCTGGTCAGTCTGCTGGCCGGAATTTTGGGGTATGCCGTCGGCATGGGGGGCGCCAAACTGGCGCTGCCGTTCATGGCGGAAAGCAGGAATATCCACCTGCTCTGGGATGGAGTCGTGGCCTTTGGTTCAATCGGCCTTGCCCTGGCGCTGGGACTCCTGGCCAGCCTCTATCCGGCGCTGCATGCGAGCAAGATGGACCCGACAGAAGCTCTGCGGGCATTATAAATCGAGGACAGTATGGCACTCATCGAAATAAAAAACGTCAAGAAGCTGTACAGCAGCGGCGATGAAGTTGTCGAGGCGCTGCGTGGTGTGGATATAAGCATCGAGGCCGGCGAATTCATTACCATCATGGGGCAGTCCGGCTCGGGCAAGAGTACCCTGCTGTCCGTTCTTGGAGGGATGAATCATCCCACATCCGGCGAGGTGGAGATGGCCGGCGTGAAGCTGTATCAGCTGGGCGGTGAGAAGCTGGCCGATTTCAGGGCCCAGAACCTGGGATTTGTCTTCCAGTCGTTCAATCTCATCTCCTATCTGACCGCAATCGAGAACGTCATGCTGCCGCTGGCCATCGTCAGGATGAGTTCCCCGGCAAAGAGGTCCGCTGCCCGCCAGGCTCTGGAACGGGTCGGTCTCGGCGGCAAGCTCGACCGGCTGCCCAACCAGCTTTCCGGAGGAGAACAGGAGCGGGTCGCCATTGCGCGGGCCATCGTCAACAACCCCCATATCCTTCTGGCGGACGAGCCGACCGGCAACCTGGATTCAAAAACCAGCGAAGAGGTCATGGCGCTCTTCCGGGAGTTGAACGACGCCGGTCAGACGGTCGTCATGGTAACGCACAACCCCGAGAACGGGGCTTACTCCGACCGGACCATCAACCTGAAGGACGGGATGGTAATGACAGCCGCGCCTGTTCAGAGCTTGCTATAAATCCGATATCAGCTATAGTTTGCTGCATATTTTGCGAGCCGGCTGAACGGAAATCGCCGGAGCGCAATCAATACTTGATGTTACAGGGCGACATGAAGAAGCTGGCACGACCATTCATACTATTTTTGTGCGTCATCGGCATCAGCTTGCTGCACTACCTGACCCCGCTAACTCTGGCGTTTCTGCACGACATATATCAGCGGCTGTACTATCTGCCGATCATTCTGGCCGCCTTCTGGTACGGCTTTCGTGGCGGCCTGGCCTGTTCCCTTTTTGTCAGCGTTGTCTACGCTCCTCATATCCTCTTTCAATGGGGCGGACATCTGACGATGGAGATGGAAAAGTACCTGGAGATACTGCTATACAACGTTGTTGGCGGCATCACCGGTTTTCTGTCCCAGAAGGAGCGGGAGCGGAGGGCCGAGCTGCAGGAAACCGCCAAGGGTCTGGACGAATCGTATAAAAAGCTCCAGGCCCAGTCGGAGCGGATCATCGCCATCGAGGAAAAGCTGAGGCGGGCGGAAAAGCTCTCCACCCTTGGAGAGATGGCGGCGATTCTGGCCCATGAGATTCGCAATCCACTCGGTTCCATTCGGGGGACAGCCGAAATCCTGAAAGACGACTACAAGCCGGGTGATCCCAAATACGAGTTCATTGAAATCCAGATCAGGGAAACCGAGCGCCTGAACCGGGTCGTGGAGGATTTTCTTCACATGGCGCGTCCACAACCGGCTGATATGCGGCCGTGCCGGGTTCAGGATGAACTGGAAACGATTCTGTTTCTGGTATCGAACGACGCACGGGAGCGGCGGATAAAACTCGTGCTGCAACCTCCCGAGGTTCCACTGGTCATCAGGGCGGATGGCGAGAAGTTACGTCAGGCTTTTCTCAATATTGCCATCAACGCCCTGCAGGCTACGCCGCCAGGCGGCTGCGTCACCATTTCAACGGCTTGCCGGACGGCATGGTGCGAAATCCTTTTCCGTGACACCGGTCCGGGAATCGATGTCGAGACGCTGGGGCGGATATTCGAACCTTTTTTTTCCACCAAGCCTGACGGCACCGGACTGGGACTGGCGATCACCAGAAAAATCATTGAAAGCCATGGCGGGACGCTGCAGGTGGAAAGCGAAGCCGACAGAGGCACGACCGTCACGGTAAGATTGCCGCTGCCGGATACAGTTGATGGAGGAACACCTTGAAGGCGAAGATTCTTGTAATTGACGACGACACTTCGCTGCGGCGGGTGCTTGAATACAACCTTCAGGAAGAGGGGTATGAAGTTCAGGCCGCTTCTTCCGGAGAAGAGGGGTTGTATCTGTTCGGACAATCCCGGCCCGACCTCGTCATCACCGACATGAAAATGTCCGGCATGGATGGACTCATGGTGCTCAAGTCCGTCAAGGAGCTGGCGCCGGAGTCTCTGGTGATCATCATCACCGCTTTCGGAACGGTCGATGTCGCCGTGGAAGCCATGAAGTCCGGAGCCTACGACTATATCACCAAACCGTTCAACAGGGACGAACTCAGGCTGACCGTGAAGAAGGCGCTCCAGTTCAGCGGGCTCGCCGAGGAAAACAGGCGGTTGAAGAGCGAGTTGTCGGACAAGGCTGATTTCCGCACCATCGTCGGTTCATCCGAAGCAATGGAGAGGGTCTTCGATGTCATCCGCAAAGTTGCCGACACCGAGGCGGCGGTACTGATCACCGGCGAATCGGGAACGGGAAAAGAGCTGGTTGCCCGCTCCATCCACGCCAACAGCTCGCGCCGGGACGCCCCGTTCGTGGCCATAAACTGCGCCGCCATCCCCCGTGACCTGCTGGAGAGCGAACTGTTCGGCCATGTCAAGGGGGCCTTCACCGGTGCGGTGCGGGACAAGACAGGCAAGTTTCAGCTGGCGGAAGGGGGAACGCTTTTCCTTGATGAGGTTGGAGATCTGCCGGTTGAGCTGCAGCCCAAGCTGCTCAGGGCGCTGCAGGAGAGGGAAGTCGAGCCGGTAGGGGGCACGAAGTTACAGAAACTTGATGTCCGCATCGTATCCGCCACCAATCTGGATATCGACAAGGCGATGGGTGACGGCACATTCCGCGAAGACCTTTATTACCGGCTGGCAGTCATTCCGATTCACCTGCCGCCGCTGCGGGAGCGGCGCAAGGACATTCCGCTTCTTATCAGATATTTCTGCGGCAAGCACGGCAGCGACAAGATCACCTTTGACCAGGACGCCCTTGAAACCCTGGTCACCTACCCCTGGCCGGGAAACGTACGGGAGCTGGAAAATAGTGTCGAACGGCTGCTCATAATGCGGAATGGTGATGTCATCAGCTTGGGCGACCTGCCGGATAAATTGAGGAAGAACGGCGCTGCGGGGAGTGCGATCATAAATCTGCCTGACGGAGGATATTCTCTTGAGCAGCTGGAGCGGGAGGTCGTAGTCGAGGCATTGGAGCGCAATGCCTGGAACCAGACCGCTGCCGCCCGTTTTCTGAGGATTCCCCGTCATACGCTTATCTACCGGATTGAAAAATACGGCATCGTTTTGCCGCACAACAAATAGGCCTTGCCGTATAAACAATCGGGTTTGTTAAGCCTGTTAATTCCCTGACACAGTGCAGAATATTCATCCGCCGTTAAGGAATATTCTCCATAAATATGTGGTTGTTTTTTAACAGGTAAATGATATCGGATAGATACCGCTTGGCATGGCTTGTGTAGTTATACCGGCATTAACACGCCATCTTCAGGAGTTCCCATGAAATATCTTCGTGCAGTTGCCTTTCTGATGTTGCTTTCTCTGTTGCCTGCCGCGGCATGGCCGGAAGAAGCGAAATTGCCGGCCGAAGATTTGACGACTCTTGTCGATACGGCGGTCGCCAACAATCCCGAATTGAAGTCTTCCCACTCCCGCTGGCAGATGTTTGCCAATAAGGCGAAGCAGGCATCAAGCTTCGAAGACCCGATGTTCATGTTCAAGCTACAGAATATGCTGGCCCGCGAACCTTTTGTATTCGACAAGGATCCCCAGTCGGCAAAGGTGATCGGCATCTCCCAGCAGCTTCCGTTCTGGGGCAAGAGGGCAATCAGGCAGGAAGTTGCGCAACTGGAGGCCGACTCCTACAGATGGACCGTCGAAGAGCGCAGGCTGGAATTGACCCGCATGGTCAAGGAGACCTACTACCAGATCTGGGCCGTGGACAAGTCCATGGAAATTGTTGACAAGAACCTGACAATTCTGGCCGACTTCGTGACCATTGCCGAATCGAAGTACTCCGTCGGTCAGGGGGTACAGCAGGACATCTACAAGGCCGGGCTGGAAAAATCCAAGCTGCTCGACATGCAGATTACCCTCCGGCAGCAACGAAAAAGCCTGGAAGCAAACCTCAACTACCTCCTCTATCGTCCCGGCAATACCCCGGTCGGCCCGGTTGCCGATTTTGCCCTGCCTCAGGTTGCGCTCTCCGCCGAACAGCTGAACCGGACCGCCCTTGAGAAGCGTCCCCAGGTTAAAAGCCTGGCCAGCCTGACCAGCAAGGGACAGGCATCCCACCGCCTGGCGCAGAAGGAATTCTATCCCGATTTCAACCTGTCATTCGAGTATATGTTTCGTGAAGCAATCGCGACCGACATGATAACCGATCCGGGCTACAACATGTTCAGCGTCGGCGTGACCTTCAACCTCCCCTTCCAGCAGGAACGCCGCCGGGCGATGCTGGCAGAATCGACGTCCGAGACGAGCATGGCATCGGAAGAGCTGAACGCCCTGAAAAACACGATCTCCTACACCATCAACGATACCCTTGCCCAACTTGACCGCCGCCAAAGGTTGGTGGAACTCTACAAGGGAGGGATCGTTCCCCAGGCGGAGCAGTCCCTGGAGTCAGCCGTCATCAGCTATCGCGTGAACAAGGTGGATTTTCTGACCCTGCTGGACGGGAGACTTAACCTGTTCAATTACGAACGGGAGCTGTACGAGTCGCAGGCGGAATACATGATGAAACTGGCCCAGCTCGAAGCGGCGGTCGGCTTCGACTCCGCTCAGCCACCGGGCGACTCCGCTCAGCCACCTGACCGTTCCCTGAGCGGAGTCGAAGGGAATAAATCAGAACACTCACAACATCATTAATATTCAATTTCGAGGTACGATCATGTCTCTGAACAAGAAAATCGCAATCCCTCTGCTGCTCGTCATCCTGGCTTCGGCGGCCGGCGCCGGCTGGTATGCCTGGCAGCATAAGGGTCACGATCATGGCGCGGAAGGCAAGACCTCCCAAGGCAAGCAGCTCTACACCTGTGCCATGCATCCCTTCATCATCAAGGACAAGCCGGGAACCTGCCCGATCTGCGGCATGGAACTGATCAAGAAGATTGACAGCGCACAGACGCAGGGCGTCGACTCCGCTCAGCCAGCAAAGCAGCAGGCCGACATGCTCGGCCACGTCTCTCTTTCGCCGACGCAGCGGGTGATGGCCAATGTCGCCACCGTGGCGGTAAAACAGGCATCCCTGAACAAGGAAATCAACGCCGTCGGTATCGTCCAGTTTGATCAGTCGCGCCAGGCCAAGGTCACCGCCTGGATCGCCGGGCGTATCGACAAGCTCAATGTCAGCACCGTCGGGGCCTACGTGAGCAAGGACAAGCCGGTAGCCGAGGTCTACTCCCCCGATCTGCTGGCGACCCAGCAGGAATACCTGCTGGCGGTCAAGAGCCGCGAGCAGCTGAAAAACTCGCCGATCCCCTCCATCGCCCATAACGGCGACGGCCTGGTGGAATCGGCCAAACAGCGCCTGATGCTGTTCGGGGTCAAGGAGAGCCAGATCGCCGAACTTGAGAAGGCCGGCAAGCCGAATATCAGGCTTCCTATCTACACGCCGCTCTCCGGAATCGTCATCGAAAAGATGGTGCAGCAGGGACAATACGTCAACACCGGTGAGGTGCTGTTCAATATCGCCGATCTCTCCAGGGTCTGGGTGGAGATCGATGTCTTCGAAAATGAAGTACCCTATGTGCGGGTCGGCCAGCAGGTGGAAATACGCTCGGCGGTGGAGCACGCCGAGGTTTTCAACGGCAGGATCAGCTTCGTATATCCTTTTCATGACCCCAAGACCCATACCGTCAAGGCGCGCGTGGAAATGCCCAACCCCGGCCACATGCTGAGGCCGGACATGTTCGTGAACGCGATCATCAGGGTCCCGCTGGTCAAGGGGATCATCGTTCCGGTGACCGCGGTCATCGACACCGGCAAACGCCAGCTGGTCTGGATAGAGACGGCTCCGGGGATGTTCGAACCGCGAGATGTACAGGCGGGAGAGCGGGTAGACGACAAGATCCAGATACTGTCGGGACTCAAGGCGGGCGACAAGGTGGCGGTATCCGGCGGCTACCTGATCGACTCGGAATCGCAGCTGAAAGGCAGCGGCGGCGGGCATGAAAATATGCCCGGCATGAAGATGGATGAACCCAAAGGGACCAAACAGCCGCTCCCTCCGGCTGGGCAGCCACCGGCCAGGAAGGGTACCCTGAAAATGGATGACATGAAGATGTAATGCAAAGCAATAGAACGCAGATGACGCGGATTGAGCGGATTAACGCTGATAACTGAAAGAGAGAAATATATGCTTCATTCCGACGTGACGGATGGGATTCTTAAGGCGTTTTACAAAGTCTACAATTCTCTCGGTTATGGCTTTCTTGAAAAGGTATATGAAAATGCCCTCTTGATTGAACTTGTAAATTCAGGCTTTCAGGCACTTCAACAACATCCGATTCAGGTTTTATATGAAAATAGACTGGTCGGCGAATACTTTGCTGATCTCATAGTAAATGATTTGATTATTCTTGAATTAAAAGCGGCAGAGCATATTCGGAATGAGCATGTTGCACAGATCACAAATTATCTGAAAGCAACAAGAAAAGAGGTCGGATTGTTGCTTAATTTTGGCGCTAAACCTGAATTTAAGAGAATAGTCTTCACAAATTCTTTTCAAAAATCCGTGTAAATCCGCTCAATCCGCGTCATCCGCGTCATCCGCGTTCTATTAAAGGACCTCTCATGATCGAAAAAATTATCGAATATTCCGCCCGCAACCGGGTCATCGTCCTGTTGATGTTCGGCCTGATCATCGGCTGGGGAGTCTGGTCGGTCTACAAGACCCCGGTGGACGCCATTCCCGACCTGTCGGACAACCAGGTGATCGTCTTTACCGATTACCCCGGCCGCTCGCCGCAGGTAGTGGAGGATCAGGTAACCTATCCGCTGGCGGTCAACCTGCAGGGACTCCCCCAGGTCCGTGCCGTGCGGGCCTCCTCCGCCTTCGGCTTCTCGATGATCTACGTGATCTTCGAGGACAAGGCCGACATCTACTGGGCCAGGACCCGCGTGCTGGAACGTCTCAACTATGCCGCCTCCCTGCTTCCCCCAGGAGTGGTCCCGACGCTGGGTCCTGACGGCACCGGGGTCGGCCATGTCTTCTGGTACACCATCGAAGGTAAGGGTTATGATCTGGAGCAGCTGCGCACCCTGCAGGACTGGTTCGTGCGCTACCAGCTCAACACCGTCCAGGGGGTGGCCGAGGTGGCCTCCATCGGCGGCCTGGTCCGCGAGTACCAGATCGACCTGGACCCGACCAAACTGTTTGCCTACAACATCAAGGTCGGCAAGGTCATGGAGGCGGTCAAGGCCTCCAACAAGGATGTGGGCGGCCGCCTGATCGAACAGGCCGACGCCGAATACCTGATCCGCGGGCGCGGCTACGTCAAGTCCAAGGCCGACCTGGAGAACATCGTGATCGGCGCCGACCAGCGCGGTACCCCCATTTATCTGAGAAACCTGGGTGCCGTGCAGATGGGAGGCGCCATCCGCCGCGGTCTGCTCGACATGAACGGCGAGGGTGAAGCGGTTGGGGGCATCGTGGTCATGCGCTACGGCGAGAATGCCAAGGATGTCATCGACAGGGTCAAGGTAAAGATCACGGAGCTGGAGAAGGGACTCCCCCCCGGCGTGAAGATCATGGTCTCCTACGACCGCTCCGACCTGATTATGCGGGCCATCGATACACTGAAACACAATCTGCTGGAGGAATCGGTCGTCGTCTCGCTGGTGATCCTGATCTTCCTGCTCCACTTCCAGAGCGCGCTGGTGATCGTGCTGACCCTGCCGATCGCGGTGCTGATCGCCTTCATCACGATGAAGCTGATGGGGGTCACCTCCAACATCATGTCGCTCGGGGGGATCGCCATCGCCATCGGAGTGCTGGTGGATGCCGGGGTGATCATGGTGGAGAACTGCTACCGCCACCTCTCCGAGATGCCGCCGGAGGAGCGGGCCGGGAAACGGCTCGAAACCGTCATCGCTTCGGCCAAACAGGTCGGCCGGGCGATCTTCTTTTCGCTCGCGATCATCGTCCTCTCCTTCGTGCCGGTATTCATGCTGGAGGGACAGGAAGGCAAACTGTTCCACCCGCTCGCCTTCACCAAGACCTTTTCCATGATGGGGTCGGCCCTGATCGCCATCACGCTGGTGCCGGTACTGATGTACTACTTCATGCGGGGAAAGATGCCGCCGGAAAGCTCCAACCCGGTCTCGACCTTCTTCATCAAACTGTATTCGCCGGTGATCCGCTGGGTGCTGGTCTGGAAGAAGACCACCATCGCCCTGAATCTGGTGGCCCTGGCGGTAGCCGTGCCGATGTTCGTGAGCCTGGGCAGCGAATTCATGCCCCCGCTGGACGAGGGATCGCTGCTCTACATGCCGGTCACACTCCCCAACGTCTCCATTACCGAGGCCAAGCGGATCATCCAGGTGCAGGATACGATCATCAAGGCGATGCCCGAGGTGGAGCATGTCCTGGGCAAGGTCGGCCGGGCCGAGACCTCCACCGACCCGGCGCCGGTCTCGATGTTCGAGAGCATCATCATCCTCAAGCCGAAGGATCAGTGGCGGCCGGGGATCAAGAAGGCCGACATCGTGGCCGAGCTGGACAGCAAACTGCAGCAGATCGGCGTGCGCA
>WNGL01001894.1_pt1 | contig 30544 bp, 25 predicted proteins | sample 5400591 | NCBI WGS metagenome assembly WNGL01 (sample SAMN13153377, study PRJNA577476) | soil metagenome | isolation source: 80 cm soil or saprolite under Garry oak tree replicate 1 | place: USA:California | collected 2016-06-15 | reverse complement strand
CACTCCTTGGCCAGGTGGAGCGGGATGGTACCATACGCCCCGCACCCCCAGGTCATGAGCATCGAGCCCTCGTAGCTCAGGGGATAGAGCGACTGCCTCCGGAGCAGTAGGCCGCAGGTTCGAATCCTGCCGAGGGCACCGACCCGTACATTGTCCGAACACCCCTGCCGGATGCCTGGGGCTGGCCCCTTGGCACCCGGAACACGGGGAAGATCGTATCCCGGCCCTGGACTTGGACCAGGTCGAGCCAGCCAGATAGCACGTGAGCCCAGCGCGGCCGCCCCCGCAGACGTCAGCGCAGCTACTGGCGGGCTACCCGGCGTCCCTTGTGACCGGCCGCGCGAGGAGAAACCAGCCGGTGACGCCGCCGGCGATCAGGGCCGGCATGAGCGGCAGGTTGTAGCGGGCCTGAGAGACCGCGAGCATATGCACGGCAGTCAACGCCGCGGCCGCCGTCAGGATCGTCGCGAGCGGGAGTGACCGCTGGCGCACGACGGCCACCGCCAACCCCGAGAAGGATAATAGGACCAGCACGATGTGCCACGCGCGGATGGCGACTGATTCCTGACGCGCGCCGCCGCGTGCATAACGAGACCACAGCCGTTTCGAACCCTTGTCGAGCATCATCACACCGAACTTCAGCGGGTGGCCGAGCCCGTAGCGGACCAGGTTCTGTCTTGCCTCGAGCGCAGTCGCGGCGTCACGCTTGAGGTCGGGGTGCCGAGCGGCGATCACGTCGAGTACCCACTGCGCCTGAAGCTCGGAGTTCGGCCTCCCACGGAGTCTCGGGTTCAGCCGCTTCGCCTCATCTCCAAGAGCACGCTTCAACCCCGCGGTCGTCCCGTTCCCTGGCAGGTAGGTGCCGATGAAGAGCGAGGAGGGGCCGGCGGTCGTCACGGGAACGAACTCGCCCGCGCGCATCGACGCGTAGGCGGTCCAGGGGGCAATTGTGATGGCTGCCGCGCTCGCGAGCACCGCCGCGGTGAGCGCGCCGCGCCGTGGGCCCTCGCCGGCCCGCCAGACCCACGCGCCGACGAGCGTGGCGACCAGGAACGGGACGGGCAAAAGGTCCGCCCGCGTCAGCACGGCGAAGCCGAGTAGTACTCCCGCGCCGACGGTCGCCCAGGGCGCCCGAAGGCGTGTGGCCACCGCCAGCGCGGCGAACGCAGAGATGAGCAGGAACGCGCCGAGCGGCTCGGAGAGCTGCTCGCCGGTGGCCAGGATCAGCGGCGGGTAGAAGCCGACCAGCGCTGCTGCGACGAGTCCCGCCCACGGCCCAGTGAGCACCCACGCCAGCCCACATGCGACAACTGCGCTGAGCGTCGAGACGGCTGCCTGCAGCCAGTAGGCCGCCGGGATGTCGTCGGTCTCGGCGGATGCGGGGTCGGGAAACAACTTATGGCCGAGCGCAAAGAGCACCGGCGCGCCCGGCGCCCAGTGGAGCGGGTCGCGCATGCCAGTTGTGCGGTCACCATAGTGGCCGTGCTCGGCGAGGTCGACGGCAAGCCTCCCGTAGGAACGCTCGTCCGCCGACTGATACGAGGAGGTCGGGTGCTCGGCGGAATAGCAATGGAACGCAAAGCTCACCGCGAGGACCGCCGCGAGTAGCACGAGCGGCCCGCGGTACCGCAGCACCTGCCGCACGATACAGGCAAGCCGCTGAGGCGATGAGCGACCTGGAGCCTGTCCATTCGGCCGTGCGCCCCTGGAGGACGACGCCCACGTCCTGGTCGTGGGCGAGAGTCCGAGGCGTTCCTCGCCTAGCACCGCTCGTAAAGGCGCCAGGAGCGGTTCGCCCCCACAAGACGAAAGCCGACAGGCGCTGTGAAGGCGCGGCTTTGCGGTTCTCGCGGATCGAGAAGGAAGGTGCTGCCAAGGATGCCATTCGCAGGCACGATGACCAGCGCCTTTGTACCTTCTTGCGGAACCGTGGATTGTACCGAGCGGGGATGCTCGTGAAGTGAGTACGCGACGACTGGGACGGCGCGATAGGTGGGAACGTAAATCGCCGCGCAGCGCCGACGCCACTCACGCGTGGCCGGCGAAGAGGCGATCTTGAGGAGATCATCCTGCAATGCGCGACGCTCTGAACTGAACGTGAGCCTGTGGCCGAGTTGTCGCAAGTCGTGTGGGATCGCGATCGTCGTGCCAATGAGCAAAGCCGTCGAACCTGCGGCCCACACGCGGCGAAGGCGGCTGGGCTTCGGTAGGTGTCGCCAGCCGAAGGCCGCCACTCCGGCAAAGAGCGCCAGCATCGTCATCGAGATCAGGAGGTATCGGGTGAGGAGCGGCAGGCCGGCTATGCCCAGAACGAGGAACCATGCCAGCCCGAGACCCATCAGAATCGCGGGCAGGCGTGCGCGTTCGTACAGAGCGCCGATCCCCGCGATCAAGCCGGCAATACCGAGCCACGCGATCAGCTCGCCGAGGATCAACTTGAGGTACAGAGGAGCGGCTTGCAGTGCCGTAGCGAGCCCGCGTGGCCGCGCGAGCTCCTCAGCAAGCTCGCGTGTGCCGTGAAGGGAATAGACCGGATCGCCGGTGGCTGCCAGGTCGAACGTCATCCAGATCAGCGGCGCCGCCGCCGCCAATGCCACGAGTTGAAGCGCGTTCCCTCGCTCGCGCCCGGCCACAGCGTACGCAACATACACAATCGAAAGCACCCAAGCCTCGGGCCTCAGCAGGCCGGCTGCGGTGAGAGGAGCAAGGACCTGCCATCCGCGTCGCGGCGTATGCACCTCGAGGCTGACCGCCCAGAGGACGAGCGCGAGAAACAGGATGTCGATCGAGACCTGCTGCATCTCCAGGACGATCAGTGGACGGGTCATGACGATGGTCGAGAACACCAGACCCACCGGCGCTGAGAAGAGCTCGCTGCCGAGGCGGAACGCAGCCCATCCCAGAAAGACGAACGACAGGATGGAGAGCCATTCGAAGGCGGCCACGCCTCCCACGCCAAGCGGGGAGACCAGCGCTCCGAAGACATTTGCAAGCGGATGCGGCGTCGGCGCGACGGGTAGCTCGAAGTCCGGAACACGGCCATCGGCCATGTCACGGCCCCACACCAGCGCGTACATGGAGTCATAGCCCACCCAAGGCTTCCCGTAAGCGAGGAGTACGGCGACGCCGCCTGGCAATAGCCACGCGAAGCCCGCCACGCGAGAACGCGCTGCCCGTAAGCGACGGAGCGCCTCGAGGTGGCGCGGGCGGGGACCCTCGCCGCCAGAAAGCTCTGCGATAATTGCTGGCATGCCAGGTGGCGTGGCTCCAGCCATGGCTCCTGAAGGCTTTCTCTAAGAAAACACCGGGATCGATTCGGACTCCCCGGCTTCTTGACGCTGTCAGCGGATCAAGCATAGGCTACCACGCAGATCGGTGGGTTCGTTCCGAACCCCCATACCGTCGCCGGGAGAGGCAGATGCGGGCGCTAGCCACAAGGATCCGGGTGTTGATCACGACGTTCGTCGTGATGCTTGTACTCGCGTTGGCGGTTGGGTTCGTTTTGTCGGGCACGAGCGCCGCGGGAAATAGCTTCGACGGCTACAACGGTGGGGGCGGCCCGGGCAGCAACGCCGGGTGCCCAGGCCAGCAGCCACCGCCGCCGCCAAGCGGAGGGTGTAAATAGCGACGAAAGGACGACGCCAGTTCGGTCCTTTCCTAGCTCTGACTACAGCTAAGGAGCCCTGCGCCTCACAAGGGCGCGGGGCTCTGTTACTGCTGCACGGAGCCACACCGGCTGGCGGGTCTGTTGCGTTCGCTGAGTCACGGTCGAACGGCGAGGCTGTCGACCATGAGCATCCGGCGCCCCCGCCCCGTTCCTGCACCTCCGTCAGCATTCGCCTGTGGGGCGCGGAAATCCTGATTCATCATGCTGCAACCTGGTGGTACTCATGGATGAGGCCGCCGAGCACGTCACGACGGCACACCTCTCCAGGGTTGACCTGCGGTGACTGCCGCTCCCCCGCCTCAGGAACCGCCAACGCCAGGCCGCGGTGCGGCCGCTGCTGAGTTGTAATGACGGACGTAGCCGCGCAGCAACCACAGCAGATCGCGCCGGCCGAGCACCAGCGTCCAGTCCAAACACTCCGCCCGCACAGTCTGGACCCTGTGGGTGCCGGTTAAACGGCCATCTCATGCGACCTGCGCGTACTCATGGATCAGCCCACCAACTCGATCTCGCCGCACGACGCTCCCCACCGGCACAACCACCGTTGGTTCGTCGGGTCCAAGTGGCGGTGCCTGTCCCAAGGCGCGGTGGGGACGGTGGACGTTGTAATGAGCGGCGTACTCGGTCAGCACCAACTGCAGCTGTCGACATCGGAGGATGAGCATCCGGTCGAGCAGCTCGCGTCGAACGCTGCCGTGAACTTGGCATCGCGGTCGCGGATCACAAACCGGAACCGGCCAACATCGTCTCGGAGGGTCATGACCAGGTTCCGGGCCTGTTGCGTCACCCACTCTCCCACCGGATGCGGTGTCACACCCAACACGTGAACTCGCCGGGTCGCCACCTCGATCACAAACAGCACGTATAGCCGCTTCAAGAACACCGTGTCCACGGTGAAGAAGTCCACGGCCAGCACACCCTCGGCCTGGGCTCGCAGGAACTGCCGCCATGAGACGGCCGACCGCTTGGCGGCCGGGTCAACGCCGGCGCGCTGTAGGATCGTCCACACGGTGCTGGCCCCGATCTTGTAGCCGAGTCGGCACAGCTCGCCGTGGATGCGACGGTAACCCCAGGTCGGGTTCTCCCTGGCCAGCCGGAGCACCAGCTCGCGGAGCTCGGCCGCCAAAGCCGGTCGGCCACGCTGACGGGGATTAGGTCCAGCGGCGTCGGACCAGGTCTCGATGCCAGCGCAGCAGTGTGGCCGGCTGCACGAACAAGCTCCCCCAGGCTGGGCGGGGCAGCAGCCGCGCGAGTCCAGCAAGCAGGGCTCGGTCGGCCCAGTCGACCCGTGGCTGGGTCACCTGGCGTCGGCGCAGCATGAGCAGTTCGGCGTCCTTGGTTGCCGAACCCCGCGCCAGCAGTGCGAGCCACCGCAGCACCTGGCAGACCAGCAGATAGAGCAGTCGAAGGGTCATGCGCCGATCATCGCGGCCCGATGGCTTCCTCGAGGAACCTGCAGCTCAGCACCCCACGACCGATTTTCTGGCACCCACAGGCTCGAGCCGGGAGAGATGGCGGGTCCGGAGAATCCGTCGTGCGCATGGACGTGCTGCTCGTCCGGCCCCCCGTTGTTGCCGTCCTCGGCGGTCACCCTGGGGCCGAGCCGAGGTCGCGGAGCTTGCGCGCGCCTGCCGCCGCGTCCCGAAAGAAGCCGGCGACCGTGGCCGGGAGGTCGGCGTGGCTGCGCGCGGCCAGGAACCGGAAGATCTCGTCTGCTGGACGTCAGCCTGAACGAGACAAGTCGTCACACTGTCGTAGACAGGCCAAACGCCGGGTCCAGCAGGGACCACTGTCGTCCCTGGAGTTGCACCTGCGGCGCACCGTTCGCCTGCCAACTTCCCGGCAGTGCCAGCACTCCGCCGACCGGTGGATGCGGTCAAGGAACCAGTCGAGGCACCCCTTGGCCTTGACCGTGTCGTGCTCGTCCACCCCCGCGCGTCGCGAAGGGGTCAGTTTTCGGCCGTCGTCGACAATCGGCTGGCTGGGCAAACGGAGCGGAGCAGCCTGCACGCCGACGATCGGCTCGGCACCGGCCAGCCCGGGTCAGCGTCTTGTTGATGGCGTCTTGATGGCGTCCGCGATCTGCCGGTGACCGTGCAGCGAGTCTGCGGGTGGCCTGGCTGGGAGAGCCACTCGACGCGCGACCCATAGATGGTGTTGGAGATCTCGGCCAAGAGGTCGGCGAGCAGGCCGGAGCGCGCCGCGGCCGTGACCGCGGCGTGGGAAGCGCTTGTCGCCGACCGCGCCCAGGCCTCCGTCCCACACCTCGCCTCCATGTACGCCAGCGCGTCGTCGATGCGGCCAGGTCCTCCTCGCCGCGCCGTCTCGCTGCGAGCTCGGCGAGTTTGACCTCGAGGGCCTCGTGCGCCTCGACGATCTCAGGCAGTCGCCGTTGCCGCGCCCGCAGGGCCGCCAGGACCTGCTGCTCGGAGCGGGGCCGGAGCACGACCGCGCCCTCGCCGTGCTGGACCTCGACGATGCCCAGAACCTCCTGGGCCACGGGCGCCTGCTGATCGAGGCTCGGCCGACACCGACCTGGGCGGCGAGCTCGCAGTCTGGCGGGAGCCGATCGCCCGGTTGCAGATCGGCGTCGTCGATGTGCTCACAGAGCATCTCGACCAGCTGCTCATACAGGCGCGACCCCTCGACCGGGCGCAAGGAACTTGCAGACGAGGACCGGCGCGTTGTCATGTGCCCTTCGCGGCTCGGCAGGGATATTGACATAGGGCTGGCTGTCCTGGGAGGCTGGGCCATTAGGCCGGGCATTGCGGTTCGATCTCTTGGAGTGGCTCATGTCGCCCGAGATCACAGCCAGCTCGATGACTACCGCGCCGGCTCGCCTCGTAACGCTCTGGCGCCCTCCGTGAGCACCCTCGCCGATGGCCGTAACCTCGGATTCGCGGCGGCCGTCAACCGCACAGTACTGGAAGGGGATTGCAGTGACGATCTCGAGGATCCTGGGGGGCCGTCGGCGACTTGCGGCGCTGCCCATCGTCGCGGCCCTGGCAGCCGCGGCCTGCGCGCCGTCGCAGCAGGCCAGGGGCGGCGGCAGCTCCGGTGCGGTGCCCGACACCATCACGATCGGCGCGACCCTGCCGTTGACCGGCACCGAATCCAAGGCGGGCGCCCGCCAGAAGGAGGGCTACGAGCTGGCCGTCGACCTCGCCAACCAGGTCGGCGGCATCCAGGTGGGCAGTAAGCGGGTCAAGGTTCAGCTCAAGCTGCTCGACGACACCACCGACCAGGCCAAGGCCGTCAACCTCGCCCAGCGTCTCATCACCCAGGACAAGGTCAACTTCATGCTCGGCACCTACTCGACGCCGCTGGTCGAGGCGCAGAGCACGGTCGCCGAGCAGAACCAGATCCCCTACGTCAACGGCGGCGGCGCGTCGACCTCCATCTACGGCAAGGGCTTCAAGTGGATCTTCGGCACCCTCGCCTCGGTGGAGAACCTCAGCCTCACCGAGATGCAGTGGATCAAGAAGCAGCAGGACGCCGGGAAGCTCCCCAAGCCGGCGAAGGTCGCCATCGTGTGGGAGAACACCTCGCACGGCAAGGACTTCCGCAAGGGCATCATGGACTTCGCCAAGCAGAACGCCGGCGGCTACCAGATCGCGGTGGACGAGTCCTTCGAGCTGGACGGCAAGGACTTCTCCGCCGTGCTCAACAAGGTCAAGGCCGCCAAGGTCGACCTGTTCATGGTGGACGCCCACCTGCCGGACTTCCTGACGATGCAGCGGCAGTACATCTCCTCCGGCATGTGCAACAAGGTGATCACCTACGGCGCCCGCGGCGCGGAGGCCGACGCGCGGCAGGCGCTCGGCGCCAAGGCGGTCACCTACATCATCTCCGCGGTGTGGTGGAACGCCCAGCTCGGCAACCGCGGCCTCAACAAGACGTTCGTCGACGCGTTCAAGGCCAAGTACCAGAAGGACCCGGAGTGGTACCAGGCGACCAGCTACGAGGCCGCGCGGGCGCTCTTCACGGCGATCTCCAAGGCAGGCTCCGTCGACAAGCAGAAGGTCCGAGACGCGCTGTCGAGCCTGCAGATGGAGTCGATCCTGCCCGGCGGCACGCTCTCGTTCCCGGCGGCGGCCGGCGGCCAGGCGAACTACTCGTTCGTCGTCCAGCAGAACCTGCCCGACGGCACGTCGCCGATCATCTACCCCGACGACGTGAAAACGGCCGACGGCGTCGCGCCCAACCCCGCCTGCAAGACCTGAGGGCCGTCCCGTGGACCAGGCCCTCTCGCTGGCGGTGTCGGCCGTGCTCCTGGCGGGCTTTTACTCCGCCATGGCCTACGGGCTCGGGTTGATCTACGGCGTCCTGCGAGTGGTGAACCTGGCCCACGGCGGCCTGATCATGGCATCGGCGTACCTCACCTGGCAGCTGTTCACGCGCTTCCACATCGACCCGTACCTGGCGATCCCGATCGTGCTCGTGGTGTTCTTCGGCGTGGGCGTCGCGATGTACAAGGGGCTGGTCCGCTTCCTGCCGCGTGGAGCGGCGGGAGGCGTCCAGTCGCTGCTGCTGCTGTTCGGGACGTGGCTGGTCCTCCGCAACGCGGCCTACCTGCTGTACAGCGGCGACGACCAGGCCGTGCGCACGTCCTACTCCACGGCCTCGGTGCGGATCCTCGGCAACTCGTTCTCGCTCAACCGCGCGGTGGTCTTCGTCATCGCGCTGCTCGCCCTGCTGGCGCTCCACGTCCTGCTGCAGAGGACGTTCCTCGGCAAGGCCATCCGCGCGGTGGCGCAGAACCCGGACAGCTGCACGCTGGTGGGGATCGACGTCGAGCGGATCTATGCGCTGACGTTCGGGATCGGCGTGGCCCTGGCTGGGCTCGCCGGCCTGCTGGCGTCGACGTTGTTCGCCTTCAACCCTGCCTTCGGCGCGGGAGAGGTTCTCAAGAGCTTCGTGATCATCGTCTTGGGTGGGATGGGGAGCGTGGTCGGCATCGCCATCGGCGCGCTGGTGCTGGCCTTCGCCGAGGTGTTCTCGATCTATCTCGTGCCGTCCTACCTCACGTCGGCGGTCGGCTTCGTCCTGCTTGTCGTGGTGCTCGTCGTGCGTCCCGGCGGCCTGTTCGGGCAAAGGGAGCTCACATGAGGGGCCTGCGGCTGCCGGCGTGGCTGTCGGCGAAGGCGCTGCTGCTGTTCGCGGTCGGCCTGGGGGCGCTCTACGCGGCGCCGCTGGTGCTGTCCACGGGGGACTACACCCATGACGTGATGGGCCTGACCTTCATGTTCATGGCTGCCGCGCTGGCGTGGAACTGGCTCGGCGGGTACGTCGGGCAGATCTCCTTCGGCCATTCGGCGATGTTCGGTGTCGGCGGCTTCGTCGCGGCGCGGCTCGCGCTGGAGCTTGGGCTGCCGTTCTGGGTGGCCTGGTGCATCGGCGGCCTGGTGGCCGGGGTCTACGCCCTGCTGTGGGGACACCCCACGCTGCGGCTGCGCGGGCCGTACTTCGCGATCGCGACGATCGGCGTGGGGGAGGCGACGCGGCTCGTCGCCACCTACTGGGACGAGTTCACCGGGGGGTCCTCGGGTCTGTCCCTGCCCATCGGACAGGGGCCGACGAAGTACGCTCTCTACTGGTACGGGCTGTACCTGCTGGCCGGCTCGGTGGCGCTGTCGTACTGGCTGCGCCGCTCCCGCATCGGCCTTGGCCTGCTCGCCATCAAGGAGGACGTCGAGGCGGCCGGCGATGTCGGCGTCAACGCGACGTTCTACCAGGATCTCGTGTTGCTCCTCTCCGGCACGGTCATGGGGATATGTGGCGGCTTCTATGCCTCCTACCAGGCGTTCATCGACCCGCAGGACATGTTCAGCTTCGACCGCTCCATCGGCTTCATCCTCATGGCGGTCATCGGCGGCATCGGAACGATCCTGGGGCCGGCGCTGGGCGCGATCGTTTTCGTCATGATCCAGGAGTTCTTGCTCGCGACCTACCCGCAGCTCTACCTGGGCCTCTACGGCCTGCTGCTCGTCCTCGTCATCCTCTTCGAGCCGCTCGGGATCGCCGGGCTGCTGGTGCGCGTCGCGCGCCGGCTCGGCTACCGGCCCGCCGGCGGCGTCGCGGCGGGCGGCATCGCGTCCTCCTCGAGCGCAACCGAAGGGGAGCCGGAATCCGTCCTGGAGACCCCAGGGACCGGCAAGGGAGGTGCGGCATGAGCCACATCCTCGTCGGCCAGGGCGTCTGCAAGCACTTCGGCGGCCTCAAGGCCGTCGACGAGGTCGACTTCCACCTCGACGAGGGTGAGATCCTCGGCCTCATCGGGCCCAACGGCGCCGGCAAGACGACCCTGTTCTCCGTGGCCGCCGGCTCGATCCCAGCGACGAGGGGCACCGTCTGGCTCCAGGGCGAGCGGGTCAGTGGCAGGTCGGCGCATCGCTCGGTGCATCTGGGCATCACGCGCACGCACCAGATCGTGCGCCCCTTCGCGCGGCTCACCGTGCTGGAGAACCTCCTCGTAGGCCACTACTACGGTCGCCCACAGGGCGTGACCGGCGTGGCGGACGACCGGGCGATGGAGATCCTCGACTTCATCGGCCTGGGCGAGCGGGCCCATCGGCTTCCCGGTGAGCTCACGCTTGCCGACCGGAAGCGGCTCGAGGTCGCGCGGGCGCTGGCGACCGGACCCAAGGTGCTGCTGCTCGACGAGGTCGTCGCGGGACTGAACCCGGTCGAGAGCCGGCGGGTCGTGCAGCTCATCCGGCAGATCCGCGAGCGTGGCCTGTCCATCATCGTGATCGAGCACGTGATGCATGCGCTGATGAGTCTCTCCGACCGCGTCATGGTCCTCGACCACGGCCACAAGATCGCCGAGGGGAAGCCTGCGGAGGTCGCCAACGACCCCGCGGTGGTCGAGGCGTACCTCGGGCGCGAGGAAGACGGTGGGGCGTCCGCCGGCACGGCCGGCCAGAACCTCGCCGAGGAGGGCTGAGGCGCGTGTTCGAGGTCAAGGACATCGATGTGTTCTACGGCGATGCGCAGGCCTTGTACGGGCTGAGCCTGGAGGTGCGTCAGGGGGAGGTGGTGACCCTCGTCGGCGCCAACGGCGCTGGCAAGACGACGACGCTGCGCGCCATCTCTGGCCTGCGCCCGGTCACGCGAGGCGACATCGTCTTCGAAGGCAGTTCGCTCGTTGGCGTGCCGGCGCACCATCGGGCCGAGCTCGGCATCGCCCTTGTGCCCGAAGGCCGGGAGCTGTGGCCACAGCTCACCGTGCGCGAGAACCTCGAACTCGGTGCCTACGGCAAGGCCGCGCGCAGGCGCCTGTCGGAGTCGCTGGAACGCGTGTACGAGCTGTTCCCCCACATCCGGGAACGCTCCCGGCAGGTGGCCGGCAGCATGTCCGGAGGCGAGCAGCAGATGGTCGCGATCGCCAGGGCGCTCATGACGCGACCCCGTCTGCTGATGTTCGACGAGCCGAGCCTCGGCCTGGCACCGGTCGTCGTGAGCCAGGTGTTCGAGACCATCCGGCGCCTGCACGCCGAGGGCCTGACGATCCTGCTCGTCGAGCAGAACCTCAAGAAGGCGCTGGAGATGGCCGACCGGGGTTACGTCGTCGAGACCGGCTCGATCTCGATGGAAGGCGCAGGCGCCGACCTGCTCGCCGACCCGGCGATCCGCTCGGCCTACCTCGGGGTCTGAGCTACCTCCCAGAGCCGGCGCCCGGACCGAGAAGCCGGCGCCCTCAGGACGATCGCGGTCATGCCCGTGTCGGTGCCGGTCTACGGGGTGGGGTTCCCGCCGGAGGTCATCGTGCTGGCGGTCCGCTGGTACCTGCGCTTCGCGCTGTCGTATCGCCATGTCGAGGTACTGCTCGCCGACCGCGGCATTGAGGTCGACCACAGCACCGTCTACCGCTGGGTTCAACGCTTCACGCCGCTGCTGGCCGACGCCGCCCGGCCCTGCCGGCACACCGTCGGTGACCGCTGGCAGGTCGACGAGACCTACACCAAGGTTGCTGGGCAGTGGCGCTACGTCTACCGGGCCATCGACCAGTTCGGCCAGGTCATCGACGTGTTCGTCTCGCCATGGCGGGACGCGGTGGCGGCGCGCCGGTTCTTCGAGCGGGCCATCGGCACGACGAGGGTCACGCCGATAGAGGTCACAACCGACCGGGCAGCGGCGTATCCGGCGGTGCTCGATGACCTGCTGCCGGCGAGGTGGCATCGGACCGACCAGTACGCCAACAACCGCATCGAATGCGACCACGGCCGGCTGAAGGCGCGGCTCCGGCCGATGCACGGGCTCAAACAGGACCGCAGTGCCACCGTCGTGCTGGCCGGGCATGCCTTGGTGCAGAACCTTCGGCGCGGCCACTACGAGCTCGCGGTCAAGGAGCCAGCGGGCCTTCGAGTTGCCGCCGCGTTCGACGAGCTGGCCTTGGCGATCTCCGGTAAGAAGGTGACCCTCCACACGGCCGCCTGACCACGCAGACAGGCGCCGTCACAGCCGCATCCAGCCGACACGAGCCCGGCTCCGCCGGGCGCTGCCGCCTGCCACTCACCGAGCGATTTTCGATTCAGTCGCCCTGGGATCGAGCCTGGGGCGTCACAACCTTGACAACTACCTGACAACGTCGCGACAGCGCGCGGCACCGGGTCGCGGTGCCGATGCAGCGTATTGGGCGTGGCCAACCGGACCTGGCCAGCACGCGCGCCCCGCGCGGCCGGTCGTCGGCGTCGGCACTCTCTGCCCGTGCAAGTGCAGGTGGCGGCTGGCCCAGCCTGCCTGGATGTCGTGCGATCGGCTGCCCTGCACGCTGCCGATCGCATCCCCCTACGACCACAGGCGACATCGTCACGGCCGCGCCTACACCGCCCGGCGCAGCCGCGAAGCCTCCCGCCATACGACGACGCGAGGCGGCCCGCCGGGGAGCATGAGGTCCCAGGGGAGCTCGTCAGCACAGCGAGAGGACGATGGCGATGCGCAACGTGACGAACTGTTCGTATCGAAGCGAACGATCACCGCATCCGTGCGGTGCGCCTTTCGGGAGTGCCGGTCACCCTGTCCGGGCCGCACGTCCGCGACGAGGGTCGGCGCGTGAGGGCCCAGGAGGATGATCATGAACCAGCCCGCGATGTCCCCACGTCGCCGCCGCCGGCAGGCACGCCTCATGCGCGTGGTCAACGTGCCGATGCGGCGCCTCCTGCGGCTCCCGTTCCAGACACCGCTCAGCCGCCGGCTGATGCTGCTTACGTTCACCGGCCGCAAGACCGGCCGGGTGTACCGGCAGCCGGTGAGCTACGCGCTGGACGGCGACACCCTGCTCACCCCGGCGGGCGGGAGGTGGAAGTTGAACCTGCGTGAGGGGGAGGCCATCCGGGTGCGGCTTCGGGGGCGCGATGTGCTCGCGCGACCTGAATTCATCCGGGACGTCGACGAGGTAGAACGGCTGCTCCGCAGGATGACAGCCAGCAACCCGCGCGCCGCCTCGTTCATCCCCGTCATCGGACCGGATGGCCAGATCGACCGCGGCAAGTTGCAGGCGGCGGTCGACTACGGATTCAGCGTTATCCGGTGGCACGTCGACGAGGCGCCGTCCAGAGGCCGTTCATGAATCAGGTCGTGGAGGGAGAAGGATTAGCGCCGATTCTCGCGTCAGGTGGGGCAACCCCTTGTATGGTCTGGTGAGGTTGGCGGGTGCATTCCGCGAGATCCTTGCGGTGCAACAGCGTCAGGAGATCGGCTCGACTGCCGGCAGGGGTGGATCTCGCTGTGCAATGCCGGATATCAGCGTGATGAAGCAGCAGTGGGTCGAGGCGCCCGGCCGATGTCGGCACTGAATCGACAGGCGGTTGAGATGTGCCGGTCTGCGGTTCTTGCGGTGTGGCGAGGCAGTTGGTGAACTATGCGCCATGGCACGCACAGCGAAACCGACCCTCAAACGGGCGACCGCCGCCCGAGCTGGTGGGGAGTTCTTCGCCAGGCCCACCGGGCCGAACCACCGCCGCTACGAGGCGCTGCGCGGCTACCTGTACGAGGGACTGTCAGCCACCCAGGCGGCCGAGCGTGCCGGCTGGTCACCAGCCACGCTGCGGTCGGCGGTGCGTGACTTCCGGGCCGGCAAGACCGGATTCTTCGCCAACCCGCGCCCGGGCCCCACCCGCGCACCGGCCAAGCACGCCGCCCGTGCCCGCATCATCGAACTGCGCCGGGCCGGGCACTCCGCCACCGAGATCTCCGAAGCCCTGGCCGAGGGCCCCACGCCGCTCAACCGCACCGGTGTCGCCGAGGTCCTCACCGAAGCAGGCTTCCCTCGGCTGCCGGTCCGCCCACCTGCTGAGCGCGGCGCCCCCGACCGCGACCACCCCCGCCGTGCAGGCGTCATCGACTTCGCCGAGCTGCCCCAGCGGGCCGAGACGAAGGTGGCCGGGCTGCTGCTGGCCGTCCCCGAACTGGTCGCCTTGGACCTGCCCGCCCTGGCCAAGCGGGCCGGCTACCCCGCCACCACGGTCATCCCGGCGGTCAGCTACCTGCTGTCGCTGCTGGCGCTCAAGCTGGTCGGCATCCGCCGCGTGTCCCACGTCGACGACCTCGCCGCCGACCCCGGCGCTGGCCTGTTCGCCGGCCTGGCCGCCCTGCCCAAGGCGACCACGCTGACCACCTACTCCTACCGGCTGGCGCACGCCCAGCAGGCGGCGCTGCTCAGCACGCTCGGCAAGGCGATGCTCGCCAACCACCTCATCGCCGACGCCGGCGGCGACCTCGACCTGGACTTCCACGCCATCATGCACTGGGGCGAGGACGTCGGGTTGGACAAGCACTACGTCCCCACCCGCTCGCAGCGCACCCGATCGGTGCGCACCTTCTTCGCCCAGGACGCAAGCACCGACACCCTGGTCTACGCCAACGCGGACCTGACCAAGTCCACCCAGGCGGGCGAGGTGCTCGTCTTCGCTGAGCACTGGCGCTCACTCACCGGCCGCTGGCCCAGCCTGCTCGTCATGGACCAGAAGGTCACCACCCAGCCGATGCTGGCCGAGCTGGACGCCCGGCACATCGACTTCCTCACCCTGCGGATGCGCTCACCCGCACTTGGCCGCCACATCGATGCCTTGCCCGCCTCGGCCTGGCGCACCGTCCGACTGGACCGCGATGGCGCCTACCGACGCCCCAAGGTCGTCGACGAGGAAACCACGCTGTCGGCCTACCCGGCGACCGTCCGCCAGCTCATCGTGCGCGGCCTGGGCCATGACACCCCCACGGTCATCATCACCAACAACCGGGTGCGCAGCGCCAAGCAGCTCATCGAACGCTACGCCCGGCCGATGACGATCGAACAACGCCTGGCGGAGTCCATCCGCTCCTTCCACGTCGACGCGCTCACCGGCGCCGTGCCGCTCAACATCGACCTCGACGTCGCGCTGACCGTGCTCGCCAGTGCCGTGTGCGCCTCGCTGCGCCGCCGACTCACCGGCTACCACCACGCCACCCCCGACACCCTGCAACGACCGTTCCTGTCCACCACCGGCGTCATCCTCAACCACCAGCACGCCATCGTCGTGCGGCTCAACCGGCGCACCTACTCCCCGGTGCTCCGCCAAGCCGACATCCCCCAGGTCACGGTCCCCTGGTGGGGTGGTCGCGCACTCCGCTTCGAGTTCGACTGACGCTGAGCTGAGCAACCAAACGACAGTGCCGCAACCGGGGTCGAATCCGCTGCGCGAGAATCGGCGTTAGGGCTTTCCAGCGGTCGCCATTGCACGATGACACCCGCTGTCGCCGCTGCTCACAGCGCCAGGGTAGCGGTGAAGCGCGGGTATCCGAATGGTTCGTGTCGGAGGGGCGATACCCCCATACCGTGATTGGCGCTGACCGTTGTCTCTTTCCGAAGACTCTCCGACAGAATCCGGAAAACGTTGTGACAGCGCGCGGCACTAGGTCGCGGTGTCGCATGTGCCTGCGTTCGGTCCGCTTCCCGTCTTGGCCGATCAGGCCCTGCCGGGCGAGGGACTGTGCGACCGGGGATGGAATCGCGGCGCCTGCGCTGCCATGATGGGGCTGCCGCGGAGGTCGGGACGTGATGATTGTCGGGCGCGACGGGGAGCTCGCATCGGTCGACCGGTTCCTGGACGCGGTCTCCAAGGGCCCAGCCGGGTTGCTGATCGTGGGGGAGGCGGGCGTCGGCAAGACGACCCTGTGGCGGGAGACGCTGGATCGCGGCGCTGGCCGTGGCCATCGGGTGCTGTCCTGCCGGCCGGTCGAGCCGGAGACGCAGCTGTCCTACGCCGCCCTTGACGACCTGCTTTGCCCGGTGGTGGACGAGGTTCTCGAAGACCTCCCCGGTCCGCAGCGCCAGGCGGTCGAGGCCGTTTTGCTGCGGACCGGCCCCGCGGCGGTGGCGGCCGATCCTCGAGCGCTGTCGGCGGGGGTGGTGGGGGTGCTTCGGCGGGCCGCCGCGGCCGGCCCGTTGCTGGTGGGGGTCGACGACATCCAGTGGATCGACCGGCCCTCCCGGCGGGTCCTGGAGTTCGCCGTGCGAAGGGTGCAGGGCGAGTCCCTGGGTATGGTGGTGGCCCTGCGGACGCCCGACCCGCAGGGCGCTGCGGTGCCCCTGGGCCTTGACCGGGCGCTTGGGACCGAGCGGGTGGCCCGGCTGATCGTGGGTGGCGTGGCGGTCGGGGCGCTGCACCGGATCGTTGGCGAGCGGTTCGGCCAGTGGCTGCCCCGACCGGTGGTGGGCCGGCTCCATGAGGCCGCGGGCGGCAATCCCTTCTTCGCGCTGGAGATGGCCGGGGCGTGGCTGCGCCGGGGGCAGCCGACCCGGCCCGGGCTCGACCTGCCGTTGCCCGATACCCTGCGGGGTCTGGTCCGCGACCGTCTGGCTCCGCTGTCCCGGGACGCGCGGGAGGCGCTGCTGGTGGCGGCCGCCGCTGCCCCGGCGACCGTCGAGGTCGTGGCGGGGGCCTCGGACCGGCCCGCGACGACGCTGCGGGGTCTTGGCGAGGCCGAGGATGCCGGGGTGCTCGTCCGGGAGGGCGAGACGCTGCGGTTCACCCACCCCCTGCTGGCCTCGGTGGTGTACGCGGAGGCGCCGCCGTCCAGGCGTCGCCGGCTGCACCGCTCGATCGGTGCCGTGGTCGGCGAGCCGGAGCCTCGGGCCCGCCATCTGGCCCTGGGGGCCGAGGGGCCCGACGCCGAGGTCGCCGCCGCCCTCGACCGGGCTGTCGCGTCGGCGCGGGCTCGGGGCGCCCCGGATGCGGCGGCGGAGCTGGCCGAGCTCGCCCGGCGGCTCACCCCCCGGGGGGATCGGGACGGGCGCGTCCGGCGGGCCACCGACCTCGGCCGGCTGCTGTTCCAGGCCGGCGAGACGTCCCGGGCCAGGCGGGAGCTGGAGGCGCTGGTCGCCGCGTCGTCGCCAGGGTGGGCCCGCGCCCGGGCCTTGCTGGTCCTGGCGCCGATCCTGTACGAGGAGGACAGCGCCGCTGCCGCCGCTGCCGCGTGCCGGCAGGCGCTGGCCGAGGCCGGCGACCACCACCCGACGCTGGCCGAGGCGCACGCCACGCTCGCCCAGGTGCTGGACCTGGACAACGCCCAGCGGGAGGCCCACGCGCGCGCGGCGCTGAGCCTGCTGGACCAGGAGCCGTCCCCCGATCCGCGGCTGCTGGCCGCCGCGTTGCTGGCCCTGACGATGGCCTGGTACTACACGGGCCGAGGGGTGCCCATGGAGGTGGTGGGCCGATGTATCGCCTTGGAGGAGCGGCTGCCGGAGCGCCCGCGGGTGGCCTGGCGGGCCAGGACCATCCTGGGCCAGTACCGCAAGTACCACGACGACTTCCAGGAGGCCAGGCGGGTTCTGGAGGCGGCGTATCGCCAGGCTCTGGAGGAGGGGGACGAGAGCTCGCTTGCGGATCTGCTGGCCCACCTGGCCGAGCTGGAGCTGTGGGAGGGGAACTGGCCGGCGGCGGCTGGGCTCGCCGAGCGGTGCATGCAGGCCGCCGAGCAGACCGCGCAGCACAGCCAGCTGGCTGTCGCCTGCTACGCCCGGGGCCTGGTGGCGGCCCACCTGGGGGCGGTCGGGGCCGCCCGCGCCGACGCCGAGGCGGGCCTGGCCTTGGGTGAGCGGCGCGGGGACCTGTGGGCGGTGGGGGTCAACCTGTGGGTGCTCGGCTTCCTGGACCTGTCGGTGGGCGACCTGGCCGCGGTCGACCGGGGCCTGTCCCGCGCCGACCAGATCGGCGAGGCGATCGGGCTCCGCGAGCCTGGGCAGTGGCGCTTCCACGCCGACCACATCGAGGCGCTGGTCGGCCTGGGACAGCTGGACCGGGCCGAAGCGCTGCTGGTCCGGCTGGAGGGCCGGGGCCGGGCGGCCGGGCGGGCGTGGGCGCTGGCCACGGCCGGCCGCTGCCGCGGCATCCTGGCGGGGGCCCGGGGCGAGCTTGAGGGGGCGCTGGCAGCGCTGGATCAGGCCCTGGCGGATCATGACCGGCTTGCCATGCCCTTCGAGCTCGGCCGGACGCTGCTCGTTCAGGGCCAGGTGCGCCGCCGGCTCAAGCACAAGCGCGCGGCGAAGGAGTCCCTGGATCGGGCGCGGCGGATCTTCGAGGAGCTCGGCGCGCCCCTGTGGGCCGACCGGGCGCGCAGCGAGGTTCAGCGGCTGGGCCTGCGGCCGCCGGCTCCCCGTGACCTCACCCCCACCGAGCGTAGGGTGGCCGAGCTGGTGGCGGCCGGGTGCACCAACCGGGAGGTCGCCAAGGCCCTGTTCGTGTCGGTGCACACTGTGGAGGACAACCTCAAGCGGATCTACCGCAAGCTGGGGGTCCGCTCCCGGACCGAACTGTCCCTGCGGCTGGCGGATGGGCCCGCGGTCCTTCCCTGAACAGCCCAGCCGCGGCACAAATCCACGGATTCCGGGGATTCCTCGCGCCCGTAGCTCCCCCTACGCTCGGGTCCAGCAAGCGCCCCACCAATACCACAAGGAGCCGAGCATGCCCACCTACGTCGCGGAGCGCTACCTGCCCGGCGTCACCTGGGAGCAGGTGCTGGACGCGGCCCGTCGGGCCAAGCGCAGCGCCGCCCAGATGGCGGCCGCGGGGACGCCCGTGCGGTACCTGCGCTCCACGTTCCTGCCCAGCGACGAGACCTGCTACTGCCTGTTCCAGGCCCCGTCCGAGGACGCCGTCAAACAGGCCAACGACCGGGCACAGATCCCCTTCGACCGCATCGTCGAGGTCGTGCACGTCGCAGCGGAGGACCTCCCTGACGGGTCCGAGGTCAGACCCCGCACCAACGCCAACAAGGAGCAGCCATGAACGCTCGCACGGCCATCCGCTCGGCAGTGGTCGCCCTTTTGGTCTGGGTGCTGCTGGCGGTCCCCACCGCAACGGCCCTGGCGCTGGAGCACCCGCCCGCCGGCACCCCGCCCAGCGGCTTCGCCACCCAGGACACGGGTTGCCTCGGGCCGCTGCGGAGCCTGATCGCCAGCGGCGCGCTCGCCGGGGTGCAACTCCCGGACGGGTTGGTGATCCCTGACGGGTTCAGCGGCGCGTTCAACCCCGGCGACCACTTCGGCACGGTGCAGGAAGCCCAGTTCCTGGCATCCCACGGCGTCACCGACCTGGACGCCTTCTGCCGCCAGTTCGCTCCGTAGCAGGTGCCCTCGACCCAAGAAAGGCAGCGTGATGGGACATCCCAAAGAGGAACTGGTCCGCAGCGGCTACGCCGCCTTCGCCAAGGGCGACGTGGACGCACTCCGTGCGCTGTTGGACCCCGACGTGGTCTGGCACCAGCCAGGCCGGAGCCTGCTGGCCGGCGACCACCGCGGCGCCGACGCGGTCCTCGGCTTCTTCGCCAAGACCATGGAACTGACGGCCGGGAGCTTCCGGGCCGAGCCTCACGACGTCATCGCCGACGACCAGCATGTGGTCGGCCTGCACCTCGCCCGGGCCCAGCGGCAGGGCCGCACGTTGGCGGATCGTCAGGTGCTGGTGGTCCACGTCCGCGACGACAAGATCGCCGAGGTGTGGGAGCACGTCGGGGACCAGTACGCCTTCGACGAGTTCTTCTCCTAGCAAGGCAGTAAGGCCAGCCTCGAGCCGCCGAGCACGACCCGCCGCCCACGTGGCCGCCCGTCGCACCCACGATCCGCAGAAGGTCCGCACCGGCATGACGAAGGAGCACCAATGCGCAAGGTCGTCTTGATCGCCGCCGCCGCGCTCATGCTGGCCGCCCCGGCGGCTGCCGCACCCGCGAGCCTTGCTCGCACGAGCCTGGATGCGCAGGCTGCTGGGACGTGCGGTCCCGCGGGCCCGCCGTGCTTTCGGCTGGCGTCGACGATCGCGTTCACCAGCACGCGCGACAACCCAACCGTCAACCCGGCCTTCTCCTTCGAGATCTACCTGATAAACCCTGACGGCACGAACGCGCGGCGCCTGACAGATAACAATTACGGTGACGGCTTCCCGGTCTTGTCGCGCGACGGGAAGAAGATCGTCTTCGACAGCAACCGGCTCACCGCTGCCACTGGCACCCTCAACGTCTCCGACCTGTTTGTGATGAACACCGATGGCACCGACCAGACACTGCTGACCCGCGGCAGTTCCGCCACCTGGTCACCGGAAAGCAAGACCATCGCCTTCCACGCCTCGGCGTCCTACTACGCATCAGGCGGATTGGTCAGCGGGACGCCGATCAGGCCCGACGCGGGCTCAGCGACCACCGACAGCGACCTGTTCGTGGCGAACGTGGACGACCTTGCGAACGCCGCCGACGTGCTCGCCAAGACCAAGCAGGCCACCAACATCACCAACACGCCCGACCAGATCGAGGATGATGCGGACTGGTCGACGTCACCGACGACCGCACCGGATGGGCAAAGCATCGTGTTCACCAGCCACCCGGTGACCGACAAGCCAAGCCCGTCGAATCAGGCGGAGATCTACGTGATGGACCCCGACGGCAGCAATCGGCTCCAGCTCACCCACAACGACTACGAAGAGCGTGCTCCTGCCTGGTCCCCAGACGGCACGCAGATCCTGTTCAGCTGCAGGATCGGCGGCGGTACGACCACCTTCGAGATCTGCGTGATGAACGCCGACGGCACCGGCCTAGTACGGCTCACCGACAATGCCGTGCCCGACTTGACGGCGACCTGGTCACCCGACGGCCAGCAGATCGTGTTCCACCGGCCGCCGGTGGTCGGCCAGCCAGCCCAGCTGTTCACGATGAAGCCAGTGTTGAACCCGGACGGCACGCTCCCGACGGCGACGCAGCTGACCTTCCCTCCGGGCCTCAACGTGCTGGCGAACTGGGGCGAGCTCAGGGTCCACGACCCCGGCCCAGCGCAGTAGCTGCGTCTGCGGCGGGACCGGCTCCTCGTCCCAAGCGCGTGGGCAGCAAAGGAGCCGCCCCGCTCGCTGTCAACCCGTTGCCGCGATCCGCCGTGAATGAGGATAACGGCCACCAGACTCGCGGCAACGCGCTCCAGCAACCGCCACCACCGCAAGAAACCTTCGCTGTCGCCGCTGCGCATAACGCCAGGGTCGTGGTGAGACGCTAGGCCGATAGCGCATCTGCACAGGCCCGCACCGAGGCCCTCAGCGCGGCGTCACCTTTTGCGGGCGGCCGGTCGGCGCATGGTGAAGCTGCGACGCTACGCTGAACTCATTTCGCCAAGGCGGGCTCCTCGAACGCGACTGCAAGCCGCCGGATCACCGGCTCCTCAACGGCCAGCTCGTGGTGGCCCCTGCGAACGTTCTGGACGAAGGCATGCCCGCGATGATTGCCCTTGTGCTGCGGTCCTGCTTGGGCTCACCCATCGGCCGCGGGATCGGAACCACGGCGATAACCCGTGCGAAATATTGTGGCGCAGCGCCAGGCGCCTCCCACCCAGCCCGTTCTAACGATCCGATCCACCCGTTCCCACGCTACCGCCGGCGAAGGTGTTCATGTCCTGTGACAGCGCCTACGCGCCTGGTGGGACTGCGGTTGACCGCTATACACTAAATCTGCCTCCTCGCCACCCGGTAGGAGCGGTGATGTCTGCCCACCCGCAGAGCGACCGCGTGCGTATCGAGCTGCTCGGTGCCTTCGGAGTCAGCGTCGGGGGCCGGGAGGTGGTGGACACCGCGTGGCCGGGACGGCGGTCCGCGGAGCTGGTGCAGCTTCTCGCCCTGGCCGATCGCCATCGCCTTGCGCGGGAGCAGGTTATCGAGGCCTTGTGGCCGCACCTTGGCCCCGAGGCGGGCGCCGCCAATCTCCGCAAGGCTGCTCATCATGCCCGGCAGGCACTCTGTCGTCAGGACGCCGTGGTGCTGAGCGGCGGCCGGGTCGTGTTGTTCCCGTCGTGTCAGGTGGAGACTGACGTCGAGTGCTTCGAACGGGCGGCCGAGGTGGCGCTGCGCTCCTGGGATCGTGCTGCCTGCGCTGAAGCCGCGTCGGGCTGTACCGGCGAGCTGCTTCCGGAATCGTTGTACGAGGAGTGGACGCAGGCGCGGCGGGACCACCTGAGATCGCTCCACGTCGAGCTCCTGCGGCTCAGCGGGCAGTGTGACCCCACCATCGGGGCCGACGCCTTCGCCCAGGTCACCAGCCCCCTCCAGGTCGCCGCCCAGCGTGTGCCCGCCCTGCGGTTCGACCAGCTCCGCACCCAGGCGCTGCTGTCTGCGCTGGTCATCTTCCGTCTGCTGCCCAACGGGTTCGCCAACCGCGACCGGCGGGAGCATCTCGCTCCACTGCTGGGCGTGCTGCCCAGCGCACTGACCCAAGAGCAGATGACCTACGACCTGCGACGGCTACGCCTGCACGGGCTCATCGAACGCATCGCGGGCACCCACCGCTACCAGCCGACCGACTTCGGGCTCGCCACCGCGCTGCTGCTCACCCGCACCTACACCCGCATCCTGCGCCCCGACCTCGCTGAGCTTCTCGGCCCGGACCCACCGGCCAGCTCCCCCCTGCGAAGCGCCTTCGACAAACTGCTGGCCGCCGTGGACCAGCATGCCCGGCAGGCCCACCCCGCCGCCTGAGCCACTCCCAGCCTCGTAAGCGGGCCGACTTGACACACCCGGGAACTTGACTCATCCACAACAACCTCATCGGGTCAAGCCCTCTAGCGCCGCGATTCCTGCCGCGACCGGCGCCATGAGCAAGAACAGGTCGCGTCCAGCACCTGCTGGAAAAATGACGGCACAGCCTCGCAGTCAGCGACATCTTATGCGGTCAGCGTGTCCGGCGTCACGGCCATGCGCGCCGCGCGCATCTGAGCCAGGTGTCGGTGCTCCAGGGCGGTGAGTCCGAGCCCGCGAGCGCTGGCGATGAGCAGGTCCAGCACCGCCCAGCACAGGCTCAGGCAGCTGGTCTCGCCGGGGAACCGGCCGATCACCTTCGTCCGTCGTTTCACCTCCTCCAGCCGGTTAACCCATAGCAGGTTCGTCGAGCGCAGCCGCTTCCGCAGGCGCAGCGGGTACTCGAGGTGGACGCAGAGCGCCGGCAGGTCCTCGGCGAGGCAGGCGGCCGCGCTCAACCTTCTGGACACCAGCGGCGTTCACTGAGGCCTGGCTGATGGCTGTCGAGGCGGCCTAGCGATGACGTCGAATCAGTGCTTGAACCCGCGCCGCCTACCCACCAACCAGCCAGGGTCGAGGTTTCAAATCGCTTCGCATGTCCTCCCGGGAGTCGGGTCCCCCACCAGGGAGCAACGGCTGCAAACGCAATCAGCACCAGCACCAGAGCAGCCCTTCCACGGTCGTCCCTCCTTGAGCAATTGCCTCCGTCATAACGAATCTGGCTTCCGTCCGGCTCCCTAGCTGTCGTCGGCCGGCAGCAGCTCGGCTGCCTGCTGCTGTGAGTACCAGATGAACCTGAAGGGATCGAGGTTCTGGTACCGCGCCCGAAGACCGTTCAGGCACCGCTGACGCAGCTCCGGCAGCTCCTGCCCCGCCGGATGGACGATGAGCCCGAGGTCGATCAGCCTCAGCGCGAGCGCGTGGTCGCTGGTGGACAGCAGGCTGCGAGCGGAGTCCACGAACGCCCGCTCCCTACCCCCGGCGAGGAGATCAAGCACCTGAGCCCACTCGCCATCGGAGAACAGCTCGACCCCTTCGCCGTCCGGCTTCCAGTAGCCGGTTCGCTGGTTGTAGACACGGCTGATGAGGTTGTTCCTGAACAAAAGGTAGGCGACCACCGCATCCGGCTGCGAGCGCAGCACGGCCGGCAGGTGGTTGCGTTGGAGGATGCCGGCCGGCGTCTCACCGTCTCGGATCCCCGTGAGGACAACTTCGTACAGGTCCCGGAGGGCAGCCTCCAGCACGGGCAGCACCTCCACCGTGAGGTTGTCGGTCAGCCCGGTGTGGCCGTGAATCAGGGTGGCCGGGTTGAGGCGCTGGATCGTCTGCAGGGTCTCGAGGAGCCCCTCCACCGACCCCTCGGGGAGGAACGGCACGCCCAGGTTGGGCATCATCACATCGCCGGCGAAGAGCACGCCGCTCGCCGGCAGCTCGACCAGCAGCCCGTCCGAGGTCTCGCCCCCGTTCACCGGGTGGAGGACCAGCTCGACGCCGCCGACAGTCAGCGTCTCCGTCACGCTAACGACGCGGTCGGGAGTGAGGTCGTAGTCACGACTCGCGTCGCGGCCGAACCACTCGAGCGTCGGTATCGCCGTCGAGTTGATGATCAGAAGCTCCTCGTTGAAGTTCGTCTGGGCAATCACCTCTGTGTCCGGCCCACAAAGCGCGGCCAGGCCCCCGATGTGGTCCCAGTGGGCGTGAGTGATGATCACGTGCGTGATCGGCTTCGACGTGATCTCCCGCAGAGCGGTCAGAGCGGCGCGGACGTTCGCGTCCGTGGTGCCCGCGTCGATCGCCACAATGCCCTCGCCCGTCTGGACAAAGGCGAGGTCACTGAAGTCGTAGCCCTGGGCCACGTGCACGCCGGGTGCTACCTCCGGCAGCCGCGGCGTGCGAAACCGAAATCCGTCACGGAGCGTCATCCAGAAGTCAGCAACGAACGTCGGGAGATCGTCGTCAAGCGACGGGTAGCCTGACCGTCTCAGCATCTCGCGCGACTCCACCTCCCGGCCCAGGGTCCGATACGCCTTGGCCAGCGATCGGTAGATGCCCCGCCACAAGCCGACGGGGAACTGGTTCCTGGCCGCGAGCACCCACTCCAGGTCGGCTACCGCAGCCTCAGCCTTTCCGACCACCGCTGGTGCGTCGGCCAGGACCTGGCCCCGGAAGTAGGTCGTCAATCCAGGCGCGCGGCTCACCGCCTCGTCGAGCTTGGCGACCGCGGCGAAGAACTCCGGAGCGGCGACCTCGGCGAGGAACTCCGGAGCGTGCCCAACGTGCCGAACAAGCTGCTGGAGGGCTACGGGCATTCGTTTCGCCGCCAGCCTGGCCTGGAACGTCCCCTCCAGGGCAAGGAACAGCGGCTCATCCGGCCGCTCCTCAGCCCGCTCGTGAAAGTATCCGTACGCCTCCGCGTCCCTCCCAGCCGCGATGAACTCGCTGGTCAGCACCACGGCCGGACGGACGCTGGCCTCCGGCCAGCTGACGGCCTCCTTGAGCGCGTCGAGTTCCAGCCAGCGACTGATCGGCGGACGCGCGGCGTCCAGCAGAGTCTTCTCCATCACCGTTTCCCCCTGATTTGGGTTGGTGAGATGCCTTTCTCCCAGATACTATCTTGAGAAGACTATCATTGACCTAGTATCTGTCAACTAGTAAAATGCGGTTCATGACCCGGAACGTGCGCACCTACGACCACTTCTGCGTCCTCTCCCGCGCGCTTGAGCGGATCGGTGACCGCTGGACCCTACTGGTGATTCGTGACCTGCTCACCGGCGCCAAACGCTTCACCGACCTCATGGACCGGCTCGGCGGCATCACCCCCAAGACGCTCACCCAGCGACTTCGAGAGCTCGAGGAGGAGGGCCTCATCGAGGCCGACCGGGAACCCGGCAGGCGGGAGGTGTGGTACCGGCTTACCGTTGCCGGCGCCGATCTGGCCCCTGCCGTCGACGCGCTGAGCTGGTGGGGACTACGCCACGCCTGGCGGCCACCAGGGCGCGACGAGGTCCTCCATGCGGAGCACCTGCTGACGGCCATAAGCCTGGTGATCGACCGCACCGGAGGCGATCGGGCCCCGGCCCGGTGGCATATCGAGCTAGAGGACGATGGAGACTACGTAATCGAAAGCGACGGCCACCACTGGACGCTGACGTTCGGCCGGCCGCAGGGCGTGCCCGATGTCACGATCAGGACGACCACCGGCGACCTTAAGCAGTTCGTTACGGACCCAACCCCGAGCCAGGGTTCCGCGCTGGGCATTCAGATCACCGGCACAGCGAAGGCCGTCGCACGGTTCCACCGGCTCGTTGGGACCTTTGCGAAGGCGGTTGTCTTGCAGCCTCCCGGCGTAACCGGCGAACCATCACGCCGTCCGACTATTTCGAGCCAGGCTGAGGATGAAGGCGGGCGAGTCTTTCAGCGCCGTTCTTAGCCGCGTATCAGTCCCGGCGGCGGTCGCCGAGTGGTGGCAGGCGACGAACTACGTTCCGAGTGGTCAGGTGACGCGGCGCGTACGGGCGTTCGAGGGGCTTGACCGGGGAAGCAGTTGGAGCGAGCCGCCAGGCCGCCGCGCTCGATGCGTCCCTCACACGCCGGGAGACCGAGGTGCTCGCACTGATGGCCGAGGGGCGCTCCAACGCCGCGATCGCCGATGCGCTGGTCATCGGCGAAGGAGCCATAGAGAAGCACGTGGCGAACATCTTCGCAAAGCTGGGTCTGCCGGTCTCCGAGAGCGACAACCGTCGGGTACTCGCCGTTCTTCGCTACCTGGAGTCGTGACGGGTCTCAGCGAGCTCATGGCATCCGCGGTGCATGCAATCCACGTGGACATGCGGACTTGATGGCTGCGCCGCCAGGGACTCGACCCCGAATCCGCGGATTTGGAGATAGGCCGGGAGGGAGACCGCGGCCTCGCCCGCCTGCGGACCTGGCCGGTTCACGCTTTGGGATCGCGCGGGGAGGGAGTACCATCACAACTTGGCGGTTCCGGGCGCCTCCAGGTCCGCGGGCAGAGCTGCAAGCTCACCGGTTGCTTGGGCATGATCGATGGCTAGTCTTTCCCGCCCGATGTAAGCGGACCCCGGGCATAGGGGAAGGGCTGCCATGCCCGGTGGGCCACGTCCGCTGCCGAGTCGGCCAAGCCTGCGGTACCTGAAGCTAGAGGCGAAACGTCGCCTGGCCGCTGGCGAGTTTGCCGCCCTGCACGACGCGCAGGCGGCCATCGCCTGGGAGCATGGCCTGCCGAACTGGACCGCGCTCAAGCAGCTCATCTGCGGCCAGCCTCAGCAGGAAAGCCGCGCGCTGCCGCAATTGCGATGGGTGATCGCCCGTTTCAGGGATGCCGGCGAACCGGTGTGGGCAGCCCCCGACGATCACGAGCTGCGACAGCATTTCGATGACCACCTCCTGACCGCGGTTCCGGCCGGCGAGCTGATCGCGGCGATCACCAGCGTGGCCGCGGACCTGCGCGAGGAGCCCATCGTCATTGGCCAGGCGCCGCTGTCCGCCCGCATTCAGATCGCCGGCCTGGAGGTCTTCGCGTCGGTCGAAGCTGACCCGCCGCACCGGCTAACCGGGCTGCAGGGATATCCGCTTGGCGCGCGGATCACCGACACTCGCGTGGCGGCGCCGCCGCCGGCCCGCACCCTCGGCGATGTTCCCGCTGAGCTGGCCGGGGTCGCGGACGGAGCCTTCGCCGAGCTGGGCCTGGCCGCCCTGGTCCTCGCCGGCGGCGGCCCCGGTACCCCGGTGTGGGTGGTCGCGAAGGGCTGGGCGGACCTGGACCGGGCCGAGGTCCTGGACCCCGGTCACCGGTTCCCGGCACCGGGCGTTGCCGCGCTCGTCACCGCCACCGCCGTGCTGCGGATCATCGCCGACGGCCGCGTCGGTCTCGATACCCCCGCCAACGACCACCTGCGCGTGGTGCGCCTGGCTGACGACACCATCACCGTCAGGGAACTGCTCAGCCACACCGCCGGGGTCGACAGCCCCACCCCCGCCGAGCTGTTCGCCGACACCGTTCCCGACCTGGTGACGCTCGCCGGACCGGTCATCGCCTGCGGCGCACCGCGCGGGGTCGTCCGGCCGAGCAACGGCGGCTACGCCGTGCTCGGGCAGCTGATCGCCGATGTCACCGGATCGCCGTTCCCCGACGCGGTCACCCGCCTCGTGCTGGAGCCCCTCGGGATGACCGGCTCGTCGTTTCCCACACGCACGGCTGAGATCGGCCTCGATGCGGTCACCGGCTACGACCTGACTCCGGAGGGCGTCTTCATGCCGGTTCCGGGCCGGGTCTCCACTATCCCGGCCGTCGGCGGGCTGTGGGCGACGGCGGCCGACCTCGTGCGCCTGGGGGCCGGGTGGTCGTCGCTGCTGCCCGGGACGCTCGCGCGCGAGGCGCTCACACCGCAGGTCGCACCGGAACCCGGCGGACGTCGGGTGGGCCTCGGCTGGCTCATCAGCCCCCGCGGCGACGTCGCCGCGCACGCCGGGGCTGGCCCCGGAGCCACCGCATCCCTGCTCGTCCGCATCCGCGACAACCAGGTTCACCTAACCATGACGAACAGGATGATACCGATCGACCCCATCAACGATCGGGTGCTGCGTTCCTGGACGAACCCAACGCACTAACGAGAAGGGGGAAGAACATGTACCAGCCTTACCCGGGTGGCGCCCAGATGCCCGAAGCTCAGCGGCCGCCCGCCCCGGCTTCCGTGCGCAACGCCGTCAAGGTCATGTACGCGGGCGCGGTCGCGAGCCTGGTCTACGCGATCGTTTTCATCGCGACGCTGAGCGTCACGAAGAGCGCCATTGAGAAGCATTCCCCGCAGCTCACGGCGAGCCAGGTCAACGGGATGCAGCACGCCCTGATAGCCAGCGCGATTGTCGGTGGCCTGATCGGCGCCGGCCTGTGGATCTTCATCGCCTGGGCGTGCAGGAGCGGCAAGAGCTGGGCACGGATCACCGGAACGGTGTTGTTCGGCATCAACACTGTCCAGGGTGGTCTGAGCAACCTCGTCGTACCTGAGGCCGCCCTGGTGAAGATCTTCTGGTTCGTCGTCTGGCTGATCGGGCTGGCTGCGGTGGTGTTCCTCTGGCGGGGCAGCTCCAGCGCCTTCTTCAAGGGAACACAGGCATGATCGAGGTCGACCAGCTCAGCAAGCGCTTCGGCCCCGTGACCGCGGTCGACGGCCTCAGCTTTGCGGTCCGGCCCGGGCAGGTGACTGGTTTTCTCGGGCCAAACGGTGCCGGCAAGTCGACCACGATGCGGTTGATCCTCGGCCTGGACCACCCCAACACCGGGACCGCGACGATCGACGGCAAGCGCTACCGCGACCTGGTCGAGCCGCTGCGCGTGGTCGGGGCGCTGCTGGAGGCAAAGGCCGTCCACCCCGGTCGCAGCGCGTACAACCACCTGCTCGTGCTGGCGCAGACCCAGGGCCTGCCGCGCAAGCGGGTCGACGAGGTGATCGATCTGGTCGGGCTGCACGACGTGGCGCACAAGCGGGTCGGTGGCTTCTCCCTTGGCATGGGCCAGCGTCTGGGGCTGGCCGGCGCGCTGCTGGGCGATCCGGGGGTGCTGGTTCTGGACGAGCCGGTCAACGGGCTGGATCCGGAGGGGATCGTCTGGGTCCGGAACCTGATGAAGTACCTGGCCGGGCAGGGCCGGACCGTCTTCGTCTCCAGCCACCTGATGAACGAGATGGCGGTCACCGCCGAGCATCTGATCGTGATCGGCCGTGGGCGGCTGATCGCCGACTGTGCCACCGACCAGTTCATCGCCCGCAGCTCCGAGCGGTCGGTGCTGGTGAAGTCTCCGGACGCGGCCCGGCTCGCTGCGCTGATCACCGCCGAGGGCGGCCTGGTCAAGGCCGACAACGGCCTGGCGCTGACCGTCGGTGGACTGCCGGCACCGCGGATCGGCGAGCTGGCGGCGCGTGAGGGCCTCGTCCTGCACGAACTGACCCCGCAGCTGGCCTCGCTGGAGGAGGCGTTCATGGAGCTGACCCGCGACAGCGTGGAATACGACACCCGGACCAGCCAGCCGGCCGCGACGGAGATCCAGGCACCGCCCGCGGAGGGTGCCCGATGACCGCCGTGGCGCCCGCCCCGCCCGCGCCACTCGCCCCCGCCTCCGCACCGGTCCGCTTCGGCCGGCTGCTGGCGTCGGAGTGGACCAAGATCCGCTCGGTTCGCTCCACCGTCGCCTCGCTGGGGCTGCTGGTCGTGCTGACCCTCGGCTTCACCGCGCTGCTCACCTCGCTGACGGTGTCGCAGTGGAGCAAGGCCGAGCCCAGCCAGCAGCGCCAGATCATCGCCGACCCGGTCAGCACGATCCTTGGTTCCGGCTTCCAGCTCAGCCAGCTCACCATCTGCGTCCTGGGCGTCCTGGTGATCGCCAGCGAGTACGCCACCGGCATGATCCGCGCCAGCCTGCTCGCCGTGCCGCACCGCGTCCCGATGCTGGCTGCCAAGTCGGTCGTCTTCGCCGTGCTGGTCTTCATCGTCGGCGAGCTGGTCGCGTTCCCGTCGTTCTTCATCGGCGCGGCCATCCTGCGCGGTAAGGCGCCGGTCTCCCTCGGCGACCCGGGCGTGCTACGCGCGGTGATCGGCAGCGGGCTGTACCTGGCCGTGCTCGGCCTGTTCGCCCTGGCCATCGGCGGCCTGGTCCGGCATACCGCCGCCGCGATCACGGGCGTGATCGGATTCGTCCTTGTCCTCGCGCCGCTGGCCCAGCTGCTGCCCGGCAGCTTCGGCAAGCACGTGCACGCCTACCTGCCGTCCGAGGCCGGCCATCTGATCGCCCAAGCCCACCAGGGTCCCCACGACCTGCTCACGCCCTGGCAGGGGTTCGGCGTCT
>WNGL01001292.1_pt1 | contig 30564 bp, 30 predicted proteins | sample 5400591 | NCBI WGS metagenome assembly WNGL01 (sample SAMN13153377, study PRJNA577476) | soil metagenome | isolation source: 80 cm soil or saprolite under Garry oak tree replicate 1 | place: USA:California | collected 2016-06-15 | reverse complement strand
TTACAGGCGCAACAACCGCTAACATACCTGCGACCATAACATGTTTGGTGGGAAGCCCTCCACCAGGTGCAGTCGAAGGAATAACCTCCGGCGGATTCTCGCAGTCGGTCATCGGCAAGACACTCTTCCACATCAACACCTGAGACAGGACAAAAACAGGCCATTCGTCGCCAAGAGCCACGCGCCTATCCTCTGACTCTCCATCTTCTCTTTCTTTTGAACTCGGATTGCCGAGCGGGTGCACGTAACCTCGTCCCAACCATGGTTTCCCGCCCTCTATCTATTTGAAGCAGGACCTGCAGATTGTGCCGTCGCCCATGGGCTATCTTCGGGAACGAGCAAGTAGAAGGGCGTTAGAGATCTGCGAACTTCTGGGCGAAGGGTAATAATCAGAACTTACCCATTTTCCCGTTCGACAGCTTCCTATATCCGAGTCATCCTCTGGATTCCGACAGTGCTAAATACACATTGAAGCCGAATGAGACGAATGAAAACCTTGAAGACTGTAAGCATTCTATTTCTACTACCATTAGCGGTTCTGGCTTTCGGAGCGGCACCGGCACATGCGAGTGGGCATCAAGTGGCGTTCATTGTGCATGTGAATGGACAAGGCGTTGGGGGTGGCTTTGCTCTCTTCTCAGATGGTACTGCGGCGGGTAATGTCGCACTCTCTGCTTTCAACGGAGCGTTGATCCTCCAGTTCCACCCTGAAACTTGGACCCCTTCAATGGTATGCGGTGAGATTCAGGCGATAAGAGGGGTAGCGCCACCGAGCATCACACCCTGTGATCCTCTTTTCCCCATTGGGACGACGCCGGTCCCCCTGGACCTTAATGGGGACGGGACTCCTGACATTACGATCCTGATAACGGTCCAAGCCGTTAGCTGAACCCTCCAGACGGAATACACAAACCTCTCCATCCTCTTTTTCTTTGAACATCTGGGCCGCCCCTCTGTCACTGAAGTCCCTGGCTGCGAACCCACCCGGTTCAATGTGCCGGACTGGCCGTGCTGATCTTGAAGAACTATGCTAACCGAAACCCTCTCTGGTTTTGAGAGCACCAGAGTCCCCCAAGTTTTTTGGGACAATACCAAAATGGTTAGCCTATCGGAGGTGTGCTCGCTCCGGTGGTGTAGCCAGGTTTAGCATACCGGCCGAATGGTGGGCTTCGTATCTAGCGTTCGTTTCCCTTCTAAGGCACCGATGTTGGTGACGGTTCAGACTCCCCGACAGACCCCGAGCCAAGACTGCGCCTTCTCGGCGTAAATCGACAGGTTGAAATTCGTGGTGTTAGTTGGCCTTTCCGCCAAAAAGCTAGGATCTGACCACTAGACACGGTTTTATTCTCATCTAGATGTTCGGTGGTGTTCGTTTCTGTTTGGCGGTTTTGTTCGATCTTTTGTTCGGCCTATTCGGTCTGTTTGTTTTTGCGTCCGTCAATTCTTCTCCTCTCGTTCTTTCTATTAGTCTCCGCCTGCGAGTGTCGGTTCATCTTCGCCAGCATGTGTAGCGCGTAATTGGGCACTGCGTAGGTTGGCAGCTGTCTCAAACGTGGATTTGTCCTGCAAAGCAACCAATCCCCTTTGATCGCAATAATGGACTTGTCGGAATGCCATCAAGCGAATTCGTACCGTCAAGCCAACCGCACGTACCTGCCGCCGAAACCTTGCTAAGTGGAGATTTCTCGCGTGAGTCGAATATCGATCTCTCGTTCGACGTACCTCCACTCCGCGGACTGTCGGAGTATACTTACGAGTTCCTCAAACGCGTCGACATTTGCTGGAGCATATTCGAACCATGTAAGGAAATCGAAGGGCTCGCCGAGATCGCGACAGAGCTGTTCCTAAGACCAGCCGCGACCGCCCAAAAATAATTGCCTATCTAAGTTCAAACTCTCGGGCGTAGGTGCAATTGCAAGTTCAAACCCCCTTCATACCATAAGAACAGGCGCGTCAACTATTTCAGACCTGATCAAAGAGTGCAGGGAAAGGGTCAATTGACCTATCTTTCCAACGGAGGGATTTGCTAATGGAGATCGCCCCAAGGACTAGAGACTCTTGGATGAAGCGCGTTGCAACTTTCATCGGTGGTGACACTGGTATTTGGAGGGTCACCAACACGAAGGCTGTCGCAGGGCCCCCGCTGAAAAGGGTTGACAGAATTGAGGTAGTTGAAGGCAACTTGGCAGCACTGCCCAGTGGGGGCAAGTGGCTGATACGCGGAGTCACAAGCAATGATCGCTATACAACGCGGAAGGAGCATGAAATGCTCTTGTCCCGCCAGCCTGCGCTAGGACGGCCAGAAGCCACCCGTGCCGCTCTTATTCCGATCACGAAGTCGGAGTCTTGGTGGCAACTTAGCCAAAGTGAGAGGCGGGGGATATTCGAAACCCGATCGGGACACATCAGGGTCGGCTTGAAACACCTCCCAGCAATCGCTCGTCGCCTGTACCACTGCTCTCAGGAAGGAGCGTGGATATGAGAGTGGTTACTCTATTCTGAGTAACTGAGACTCGTTTCTCTCAGACTTTTTCCCATTGGCAGAAGTCGCTTGGGGTCTCGAGTTTCCTGTTGATCCCGACCTCTGCGATTGATACGGAGTCTCGGGCCATCTGGCCGACATCCCATATGATCGACCGTAGCCCAACAGCCAGGTTGACATCTTTGACGCTCTTCATCAGATCTGCGGTCAGTGATCGCTCTAGGGTCTCGCAGGCTTCCACCCGTTCGATGCATTCATTCGACTTTTTCACATCGCCTTTCATCAGTGCGTTGAAAGAGTCCTCGATCAACGAGCGCACCTTGTCGCTCAACTCTAGCAGTCCCTTGGTTATTTTCGGGTCAACGTTTTTGCCGTCGCCTTTCAGCTTCTGTGCCTCTAGTGCGACGTGGCTGGCCGAGTCGGCCATCTGTTCGAGGCTCTTGGCGATTACCCGGTTTCCGACCACGTGCATCGGACCCTCGATGCCCACTTCTTTCGCGACCCGCCTGTCCAATACCGCTAGTAGCAATTGTCGTATGATCATCCAGTATATCCTATCAGCCTCCTCCTCCATATGCAGCACTTCATCCGCCATGGCCATTCGACCCTCGACGACAGACTTGACCGCCTGCTCCAGCATCGAGCTAAGAATAATCTGCAGCCTCCGCATCAATCCATAGATCGGAAACTTGGTCGGGTCCACGAAACTTTGCAGTGTGACCGACTTCAAGGTCTGCTCTACGATGCCCAGACCCGTCAATCGTCTGCTGACACCCCGGACCTCCTCGAGATGGCGGGACGAGAGCTCCTTCTTCGAAGTGATCTGGATCGTATCGTGCCCCGTCAGATAGTTCGCGGTGATAATCCTGGTCAAGAGGTTCGGACCGTCACAGAGGTCGGCGTCTATCATGTACCGATGGTTCTCCCGTTCCTTCGTCAGGCCCGGGTAGACGGTGATGCCCCCGTCAGATTCTCGTCTGAAAGTGACGATGTCGCCCTGTTTGAGGCTGACTTCCTCGACCCAGTCTTTCGGGAGCGATACGATGAGGGTTGAGTATCCGACTTTCTGGACTTTTCGGGCTTCCATCATGAGAGACATAGTGTATATCTTCTATACGAAACAGGAGAAGAAAGATGGATATATACGTGAGCTTCTGGGTATGTTATTTCTATACCTTGCGGAGGAGATATATGTGTCCGCGAGGCTCCCGATTTACGAACGACTGTCTCTTACATCTTCCATAGCTTGCGTGGAAGGTTCGGCATGAGGTTGCCGGGGCGTGGAGAGGTATTGACGGCAGCCACCGGGTGATATGTTGGTGTGTCGAGCCTGGAGGCGTAGGCGGCGAGTGCCAGTGCCCAGAGCCGGTCGTCGTGTGTTCCGCTCGGGTTTGAGAATTGTGTCTGGCCTGTTTTTGTCAGTTGGAATCGTTCCGCGTTCATCTCGTTTATCAGTTCGGGATCGTATGCGATGTGGAGTCGGCCTTCTTCCATTAGATGTCTGAGGTAGAATAGGACGTTCTCTTTCTCTGGGACCGTTAGCGTCGTGCCGACCGCGAGCTTGACTCCTGCCTTGGCGGCTTCTTCTACGAAGTACTCTCCGACCCCTGTCTGGTCGATGTTTGTTCCTTTGACTGTCTGGAGTCTCTGACCTATCCTGTTAAGATAGCCCATGACGTGGGAGTAGTCTGTTCCCAGCTTGAACTGTTTCATATGGATCAGCTTGACGTATCCGTCTTTCTTCTCGACGACCGCGACCGCCGAATGGTCCTGTTTCTTTCCGAGGTCACATCCAACATAGTAGCTTCCCGCTGATGGTATCTCTCCCGTTAGAGCGATTGATTCATCGTACGTCTTCAGCTCGTATGAGACGCATGATGTTAGAAGGCTTAGCGGGAAGAATGCTTCCTCGTCTTCAGCAAACTCTGCCTCCATTTCTCTCTGCCAGCGCCAGGGATCCTCTTTCATCTGGATTCGGAGGCTCTGGACCATCTTCTCTTTGAGGGGTCCGTTGGGCTCAAGGGCGTCTCTGTAGCCAACGTGGTGGCGTGAAAACTCTGCAAAGAGATCGTTGTTTGTGCACATCTCGTAGAAGAGAGTGTCCCTTGAACCCGGGGTACTCAAGGCAAAGAAGCGGCCGTTGGTCGTTGTGAGCGCGTATATGGTCGCATCGTAGAGTTCTCTATCGTACCTGACGAATGCTGCTTCGTCGAGGATGATCAGATCGCAGGTCTCTCCCCTTATCGTCTCGGGACTGTTCGGTAGCGCCTCGATGCTGGAGCCGTTGACAAACTCCAGTCTAGTCTGTAGCCGTCGCCCAGCGAGAATGTGAGAACGATTCTTGGGGATGAACGATCCGATCCGGTGAATGAGCTTCTTGCTCTGCCGCAGGCTGGGCGCTAGGATGAGGACCCGTTTCGCTCCCTCGTGGAGTGCCGAGTAGAGGCTCAGTGCCGCGATCGTGGTTGACTTGCCCGTCTGCCGGGCCCATCTTGCGGCGACGAATCTGCTCGGGTCCAGGAGGATTCTCTCCTGATACTGGGTCGGAACGAGCTTCAGCCACTCCTTGCAGAAGGCTATGATGCCCCCGCTGACGAGGGGCTTGCCTCTCGCGCCGTCCTCTTCGAGTTCTCTCTCGACATTTGCCAATTCTCGTTGTATCTTCGTGTGGACTGAGGAGCTCATCTAGGCTTGGGACCCTTCTCGCGGCTGAGGATCGACCTGGTTGTCAGCGGGCGTTCCTGACAAGCCGGTGGTTGCGGCTTTCTTCCTGTACTCTTCTATCACGCGGAGGCGTTTCTCCCAGTCTTTCTCCTCTCTCTCCTTGAGCACCTGGCTTAGCGTGCGGGCTGCTTCTGTGTAGCTCTTGAGCCAGCTCTGGCGTGATCTCAGGTCGATCTTCTCGTCTCTCATCATCCTGTACGCCATGTTGGCCGATGTCTGGAGTTGCCGGATTGTCTTGTCTCGGAGCTTCTCCTCGTCGATCTCCCTAGTCTTTCCCAGCCCGGGTCCGATCCTCTTCTATGGTTCTCTGAGTCTTTCCGGAGGAATCATCCTGATCTCCGCTAGTACGTCTCGTATGATCTTCCTCCAGGGTCTTCAGGTAGAGGCGTATGGATCGGATCGCGGTACCTCCAAGCAGTCGCATCTCTTTCGGGTCCATGAGCCGGTTCTGAGAACCCTCTTGCAGATTGTCGAGGATGATGCTGGTCAATCGGCGGAGATCGGCCATCGCCTCCTTCCGCTCGGAATCGTTATCCGAAACTTTCAACCCGTCGCCAAGCTCTCTATCAGGGCCCTTTTACGAGCATGAGGGTCACGTCCCGTAGTCCCAGAATCATCATCAGAACCTCGACGGATTCCGCTTCTCTAGACTACCAACGTCCCATGATCCAAGGGACCCGACCTCTCTGCCTCCAACTCGAATAAAGGCGTTCCGTAACGGAGAACAATTTCGCTTGCAGATCCTGTGTATAGAACGGTTATTTTCACCCGCCTCCCTCCAAAAAATCGTAACAGTCAAAACCAGAACCGGAAAAAAACAGCTCGAAGAAAAAACCAAGAATTCTTAATTTCAAAAAGAGAACCGGGAGACGCGGCGCGCGGCCTACGGGACCCGCGCCACGGGACCCGTCCTCACATGTACTTTTTCAGCGTGTCTTCGATCCGCGCCTTCGGGACAGCCCCGACGATCTGGTCGACCTGCTTCCCGTTCTTGAACACCAGCAACGTCGGAATAGCCATGATGTCAAACCGGCCCGACGTGGCCGGGTTCTCGTCCGTGTTCAGCTTCCCAAAAACCACCTTGCCGCTATACTCTCTGGCGAGCCCGTCGATGATCGGCGAGACCAACCGGCAAGGCCCACACCAAGGCGCCCAACAGTCGACGAGGATAAGGGGATATTTCGAGATGAACGAGTCAAAGCTGGAATCATCAACCTTCACAGGCGAATCAAGCGAACCAGTCATAACAGCCTAGCCGTTCAAGCCATAATATAATCCTAACACGGAAAACCGCACTGTCGAAAATGTGCTATTCGGCCTTCCCCGCCGCCTCGCTACCACTCGCTCCGCTTCCGTGGCAGTGCGGGCAGCGGACGCTCTCCGGCGGCTTCCCAGCAATAACATCCTTCGACCACCGGCCAGCCCCGGCGCAGTAAGCGCACTTCTGACCATCCGCAACACCCGCAGCTGGAGTCGCTGAAGCAGTTGACATTTCTTCTAGTCGATGTCCGGTTTGCCGGTCAGCTCGACTTGTCTCTTCCCCTTCATCAACCGCGTGACCCACAACACGCCAGCCATCTCCAGCCGCATCAAGTTCGTATTCAACTCGCGGAAGCTGACCTCGCCAAAGTTCGACTTCAGCTCCTTCTGGAGATCAATATCAGTCATCGCACCCTTCCTCTCCAACACCTCTACGATCGAGAGGGATATGGGCCTGGGACTCCAGACCTTGCTCAATGCCAGAGTCACCAGGACGAGCCTTTCCCCAGCATCTATGTGATCGGCACGGGAGCCCGTTCCTTCTTGAACCGTTTCGTGAACGACTGATACCAGTTCTCCATATCAGGAGTCACCGACGGCTTCACCCTCTCCAGACCATCCCGGAAATCCTCGATCGTAACACTCTTCGTATCCATATCCCTCCGTAGCGAGATCAAGCCCGCCTCCCGGCAGACCGCTTCAAGATCAGCGCCCGAGTAGCCGGCGGCCTGGCTCGAGATCTGCTCCAGATCAACATCCCGCGCCAACGGCATGTTCCTCGTATGAATCTTCAGAATATTCAGCCGCGTCAAATGGTCCGGAGCCGGCACATAGATCAGCCGGTCAAACCGTCCCGGACGAAGAACCGCCGGATCAATAATGTCCGGCCTGTTCGTCGCACCAATAACGACCACGTTGACCAGAGACTCAATCCCGTCCAGCTCCGTCAACAACTGGCTAATCACCCGCTCCGAGACGCCGCTATCGCCAAAACCCATGCCCCTTCTCGGCACTACCGAGTCGAGCTCGTCGAAGAAGACGATAGAAGGAGCAGCAGTCCGCCCCTTACGGAACACCTCCCGGATAGCCTTCTCAGACTCGCCCACCCACTTGCTGAACAATTCCGGTCCCTTTATCGAGATGAAGTTCGCCTCGCTCTCCGTCGCCACAGCCCGCGCCAGCATGGTCTTCCCACAACCCGGAGGACCGAACAGTAGAATACCCTTCGGCGGCCTAATACCCACCCGGGTGAACGCCTCAGGCTTCTTCAGAGGCCACTCAACAGCCTCCTGAAGCTCCTGTTTAACATCAGTAAGCCCGCCAACGTCCGCCCACGTCACCGACGGCACCTCGATGTAGACCTCCCTCATCGCGGTCGGCGTGATCTCCCGATACGCGTCCGTGAAATCCTTAACGTTGACCTCCATCTTCTCCAGGATGCTACTGGGAATCCGTTCTTCCTCGAGATTGATCTCTGGAAGATACCGTCGCAGCGCCTTCATCGCAGCCTCACGACAGAGCGAAGAAATGTCCGCCCCCGTGTAGCCGTGGCAGATATCCGACAACCGGTGAAGATCCACATCCGAAGCCAGTGGCATGGTTCTCGTGTGAATCTGTAGAATCTCGTATCTTCCCATCTTGTCCGGGACCCCGATCTCGATCTCCCGGTCGAATCGTCCCGGCCTCCTCAGAGCAGGATCAATCGCGTTCGGCCGGTTCGTAGCACCAATCACAATGATATTGCCCCGCGCTCCCATTCCATCCATCAGAGACAAGAGCTGGGCGACGACACGCCGCTCAACCTCTCCAGTCACCTCTTCCCTCTTTGGCGCTATCGCGTCCATCTCGTCGATGAATATGATGCTCGGAGCGGTCTCCTGGGCTTTCTGGAAGATCTCGCGGAGCCGAGCCTCGGACTCGCCGTAGAACTTTGACATGATCTCTGGACCAGAGATGACGTAGAAGTTCGCGTCTGACTCGTTAGCCACCGCCTTTGCAAGCAACGTTTTCCCGCATCCAGGCGGACCGTAGAGGAAGACTCCCTTCGGAGGCTCTATGCCCAGCCTCTGGAAGAGTTCCGGATGGCGTAGTGGTAGCTCGACCATCTCGCGGATTCTCTGGATCTCGCCGTGAAGCCCTCCGATGTCCTCATAGGTGACGATCGGTATGCCCTTCTTCTCAGGCGTCGGCTCGCTCATCACCTGGACGACTGTCGACTCGGTAATCTTGACGGGCCCGTGCGGACGGGTCCTGGTCGCTATGAGCGGGACCGCACTCCCGAATATGCTGAGAAGGGTCATGTCTCCCTCCATAAACGGCATGTCCATGAACCGGCGCTTGACGAAGCCCACAAACTCCTCGTCAACGCTCAGCCGGACATCGGTAGGAGCAAAGACGATCGTCTGGGCGTCCTTGACCTCCGCCTTCTTGATCGTGATATACTCGTTAAGCGCGACGCCCGCGTTTCTACGCAGAAGCCCATCCATCCGGACAATCTCCTGACCCTGGTCCTCGGCATACGCAGGCCACGCGATAGCAACAGTCGTCCGTTTCCCGTGAACCTCGATAAAGTCCCCCGCCGTTATCGCAAGCTTCTGCATCGTCTCGTTGTCGATGCGGACCTTGCCATGGCCAACGTCCCGCTGCTTAGCATCAGCTACCCTCAGCTGTACTTCCTTTGACATTGCTATTCTCCCAACTCCATGACGGTGATCGCGAACGCGTCTGAGACGAGGAGACGACCCCTCGTGATTCCCAAAACGCCCCTATTCCCAAGATTCAACTGGTTATTGCCCCTCAAAAGACTTATCGTCATCATTAATGGAATCCGTCTCCCTGATTAGCCTCCGGGTCCCCAGAGACAGCAATAGAAAGCTGCCCAGTCCGAGCGGAGAGAGACTGTAACCTCTTCCCTCCTTGACTATCAGTTCTCTTCGCGAGGACCTGTTTACCAGATCTGAGATATACTTCGGATTCACCGCGACCTTCAGAAGGTCCGTAAATGAAGCGGAGTTGTTGCAGTTCTTGACCATGTGGCTGAGAATCTGGACCCGTCGTTTATTCGAGAAAAAGTCGCATATATCGCACAACGCGTCCAAGTCTGCCTCTGAATCATCCAACTCCCTCGTTATGAGCGTTTTCGTCGCAGGGTTCCACGCCGCCTCCGAGAGGGGCAGGTCGAGCAGTACCTCCTCATCGTTCTGGAGCGTAAGCCTAAGACCCATCTCTAACTCAGATCGTAGGAGAATCTCTTCTTATTTAGAATTCCTGTTACTTAATTACCGGACGTTAAGTATTAGGCGATTCTCCGCGAGACCATGACCTGGACCTCGCTGACCCCATCGGTCTGCTTCAACAGCTCTTCAACCTCGTCCATCCTTCCCTGTGCCTCCTCTGGAACCAGTACGTGAGCGATGAGAGCGACTAGCCCGAAGGCGACCGGCTCCTCCTCGTACTTGTATATGGACGCCTTCCCCTCCAAGGCTTTTCGAATCTTCTCCTTCAGAACTGCCATATCGGCCGGCGCGTCTGAGGGGAATATCTTGATCGTGACCAGTACTTGCGTCATCGTCATCTATGGTCCCGTGAACCCGCACTTTGGACACTTGTAGGGTCGTCCGAATCCGCGGCATTTTTCGCAGCGCCAGATCGTGACTTCGCCGCACTGGGGGCAGGGAAAGTGGACGGCTCCTTCGCGTGGCAGTATCATGCGTCCGCACCAGTTGCACGAGGGCATTCGAACTGTACGGACTTCTGCCATCATCACGACCGCGGTCCGGCATCGCTCCTCATCGAGATAAAATGTCTTCGTCCAGCCGGCATTCTTCTGGCTTCTTGTCGGGTCTGAGTCGTTGGAATCTTGGAAATCTCAGCTTCTTGTCTCGTGTGAAATTGGAGTATAGGATCTCACAGACTATGCGGGGTTTGCACCAGACAATCGGCGATGGAGCCTCGACGGTTCCTTTGATGATCGGGGACTTCGTGACTATCCTGTCCAGTCTTGACTTTATCCTCTCTAGTGTCTTGTTGTCGAATCCTCCGCCAACGTTGCCCACGTGTGCCAGACTTCCCTTGCGATCGTACATTGCCATGACTAGCGAGCCAAACGTGGAGGCCCGTGCGCCCTCGCCGACCGTGTATCCCACAACAATTGCATCTATGGTTTGCGAACCTTTGATCTTAATCCAAGAGCTTGTCCGTGTACCTGGCAGATATGGTGAGAGTCTCTCCTTGGCGATGACCCCCTCGAAGCCCAGCCTCAACGCCGCGGAGTAGAATTGCAAGCCTTCGCGTTCGACATGATCTCCGTAAACTAGGTGTGCCCCTTCGACGAGTATCTCGCGCAGAATCTTCTTTCTCTCTTCCAGAGGATCTCCTATGATGTCCTTCCCGTTTAGATGGAGAAGGTCGAAGGCGACGTAAGTGGCGGGATTCGTGCCCCGGGCCAGATCCACTGTCCTTGGATCGTTGTGTCCGAATCTGGTCTGCATCCTTCCAAAGTCCGGAATCCCTTTCTCGGTGAGCACGACAACTTCTCCGTCGATGATCGCGTTTCTGGCATTGAACCTTCCAACTGCCCCACCTATCTCTGGGTAGGAGGCTGTTACGTCTCGAAGGTTCCTGTTCTGAAGCCCGAGCCTTCCTTGTTCTAAAAATAGAAGCGCTCTGAGCCCGTCCCATTTGACTTCGAAAAAATGATCGTTGGAATCGAACGACTCTCCAGTCTTCGCCATCATCGGCCTTATCGGACGCTCTTGGAAGAGCGTCATCGTTTTTCTTGGGCTTTGATGCTCGCCTTGAGGGCTTCCATCAGATTCTTAGTCGGCTTCATCTCGGGAACGCGCAGCTCGATGACTTCTTCTCTGCCCTTCATCTTTGCCTCGACCAGTTTCATCAGATTCTCCTGGTATCTGTCCCGGTATTCTTTGAAGTTGAACGGTTTCTTCATTATCTTGATGAGCTGTCCTGCGAGCTCTAGCTCCTCCTTCTCGACCTCTGGTGGCTTCTTCAGCTCGGGAAAGTCTCTCGGGGTTCTCACTTCGTCTGTATAGTGGAGGGTTGTCATGAGTATCGCTCCCTCGTATGGCCTCAGCGCGACTAGGTGTTCCTTCTCATGCATGACGACTCGGCCGACCGCGACCTTGTTGTTCTGTTCTAGCGCGCCCAGCATCAGATAGTAGGGCTTGTCGCCATGCTCGTCTGGGACGAGATAGTAGCTGTTGTCATAGTAGACCGCGTCGACCTTCTCCGCGTCTACGAACTGGAAGACTTCGACCATCCTTCCCGACTTTAGCTCAATAGACTCGAGCTCTTTCGGCGTGATGGGAATGTATTTTCCTTTCTGGACTTCGTAGCCCTTTATGACCTCCTCCCATGGCACCTCCCGGCCCTCCTTGGGGCAGATTCGTTTGAACTGTAGAGGGCTCTTGTCTCTGGGGCACATGAGGCGCAGTCCGGTCTTGTGTTCCGAGATGGCCCCGTAGCTCTTGACCGGTATGCTGACTAGACCGAAGCTTATGGCGCCTTTCCACATTGGCCTAGGGGGCAGATTCTCCTTCTCCTGTCTCTGGCTGAGAACATGGTTTTTCTAGCCAACTCGGATATGAGCATTACTAGCTAAGATCTACTAGGAAGAGCTCTCGTTGAAGAGGATAACTGACATTGTAGAAGTCGGCGGGAGAAGAATTACTCTCTCCAATCTTGACAAGCCGTTGTGGAAGCGCGAGAAGATCTCGAAGGCGGACATAATCCAGTATTACGCCACCGTCGCGTCGAGGATGGTTCCCCTTGTCAAGAATCGGCCTTTGATGCTGAACCGTTTTCCCCACGGGATTCCGGGCAAATCGTTTGTCCAGAAAGACTGGCCCAACCATCCGAGCTGGGTTAAGATCGGCCCGGTCCAGTCCCACAGTCTAAACAAGTCCGTGAGGCACGTCATCTGCAACGATGAGGCTACCCTGGTCTGGCTGGCCGACATGGCTTGTCTGGAGATCAACCAGTTCCTCTCTACAGTTCCGAGGACGGACTGGCATGACTTGGTCTTGGTGGACCTAGATCCCTATCCGCCTGCCAGTTTCGAAGACGCCACCGAGATTGCCCAAGCGGTTCATTCGGCTCTGATGGAGATGAAGCTGCGTCATATGATCAAGACATCCGGTGCGGACGGGTACCACTTCTTGATACCGATCGTTCCCAAGTATCCGGTCGAGACTATCCGGAAGTTTGTATTGTTGTTGGGTGTCTTGTTGGAGGACTTGGCTCCGAAGAAGGTTTCGACTTCGAGGAACCGGGCTGATCGGGTGGGGAAGGTCTATGTTGACTTCTTCCAGAACGGTCTGCAGAAGACTGTCGCGGCTCCGTTCAGTCTTAGGCCGTTGCCGGGAGCGCCGGTCTCGTTTCCGTTGGACCCCATGAAGCTCAGAACCCATTTCGAGCCGGGTGAGTTCAATCTGCGCACAGTGCCAGGTATCTTGAAGAAGAGGGGTGTTTCCGAGTTTGACATTTCTCCGGATCAGACTCTTGATGGGGCGTTTCGGGAGTTGGGTGTGCGGTTGTAGGATGGTTTTTGGTGGGCCGGGAGAGATTTGAACTCTATCGACCTGGTGGTTCTCGACCCCACGGTTATCAGCCGTGTGCTCCTCGGCCCGAGCGTTGGTCCCGGTTAACCGTGCTGAGCTACCGGCCCATTGGTTTTGCGGGCTGGGCTCCAACGGGTATTAACACTTTCCGGATTTGCGCGGGTCTTGCGTGTGTCTAAAGTCTTTTAGATAGTTTCTGGGCCGGGCGCTAGTTGGGTTGGGCCGGTAGTTCAGCCTGGTATGCTGGGCGGTCATTGGCTGCCTGGGCCGTAGAACGTCCGGTTCGCATGGGGAATATTTCTCCTCGGGTGACCGGAAGGCCGCGGGTTCAAATCCCGCCCGGTCCACCAAGATTGAGGCTCGTAAAGTGTGAAGGTTTTCTGGAGAATCGACTAGCCCCCCCCGGGGGTCGAGAAAAAGATAGCAGAAAAGAAATAGTTAGCAGATGGAAAAAGATAGTGCAAAAGAGAGAGATTACGGATTCTAGTATTCGCTGGTTCTGTCACGAAAGAAATGATCGCGATCGAATGCTTGTCTACGATCATGGGACATGGCTGATGATTCTGTTTCTTGGACGCGCCTCATACACGGGTTTTGTGTCGCGGGGATCAACGTTTTTGAGATTTTTGGAGAGGGGTCCAGCCAATTGAAACCAAATTGGACGAATCTCACGATCCAGGGGGTAGAATACGCTGGTCGAGCGTTTTCCTTATCGCGTAGGTCAGCGTCCAGGTCAGCGTGAAAAGTGCGCGAGGTCAAATCGCATGCTCGGATCTGATATCTGGGCTTGTTCTGGGCGAGTTTCCCTGAGGAAGTCTTCCTCTCGCTTCTCGTGTCCGGGACCGGGAAGGCGCGCTAACTTATCATTTATACTCTATTTGGTAGATTTGTTCTTTGATAATCTGTGAGCTTTGCTTGTGGTCCGCGATTCTGTCATAACCTACCATTCTCTTCATCGTACAAACACCTAGTACTGCAATCTTCTTTAGTTTAGCCCCCCAGCTTCGCGGTTGGCCAGAGTCTTATGATGGGAAGCAACAGATGCCCCAATTGTGGCGAGGCTATTGGGAGTGGATCGTCGTTCTGTTCCACATGCGGAGCATCATTGACATCAACAACTACGCACGCAGCGCCCACGACATTCTCGAGGTTAGTGCCCCAGTTTAGCGGGAACGGCTACATAGTAGAACAGAAGATCCTTGCATTGAGAGATACTTTCGGGATAAAGGATCGTAGCGGAAATCAGCTGGCCTATGTCAAGAAGCAACTCGTGAGCTTTGGGCCGAAGTTCTGGTACGAAACTCCTGACGGGCAGAGGCTCGGAGAGATTCATGGAAAAGTTCTGGCAATCCGCCCAACGTTCGAAGTGTACGACTCACAAGGACAACTGTTGGCCCAAGTGAAGAAGAAACTGATGAAGCTGATCGGCCAAGCATGGTGGATGGAAGACCGAACAGGTCAAGAGATAGCTAAGATAAACGGGAACGTTCTGGCTCACGACTATTACATTCAAGACATGGCCGGACGACCCATTGCTCAGATCCACAAGAAATGGGTCTCGGTCCGAGACAGTTACGGGATCGAGATGCTCAACCCAGCCTTCGACCCCTACCTAGTCTTGTCCTACGCGATCAGTCTGGACAACACCGAAAAAAAAGATCACAAGTAACCAGCAGAATTTTGGCACTCAACTGAAAAGTAGCGTTCTGCCAATCTGCGAGCCACGTGTTTTAGAGCTGACCATAAACCGGTTAAACTCTCCTCGGATCCCAACAGGCTGAGAGAGGGCTCTTCACGAGAACCAGATTACTTGCAGAATACGGAGCTCTCATCGCCTGGACCATAGGAGCATTTGTCGTAGTTCTCCTATCTCCAGAATCAATCTATGCCGTTGCGATCTCAACATTTGGAGCAGTAATCGCCGCATCACTCCTGATAGCCTGGGCGGCCGAGGCTTCCGAGTCCTCGATAAGCAGGGGTATGGCTCTCGCCATCGTCGCCATAGTCCAGACCATTCCAGAATATTTTGTTGAAGGGACGATCGCCTGGAAGGCGGGAAGGGATCCAGTACAATGGCTCCCAAATGTTATCGCAAACTTCACGGGAGCAAACCGTCTACTGACAGGATTCGGCTGGCCTCTCATCTTCCTCACTCTCGCAGTTCAGAAACGGAGGAGAGGCCAGTCGGGACCAACCACAATAGCGCTTCGAAGAGAACAGAGCATCGAACAGATCTTCATGCTGGGATCATCACTCTATTACGTTTGGATCCTCGTCGAACAAAGACTCACGATCGTAGACTCGATCGTACTGGCGGGAGTTTTTGTTGTCTACATGTGGATCCTAGCCAGACTTCCTCGCGGAAAAAGCGAGCCTCAGGAGACGCTTGAAGGACCGAGCAGAAGCCTTGCCGAAATCAAGACGAAAAAACGGAAAACAGCGGCGATCGGAGGGCTCTTTCTCTTCGGCGGCCTGACGTTCCTGTTGATAACCGACAGCTTTGTGGTCTCCATTCAACACCTAGCCCAAATGTTCCTAGAAGGCCTGCTCGGCTCGGGGGCCGTCTTCTTCACGATCCAATGGATCGCCCCAGTACTCTCAGAATTCCCCGAAAAAGTGACAGCTTTCAACTGGGCAAGACAGGTCACGCTCGCCCCGGTAGCACTCCTCAATTTCATCTCCTCCTCGGTCAACGAACTCACCGCACTAATCGCCCTCATCCCAATAGTGTTCGCTGTAAGCAGCGGCACCCTGGGATCGATCCCGCTGGAGCATCAACAATGGATCGAGGTCTTCCTCACAATGAGCCAGTCACTGTATGCATGCGCGACCCTATTGGACCTGAATTATGATGCGCAGAATGCAGTAACGCTTCTTCTGCTATGGATCATTTCAACTGCCGTAATCGAAACCCGACTGGTCGTCGGGGCTCTGTTCCTCGTTCTTGCTCTCTACGAAGCTCTTAGGAGTCGCAGACGCATCGTCGCGTTCAGTGCCTTCCGTCAGACTCTCAGAGAAGGCGTATTACGGAGATCTTCCAGTTCCGATTGATGCAGACATATTGACTACGTAAGCTTGCCAAGGGCATTCTCCACTTCTGCTTCCGCGTTGTCGGCTCTGATGAATATGGGGACGTTCTCCATTCCTGTTGCTATGAAGCTGGAGAGCAGCCATTCACCAGGGGCGAATTCCAAGGTCTTCTCGAGAATCTGTTTGTCGATAGTGAATGTGTCGCTCACCACCGTCCGATCATATGGTCGGGGCAGTGTCCCGACGAAGTATGTATGGAGTTGTTGCAGGGCGTTTGTGTTGAGGTAGGCTATCCTCTGCGTGGCAAGACACCCGCCAAGACCATATTTCCGCCCCTGTCTCAGAAGCGTCTCTACGACTTTGGAGCAGTCCTTGTCGATGCCTGAAGAGCCGCTCAGGTCGGGGACGAATTCTTGTGCCTCGTCGAATACGAAGAGCAAGTATGGCTTTACTTTGAATGAGCGTTTCCGTCGTTGGAGAAACTCTCGGGCTAAGTCCACAACTAGCTCTTTGATGACATAAGGGTCCGATATGGAGATGCAGGTCAGACGGGACTCTTTCTCAACCAAGTCTCTGATCCCCTGTATGTCGAGCCCTCCAGTGGTTCTCTTCTCTTTCTCAGCGCGCTTCAGATTGTCCAGTAGGGTTAGTCGGCTGGTGGCCCAAGCGTATACTCCGCTTCGGTCTGAGATCTTGAACTCGTCGATAGCCGTTCGTCCCCACTCGTCGAGCTGTTTGATGAATTCCTCATCGATAGGCCTAGAGTCGGTCATATCGTGAGCGGCCTTGTAGTCAACAACCTCCTGGCGTATCCGGTCTAGTGCGTTGACATAGTGGGGCTTGTCCAAGCTCTCGTTTCGCTGCCTGTTGAGTTCGTCTAGAATGTCCCCGAATGTGGGGATCTTCGATTCTGGTTTGAGATAGTACGTGATCTTCTTCTGGCCGAATATTCTGGCGAAAACCTTCCGCACCCGGTCGTCATCCTCGTACTCACGCGGTTTGACGACGCTAGCGTAGAACTGCTCTGCGTTGGCAACAGGGTTTTCGAGGATGATCTTGGAAGAGATTTTGTCCTCCGCGAACAGGTCCATGAGCAGGAAAGGATATTCGCTGGAAATGTCGAATATGATCACCTTGACCTCCGGCTGATGTATCAGTAGTCTCCGAAGCACGTTTGAGAGGAGGTTCGACTTCCCTGCACCGGTAAAGGCGAAGATTCCGAAGTGATATCGGACCATTGCCTCAAAGTCGAGATAGATCGGGATCTTCTCCTCCATGGACTCGAACATCTGGATGGTCCCGATTCTCGGGTCCTTGTAGGCGTCACTCGTTGTGGTCTTCGCGTTGAAGCCTAGCTTTGCCAGTATTCTCTGATTGTACATGTGGCCGATCATGTCCCGGTTAAGAATCTGGGCCTCGGCGGCTATGACAGGATAAGTGAAGCCCTTCTCATACTTGGGCTCGGCATTGCCGTTGAGAATTAGATCGTAGTTGATGGGTAGGGCGCTGATCTGGACCATCATTGTCGACTTGTCGCTAGTGTCCCAGTCGTTGACGGATTGTTGTATGATCTCGAACTGCATGGGATAGTAGCTATGCTCAGAGAGACCCTTCAGCCCGTAGTGCTCAGGCCAGACCCGAGAGATGACCATGAGTGAATATCGTTGTTCCTTCGGACCTGACTTGAAGTTCCGGACCGCGACGAGCATTCCTTCCTCGATGAGACCCATGATATCTTTGTGATATTCGACCTTGATCCTACACTCGTATCGGGCGGATATGCCGGTGAGCTCGTGGGTTGCGACTGGCATGAAGGCGGGTGTGACTGCGGCGAGGCGGGCCTTGAATCTGCCGTTGAAGTCTGTGAAGTATCTAGATGTTGTCTCTTCGAGCACCCTCGATCTCGCTCCTCCGCTCTCGGAACGTGCTCATGTAGAATACAAAGTGTCGTAGCTTTGGACTGTTCATAAGCCATTTCCCGGTTGTGTCTATGATCTTTCTCATCTCTTCGTTGTGCCATTTGGCGACCTTGTCGGCGATGAATAGTGGCTTGTTGTGGCCGAAGAGCTCTGGGACGCTGTTGCTCGTCATGGACCCGAGTGTAGTCATGATGAGTTCCTGGATAGGATTCTTGACCTGGTTGTCCTTGAAGATGATGGGTTGAACCGGTTCATCGGCACTACCGTAGGAGTGGGCGAATCTTGTTGCAGTCTCTGGTCGCAGGTCGAAGTCTGGGTAGACCAGCCGGTCTAGGAGCAATACGTTGCTTCTCAATTGGGGATCATAGGCTGTCTGTGAGAGTTGGATGTAGCTCTTGAGAAACAAGCGTTCCGGCGTTATCTTATTCCGAATCGCGCCCCCGACATAGCCTTCTCTCGTCTGGAAGTCGGGGACAATCATCAAGAACGAGGAGTCGTACTCTACCAGTGACCATGGAACGTGGATTGATTCGTGGTTGAAGACGCTGAGAGTCTGGAGCAGCATTCTGTCAGTGTTGGGTATACGAGACAACTGTTCCTGATTGAGGTCGGACCTCCAGAGCCGGTTTGATACCATGACAGGAAGAACGTGATTCTTGAAGTCCCGGGCCGCAGTGTCCTTCGTCAACCCCAGCAGCAGTATTCGTCTCTTCCAACATTCTTCGACCAAAAGGTTCAGCGTGAAGAGCGTCAGAAACGATAGGTCCTGGGTCGTCAGCCAGTGTAGCTCTCCATTCTTCATTACTTGAAGTGGATTCTGTTTTGGTTTTTCCTCGAACATTCTACGCCCATAAGTTTCGACAAGCCTGCGGACTCGCGGCCAAGTCTTGTGATAACGCACTCTGAGCGTGTATGTCCCCGCGGATTCGTCCAGAAATCCCTCTTTGACCAGTTTCCCGAGGAACCGGTCGACGCGCTTCTGCCGATCATCCTCCTTGATCCCAAGCTTGGCGCTGAGAGAGGCCGATGTAAGAGACCCGGCTCGTTCGATCTCAAGAAGGCACCGGTACCGAAGGTAATCCCCCCGGGGCGGTGGAAGATCGAGCGCAGGACTGTCTAGGTGATGTCTCGCAAATGCGAGATCGTTGATGTCTATGGGTAGACCGTCGACTTCGAGTCCGACTAGCGCCCCGTTGCTCTTCCAGAGTTTTCTCCTAGATGTGTCGTAGATGAGGCTGGCTAGCATCGTGGCCAGGCTTCTGTCCAAGAGTAGGATTCTGGGTCCATCCTCTTCATGCGCGAGCCGGTAGGCTAGGTAGAATTCGGAAAACGTCATTATCCAGTTGGCAACCGTTGAATTGTTCGCGATCGCTTCGTCCGTAAGAGGCCGGGTTAGAGAGATCTCGGAGACTTCTCCCGGTTGAATGAAGCTCTGGTCTATTTCCGGAACCTCGTTCACGTAGACCGGAACACAACTCGATAGGGCACGACCGCTCTTGAGAAAGTGGTCCTCGTACTCGACTCTAGGAGGACCCCTTTGAGGATAGGTTATCGTTCCGCGGGCAGCGTAGGATCCACCGAAGAAGACCACCAGGTCGAAGAGTGGACGAGCATAGTCGGTTCCATCAACAGCCGCGAACGAGACCCGGTCCGTCCCAAAGAAACGCTTCGCAGTCTCATGGCACGATTCTGAGCTAAAGTCCATTCTGATCAGACTTTCAAAGACTCGCTCATACATTCCCTCAAGCGTCTCGAAGCGAGCGCGATACCCCTCGATCTGATCCGTGGCTCCGCTTTGGAGCAGAGTGCCAGCCCTCTCGATAGCAGAACTTAGTGAGGATGAAGCGGGAGCGATCTTCTCTACAGTAGACAAGATGTAATCGCGGTTGAACTTGAAGCTATAAAGGTGGGACTCCTCACCGTAAGTTCCTTCGTGCACGTTCCCAACTATTATACGAACGATCTTTTCGCAAGGTTTGATCAAAAATGGCAGGTGAGAACCGCCACATGTTGGCAGGGAAGGTAGTGTTGTTCCTGCAGTTCGGATTCATTGTCTTCCTGGTTTTTGCTCTCTCAGCTGAGTACCAGTCTAACCAGTTCCAGCAAGCGTGGGTTTCAGACAATGCGTCGTGGCTACAGTTTCTTCTCAACGGCTACTTGGGCGCGGCTCTAATTGGAGTCTTGATCGGTGGAGCTTTTCTGCTCGTTGGGGACGTTGTGAAGAGCAGGAAGAGAAGAGGCGGCCTCAAAACAGCAGTCTAGCGTGAAGCCAAGGCTATACGTTCTATCTCGTCGCGCTTACGGACAGAAGCGCTCTTAGGGTCCCTAGCAGCTGCGAGAATCAGTTCTTCAGCTAGGCACTCGTCAACCGTCCGAGGATTGTTGTGGGAGGCCTGACGGGACAGCTGGGTAATGTGTCGAAGAGAAATGTCAACCCTCCTCTGTGGGGCGATGTCCACTGAGATCGGATAGACAATTCCACCGTAGGCGATCCTTGTCACGTCCTCAGCAGGGGCCGCGTTCTCGATGGCTCGCACTATAATCTCGATAGGATTCTTGCCAGTGCGGATAGCTATGATGTCCATGGCGTTCCTGACGATACTGCTGGCGCGCGCCTTGCCGCCGCCTGCTACCCCTGGTCGCATCATATCGTCGATTAGCCGTTCTACGACGTTTATGGTTGACTTTCGGAAGCGGGCGTGCTCGTGACGTCCGCTCGTGTGCGGGAGGAGTATGGGTCTCGCGGAAATGTACCGTTTGAGCCCTGGATCCCTAACCTCGATATCGGCTGTCGGCCATTTGCCGAACACCTTAACCTCGGGAAGTTTCTTCAGATCCTTGCTCAAACGGACCCAGCTTTCCAAGTTGTCCGTCTCCATCATTTTAAACATTCGTGGAAACAGAGCCTCTAATGCTTGGTTTGACTCTGCGTTGGCTTAGCTTAGGATTTACGCGGAATGAAGGTTCTCTTCGTCTGTGACGGCAACATCTGCCGGAGCCCGATGGCTGAGGCGTTGATGCGTCAGACGTTAGCTGACAGGAATATTGACGGAATCGAGGTATCATCTAGTGGTCTCGTTGCAAGTCCTTGGAGCGTAGCGCACGCTCTGCTTCGTCGAGTGCTTGGTCCTGCCTACCAACTCGTCGAGAATCGGCGCTCGCAACCGTTGACCAAAGAACTGGTGCATGGATCGGATCTGATTCTGGGCATGGAAAACCGCCATGTCGTCGAGATCATAGAAAGATACCCGAAGTATCACGGACGAGTTGACAAGATTACCTCATACGCAGGAAGGGACGGCGAAGTCAAAGACTTTCCGGACAGCGAATATGGAGATGTATTTACCTGGCTTCGACACTGCCACTCGATAATGCTTCCTTGTGTAGAGACTATCGCTGACAGACTGGTTCGCGAAAGGGAGAATGAGTCGGTCGCTTCTGGCAAAACGGGCAAAACGGGGAAGGTTGATTAGGACATGTGTTGCAAAAACACTCGGTTTGCTTGACAGTAACAGAAGTTCTTGAAAGACCTGCTCCAGAAAGGCCCACGTTTCCGATCGAATCGCTCCTCTCAGCAAGGCTCCTGCTTGAACCTGAGAATGTGAATGATCGAATCTTTTTCCTGTCAGACATGAGTGGAGTCCTGAGCCTTTATTCCATGGACAAAAACGGGAGCATCCCGCAACCCCTTCTGCCCGGTGGTATGGCTCTTGTCAACCCACACTTGATGGCCGGCGACAACTACCACGTCATTCCCAAACTCGGAAAAATCCTAGTCATGATTGACAAACTCGGGAACGAGAACTATCAGCCCAGTCTCATTTCTCTCAACGGTGGAATTCCTGAACCGTTGCTCGGTGACAAGTATCGAGACGAACAGATTGCATGTGTACACTTCGACAAAGACCGAAACATCGCTTACTTCTTCCGGGACAACCGGAAGACCCCCGATATTGAATGCCTCAAAGTCGACTTAGGGACCGGTGAGGTCAGCTCGCTCGGAACCAGCATATACGGGAACATTTGCAACGGAGTGAGTTCCGACCATTCGACAGTAATTCTTGCGGACACCTACACCGCGGGAGACGTCGTACTGTACTATCGGAAGTCTGGCATGACGGAGAGGAAACTGCTCTTCGGCATTCCACTCGACCAGCGAGAGGAAAAGCAAGTCCCACCGAATGGCATCGGCTGGTGCAGCTTCATCGACAACGACAGAGGACTATTGTTCGCGTCAACCATATTCCACGACAACGGGGGCTTGACCTATCTCGCGTTGGACAATCCGTCCCAGCCAATCGACATTCCTGTCAACGGACTACTGCATTCGGGTCAAGGAGAGGTGGTCGGACTGCGAAAAGTCGAGGACGACATGTTCGTCTTGGAATACAATATCGATGGAGCTTCCTGGGTCTACCAAGGCACCTTCCATGGGGGAGCGTCACCATTCTTCGAGGCTGGCCGGGTACTAGTCGGGACTCCTCCATTGTCGGGTGGTGTGGTTCTAGGTCTCGAATGGCAGATAGCAAATCATAATCCTCTCCAAGTCGAGTACATTTTCGCTTTCACGAAGGCCAATAGCCCCTCACAGCTCTACATCGTACCAAGCGGAGCAGAGTCCACGGCAACACGTCTCTCAAGCGAGAAGGTCCTAGGCATTCCCGACGAATACCTCTCTCCTGGAGAAGACGCCAGCTATACAACGTTTGACGGATTACGAGTTTCGGCGAGACTCTATCTCCCCTCTCCAAAGCTCGGTTACAAAGGACCGAGGCCTCTAGTCGAATACGTTCACGGAGGACCTCAAGGACAGGAGAGGCCGGATTTCACCTGGTTCTCAATGCCCTTGATCCAGTACTTGACGCTGAACGGTTTCGCCGTCTTCGTTCCAAATGTACGGGGCAGCACAGGCTACGGAATGCGCTACATGAAGTGGGTGGACAAAGACTGGGGCGGCAAAGACGTACTGGACCACATCGAAGGTCTCAAGCGCCTGGAAAGTGATCCTAGGATAGACTCAAGCCGCCGAGGGGTTGTCGGCAGATCCTACGGTGGATATATGACGCTAACTCTGGCGTCTAGACATCCACAGCTATGGAAGGCGGCTGTCGACATGTTCGGCCCATACGATCTCCCCACGTGGGTATCGCGAATTCCTCCAACATGGCAAACGTTTTTCCGGCTGACTCTCGGCGACCCAGTCAAGGACAAGGACTTTCTCTTGGAGAGGTCGCCCAAGACCTACATGAACCAGTTGTCCTGCCCGCTGATGATCATACAAGGGAAACACGACCCACGAGTTCCAGAGCCAGAGTCATCGCAGCTTGTAGACGATCTGAGGAAAGGTGGTGTTACCGTGGCCTATCAAGTGTACGAGGATGAGGGACATGACGTACTTCGGTTCATGAACCGAGTCCACTGTTACAACACTATTACGGAATTCTTCCGGAAGAATCTGTCAAACTAGACAGAGCTAAAGCGCAGGCGGCGAACGACCAAGAACCCAGTCGCTGGCAGCCGTTCATCTCTAAACGCTTAATCTTCTAGAGTCTTTTGACCAGGCCAGCTTTGACAGCGACCTTTAGGGAAGGCGACCTTGTTCTTCTCTATCAGGACTCTCGGCGACACTGGATTACTAGGGTGGGTGAAGGCCGATTCCACACGCATCGCGGGTATCTTGACCTCAATGACCTCGTAGGGATCGAGTCGGGATTCTCAGTCAAGACGAGTTTAGGTCAATCACTAGCAGTGTTCAAGCCTCGACTCCCCGATCTGGTCGAGTCTTTCGACAGGCCTACCCAGATATTATATCCCAAGGACATTGGATATGCTATCTACATGCTGGGCTTGAAGAATGGAGACAACGTCGTCGAAGTTGGGACGGGAAGCGGCGCGCTAACCGCCGCCATCGCACAGTCCGTCGCGCCCGATGGGAAAGTCTACACGTACGAGAACCGAAAGGAATTCTTGAGAGCCGCTCAAAAGAACGTCGGAAAGGGGACCATGTCTCGTCTGGTCACATTCAGGAACGTCGATCCCGCAGAGGGATTCTTAGAGAGGAACGCAGACGCGGCAGTCATCGATCTCGGCGATCCATGGAGACTGGTTGTTCCTGCCTGGGAGGCGTTGGCGGGAGGCGGAGTGCTGGCAGCATTCACGCCCACAGTGAATCAGCTCGAGAAGCTGGCTGATGCTCTCAGGAAGAACATGTTCCTCGTCCTTGAGGCAGTCGAGCTGCTGGTGAGAGAATTCAAGACTGAGTCTGGAAAAGTGCGGCCCGAATCTCGAATGATCGGTCACACGGCATACGTAACAATCGCGCGCAAAGTCGCCTCCAAGGAATAAGCGCCTATATAGTAGGAGGACGAGGTTCCAGTCATCCCTAGGATGGATCAGGAATAATGGGCACCGGAAGCTTCCGAGACTCAGAAGTCGGAAAGCTAGTCCGAGGAGCAGTGGTTGTGATCGCGGCAGCGTTCATGATTCTCCCGGCCTACATTAACTATGAGCTGGGGATCACAAAGCAGGGATTAGACCCGGTCGTCTCCATTGCGATAAGCTTGCAGTTATTTGCCATTGGCATCATCCTGTTCATTGTTGCGGTGGGCAAGGAAAAATTCATGCCGAGGGCCCAACCACAGTAGAATCCTGCCCAGAACGGGCCCTTAACCAGAGGCATTTCAGGAGGATCCCTAATCTATACGCTGGTCGTGTGCTTCTCAGCATTTCTTCTCCGCTTTGGGGCTGGTCTGGGGAGAGGAGACTCTCTGGGCCCACTCTTGAACGACGCCGATGAGTTGAAGTCGTAGGTCCTCGCCCTTGAGCTGGGATCTTCTCAGGGTCCTGATATTGTCTGCAAGCAAGACCGACCCGAGTACATCCTTGGTCCATTTCTCGAAATCCCTGCGCCCTATATGATACTCCAAGGCCTCGATAGGGACTATTTTGAAAGCGCCCAAGAAATCTTCGATGGACGATGCCAATACTCCTGAGTACTGCCCGAGGCCAGTGTCGAAATAGAATGATTTGTCTCGGGGGACTGCCACGACACCATCGACCGTGCTGCCTGCCTGCACCCTTGTGTTGGGCCAGAGCTTGCTGCCTGGCAGAATCTTTGCCCTGTCGCCGATGCTACAGCCCTGTCCTATAATCGCCCTGTCTATCGAGACTTCATTTCCCACGATCGCCCTCTCCCCAATGATGGTCGATTTTATGGAACAGTTATTGCCGATGACGGCTCTCTCGAAGACGATTCCAGACTCGAAGTTTGTCCCGGCAAGTAGCTGCGAGTTCTCCTTCAACACTGTTCCCGGCCTGACGTGGACGCCGTCCCCAACTGACGTACCATTCTCTATCCAGGCAGGACCCATGATCTCAACACCCCGACCGATCGTGACATCTCCTCTGGCAAACACACCTTTGCCTGGATCTCCAATGATCCTTGCGTCCCGGGGCGGTTCCTTGACGAGGTTTTGTAGTACCCAGTTGACACCGCTCAAGTAGCCCTTCAACTCCCCGACATCGACCCAGAACGAATCTGATGCGTACCCGAAGAGATGCTGGCCCAGTCGCATTAGATACGGGAAGAGATCCTTTGCGAAGTCCCACCTTTCATTTTCGATATAGTCGACGACTTCAGGTTCGAGAATGTAGAAGCCTGTGCTGACAAGATTGGTAGGAGCAGTTCCAGCTGGAGGCTTCTCGACAAACTTCACTATCTCATCCTCCCTGTCGAGAACTGCTACGCCATACGATGAGGGATCCTCAACTGTCGTCAGCGCGATCGACACCTCCCCTCCATGGCTAGAATGAAAGTGGCCCATTTCCCGGAGCGGTATCTCGCTAATCACGTCCGACTGGACCACCAAGAACGTATCGTCGAGAAGATGCGAGGCGAGCTTCAGACTGCCCGCAGTTCCAAATGTGACTCCATCGGGCTCCACGACATACGTGATTCCTACTCCAAACTTCGACCCGTTTCCCACATATCCCATAATCTGGTCCTTCAAATATCCAGGAATGATGATAATGTCCTGGAATCCACTCTCGACGAGATGTGACAATACATAGTAGATGATCGGGTTTGGACCCAAGGGAAGCATGGGTTTCGGCCGAGTGAAGGTAAGAGGACGAAGACGCGTCCCCTCTCCACCAGCCAAGACTACTGCTTTCAATTCTCCTCCGAGCTAGGCATCAGCGAGTCGCTAGTCACATCCGGCCTCCCACAGCAGCTTGAGATAGGCACGTATAAACTCGGAGGACTTCAGAGGAAATCCTCAGCGATCATCTTCATCCCACTGACCTGGTTGGCTACCGAAACTTTGCCGTTGGGGTTTGGAGCGACAACCGCGTAGGAAACTCCCAATGATTCAAGCTGTTTCATCACATTCCTGTTCTCTTCGCGGTTGGACGAGAGTATGACTCTCCTCTCACCTAACGGCGAAGTGTATTCTGATCTATCAGACTCGGAATTGAGACCGATACGTACGCAGATCTCCTTCTTCTTCGACCCAGAGAAGCCTTCCCTGAACTCCGAGACCAGTTTGGCAAATTTGTCGAGCGGCTGAACATTTGGGTGCCACGCATCGCCTAGAGTGGCGGCCCTTTTCATAGCAGCGTGGCTGGATCCTCCTATCCATATAGAGAGCTTCTGCTGGACGGGCGGGGGCTCAAAGACCGCGTCCTTGAACTTTGGACGCAGAATCCTGCTCTCGAAGTGTGTCTTTCCAGCCCATAGGTCTTTGATGAGCTGTATCGACTCGTCCAGCCTCTTCCCACGGTTGTGAAAGTTTGATCCGAGGTGTGAGAACTCGGTTTCATTCCAGCCAACGCTTGTTGCAAGGATGAGTCTTCCATTACTCAGGTTGTCAATCGTTGCGAGCTGCTTGGCTACGATTACGGGATTCCTCATCGGCGTGATGAGGGATGAGATTCCAAGTCTCAGCCTGCTGGTTGTAGCGGCAAGATAGGCAAGGGTTGTGACGCTCTCCGAGATTCTCTCATACGGCGTTCCACTGTTCTTCGGCATCAGAATATGATCGGTGCACCAGACAGAATCATATCCTTGCCTTTCGGCTTCAGTCGCAACCTTTCGGATCGCCTCAATGGAACAGGTCTCGCCATAATTCGGAATACAGACTCCTAACTTCATCGTCAGACTTGATCGGAATTCCCACTCAGCTTAAGACTTCTATGGGAAGACGCGCTGAAAGTATGAACAGTTGGAGACGGGTTCCCAGATTAGAGAAGCTTGAACAACCGGTCCGCTACTTCTCTCAGTCTTTCTTTGTACGGGTCCATTTTGGAAGGACTGGACTTCGCCAGGTCTTCGAAGTACGAGACGTAATCCCGCATCTCGCCGACCATCGATTCAACAGAGGTGGGTCTCTGGCCGAACGGGAATCCGAAAGGGAAGCTACCTTCATCCTTTCCCTTGTCTGTGAGTTCGTAGCGTCCGTCCTCTCTCTTCTTTAGCGCTCCCTCTACTGTCATTTGGTCTAGGAGGGGGTATATGGAGCCGGGGGATGGCCTCCAACCTCCCCAGCTTATCTTCTCTATCTCGTCGATAATTTCCGCGCCATTCCTAGGTGACCGTCCGACTATTGAGATAATCCAAGGTCTGAGCCATCCCCGCCTCATTCCTCCCCAGTGTCTGTGTCCCCACACGACCGTTACCCGATATCGGATAAGCGATATCGCGCTATAAGACCTTCGCTCTCAACGTCCGAGTCCAAACCAGGCTCGTTAAGCAACCTGCGAAGGTAAGGCCAGCAATCATCCCAAAAGAGACACCAAGCCCCATCAGTTGAGAAACATATCCACTCACCAATCCGAGAACCGAGGCTCCAATCGTCTGCCCGGAGAATAGAACGCCGAAGGACCGTCCAGTCCCTTGGCTTAGCGAGCCTAGGTGACGGGAGAGCTCGGTGTACGTCAAAGGATAGGTCGCGGAAATCGCAAACCCCGTTCGCGAGTAGAGCAACCATGCCTAGAAAGGCGTTCTCGGCAAGTAGGGTAAAGGCAGCGATACTAACGGACGCGATCAGGTAGGAAACCGCTAAGAGAACATTGGTTGGGAGGAATCTGCTCCAACCGCCTGTAGCTAAAGCGCCGATAAATGCGCATACTATGAACCCTGAAACGATCAGGTTCGATTGCGAAACGTCAAGGTTAGCCCTAGTCGCTAGGTAGATATTGGCGAAGTTCAAAATGACGGCGTATGTGCCTCCCGAGATGAACGCGGCGACTACAAAGAAGGATGGGATCCTCGTGGAGCGGGATCCTCCCAGTTTGGGTGACGGCATGGTAGAGTCAGTCCGAGTCACCGAGTGTTTGCCGCTGAGGAACGCGAGCGTCAATAGAGCATCTGCGAGAGTCTAAACTGCGAACACGATGAAGGTTGAACGCCACCCGAACGCCAAGTAGAGTTGCGCGGCACTCACAAAGGTCAACAGGACTCCAAAATTTCCAAAGGCACTCTGGAACCCCATCGCCCTCTGCAAGCCTGAGCCTCCGTAGGCTTTCGAAACTGCGGATACCCCGACAGGGTGAAAGAAGCTGGAGCCTAATCGGAGCAGTATGACGGACGCCAGCAGGCTCGGAAATCCCGTGGCGAAGATAAATGACGTGATTGAGATGCTAATGACGAAGATCCCGGTCGCCAATAGTTTTCCGGGGTCTCTTCCTTCGCTGTAATGCCCGACAACTGGTTGGAAGAGCACGTTGACGAGGTAGCCTAGCGCAAAGATTATTCCAACTTGTAGGACTGAGATGTTGAAGAGGGAGAGAACAATGGGGAATAGACTCGAAAGAAGGTAGACTGATCCGTCATTGGTAGCGTGATTCATCGAAACAATATAGAGAACCCTGTTCGATACCTGCCTCGTCAGAGACAATTTTCCTCATCTCGGTTCAATCGGTGGGACATTGTCACTTTGCAACGACTACTTCTTGCGACCTGCCTGCCAATGAGGCGTCCGACGATTCTTTGATCTTGAAACTTGTGACCCCAGCTACTAGAGCCATGACAAGAAACAGCAGGACGGCTACAAAGAAGCCCGTTGCAGGGTCTATGGAGTAGAGGACTCCTCCAAGGTAGGATCCGGCCATGAAACCAAAGTTCTCGAGGGTGAGATAGAAGCCGTACTGGCCTGCCCTAGTTGCACCTGATCTGATAATAGCAAGAATCGAGTAGGCGATGTAGCTCGACGCCCTTGAGCTTCCAAAGAGAAAGACAAGAGGGAAGGCAAATAGAGGATTCCTCGTCAAGACGATGCCTGCAAGGCCTGTGGCCGATACGACTAGTCCAAGGGCCATCGTCTCCCCGCGGCTTCGCACGTCGGCTCTTCGCCCTAGTAAAATCGCGAAAGCTGTCTGCCCAAGAGCCTGGATAGAACCTAGACCCTGTATCGTACTAGGAGAGAGGATGAGAACGTCATGGAAGAACAATGGAACGAAGGGCGAGGCGATACTGAATGCGACTGCGGTCCCTGTCAAGAATAGGAGAAGAGTCGCTTCAGGTAAGGATTTTGGAACCTCTAGCCTGTATGGCCGAGCATCATTCGGAGACGATGGCTGAGTTCGCATCCAGAATAGGACGACAGTCGATATTGTGAACAACGCGAAGGAGAGAAGGAAGATTCCGCGAATCGAGACCCAAGCCAGAAGAAGACCACCGATAGCTGGGGAGAACACGAAGCCAAGAGGAGCTGAGGCCCAGACGACACCGAAGCTGGAGCCAGTTCTATTCCTCTCACTGGCGCCTGCAATGTATGCGTTGAATGCAGGGATGTTGAAGCCTGACGCCTGCAACAAGATGATTCCGGGAAGGACATCCGTCCAGGTCCTGGCGAAGTAGTAAAGAAGTGGAGCGGGAAGGCTCATTGCCCAACCGATAACCAGAAGCGTTCTCAGTTCGTACTTGTTCGCGAGAATGCCTCCCGGGATCATGCTCGCGGCAATTGCCACGAATCCTATGGAGTAGACCAGCCCGACTTGGCTGGGATCCGCGTTTAGCTCTTGGAGAAAAAGCGGCCAGATGTAGTTGTAGAGTCCATATCCGAAGCTCCAGAGGAAGAGAGACCAGAATAGAAACCTAAGGTCTCTCGGAAGCTTCTGAATGGACCCTAGAGGGTTCGCGACGCAAATTCTCAGTTCGAACTAGGCCTCCAGTTTCCAAGCGAGCAGGGTTTTCCGAAGTCCTCAGACCAGTCAGTAGTTTCAAGCCCAGTTATCATTGTAGCATTATTCGGATGGACGGTGGTGGCTTCCGTGGTGATGGGCATCTCTTCCAGGTAGGGTGTCCTAGTCGTCTTCTCCACCCTGGGATCCCACCTGCGTCGAACGTCGACCTTACGACTGCTCCCTTCCGGGCCTCGCCGGATTCGACCGTGAGGAGGTAACAACCCTCTCTTCAGAGAGCGCTCCTCCGCCGCCGACCTGGTAGGGCAGAGTGTCACGGTTGACAGCCAAGTCTTCAGCCTGGTCGAGGCTACCGCTCACCAGCGTTGGCGGACCCCCGCATAGGTCGATTTCGGGTAACAGGAAACGACCAGCTTCCCAGTCCCCCACC
>WNGL01003524.1_pt1 | contig 30565 bp, 33 predicted proteins | sample 5400591 | NCBI WGS metagenome assembly WNGL01 (sample SAMN13153377, study PRJNA577476) | soil metagenome | isolation source: 80 cm soil or saprolite under Garry oak tree replicate 1 | place: USA:California | collected 2016-06-15 | reverse complement strand
CTCGTCGTGAGCCACGTCGCGTGGGACATCTGGATCTTCCTGGTCGCGCCGACGGAAGCGTCGGCCGACGCGGTCAGCCCGCGCCAGGCAGAAGGGTGAAAGGCGATGAGAACGGCAACATCGCGACGACGAGCGCGACGCCGAAAAGCAAACTGCCGACGACCAACGACCGGCGCTCGAACGCACCGTTCATGCGATCGCGCGAATCCGCCAACGCCAGTGCCGGAGCGCGTCGCGCGTACGCGGCGACATGGACGGTCATCGCCAAGAACCAGAGCACGAACGACGCCTTGTGCCATATCAGCCACTCGTTGCCGAACGCGAATCCGAAAAGCCAAAGCTCGATGCCCGTAGCAAACAACGTCACGGTGAGAAGGACGAGCACGGGGCCGAGAAGACGCATGGCGAGGTCCGGCGGCCCACCGGCGCGGTAGCGCGGGTCGCCCAAGTAGTAGCCGGCGAATCGATAGCCGACGCTTCCGAGCTTGAGGAGCACGGGCGGCACGAGGAAAAACCCGAGGAGCGCATGGGCCAGAAGCCCTGGGCGGGCTCCCGTGACGACCTCCGCGGCGAGCGGGAGAAGGAGAACCACCGCGGCGTAGCTGGTCAGACGTGCGTTGGCCTCGACCCCCGGGTCGCCGATATACCGGCTCGTCGAGCGGCGACTGGCCCAATAACCGATCGCGCCGACCAGGACGACTACGGGGATCAGAAAATTCACCGAGTACACGCTACGCGGGGCGCCTAGAGGAGCCGAACCGCGGTGCTCTGGGTCTAGACCTTCCGATCGTGCGGCTGGCGGGCGCGTTCGCGCTCCGGGCAGCATTTGCAGTGCGGGTCGGGCCAGGTCAGCCAGACGACAAGGGCGAGCCATCCGGCGAGGAGCCCGACGCTGAAGGCGAGGTCGCTAGACATTCACCCGGACCCAGTGGCATCGGGCGTGCCAGCATGCCCGGGTGGAGCGGGACATGGACGTCAACGGCGTCCGTCTCCACTGCGTGGTGGAAGGAGAGGGCCCGCTCGTCCTCCTGCTTCACGGCTTTCCCGAAACGTCTCGCGCCTGGCGCAAACAGATGCCCGCGCTGGCGGAGCGCTTTCGGGTCGTCGCGCCCGACCTCCGGGGCTTCGGCGCGAGCGACAAGCCGAAGGGAATCGCCGCGTATGCCACCTCGGTCGTGGCCAATGACATCGTCGCGCTCATACATGCGTTCGACGCCGAGCACGCCCACGTCGTCGGCCACGACTGGGGCGGCGGCGTCGCGTGGACCGTCGCGACGCTGCACCCGGAGGCCGTCGATCGGCTCGTCGTCCTGAACTGCCCGCACCCCGCGGTCATGCAGAGGGCGCTTCGCTCGAACTGGACCCAGCTCCGCAAGAGCTGGTACATCTTCGCGTTCCAGCTCCCGTGGCTGCCGGAATGGTCGTTCCGCCAGAACGGCGCGAAGGCACTGAAAGACGTGCTGCGGCGCACAGCGAAATGGACGGATACGCGATCAACTACTGCGGGCAGGCGCGAAGCGCACTGCCCAAGCAGCAGACCGCAGGGCCGTTAGGCCCGAGGACTATTACCGCGCCGCGGCGCGCTCGCGCGTGCCATCCGGAAAGATCAGGGCGCCAACGCTCCTTATCTGGGCAGAGGACGACATCGCGCTGGGTATCGAGCTCACTCGCGGGATGGACGGCTTGTTCGAGACCCCGCCGCGCATCGAATACGTCCCGGACACGAGTCACTGGGTGATGGAGGAGCGCCCGGAGGTCGTGAACCGTCTGCTGCTGGAGTTCCTCGCCTAGCGGGCGATGCCGTCCCGCGCGACGCGCAGCGCGTCCTTCAACGTGAAGCGGCCGAGGTAGAGCGCGCGGCCGACGATCACGCCGCGCAACCCGCGATGGCGGAGCTTCGCGAGCGCGGCAATGTCCTCGAGCGAACCCACGCCGCCGGAGTAGATGATGTCGCCGCCGAACGCGCGCGCGACGGCCTCCGTCGATGCGAGGTCAAGGCCCTGCAGCGTTCCGTCGATTGACACGTTCGTGTAGATGACCGTGGGAACGCCGGTCAGCGCGAGGCGCTGCATGAGATCGACGGCGCGGACGTTCGTCGTCTCCGTCCAGCCATCGGTCGTGACCATTCCGTTTCGCGCATCGACCGACACGGCAAGGCCATCGGCGTGCCGGTCGACGAGGCGGCCGATCAGCTCGGGGTCATCAATGGCAGCCGTGCCGACCACGATGCGTGAGGCGCCGGCCTCGGCGAAGGCCTCGGCCGTGTCGAAGTCGCGGATGCCGCCGCCCGCCTGGATCTTCACCGTGAAGCGGTTGGCGATCGCGCGGAGGTGATCGAGGTTCTCGGGTTTGCCGGTGCGCGATCCGTCGAGGTCGATGATGTGGAGCCACTCCGCGCCTTCGGCGACGAGCCTGCGCGCCGCCTCGAGGGGTGACGCGGCGACCTGTTCGACGGTCGCGAAGTCGCCGCGCGTCATGCGGACAGCGCGGCCTCCGTAGATGTCGATCGCGGGATAGACGATCACGAGGGGTGAATGGTAGGAGGCCGCCGGCGTCTGTCGCCGGCGGCCTCACCAAAGGTGCGGTGTGCGCGTTACTGCGCGGCCAGTCCGAACGCCCCCACAGGAATGGTGACGCCGGGAAGGCGAGTCAGGCCGCCGTCCGCTCCGACACGGAACGCGCTGATCATGTGGGTCCCGCCATCGTTGGCGTACAGGTACCTGCTGTTCTCCGTGAGCGCCATATCCGTGGTGTGCGCTCCGGTCGAGTGCGCGGCCTGCGCGAAGATGAGCGTGAGCGCTCCGTCCCTGTCGACCGAGAACGTTGAGATCGAGTCGCTCCCCGCGTTCGCTGTGAACGCGTAGCGGCCGTCCTTCGTTACGGCGACCCAGCATGCCGCGGCCTGTGTGGTCGGAATCGACCTGCTGACAGCCGTGAGCGTGCCGTCCTTCGAGAGCTCGTACGAAGATGCCGCGGAAAGAGGCGCCGCGCCGGCCGCCTCGGACACCACGAGGTCATCGTGGCGACCGAACGCGAAGCCGAACGGCGTCGTGCCTGACGATGCGTAGCTCGTCGCCGGACCTGCCGCGTCGTCCTTCCCGACGATGAAGACGTCGAGCGTGCTGGTCGTCTTCTCGGTCACGACGAGCGCACGGCCCGACGGCGAGAACTGGATCTGCGCGGCGCCGCTGCCGGCGAACGTTCGGATCGAGCCCGGGATCGCGCTGAGCTTCCCGTCGTTCGACCGGAAGCCGACGATGCTGCTGGTTGCCGCGTTGACCACGTAGACGAGGTCGTGACTGGTGGTGACGCTGACCGGCTGCGTCCCGCCCGAGGCGATGCGATCGCTCCAGACGAGACCGTCCTTCGTGACCTTGAAAAGGACGACGTCGTTGCTCCCGGCATCGACGGCGTAGAGCCAGTGGCCGTCGTCGCTTAGAACGATGGCGCCCTGCGAACCGAGGGCGCCGCCGCTTCCACCCGTCGGGAACGTGCCCGACCAGGTGAGCCCGCCGGATGCGGAACGGTCGTAGACGATGACGGCATTGGCCGCGGTGTTCGTGAGCGTGTAGACGGCGCCCGCCGAGCCCTCCGCAGCCGCGGCCACCGAGGCCGGACCGAGCAGAAGCGCGACGAACGCCACGAGCGTGAGGATGACGCGTGACATGGATTCCTCCCAGGATCGATTTTTTGGGTCCGCAGGTCGAGACGATCGTGGCGATGCCCCATGACATGCCGATGACATCTCTGTCATGGAAACGTCATAGGGCGGTGCCACCGTGCGAACATGCGAGAGGTGCCGACCGCATCGGACGACCCGCCGATCCTGGTGGTCGACGACGACCCCAAGATCCTGCAACTCGTCCGGATGTATCTCGAGCGCGAGGGCTTTGCCGTCATCACGGTGGCGGATGGACTCGCCGCGGTCGCGGCTATCCGTGAGCGCGGACCGCGCCTCGTGGTCCTCGATCTGATGCTGCCGAGCCTCGACGGGTTCGAGGTCCTTCGCGCGGCGCGCGCGGAGTCCGACGTCGCAGTCCTGATGCTTTCAGCCCGCGGCAGTACGGGCGACCGCATATCCGGGATCGCGAGCGGTGCCGATGACTACCTGCCGAAGCCGTTCTCCCCCGCGGAGCTCGTCGTCCGCGTGAAGGCGCTCCTGCGGCGCGCCGAGCCGCGCCAGCAGCCGGCGCGGAAGTCGCTTTCGCTCGGCGATCTCGCGATCGACCTCGATCGTCACGAGGTCCGCCGCGGAGGGGAGCGCATTGCCCTGACGCAGTCCGAGCTCAGCCTCCTCGCGGCGCTCGTGCGGGCCGGCGGCCGCATCGTGACGCGCGAGGTCCTCCTCGATGCGCTGTACGGAAAGGACGAGGCCGAGGTGCTCGATCGGACCGTCGACGTGTACATCCGGCGACTCCGCGACAAGCTCGGCGACGATCCCGACCGACCGCGCTACGTCGCGACCGTGCGCGGCGCGGGATATCGCGCGCTTCTCGACGCGTGAGAGGCCTCGCGGGACAGATCGCCGTGGCCGTGATCGCGGTCGCCGTCGTCGTCGGGCTCGTTCTGACGATCGGCACGCTCGCGTTCGCGAGCATGTCGTTCGCGCAGCTCATGGTCGATCACGGCGAGACGCTCGCCGCGGCGCAGGCGATGTTCCAGGAGAGCGTGGCGCGTTTCTTCGTCGCCGCGCTCGGGGTCGCGGCGATCGCGAGTGTCGCTCTCGCGATCTTTATCGGACGGCGCGTGGCCTCGCCGCTTCGCGAGGTCAGTGAGGCCGCGAAGCTCATCGCGCAGGGCGATCACGCCGTCCGAGTGCGCCCGCGCGGGCCCGAAGAGATCCGGTCGCTCGCGGACTCGTTCAATCGCATGGCCAGCGAGATCGAGGAGCAGGAGCGCATGCGCCGTGAGTTCGTCTCCAACGCGGCCCATGAGCTACGCACTCCGCTGACGAATCTGCAGGGCTATCTCGAGGCGTTGCGCGACGGCGTCATGACCGCGGACCGCGCGACCTTCGAGTCGCTGCACGAGGAGGTCGATCGCATGGTCCGGCTCTCGCGGTCGATCGACGCGCTCGCCGAAGGTGACGTCGCCGCACGCGGGACGGGCGAGCTGCGCGAGATCGACCTTCGCGCCGCGATCGTCGCCGCCGTCGAGCTCTACTCGGCCGCCCTCGAGCGGCGTGCGCTTCGGATCGAGCTCGACCTCCCGGCGGTCATCGGCGCGCGCGCCGATCCGGACCACCTCGCACAGGTGCTCGCGAACCTGTTGCAGAACGCGGTGCGCTACACCCCCGAGGGTGGCCGCATCGCCGTGAGCGCACGACGTCGCGATACCGATGTCCTGGTCAGCGTCACGAACTCCGGGCCGGGTATTCCCGCCGAGGACCTACCGCACGTATTCGAGCGCTTCTACCGCGTCGAGAAATCGCGCGACCGGGCGACCGGCGGTGCGGGCATCGGCCTCGCGATCGTCAAGACGCTCGTGGAGCTCGGCGGAGGTCGTGTCGGTGCCGAGTCGGCGCCCGACCTGACGCGCTTCTGGTTCAGCCTTCCCTCCGCGACCTAGGGGTCAGGCCGCGAGCGCGTCCATGAGCCGGCCCACCGCGGCGCCGAGCGAATAACGCTTCGCGAGTTTCTCCAGCTTCTCGGGATCGGCGGGCTTTCGCGGAATGGTGCCGTCGCCCCCGGTCACCGGAGCGTCGCGGGCCATCCACACGACCTTGCGGGCAGCGGTGAGGTACTCGGCGTCGGCGCGCAGCTTCGAGCGGATCGTCGCGGATATGTCGGTCGCCGCGAGAATGCGATCGAGTGACCCGTACTTGGTGACGAGGTGGCTCGCGGTTTTCTCGCCGATCCCGTGCACGCCGGGAAGACCGTCGGATGGATCGCCGCGAAGCACAGCGTAGTCGAAGTACCGATCGCCCGGGACGCCGTACTTGTTGCGGATGTACGCCTCGTCGACCTGGCCGAGCTCGCTCACGCCGCGCAGCGTGTAGAGGACGCGTACGTTCGGATCCTTCACCAGCGCGAAGAGATCGCGGTCACCGGTCACGATCTCGATCGGACCGGTCGTGCCCTCGGCGATCGTGGCGATCACGTCCTCGGCCTCGTACCCATCCGCCGCGGCGACCGAGATGCCGAAGGCGTTGAGCAGTTCGACGATGATCTTCATCTGCGGGTCGACCGGATCGGGCGGATCATCCGGTCCCGCGACCCGGTGTGACTTATAAGACGGCATCGCATCGACGCGGAACTGCGGGCGCCAGTCGGCGTCCAGCGCGACGAAGAGCTTGGACGGGCGGCGATCCGGCAGGAGACGCGAGATGAAATTGAGGAAGCCGAGCGCCGCGTTGACATTCGTCCCGTCCGACGCTTTCCACTCAGGTACAGCGTGATAGGCGCGGTACGCCAGGCTCGCCGCGTCGACCAATAAAGTCGGCCTCGCTGGCCGATCCGAAGCTATTTGGTCCGAACCCTCCCGGGAGGAATCCCGCGCTGACCCTGCTGGGTTCCGCCCGACAAGTCGGGCCCATCCGGGCCCTTGTCTATCTGCTGGGTTCCTCCAGGTTGAGGAGGCGGCGGCACGAATGGGTTTGGTGGCGACGCCGGGAAATCCGCCTGCGGGGATCTATCCGCCATTTGTTTCGCCTCCAATCCTCGCGACGACGACCACAATGCTCAGTAGCACAAATAGCATCGCATAGATCGCCCATCGCAGAAACAATTCCTTCGCGGCCAAGGATCTTTGGTTCTGCTCATATGCCTCTAACAGGTTTCCCATGAATTGCAGTTGGACCTCGTGCGGCGGCGAGTTCGCCCACCGCATGAACGCGGTGCGGCGCTTTAGGCGATTGCGATCGCGATGATCGCCGTGACAAGCGCGATTAGCGGGGCGACTTTTCGGTCCAGACTTCGGCATTTTCGAGTTGAGCAGAAACAAGACGAATCCCCTCGCGCCAGACAAGTTCGATGCTGTCGCCGGGATCAACCTTCGGTAGATCCCGCTCGCGCCGACGAATGCCGAACACAGAATCTATCTACGGACGGCCATTGACGCCCGCCAGGCTAACGGCGTGCGGCGGGGGCGGCGAAGACGGTGTCGAGCGCGGCGATGAACCGGTCGTTCTCCGCCGGTGTTCCGATCGAGGCCCGTAGGCACCCGTCACACCCGGGCCAGATAGAGATGTCGCGGATGAGGACGCTCTGCTCTAGGAATCGCGCATGCACGTCCGGCGGCTTCTCGTTCCGGAGGCGGAAGAGGATGAAGTTGGTCACCGACGGGAACACCTCGATCGCCGAGACCCGGCGGAGCGCGGCGAGTACGCGGCCGCGCTCTTGTTTCGCGAGCGTGAGCCGATGTCCGATCGACTCCTCGTCGCGTGCGATCCGCGCGGCGACCGCGAGCGTCAGCGTGCTCACGTTGTACGGCAGCGCTGCCGCGGTGAAGTACCCCATCAGATCCGGGTGCACGATGAGAGTCCCCACGCGCAGTCCCGCGGCCGCGAGCACTTTCGAGAATGTTTTCGAGATGACCATGTTCGGGAACTCGTCCATGCGCGAGACGAGCGACTTTCCGGCGAAGTCGGAGTAGGCCTCGTCCACGAGGACGAGCGTCTCCGGGAAGCGCTCGGCGACCGCGAGGATGACGTCGGAGTCGATCTCGCCGCCGGTCGGGTTGTTCGGAGTCGTGAACACGACGATCTCGGGACGCGCCTTCGCCATCGCCGCGAGCGCGCGCTCCTTCGTGACCTCGTACGGCAGGCCGACCATCTCCTCGACGACGGTCCCGCCGGCGAGCTGCGTGAGCCTGCCGTGCATGGAGTACGTGGGGTGGAACAGGAGCGTCTTCCGCCCGTGGCCGCCGAAGACGAGGAACACCTGGAGCAGAAGCTCGTTGCTGCCGTTGCCGAGGATGAGCCGATCGGGTTTCGTGCCCCAGCGAGCCGATAGGATCTCGCGGAGCTCATCGCCTCGGCCGGGGTACCTGTTCAGAAGGACACCGTTGAGCTCTTCCGCCGTGATGTAGCGGCCGGCCACGTTCGGCTCGGGCCACTCGTTCGCATTGATGCGCACATCGGCCTTGAGCATCTGGGTCCGGTAGGGCTGGAACTGCGCAAGCTCGGCGCGCGGGCGCGGCAGCTTCCGATCGCTCATCCATCTATAGCCTGACACGAGCAGGCCGCTCGCGCTCTCCGCGCGAACGGCCCGCCGCTGCTTGGGGGAGGTGGGGACTAGTTAGCGGGAGTCATGACCTCCCGTGACCTTGAGGGCCGCCTTCGTGGTCTTCGCCGTCGTGTCCTTCGGTGCCGGAGTCGCGGTCTTCGCGGTCGCCGTCGTATCTGTGGTCACCGGTGTCACGCTTGACGCCTTTAGAGCTTTTGGGCTTTGTGCCGCGCTGCTCGAGCACCCGGCCGCGGCCTCGAGCTTTGTCGAGAGGACGCTCACCGCCGCGTACTGGTCGGTCGTGAGCGTGCGTTCCGCGAAGTTCAGGAGGTGATTGAGCGTGCCCGAGCTGGAGCAGAGCTGGTCATTGCCGTACGCGAGCGAGCTCTGGAGGTCGTCGATCTTTTTCAGCAGCCAGCGCTCTGTGTTCCGATCGAGGTTGAAGCTCAGCACGAGCGCAGACATCTCGTCGAGGATCTGCGACGCGGTCTCGGCGGGGACGGTGACGACGACCTGGGTGGTCGCGGTCGCCGACGTGTTCGCCGGGTCAGCCACGGTCGCAGTCACGGTGTAGGTACCGCTCGCCGCGTACAGGTGGGACGCGCTGAAGGTGGTCGTCCCGGCGGCAAGAGTCTGTTGGGCCGAGGCGCCGTCGCCCCAGCTGATCGAGACGTCGTGAGTGTCGAGCGCGTCAGGGTCGGTGAAGGTCGCGTCGACCACCACATTCGCACCGGAGGCAGTCGCCCCGAGCGAGAGGTTGGCGGGCGCGTGGTTGCTCGAGAGGACGGCGAGGTCCGCGCTCGAGCTCGACCGGCCGCCATCGCGGTCGGCAACCGTCGCCTTGATGGTGACCGGGCCAGCGGCGTCGTAGGCGTGCGTCGCGGAGAACGAGCGCGCGCCGGCCGCGAGCGAGTCGGTCGACGACGTGCCGTCGCCCCACTCGACAGTGAGCGTGAAGGTGTCGGCCGTGCCCGGGTCGGTGAACGAGCCGCTGAGGGTCAGCGTCTGGTGATCGACGACCGAGCCCGGAGAGAACGACAGGCTGTCAACAACGGGCGCGACGTTCGTCGGCGAGACCGACGCGTTCGCGGTGACCGTGTGGCCAGCGCTGTCCGCGAGCGTGAGGACGACGGAGTAGGCGCCGGTGTCGGCGTAGACATGCGACGCGTTGAACAAGGTCACGTCTGCCGAAAGGACCGTCGGGTCGCTTGTGGAGCCGTCGCCCCATGCGACCGAAACGGTGTGCGTGTCGAGGGCGTCAACATCGGCGAAGGTGAGCGCGAGAGCCGAGCTCCCGCCCTCGGTCCCGGCCGTGACGCTGAACGATGCGACGCTCGGCGCCTGGTTCGGCTGGTGGACGTTGACGCTCGAGGTCGCGGTGGCCGATGCGCCGGCGTTGTCCGTGACGGTCATGGTGACCGTGAAGTCGCCCACGGCGGTGTACGTGTAAGCGTCGCTGCTAAAGGAGAAGACGCCAGCCGCGAGATTCGTCGTCGTGGCGGCCGAGCCATCGCCCCAGTCCATCGTCACGGTGTGCGTGTCCGCCGCACCGCCGTCCTTGAACGCGGCGGTCGCGGTGACGGCCTGGCCTGCGTCCATGTCGGTCGAAGAAAGCCCGAACGAAGTGATCGACGGCGCCGCGTTCAGGACCGTGACGGTCAGAAATCGCGAGTTCGAGTAGATCGGGTCGTTCACTGTGATCTGGACCGTCAGCGCGGTCGCCGATTCGTCCACGTAGGGGACCGACTTCTGCACCGAGAAGCTCCGGTCGCCCACGGCGAGCGTGTACGTGTCGTAGCTGTTATCGCCCCACGAGACGTCCACCGTGTGCAGGTCGAGTACGTCGGGATCGGTGAATGTCGCGGTTACGAACGGTCTGTCGCCTTCGTAGACAGGAGCGCTTATCGACCACGTCGTGATCGACGGCCTGGTCGCGGCAAGAGCCACCGACGACGATCCCACGAGGCTCGTCGCCGCCATGGCGATGCTGAGCCCACATACGAAGAGCGGTCGCAGCAAAGCCTTCATATCTAGTTACCTCCGCCGGGAAACCCACCCCAGCTGGGCGAACGCTAGAGAGCGGGGGCACCCGTAACGAGAGACGAAGAGGGCCTACGCGAATACGCCGACAGGGGCAGGGTCCTACGCCGCTCGTACTCCCCCGTTCGGGGGGTCTTCGGCTGCGTCCCCCGTTGTCGGGATGCCCGCTTGCGCGTCCGACCCGAGTCTCTCCCCAGGAAAGGAGGACGACAGGTGAACGGACCCATGCAACACCGGCTCGGCCACGAATGCGCCCTCTGCGACGCGCATTCGAAAGCCGCTCAGCGCCACACAGCTCGGCCGCACGTGCGAACGAAGCGGTACCTGCCGTGGATCGCACCACTTGCGCTCTGCGTCGTCCTCACTCCATTCGTCGACGGCGCCGCTCGCGGTCTCTTCATCGGGATCGCCATGGGCCTCGCCGCCGGCGCCGGACTCGCGTGGCTCATGACCCGCGTCGATCGGCACATCGCGGCGACGACGCTCGCGTCGGTCACCGATGAGCTCAGGGCCGAGGCCGATCAGCGCGTCGCCATGGTCATCCGTCAGTTCGAGTGGGCAGTGAACGACGTCGCGAACCTGCGGGACGCGCTCAAGCGCGCGCAGGACTCGCGCGCGACCGCGGAAGCGAGCGAGCATCGCATCAAGCGCCGTCAGCATCACCTCGAGCGCCAGCTCTACGAGGCGCGGATGAAGATCGGCGAGTTCTCGCGTGCGCTTGGGAGTGAGAACGGGACGATCGACGACGAGCCGACGGTGCTGCCGACGGGCGACGATCTCGTCGTGCCGCTCACCTGGCGCGTCTTCGAGGAGAACATGCTCACCTGGCTGCGCTTCGAGAGCGCGGGCATCGTGCCCTCGCAGATCCGGATCATGAACGAGCACGAGAGCGTCATCGCGATCAGTGCGCATGCCATCGACACGCTCAAGGAAGGCGCGCAGGTCTCGCTCGTGCTTCGTGCCCCTGACCACGTCATAGCGACCCTGGAAGGTCGGCACCAGGGTCGCTTCACTTTTGAAGCGCTCGTGGATGACGTGTGGTGCAAGGTCGAGCTCAAGGCGGGAGACCGCGTCGCAACGAAGGACAAGCGCTCTCGCGTGTGGCGTCCCGAGGACGACCGTCGGCCTCAGGCCCTCATCGCCTAGCGACTTGCGTCGCGGCGATCCCGATCTAGGGTCGGCGCATGCGGATCGCGCGAGTCGCCTCGGTCCTCGCGCTCGCGGCTGGCGTCATCCTCGGTTGGGGCATCCTCTTCGGACCGTTCTTCTACGGCTGCACGTCAACAGCGGTCGCACCCGATCAGACCCCGGCGCCGCAGGTCTGCCGCGGCTCGAGTCTCATCGAGGTCCAGGGGACCGATCTCTTCCCCGCTCCGCTTCTCTGGATCCTCATGTGGTCGCTCGCGCCTGTGCTCGCCGTCCTCGGTGTGTGGCTGAGCCGCCGTCCGCGCATCCGGCTCATCGCCCTCGCGCTGCTCATGGAGCTCACCGGGTCATCAGTCTCGGCGGCGGGTTCATCTTCGCCCTTGTCATCGAGCCGCTGTTGCTCATCACATTGATCGCTGCTCATCACATTGATCGCGTCGCTCCGCGTCAGGCCCCAGATGGGATAATTCAGGTGCTCCACTGGGGAGTGGCCAAGCGGTAAGGCTCCTGACTCTGGATCAGGTAATCGGTGGTTCGAATCCACCCTCCCCAGCAGCGCGTTTTTGTTGGACTTCTCGTGTGCTTTGTACCGTTTAGGTTTTGGGAGGTCCTCACGGACTCCTGACCCAGTACCGTTTAGTTGGCTTGACGGAAAGGCACGATGCGAGCGGAACCTGTCTCCAGAGGGTTCACCAGGTGCCGCATGTTGACCTGGCTGGGGTGACGGTAACGCTCGACCTACTCCCACATGCTCCACCCGCCCTGGCGCTTTAGCTCCAGGATGTCACCCTCGAACCGCGTGGCCCAGGTGTGACGGGTCAGGTGAGCGTGGAACCGGGAGACTCCCGAGTCCCGTGTTCCGCTGACGAAGGACTCTCACCGTGTCGGCTTGAACTTTGCACGGGCTAGGATCGCCGAGGGAGACATGACTGAGGTCGGCGATCGCTTGCGCGCCGCGCTGGAGGATGGCTCAGCGGAGGCGCTTGCGGCGTGGGCGGCGACTGGCCAACGTGGCCTCGTGTTCCTCCGCGAAACCCTCATCGGTCGGACCGCGATGCCGTCCTTGGATCAGTTGTCGGTGCACCCAAAGGACGCGCTTGACAACCTCACGGCGGCGGTCGCTGAGATCGCGTGGGCGCACCAAGCAGCGTTCCTCGATGTCTTTTCTGATGAGCGACTCGACATGAACAGCCTCGTCGTGGTTGGACTTGGTCACGTCGACGATCCGCGAGCCACACGGCGCCTTGTCGCTGCCGCACGATCAGCCGATCCGTTGGTCCGCATGGACGCCGCGATAGGACTCGGACGCCGACAATCGATTGATGCTAGCGACGCGCTCGAACACCTTCTCGACGACAGCGAGTACTTGGTGCGGTACCACGCCCTTCGATCGATCGCATCGGTGGGCGGTCACCATGCTCTAGCCCGATTACGCGCGATCCAGTTTGACACGCCGGTCGAGGCAGCACTCACGGCCGATGCGATCGCCGCGATCACCGCTCGGGTCTCCGATTGAGACACGGGCTCGCCAGGCTTTCCGCCGTACTGAACCGCGCCGCTGGGGATCGTTAGCAGAAGGCCGAGGCCGCCATCGCGGACGCGAAGGCTGCGGACGGCGGGCTCGAGTCCAGTCGAACCGGCGACCTGCGGGGCGTTCGGCTAGTTGACGCCGAGAGAGGTTCGGAAGAGGAGTGGGTCGTTCCCTCGTCCCTGACTTTTGTAAGGCGCATGACTCCCCTGACTTTTCCTGACACGGGTTCACGGTTTCCTCGGTGATTTCGTAGGACGTCGGACGTTTCGAGGTTTCTGCGGCGGATGACTCTGGATCAGGTTATCGGTGGTTCGAATCCACCCTCCCCAGCAGAGTCCAATGATTTGACGCTCCTCGGCGATGTTCCGTGTCGGTAAGTACCTGACCGGAAATCAGGAATCGGCCTCTCCGCGTACTTCCGCTCATGATTTCGGCGGTTCGCTCTCGCAATCTCACCTGACTCCTAGGCGCCTGATTCGTAGTTAGGTCCGCCTGTCGGATTAGGGCGGATAGTCTCCGACCCAGATCGCTGGCTCGCACGACAGGCACGGCCCGAGCTTCAGCTCCTTGCGGACCGACACGCGGCCTCATGTTTCCGCGACGTTCACGACAAACGTCAAAGTCTTGCCATCGATCGTCCCGCTCACCTGCCAGCAGCCCGGTGACGGGAACCTCAGCCCGCTAACCTGAAATCCGGTTTCTCCGTAACCGCTTGGGACGTCCGCGGGCAGCGGGGCCGACATCGCGTCAAGGCGCTGGGTCACGATGGCGAGGGCGCCGTGAGCGATACGCCACCACGGGAACTTCACACCGCCGAACAGTCCGCGCGATGTATCGGACGGATGCAGTGTCCCGTCACTCGGCAGTATCACGATGAGCACGTCGTTTCCGTAGAGGAAACTGCCCGGGCCAGCGGAGAACACGAGATCCGGGTTCGGTCCCGTTCTGGCGGGCGGCGGCGGACTCAGTGGCGTCGGCAGCGGCGCTGTGACCGAACAAGGCCCGGTGACGATCGATTCCAATCGGAGCGGCGCCCCTGCCGCGTCAAAGACCGCTCGGCCGTCCAGAGGCGCAGCCAGCGCGACGGGCACGGCATCAAAGACGATGTCCGCTGTACACGTACCGCGGCTCCGCTCCACCAGCGCGGTGACTCGAACCGAGGTCGCGTCCTCCTGCGCACGAGCGTCCTTCACTGTTTCGCAATGACCCCGCGCAACCGTCACGACGATTTGGTAGTTGGTTTCACCCAAGCGGTACTGGAGCAGGTGCCCCGGTTCGACTGTCGGCGCCGTCACCTTGACGACGACGAGCACGAGAAGCGCCAGGGCAGCAACGGCGGCCAGCACGCGCCCAACGGTCATGGGACTAATTGCCATCGACCGCCTCAGTCTGGGCGCGGTGCGAGGCTTTCGCGAGGGTGGCGGAGGGGGTTGCGACACGGGCTAAGACAGGCGTTTGCGGTCCATTAGTCGCAGACCTGATCTGCAATCAGGTCAGGCGCCTGCCCCATTTGCATAGTCTCAACAGTCCCCGGGTGGTGCGGGTTTCCGGTGATCTGGATCCGCCCCACCGAGTGGAGGCGCGAGGAATTAGTCGGCCTCTCACCGGCTCGCCTTTGGACCACTCCTTGCCGCATCCTGACGAGCACGTGGTCGATCCGCCGCGGCATCCGTACACGATCGAGTTCTACGCCGACCGCGAAACCGGTCGGGAGCACGTTCGCGAGTGGATCAAAGAGGACCTCACGCCCTTCCAGCGCCGCTCGATCGGCATAGCGATGTCGGAGATCCTCGAGGTCAACGGCATCAACGTTTGCGACACCGAATACGGCAAGAACCTCGGTCAGGGCCTCTTCGAGTTCCGCCTGCGGCACGGGGCGGACGACATCGCCGCGATGTTCACGACGAAGACGCCTGATGAGCGCGACAAGGAGCCGATCCTGCTCCGGGTGTACTGCCACGCCTATGGCAACAAGATCGTGCTGCTGCTCGCCGGCTACGACAAGCACGCCGATCCCAGCAAAAAGCGCGAGAACGATGAGATCAAGCTGGCCAGGAAGCGCCTAACCGAGTTCAAACAGCAGCGGCAACGCCTCAAGCGGCAGCGCCGGGACCGGCGGGGCCGGAAAACCGCGTCTTGACAATATGTGTTAGGTCACATAACCTCTAGGTCATGAAGAAGACCACGTTCGCCGAGTTCATGCGCGACATCGAGGTCGAGGCACGCGCCGAGGGTCCCGAGGCGGTCGCCCAGCTCGACGTCATGCGCCAGCGCTACGCCCGGGGCGGCCAGATCGCCATGCTCCGCAAGCGCCAAAACCTTACCCAGCCGGCGCTGGCGAAGCGCTCGGGCGTGGAGCAGGCCGACATCAGCCGGATCGAGCGTGGCCTGGGCAACCCCACAGAGGAGACGTTGGCGAAGATTGCACGGGCGCTTGGCGTTCGCCTCGCGTTCGTCGATAAGAAGAACAAGGTCGTCGCCGCCTAGAAACGCGCCCCCTCTGCTTTGATTCCTGCGGAACGGAAGTCGGCCCTGATCCGTAATCAGATTTGTCCTACGCAGAAACACCGCCTGACTGCCCTTGGCTACAGTTTTCGCTCGATCGCGTCGACAACGCGCCGGATCGGATTGGGGCTCGACTGGTTTTCGAGCTGGACAAGTAGGCCGGCCGACTCTCTTCGAAAAGCTCTCGCAGGCCCCGACCATTCCTTGTACATCCAACCTATCGCTGCCGCCGCGACCGGAATCACGCCAACCTGAATTACCGGGGCAAGTCCTCCCGAACCAAACATAGCCAACGCGCCGTGGACTCCAAGGTCCTTATAGATTCCGCTCCACTCGTCTTTTGCCTCGGCGTATGAGGCATTGAGGCGCGTTGCCAAGTCCCGCTCTCGCTCGACCGACTTCAAGTTCTTAGCGGGATCCGACGTCGCCGACCAGACGTCGTGGAGGAAACTTCTGAACCGAGAGAGCCGGCCCGACCGTCTGAGGTCTAGCGCATCCGAGAGCGACACGTTGTTCAACATCGGTAGAGGAGCCGCCGCGAACGCAGACGCGAGTGCGTCGATCGTGTCTTTGGCGGGGTCGCCGCGCGTCAGGTTCCTGAAGTTGGATCGGTCATTCGCCAAACGAGGAACGACGTAACCGCCGATTGCATCCGCAATCCACGCGGCCTCGAAGATGTTCTGCCCCGAGGCCATGCTAAAAACTACGCCGGAAGGCGGAAGCGTCTGCGAGTACCTGGTCGGGTTTGCACGTCGATAGGCCTTGAGGCTGGACATGATTGCCGCAATCTCTTCGATTGACAGTCCCTCCGGCAGAGCTTTCTGGGTCACTCCAGGCAGATCCTCGTCACGATCGGTGTTCAACGCGATTCCCTCGAGCAGGTCCTGGACAAAGTCAGGGCCGACGTCTAGGGAGAGCTTCCGCTCGCGCACCGCCCGTGCGGCCAAGTCCATGAACGAGGGCAAGCCGTTGATGAAGTGGCGCGGCGTCGGGATCAACAAGACGAGCTCGTTTGTGAACCAATCCTCCAGCGCGCAGACCATCAAGGCGTGGTTTGCAAACTCCTGCGTCCAAAGCTCGGGATGCTGCATCGGACCTCGCGGTGGCCACCGTCCCTGGACGTTCATCGTGTGCATGGAAAACGGATCGACGACCACCACCTGATCGCTATAAAGCGCCAAACGAACCACGTCATTCAGGACGGCATCTGCCAAGGGGCGTGTCCAGAGGAAGATCCGTAAGACTGCATCGTCGGGCGGCGGGAGGACGCGTGATTCGGCGAGCGTCCGCGGACGGACTCTGGCGATGTACTCAGTGAGGAAGTTCGAGACGTTCTCCGCTCGCAGCTCGGCTTCTATCTTCAGCGAAGCGTTCTTGCCTGTGATTCCAAAGTGTTTTCGGCAGAGTCGCACGAGCGCGAGGGCCGATTGACGCAGGTACACCTGCGCCTCGTTGGCACTCGACCGGGGAGCTGCGCGTTTCATGGCCGAATTCTGCGCTCGACCGCGCCTTAAGCCGGCGGAAAACAACTCAGCCGTCGCTCCTCCACAACCCGGGGGACCAGCCTGGATGAGGCCTCCTGTTCTTACACTTCGCGAACGTTCCGAGATCAGCACGACCACTCCGGCACGAAGCGATCCCCGGGCGATCGTTGGGGCCGCTACTCGGTGACGCTCGTCATCGAAGCCTCCTCGCTAGCAACGGATAAGGGAGCCGCGCCCTATATCGCCGCAGAGATCGTGAAGTGGAAACGATTCGACAAGGCTTCGTTCGTCTGTGACAAGAACACCGGTGTCGCGACGTTCTCGGTCGAGGTCCCTGTGGCACGGTCAAGCGCTACCGCTATCGGGGAAGCACAGGATGCCATCGTGAACATGCTTTACGCGGCCGTCCGCGACCCGGAGCCGTATGCCATCAAAGCCTTGAAGGTTGAGTGGCTATCAGAAACATGACAGGGCCGTCCAGATGTCGCGCTTGAGTGGCGCGAACTCGGGCGGAAGGGGGTTACCCTTTTTCCGGAAGCTCACCTGATTTCTCTTCGCAGGAGGCGGCCCCGCTCCCCGCGTTTCTTTGAATTTGCGGCAGAACTCGCGAGTGAGTCCGAAATTTCGCTGACCTGACTCTGGATCAGGTAATCGGTGGTTCGAATCCACCCTCCCCAGCAGCCCGACGCTCTCCTTGGGTTTTTGAGACTAATCAGGCCGCAAGCCGGGGCACCCGCATAGCCCCTGCCTTGAGCATCGCTAGGGCGCAGCTCGCGCAAAAGGCAGAGAAGCCATCCACAAAGACGGCGCGGTTCCCACAGCCCCGGAAGCAACGGTCCGCAATGGGGACCATCTCGCGATCTAGTTCGGTTTGCTCCATCGTCATGTCGTCTCCTGAAATGCACCCTACCCAGAAAGCGTTGATTTTTCCTTAGGCGGTCTGTTGTGATCATCGTGATAAGAATCAGCTACAACCCAGCTTTTACGGAGGACCATCCTTGGCCGTGTTGAGCGGGCGCCCGCTGTTGCGTGGCTACCTACACGCCGTGGCCTCGGTCTTTGCCGCGCTGGGTGGAACGTACCTCGTGGTTCTGTCGAGCGGTGATCGGCCAAGGCAGCTATCGATGCTCGTGTACGGCGCCGGCCTGACCCTCCTGTTCGCCTTCAGTGCCGTCTACCACCTGTGCGCGTGGGGCCGGGTCCGCGGCGCGATCCTCAGAAGGATCGATCACGCGAACATCTTCGTCCTGATCGCCGCGACCTACACCCCCCTCGCATTCAACATGTTCTTCGGGTGGTGGCGGATCGGCATTCTCGGTGCGGCGTGGGGCGGCGCCTTCGTCGGGGTCGGGACCGCGGTCGCCGGAGTGCACTTGCACCGCTGGGCCCGCGCGGGTCTGTACGTGGGTATGGGCTGGATCGCCCTGGCGGCCATCGGGCAGATCTCGGATGCGCTCCCATGGCCAGCGATCGGGCTCCTCATCATCGGCGGCGTGCTGTATTCGGCGGGCGCCTTCTTCTACGCGGGCCGGTGGCCGAACCCGTGGCCACGCGTCTTCGGTTACCACGAGGTCTTTCACCTCTTGACCATCGCGGCAGCGGTTGCGTTCTACGTTGTCGTCCTCGTCTACGTCCTGCCCGCCCCGCGCCCGTAGGCGCCGAACCGGGCACTCTAGTCGGCGATGACCGGAACGGAGTACCCGCGCGTCCACCCCAAGACGGCTGCCGAATGGCGCCAGTGGCTGCGCGACAACCACGAAACGGCGCGGGGGGTTTGGCTCGTCGCGTACAAGGCCGTGACCGGCAGATCCCGGCTCACGTACGACGAATCCATCCCGGACGCGCTCAGCTACGGCTGGATAGACAGCGTGAACAAGCCGCTCGACGACGAGCGCACGGCGTTGCTGTTCACACCTCGGAAGCCGGGCAGCGGATGGTCGCGAACGAACAAGGTGCGGATCTCACGTCTGCTCAAAGAAGGACGCATGGAGGCGGCTGGACGCGCGAAGATCGCGGCCGCGAAGCGCGACGGGTCGTGGACGCTCCTCGACAGCGTTGAGGCGCTCGAGGTTCCGGACGATCTGCGAAAGGCGCTTAGTGCCGCCGGCATGCGGAAGTTCCAGGCGCTCACACCCGGGCGCAGGAAAGAGCACCTGCGCGCACTCGTCACGGCGAAGAGGCCGGAGACTCGTGCGAAGCGCGTCGCGGACATCGTCAACGTAATGCGGAACAGACGTCAATAGACGAAGGGGCGTGATCGACGACAACACGCTCATGGGCGCGTGGGTGTGGCCGGGTGGCGGGTCAACCGGTCGCGCGTGCTCAGAACGAAGGCTTGAACAACATCAGAAACAGGATCACCAGAAGACCGCCTGCCCCTGTCACCGCTAGGAACCAAGGGCGAAAGCGGGCGAGGAGGCGCTCCATCTCGGCGTTGTCGCGCGTGTCGGCAATGCGGTCGATCATCCGTCCGCCGTAGAGGTTCATCGTCAGGCCGATCAGCACGAAGATCACGAGCGCGGCCCAGATCCATGCGCTGGACCACCACGATCCCAGGAAGCCAAGGACGACTCCTGACAGGATCACGAGCCCGAAGAAGACCCACCGGAGCGTGCTCGCCGCCTCGGTCACCTCCAGCAGCTCGCGGATCCGGATGTCGTCCCGCTCCTCCTTCAGATGGAACGCGACGGTGACCGGATGCACGAGAAGCAAGCCGAGCACGCTCGCGATGTGGATGAAGACGACCCACTGGTACATGACTCCCCCTCGACCGCCGGTATCGCCCGCACGGAGCGTGCAGATTGTCGTCGACCGCCTGGGTTTAGATTTGGGCCGCCATGGCGGTTGTCGTCCCGCTCGATAGCAGGCAAGCGTCGATCACGCGCCTGCTGCTGAGCGAAACCGGACCGGCGACCGTCGAGGCTATCGCCAGCGAGCTCAAGCTGACCAGTCGGGTCGTCCGGTACAACCTCCCGTCGATCGAGACGTTCCTTCGGCCGGAGGGGCTCCACGTCATGCGACGCCGCGGCGTCGGGGTCTGGGTGTCCGGCGACGACGCTCGGCGGCAGGCGATGTTGACGAGTCTCGGCTCTGCGGAAGGGCCACGAGTCCTGGACGGCGATGACCGCAAGCTTCAGGTCCTTGCGGCTCTGCTCGACGCATCGCCCCGTCCGGTCCACATCGGCGACCTCGAGGGGGAGCTCGGGGCTTCGCGGCCGACGGTCCGCCGCGACGTTCGCGCCGCGGAGGCATGGCTCGAGGGACATCACCTGCATCTGCAGCGCCTCCCCGGCGTCGGCATCGTCGTCCGCGGGAGCGAGATCGACATCCGGAAGGGCCTGCTGTCGCTCGTTCTCGAGGCAGTGCCCGCCGAGCGCCTCATCTCTCTGATGAGCGAAGCCGCCCTTCGAGTGCCACAGCCAGCGGACGCGCGCGGGCTCGGCGAGTTCGCCTCGCGGCTCGACCTACCCACGCATCGCTCGATCCTGACGCAGCAGCTTCTCGAGCCCGACGACAACGGCCCGATGGCCATGGTGGCCACCCTCTACCTCGCGATCGTGACCCGTCGCGTCCGCGCGGGACGGCAGGCGGAGCTGCAGAGCGGCCAGCTCCGCTCGCTCATCGACCATCCCGTCGCGGCGGCTGCGGCAAGGATCGCCGCGGCGGTGGAGAAGGCGGCGAACCTCGTCCTCGGCGAGGCCGACGTCGCCGCCATCACCGAATTCCTCCTCGGTTTCGTCGAGCTCGTCGACGCGAGTCTCGCGACGCAGGCCGACGACGAGATCGTGATCGATCGCCTCGTCGCGTCGGCGGCATCGCGACTTCATCCTTCGCTCGCCGAAGACCTGCAGCTTCGGCGCAGCCTCGGCGAGCACCTGCGTCGCCTGCGCGTCCGGCTACGGTACGGCCTGCCGGTGACCAACCCTCTCGACCAGGAGGTGCGCCAGCGCTATCCCGACGTGTATCGGGTCGCGAGCGAGATCGTCGCGGCCCTGCACCCAGTCGGAGATGCCGTGGTGCCCCAGGAGGAGGTCGGCTTCCTGACGATGTATCTCGCAGGATCGCTCGAGCGGAACCGACTGCGACCCAAGACGCGGGTCACCGTGGTCTGCCCGGCGGGCATGGCCACCGCGTGGATCCTCGTCTCACGCCTCTCCGCCGAGTTCCCGAACGTCGAGATCACGCGGGTGGTCTCGAAGACCGCCTTCGAGAGCGACCTGGACGTGGCCGCCACCGACCTGGTGGTCAGCACCGTCCCGCTCGATGAGCTAAGTAGCGTGCAAACCGTGGTGGTCAGCCCGCTGCTTCGCGAACGCGACCTCCGTCACCTGAGCCGCATCCTGGGAGAACCGGCGCACTGAGCGGCGCGAGCCGGATTGTCACAACTCCCCGGCGACAGATTGGCACTTGTGAGGGCCGCGTCGTGCTCGGATGATGCCGCGCGTTTCGCAATAGGAGGGGGTGGCGGTACATGCAGGAGCGCGTGCAACGCTTTGGCGGCAATCTCGCCGCAATGGTCATACCGAACATCGGCGCATTCATCGCGTGGGGCCTGATCACCGCGTTCTTCATTCCAACGGGGTGGACCCCGAACGAGACCCTCGCGAAGCTCGTCGGGCCGATGATCACGTATCTGCTCCCGCTCCTCATCGGGTACACCGGTGGGAAGCTCGTCTATGGGCACCGCGGCGGCGTTGTCGGAGCGATCGTGACCGCCGGCATCATCATCGGGTCGAGCGTTCCCATGTTCCTCGGCGCGATGATCGTCGGGCCACTCGGCGCCTGGCTCATCAAGCAATTCGACCGCGCCACGGAAGGAAAGATCCCGTCCGGCTTCGAGATGCTGACGAATAACTTCTCCGCCGGCATCCTCGGGGCGATCCTTGCCGTGCTCGGTCTCGTCGTGATCGGGCCGGTGCTCGACGCGTTCTCGACCGCACTCGGGAACTTTGTGCACGCGCTGATCAACGCAGGTGTGCTGCCTCTGGCGGACATCCCGATCGAGGTCGCCAAGGTTCTCTTCCTGAACAACGCGATCAACCACGGCGTGCTTGCCCCGCTCGGGGTTATCGACGCGGCGAAGAACGGACGCGCGATCGAGTTCCTGCTGGAGACGAATCCAGGCCCAGGCCTGGGCCTGCTCCTCAGCTTCGCCGTCTTCGGAAAGGGCGCAGCGAAGCTATCGGCTCCCGGCGCGATAGTCATTCAGTTCCTAGGCGGGATCCACGAGATCTACTTCCCGTACGTGCTCTCGAACCCGATCATGATCGTGGCGCTGTGGGCCGGCGGCCTCGTCGCCGACACCATCTTCGTCGCTACGAACGCCGGGCTTGTTGCAACGCCATCGCCGGGCAGCATCTTCGCCTACCTCGCGGTCACGCCACCCGGCCAGCACTTCGGGGTGTTCCTCGGAGTCTTCGCCGCGGCGGCGGTCTCGTTCGCGGTCGGTTCGATGCTCCTGCGGCTCTTCCCGGCTAAGGTCGAAGAGACCGAGACCACCACAACTACGAGCCAGATGCCGACTAGGGAGCCGCAGCCCGCGTAGCCTCCTTCACGACGCGCCTGTCCACCGGCCGGTCGCTCCGGCCGGCCGGTGGACGCAAGAGCAAGGGGAAGGTGTCGTCATGGTCAGTAAGCGCGCGGACGAGGTGAAGCTCGTCGTATTCGTCTGCGAAGCCGGCATGGGTTCGAGCCTGATCGGTGCGAACCAGCTCAAGAAGAAGATCAAGGACGCGGGGCTCGACGTCCGGGTCGTTCACTCGCCGGTCAACGAGATACCCAGCAATACGGACGTCGTCGTAGCACACGAAGGCCTCGCCGACCGCGCGCGGAAGGTCGCGCCAAACGCGGTCGTGCTCACGTTCAAGAACTTCATGAACAACACGGCGTCCGACCGGCTGCTGCGCGGCCTCGTCGCGGGCGAAGAGATCTCGGCCGAGGCGGGAAAAGCATCGTGACGGTCGAGGTCCTGTCACGGTCGGCGGTCGTCGTCGGCGCAACGGCGGAGGATCGCAAGAAGGCGATCGCCCTTGTCGGCTCTCTTCTCGTCGCGGAGGGTTGCGTGACGTCCGAGTACGTTACTCAGATGCAGGAGCGCGAAGAGATTGTCTCGACCTACCTCGGCAACGGGATCTCGCTGCCGCACGGAACGAACGAGTCGAAGGAATACGTGCTACGCACCGGGCTCGCCGTCGCGCAATTCCCAGAAGGCGTGCCGTGGGGCGACGAGCCAGCGCATCTCGTGATCGGCCTCGCGGCCACTTCCGATGAGCACCTCAAGGTACTCGCGCGCCTTGGCACGATCCTCGGCGATGAGGAGCTGTGCCGGCGTCTCGGAAGCACCCTGGACGCGGCGGAAATCCACAGTGCGCTGACGGCGCCCGAGACCGACACTCCATCCAGTAACGGTCACCCCGCCCGAAGCGACGAGATTGCCCGCGAGCTCAAGATCACGAACCCGCATGGGTTGCACGCGCGGCCCGCCGCGACTGTGGTCGATCGCGTGCGCCCGTTCAGCGCGGAGGTCGTGATCCACGCGAACGGGCGGAAGGCGAACGCCCGAAGCATCACGGCCCTGCTCGGTCTTGGAGCGGCCGTAGGGGACGAGGTCCGCATCGTGGCTCGCGGCGCGGACGCGGAGAGCGCCGCCGAAGCCGTCGCTGCGATACTGACCAGCACCACCGAAGGCTGATGTGGCCCGTCTCGACCACGATGCGCTCCTCAAGGCGATAACCGAGTCGCTCAGCGCGACACCGGATCCCGACGGGCTTGCGGATCTCGTCGCATCGCGCGGGCGGATCAACGTCGCCGCCACCGGCGCCGATATCGGCCCTGCGATAAAGCGGCTCACACCCCTTCAGGGATACCGCTGGGTCGCGATCAACGCGGGCGATCTCTTCACGGCGAGCCCGCTGACGATGTCGACGAAGGTCGGCATCCTCGACCCGACCGGCCGAGTGCTCAAGAACGCGGACCTCCCCCGAGCGAAATGACCAGGAGCAACGGGGTCTACACCGCATACGGCGAGGTGCCGAAGGCGCCGACACGCACGCTCGCCTGGAACGTGTACGGGAAGGGCGTCGAAAGCGTCGGGCGCGACGGTCAGCCCGAATGGGTCGACGTCCCGGCGCCGTCAAAGGATCAGATCCTCGTGCGGGTCGACGCGGTGGGCCTCTGTTTCTCGGACGTGAAGCTGATCCGCCTCGGGGGTGAGCATCCCAAGCTCTACGGCCAGGATCTCGCGACGCACCCGACGCGCCTCGGCCACGAGACCGCGGTGACAGTCGTCGCCGTCGGTAGCGAGCTCGCCGACCGGTTCCATTCCGGCCAGCGACTCGCCATTCAGCCGGACATCTACGCCAACGGCCGAAGCACCGCGTACGGGTACACGATCCCCGGCGGCCTCATCGGCTACCACGTCCTCGGTCCCGAGGTCCTCGCCGCCGACGACGGCGCGTACGTGACCGACGTCGGCGACCGCCTCGGATACGCCGAGACGGCGCTCACCGAGCCGTGGGCCTGCGTCGAAGCTGCGTACACCCAGCGCCGGAGGCTGAACCCGGCGGCCGGTGGCCGCGCCTGGGTGGTCGGACGTCGGGATGACGACCGCACCTATGAGTTCGGCGGCGCGCTCGCCAATGCGCGCGAGATCGTGTTGTCGGGTCTGCGGGATGACGTCGCCGCGGCGATCCGGGCGAGCGCGCCTAGAGCCGAAATCGTGGTCACCGAACAGGAGCTCGTCGCCGGGCCGTTCGACGACATCATCGTGCTCGGTCCGAGGTCCGCATCGCTCGTGTCGCGAGCGAGCGATGCCCTGGCTTTCCGTGGCCTCTTGAACCTCGTCGGCGACGAGCCGCTGGACGGCCCCGTGGACATCGACATCGGGCGGATCCACTACCACTACACGGCCTATGTCGGCGCGCGCGGGCCCGACGTGTCCGCCTCATATGGCGAAGCGCGGAACCGCGCCGAGCTCCGGCCCGGCGGTGTGGCCCTATTCGTGGGTGCCGCCGGCCCGATGGGGCAGATGCATCTCGAGCGCGCGCTGAAGACGCCGAACGGCCCGGCGACGCTGATCGCGGTCGACCTCGACCGGGAGCGACTTGCGATGGCGCGAAGTCGTCTCGAGCCGATCGCGGCGGCGCTCGGCCGGCGGCTCGTGGTGACCACGGTCGCGAGCGAAGAAGATCTCGCGATGCTCGTCGCGCGCGAGACGAAGGGGCGCGGCGCGGATGACGTCATCGTAACCGCGCCGACGGCCGCCGCGGTCACGCAGGCCGCGCGCGTCATGGCCGGCGACGCGATGCTCGTGCTCTTCGCCGGTCTTCCGGTGGGGACTCGCGCGTCGCTCGACATCTCGCGGGTTCATCTGCACGGAGCGCAGTACACGGGCACGTCCGGTTCGCGAATCGCGGACCAGGAGCTGGTCGTTCGCAAGACCCTCGCCGGGCAGCTGTCGCCCGCGCGCGCGGTCGCAGCGGTGGGCGGGATCGAGGCCGCCGCGGATGGACTGCGGTCGCTGATGGAAGGCCGGTTCGCGGGCAAGATCGTCATCTTCCCGCAACTGCGAGGCCTTCCGCTGACCTCACTGGAGGATCTCGCCATCAAGGATCCCGAACTCGCGGCGGCGCTGGGTCCGAGCGGGACGTGGACATCCGAGGCTGAAGCCGTCCTGTTCGCGAAGCACCTCGAACCCGCCGCGATCGCTTCGACGTGATCGTGACGGTGACCCCGAACCCGAGTATCGACCGCACCCTCGAGATCGATCGCCTCGAACGAGGTGCGCTCATCCGCGCCAGACGCTCGACCGCGGAAGCGGCCGGGAAGGGTGTCAACGTCTCGTGCGCCCTCGCGGCACAGGGTGTTGCCACGGTCGCGGTGCTGCCGCTCGCGGAAGACTCGGCGGCGGCATATCTCCGACTCCTCGCGGACGCGACGCCGATCTCCGCAGTCCCGATCGCGGGTTCGATCAGGACGAATGTGAGCATCGTCGAAGCCGACGGAACGCTCACGAAGCTGAACGAGTCGGGACCAGAGCTTGCATCGGATGACGTCGACGCCATCATCGCCGCCGCGACGGCGGCCCCCGGGGCGAGCTGGATCGTCGGCTGTGGCTCGCTGCCGCCGGGCGCTCCCGTTGATTTCTATGCGCGCCTAGCTGGCCGCGCCTCGGACCGGCGTGTGGCGATCGACACGAGCGGCGAAGCACTGGCGGCAGCGATCTGCGCCGGAGTTGCCCTCGTCAAGCCGAACCACGAAGAGCTCGAGGCGCTCGTTGGCCGACCGCTCGCGACCATCGGCGACGTCACCGCCGCCGCGCGCGAGCTCCTTGCGCGGGGATGCCAAGCGGTGTTGGTGAGTCTTGGTCCGGACGGCGCGCTCTTCGTCGACGCGAACGGGGCATCTCATGCCGAGGCACCGATCGACGACGTCGTCAACACGGTCGGCGCGGGCGATGCCCTCTTGGCGGGATTCCTCGCGGGGGACGGCAAGGCGGCGGCCCTTGGCGTGGCCGTCTCGTGGTCCGTCGCGGCCATCCGTTCGCGCGGAACGAGAATGCGAGCGGTGACGGCAGCCGACCGCGCACCGGTGGTCGTTCACGAGCGGATCGATCCCTCGCGCCGACTGCGATCGTGATGACCGGCAACGCGATTCTCATCCGCGGGGTCGCCGCGTCTCCGGGTGTGGCCCACGGTCCGTGGGTCCGCTTCGAGCGGAAGGCTCCTGTTTCGCGAGGGATCGTGACCGAACCGGACGCCGAGGTCGCCCGCCTGATCGCGGCCACCGAGGCCGTCGGCCGAGCGTCCGAGCATCTCGCCGACCAGGTCCGCGGCGCAGGCCACGCCGAAGAAGCCGAGGTCTTCTCGGCGCACGCCATGATCGCGCGGGATCCCGAGCTCATCGATGCCGCCGCGGCGCGTATTCGCGCCGATGGCGCCGACGCCGTCATTGCGATCACCGCGGCCGCGACGAGCGTCGCCGACCAGCTCCGGGCCCTCGGCGACGAGTTGCTCGCCGGGCGAGCCGCGGACGTCCTCGACGTCGGCGATCGGGTCGCGCGCGAGCTCGCGGGACTCGGGGACGCGGGCATCCGCCTCTCCGAACCGTCGATCGTCGTCGCGGAAGATCTGCCACCGTCGCTGACCGCGACCTTGCCGCGCGATCGTCTGCTGGGCATCGCGCTAGAGGCCTCTTCCCCCACCGCGCACGCAGCGATCCTCGCGCGCGCGTACGGGATCCCTGCGGTCGTCGGCGCGACGGGCCTGCTCGCCATGCTCGATCAAGCGGGCCGCGGATCGCGGCTCGCGCTCGACGGAGAGAGCGGCGAGATCCTCGTCGCGCCGACGAAAGAAGACGTGGCGCGCTACGAGGCGCGCGCCGGCGCGATCCGGCGCGATCGCGGTCGGGACGTCGAGGAGGCCGCGCTTCCGGCGGTCACAAAAGACGGGACGGCGATCGAGCTCCTCGCGAATATCGGCTCGCCCGGCGAGGCCGCCGGCGCAGTCGCCCTAGGGGCGCGCGGCGTCGGTCTGTTCCGAACCGAGTTTCTCTTTCTCGAGCGGTCGAGCCCGCCATCCGAGGACGAGCAGGCCGAGGCGTACGGCCGCGTCATCGCCGCGTTCGCGCCGCATCCGGTGACAATCCGTCTGCTCGATGTCGGGGGCGACAAGCCGATCCCATACCTCCCGCTGAAAGAAGAGGACAACCCGTTCCTCGGCGTGCGGGCGCTTCGCCTCGCCGATCGCCGGCCCGAGATTTTCGTGACGCAGCTGCGCGCGTGCATCCGCGCCGCGGCCAAGGGGCGCGTCAAGGTGATGGCGCCGATGGTCGCGGACGCGCGCGACGCCGCGACCTTCAGGCACCTGGTCGATCGGGCCCGGGCGGAACTCGTCGCCGAAGGGAAGCCGATCGGCGTGATCGACCTCGGCGTCATGCTCGAGATCCCATCGGCGATCCTCACCGCGGACACCTACGTTCGGGATCTGAGCTTCGTGAGCATCGGCACGAACGACCTGCTCCAGTACACGGTCGCCGCGGATCGCGGCAATCCGGCCCTCGAGCGGTACCGCGACTCGCTTCATCCCGCGCTTCTCCAGCTCATACGGCTCGCGGTCGAAGCCGCCGACCGATCGGGCATCGAGCTATCGGTGTGCGGCGAAATGGCGGGCGACCCTGAGGCGGCCCTGGTGCTCGTCGGGCTCGGTGTTCGCGTGTTGAGCATGTCGCCGACAAGCATCGCGACGGTGAGACGAGCCGTACGCGCCGCGGACAACAGTGATCTCGAGCGGGTCGCGAAGGCTTCGCTCGGCGACGCTTCCGCCGCGGACGTCCGGCTCCGACTACGGACCTGACACTGGACTACGCTCGGGCGATGCCCTTGAACGAGCTCGAGCCGTGGCCACCCCTACCATATGAGGCCTGGAAGGACACCCTCCATCTGGTCCACATGTGGACACAGATCGTCGGCAAGATGCGTCTCGAGATGACGCCGCTCCTGAACCACTGGTGGAACTCGAGCCTCGCGGTGACCCCTCGAGGCTTGACGACCGGGGTCGTGCCGGGCGGCGGCGGGGCCTTTCAGATCGATCTCGACTTCGTTGCGCACGAGCTCCGCATCGTCACGAGCGCCGGCGGGAGTGCCGCGATACCGCTGCGGTCCATGTCGGTCGCGCAGTTCTATCGCGAGGTGCTCGACTCACTTGACCGGCTTGGAGTGCCGGACCCTCACATCGATGTGTTGCCCGCGGAGGTCGCCGTCGCCATCCCGTTCCCCCACGACGTCGAGATCCGGCCGTATGACCGCGATCGCGCGCGGCTGTTCGCGGCGGGGCTGCTGAAGACGCACCTCGTCTTCGAACGCTTCCGCGCTGGCTTTCTCGGAAAGGCCAGCCCCGTCCAGTTCTGGTGGGGCTCCTTCGATCTCGCCTCCGCGCGCTTCAGCGGAAAACGCGCGCCGGCCTACGCCGGCGGGAAACCACCGAACGTCGACATCCATGTCATGCACGAGGCCTATTCGCACGAGCTCATCGCGGCCGGCTTCTGGCCGGGCAACGCGGACGTGCCGCGGGCCGAGTACTACGCCTACGCGATGCCGTCACTCGATGGGCTACCGGCCGCCACGATCCACCCCGACGCGGCAGAGTGGAACCCCGCGCGCGGAGAGTTCGTGCTGCCGTATGAGGCGGTCCGGACGTCGGCCGATCCCGGGGCGATCCTGATGGAGTTCTTGCAGAGCACGTACGATGCGGCCGCGAATCTCGGTCGCTGGGATCGCGTGTTGCTCGAAGAACAGGTGCGTTGTGACTGCGATCCGATCCCGTCCCGAATGCGGCGGCCCGGACGCTCACGTCTCGTCAAGGCGGGCTCGGCACCGCTCTAGTTAGCCTGCGTCGACGCTCAAGCCTGCCACCTCACCAGATGGCGGATTGCTTCCACCAATGAGTACCCGCGTGACGCGATCGCTATCGCCCACACGGAATTCGACGTTCGCTCCCTCCAGGGGAACGTTCGTAGCCCCTGCCTCCAGGGTCGTTCCCAGTGCGCGGCTTAGCCAACGCGCCGACGACACAGGGTCGGGAGTCTCCACCACAAGCCGATCTATCTGCCACGGTTGCGGCGCTCTCTCTGAGGCGCTGAGGAAGTTGGTGCGCTCAGCGGGCGACATTCCGTAATTGATGAAGAACGGCGCCCAGGGCGGACCTCCCTGAACCGCCGCCGCAATCCAGTTGACCGTGGTGCCGTCTTCCCGTTTCGCCGAGCCCGGCCGCGGATCGCTCACGTCGATGCCCTCGCTCCGCAACATATCGACAACCGCCTGGACATTTTCGACGTGCACCGCAAAGCGGCCGGCCCCGCCACCCGAAGCGAGGAGCGCTTCGAGGCGAGGCCAATGCGCTCCCATCGCGGCGGACGCCTCGGACCGGTCTCGAACGCCGATGAGCTCGAGGTAGGCGGGTGGGCTGCGCCATACCGCGTTCTGCGTCCCAAGCCCAGGATGTTGGCCGCCGCGCTGGACCGGGAAGCCAAGGTCGCCGTACGCCTTGATTGCCTGATCGAGGTCGGGCACCCAGTGCATCAGATGGTCGAAACGCATCGCCCGAGAGCGTAGAGAGCCCGACCTAATCCCAGTTGATGCTGCTATCCCAGTTGATGCTGTCCCAGGCGACGCTGTCCCACGCGATGCTGTCCCAGGCGATGCTGTCCCAGGCCACGCTGTCCCACGCGATGCTGTCCCACGCGATGCTGTCCCATTCGTAGTTGTCCCAGGCGACGCTGTCCCACGCCACGCTGTCCCACGTCAGCGCTGTCCAATCGATGCCGCCGAGCGTCGGGTCCTTCCAGCGCAGCGGGATTCCGCGGAGCACCGGGAGGAGCGAGCGCGCGAAGCTGTCGGCCGGCCGGAGCCCGCGATTGGCGCGGGCTACGAGGCTATCGGCAAGCGGAGCGGTATTCGGCAGACCGATGCCGTCAGTGCCCGAGCTTGTCGCCGTACCGTTGCTTTGCATGGCGGCGAGGGCATCGAGGAGTCCGCTGCCATCGGCGCTGGGATCGGGAAGCGCCACGCCGGTGTCCTGACCGTACGGCTGCGTTGACGCGACGAGGATCGCCTTGACCTGATCCGGGCTGAGGGATGGCCGGCGCTGGAGCAGGAGCGCGACAGCCCCGGAGACGACCGGAGTAGCCATCGACGTTCC
>WNGL01001892.1_pt1 | contig 30582 bp, 24 predicted proteins | sample 5400591 | NCBI WGS metagenome assembly WNGL01 (sample SAMN13153377, study PRJNA577476) | soil metagenome | isolation source: 80 cm soil or saprolite under Garry oak tree replicate 1 | place: USA:California | collected 2016-06-15 | reverse complement strand
TCGTACCAGCCGGACCTTGTGGACCGGTTGCCCCCGTAAGCCCCTGCGGACCAGTTGCACCAGTAAGGCCAGTTGCGCCAATTGCGCCAGCAGGACCAGTTGCACCGGTGCCCCCCACCGGTCCCTGTGGTCCCTGTGGCCCAGCCGTCCCGACACTGCACACCCATCCACTACCAAATACATATTGCAGATATTCTCCATTAGAGCAGACAATCCCCAATTTTGAAGCGGTCACTGCGCCATCGGCAATATGCCCCGTTTTGACGCCACTCCCCGTCGTCAGGGACTGGCCGCTGGTGCCATCAGCAGCAATGATCGCCGCCGAATTGACCGTATTGGGCCCGTTCTGTGCCGCAAACGACATTGACACAGGTGATAACACCGCCGTTACCGCCGCCACCACCAACCAACTTACTGCTCTACTTCCGATTCTTCTCATCTGACTTCCTCCTCTGTTGGAATTATGCGGTTCAATGACCGCACAGCGATTGCAATCTGTTCAAATCAATTACAAGCGTGATGGCTCCTCAGACAAACCTTAAACGCAAAAACGCCGCTCCTCCGGCATAGAACCTGAAAAACGGCGTTGAGCAACAAACCTTCTCCACAACCTTCCCTTTGAAAAAGAAGATGTCGAAAGCGTAGGTGCTGTGATATCAAACAGCGGGACGCATGCCATGCGCATCTATGGATGAATTTAACTGATGTTCGGCGTGACTTGTGCTGAGCGAAGTCGAAGCAGGCGTGAGGCGTGAGGAAACGTGCTCCCCCGTCATGTTGGTGTCAAATGAGGTTCCGATTGTTTTCGAACATGTAAGCCATCCGGTCCGTCACCTTTTTCGAAAAGTGAAAGATTTACAGATTTTTCATAACAGGTTTTTATAGAGTCGGAGATAATAAGTCAAGGTTTCTAATGTTTGGAGGGAGGAGGAGAGTGTTGTTTACGACGCTCGGTTCGTGCAGTACAATTTTGATGAATGAATCACCCCGCCGCAAGCAGCGGGGTATCTAACCTTAGTTGATTGTTGAATCGCCACAAGTGGCGGGGAATTGACCCACAGAGATTAAACATTCTTATAAATACGTATCATGAAAGCAACGTAGGAAGCAGGGCGTGACCTTCCACCAGCAGGCCGGTCCGCTTGGCCTGGACTTCGTCGTATGAAGCAGCGCCGTTATCCTCCCCTGCCCCGCTCCGATAAATGACAAAAGGAACCGGATCTGAAGTATGGGTCATCAATTTTACCGGCGTCGGATGATCGGGCATACAAAGAATAGCGTAGTCACCGAATTTTTTTATACCTTTTAGAACCGTTCCGACTACCTGACGGTCAAAATCCTCGATAGCCTGGAGTTTATGCTGCATATTGCCTGCATGTGAGGCTTCGTCCGGCGCCTCCACATGGACGTAGACAAAATCGTGATTCTCGAGGGCAGCCAGAGCAGCCTCTCCTTTGCCGAGATAATTCGTATCGATATAGCCGGTGGCACCTGCAACGTTGACGATATCCAGACCGGCACAGATACCGATTCCCTTGATCAGATCAACCGCCGAGATGACCGCCCCGGACAATCCGAATTTTTCCCGATAGGTTTCAATCCGCGGAGTCTTGCCATGCCCCCACAACCAGACCGAATTGGCAGGAAGAAGGCCCTGCTCCTTGCGCCGCACGTTGATCGGATGGTTATGCAGCACCATCTGGGCATGATTCATGATGCTATTAAGCATATCCGCACCATCGCCGCTCGGAAGAGAATCGAGTATCGACTTGCCGGTAATATCGTGGGGCGGGGTCGAGCGCATGCCGTCCTTGCCGCCGCGCCAGACCATCAGATGGCGGTATCCTACACCGGCGTGGAACTCTATTTCAGCGGTGCCAAGCTCCTTTCGGAGCGTTTCAACCAGCTCTCCAGCCTCTGCGGTAGAGATATGCCCGGCAGAAAAATCCTGCATGTAGATCGAGCTGCCATGTGGCTTTAGCGTAACCAGGTTCATGCGAAAAGCAACATCATCGGGACCGAGGACAACCCCCATACTGATCGCCTCAAGTGGCGAACGTCCGGTGTAGCAGGCTCGCGGGTCATAGCCGAATACCGACAGATTCGCCACATCGCTGCCCGGGGGCAAACCATCGGGGACCGTGCAAGCCAGACCTATCTGACCATGCTGTGCCATAAAATCCATGTTGGGTGTAGCGGCGTACTGCAGGGGTGATTTGTTACCAAGTTCGCTGTAGGCAATATCCGACATACCATCGCCGAGCAGGATGACGACCTTCATAAAAACCTTTCAAAATGTAATGGGCTTCTTTGGAAAACATATTAGATTCCACGTCTACTGTTTGTCAATCAAACAAGACAACGGATATGCGCGATGTTTATGCTGATTCAGCGATAGACGCCATCAAGGAACAGTGATTATACAACATCAATGTCCCTCGATTTGATAAAAGCCTGATCCAAAAGTCGCACCCTTACCGGCGTTAAAATAGCTGCCGAGAATCAGCAGCGAATGCATCGGCTCAAGAAGACCGGCGCATTCAGCAGTGCCTGTAACGCCTGCATTGTTCGGACGCTTTGACCATGGCGGTTGAGTATAATTGGTTTTATCCTCTAAAACAGCAACATCTTGAGCTGCTTTTGACAGACCGGCAAAATCCAGATCCAGTTCCCCGGCTCCGTAATAGGCACACAACGAAGAACAGCGCCGCAATTGAGAGCAAAAAAACATGCCGAAATCGAAGCGATGGGCAATCGAGCCGCTGCTTAACAAACGCAGCGGCGATTTCAGATCTAATGTGATTGTGTCGGAATGAACGGTGTTTTGAAGAATATGCTCTCCGGAAAGTAAAATAATACTCTCCGGCAGTGAGACAGCAGATTTAATTTCCTGCCTGACACTTTGGTAATCAAGGCTGTAACAACGGAGTGTATATTTTGCCGCAGGCAGCAGAGTACCAACACCCGCTTCAACCACCCGGAGCAGCGCCGTGTGAAAGAATGTAATGTAATTAACCGCGATCCCTATGACTGACATACCTACGGTAACCGATGAACTGTTGCCGTCTATCCCGCTTATATACAAAGAGAATGGTAATGAGGGTTTCTGGTGAAGCCGTACAGTTTCCGGGTCGGAAGACAACTCCTGACCAAACAGCAAATGAAATGGACACCCGCCCCGCTCTCTGCAGGACGTACATGTCTCAAGCGGATCCGGACAGCATGCTGCCTTAAAATGTGCTGTAAAACTTCGCAATACGCCGTAGAGTGCGGCGGTCAATTGAACAGGAATATCCGCGGTAACTTCACATTCAATGCGAACAAAGTCTAAATCCACGGGATCTCAGCTCCAAAAAAAGCGGGGCAGCCATGAAGGCTGCCCCGAAAGTACATACGTAAAAATGATAATATCAGGCAAACTGTGCTTTGATAAATTCTCTGTTCATCCGGGCGATGAACTTGACGTTTATCCCCTTCGGACAGGCAGTCTGGCACTCATAATGGTTGGTGCAGTTACCGAAACCGCATGCGGTCATGGTTTCAGTCATGTTCCTGACACGCGCTGCCGCCTCGCCTTTTCCCTGTGGCAGTATCGCCAACTGGGAAACCTTGGCACCGGTGAACAGCATGGCAGCGCCATTAGGACAACCGGCAACGCAGGCCCCGCAACCGACACATTCGGCGGCATCCATGGCCTCATCGGCAACCGGCTTGGGAATCAAAATGGCATTGCCGTCGGCAACGCCGCCGGTATGACAGGAGGTGTACCCACCGGCCTGGATGATCTTGTCCAGAGCTGAACGATCGACGATAAGGTCGCGGATGATCGGGAATGCACGGGCTCTCCAGGGCTCGATGTAAATGGTGTCGCCATCCTTGAATTTACGCATATGCAGCTGACAGACGGTAGTACGGTCCTGCCCGCCATGCGGTGCCCCATTAACAACCTGAGAACACATACCGCAGATACCCTCGCGACAGTCGTGATCGAAAACTATTGGATCTTTTCCTGTGTGGATCAGATCTTCGTTGACACAGTCAAGCATCTCCAGAAAGGAGTGATGTTCGGTGATGTTTTTTGCTGTATAGGTCTCGAATTTTCCTGCATCGCTGGCATTCTTCTGGCGCCACACGATCAGTGTCAATGTCATGGTCTTGTGATCGCTCATTATTTGTAACTCCTTATGGCGAGATGTACATTGTCAAATTTCAATGGTTCTTTATGCAGCTCCGGCTCCTTGCCGGCACCCTTGTACTCCCAGGCGCCAACGTAGCAGAAGTTTACATCGTCGCGCTGTGCCTCGCCCGCATCCTGATATTCAGAGCGGAAATGTCCGCCGCAGGACTCGTTGCGGTGCAGTGCGTCGCGGCAGAGCAGTTCGCTGAACTCCAGGAAGTCGGCGGTACGGCCGGCATTCTCCAACTGCTGGTTGAGCTCTGCGCCGCTGCCGGTAACCTTGACATTCTTCCAGAATTCTTCGCGCAGGGCAGGAATTTTCTTGAGGTTTATTTCAAGAGATTCTTTGGTACGTGCCATGCCGCAGTTTTCCCACATCAAGCCGCCGACTTCGCGCATGAACTCGAAAACAGTCTTTTTACCGTTAATGGCAAGCATCTTGTTCTGCTCAGCTTTGACATCCTCTTCGCATTTTTTAAACTCGGGATGGTCTGTCTTGACCTGACCAGGTTTAACGGTGGCAAGATAACCACCAATTGTATAAGGAATGACGAAATATCCGTCGGCCAGACCCTGCATGAGAGCTGAAGCGCCCAGACGGTTGGCGCCGTGAACCGAGAAGTTGGCCTCACCAAGTACGAACAGACCGGGGATATTGCTCATCAGGTTGTAATCGACCCAGAGACCGCCCATGGAATAATGAGGAGCCGGATACATACGCATCGGACGCTTGTAACCGTCCTCGTCGGTGATTTTTTCATACATCTCAAACAGGTTGCCGTAACGCTCCTTGATAGTATCAGCACCCAAACGTTTGTCTTTTTTGGAACCCATACGCGACCGTCGTTCCTGAGCGACTCTGACATAAGAGTCAGTTTGGACTGATAGTCGCCTGCCTGAGGAATACAGGTCGGGTGAATCTGTGTGTAGCAGGGGTTGGCAAAGAAAGCGCCTTTCTTGTGGGCTTTCCAGTTGGCTGTAACCGAGCATCCCATGGCGTTGGTGGAGAGGTAGAAAACATTGACGTAGCCGCCGGTTGCAAGACAGACAGCATCGGCAGCATAGCTTTCCATCGCACCGGTTACCAGGTTACGCACCGTGATGCCGCGGGCAACACCGTCAACAACAACGAGGTCAAGCATTTCGCGACGATCGTACATCTTGACCGTACCAAGCTTGATCTGACGCGAAAGAGCCGAGTAGGCACCCAGCAGAAGCTGCTGCCCGGTCTGTCCACGAGCGAAGAAGGTACGGGAAACCTGTGCACCACCGAAGGAGCGGTTATCAAGATAACCGGCATAGTCCCGACCAAAAGGAACACCCTGCGCCACGCACTGGTCGATGATGTTGTTGGACACCTGGGCCAGACGCCAGACGTCTGCCTCACGGGCGCGGAAGTCGCCACCCTTGATGGTATCGTAGAACAGACGGTAGATCGAATCGCCGTCATTCGGATAGTTCTTGGCAGCATTGATGCCGCCCTGCGCTGCGATGGAGTGGGCGCGACGCGGGCTGTCCTGATAGCAGAACGCCTGCACGTTGTAGCCAAGTTCGCCAAGGGAAGCAGCAGCGGCGCCACCGGCCAGGCCGGTGCCGACAACAATCACGTTGTACTTACGTTTATTTGCGGGATTGACCAGCTTCAGGTCGAAGCGGTGCTTGTCCCAGGTTTGTTCAATAGGTCCGGTTGGACATTTTCCATCAAGTATCACAATAACCCCCTTAACCTTTCAGAATGCCGGCAAATATTGTCAGCGGGATGGTAACATAGCCCAGAAAAAGACCGAGAGCAACCAGAGTGCCAAATCTAATAATCAGCGGCTGACTCTTGTCGCTGCTCCACCCCATAGTCTGGAAGAAGCTCTGAATGCCGTGTGAAAGGTGCAGAAACAGGACAACCATTGCACCGGCATAAATGAATGACACAAAGAAGTTCTTGAATCCGGCGACGACCATTCCCAGTACGTTGGGTACCATCTCATTGTGCAACGGTACGAGGTTCTTGAGAGCGGCAGTATCAGGATATAAACACTGAAATGTGAAGTGTGCCAGATGATATAGCAGAAAAAGACCGATAAGAACGCCAGTCCAGATCATGTTCTCGCTGGCAAAAGTTGCTTTCTGCGTAGACTTGACTGCGTACTGCTGCGGACGTCCGCCACGATTTTCGATGGTCAGGGTGATTCCAAACCAGATGTGGACACAGACCATGACCAGCAACGCCAGACGAAAGCCGACAATAATTGGGATCGGCATACTGTGGAGGTGTTCGGCATAGGCGTTGATGCCACCATTGAGCCACCCGAAGATGGAGCTGTTACCGAGCAGATGGACGACAGCGAATAGAACCATAGCTTGGCCTGTGATCGACATCAGGATCTTTCTGCCGATGGATGACGAGGTGAGTTGCATAGCATTCCTTCCTTTTCAGATAGTGTTATTAATCACAAAGTGAATGTTCTTTTGATACGGCAGGGAATCTTTAGAGAGTGTTCACTTGTGCACCTGGGGGACCGCGCCAACAAAATCTGGAGACACCTTTCATTCGTAAACCTCCTTGAGAGTGTTATCTAATGTATGCGTCGATAAAATTGGTTGGCAGATACCATTGATTCAACCGCGGTGATACTAAACATCGTTATAATAAAATGCAACCTTTTTGTGTATACAGATTGTATTTGAAAATAGCGCAAATCGCTATGCGACACTCACAAATTGCATTTTGACCTTCATTCTGATAGTAAGTCATCATATAGAATAAACTCCGGCAAGTTATCCAAAAATCGGAGTTTTGGAGTTTTCATGAAATTCACGCTTCTTAAAAAAGACCCAAACTGCTCGGCACGCCTGGGCGTAGTCAGTACTGCGCACGGCGACATTCAAACACCGATTTTTATGCCGGTGGCGACTCACGGCGCCATGAAGCCCCTCACCCCGGCACAAATAAAGGAGACCGGTTCCCAGATTATTCTTTCCAATACGTATCATCTGCATCTGCAACCGGGAGAAGGACTGGTGAAAAAGGCCGGTGGACTGCACAAGTTCATGGCATGGGATAAACCGATCCTGACCGACTCAGGGGGATTTCAAGTATTTTCACTCCCCAATAAACGCATCACCGAAGATGGTGTATTTTTCAAGCATGAGATCACCGGGTCAGAAATATATCTCGATCCGGCCACTGCAACCCGCATCCAGCAGGATCTGGGTGCCGACATCATCATGGCTTTTGATGAATGCATCCCCTACCCCTGCGACAGGTCCTATGCCGAAAAGTCGACCATGAAGACGGTCCGCTGGCTGAAAGAGTGTCAAAATGCCATGACTGATAACGGTCAGGCGCTGTTCGGCATCGTTCAAGGGAGTGTATTCGAAGATTTGCGGGAGATGTGCGCGAAAGAAATGCGTAAACTTGACCTGCCGGGCTACGCCATCGGAGGAGTCAGCGTCGGTGAAGGGCTGGAACTCCTGAAAAAAATTGTCGGATTTACCACCCCGCACCTGCCCGAGGACAAACCGCGCTATCTCATGGGTGTCGGCCTCCCCGAGGACATTCTGGAAAGCGTCGAGCGCGGCATCGACATGTTCGACTGCGTCATCCCGACCCGCTATGCAAGAAGTGCCACTCTTTTTACCCGCAGAGGCAGAATCCGCCTGACCAACAAAAACTACAAGCGTGATTTCTTCCCTATAGACCCGAGCTGCAGTTGCTACACCTGCCAGAATTTCAGCAGGGCCTATCTTCACCATCTCTTTGTATCAAACGAAGTCCTCTCGGCTGTTCTGTCGGCTATCCATAATGTCCATTTTTATCTGGCAATGATGGCTGAGATTCGCCACTCGATTGGAGAGGGGAGGTACCCGGAGTACAAATCCAAATTCCTGTCAGAGTATCAACGAGGATAATATCAGTCCGAACGGAGTCAGGACCAAACGGGTTTCACGTCGACATCTTTAGGTGTTGTATGAAGCGACTAAATAAGATTTATTTATTGTAATTTTTTCTCATAAATGCTACTTTGAATGCATTTGACGCACTGCCGGTCAGTTAAGTTGTCAATCCATCGGAGGAGATATGGCGGATTATGAACAAACCTTCCTGGAACAAATCACCAACATTCAAGGTGTTGATTTTTCTACCTGGCACGGTTGGGAAAAATTGATGTCATGGACGCGGCGACAAGCATGGTCAAAGGATTTTCTTGGAGATGATAAAATCCCGGCCCGCCTTCTGCATCCAACAACGCTGGCTGACGAATTAAGCAAATATCTGGGCGGATGAACTAATCTTATTTTTCGCAGCAAAGCTGAAACAGCCGGCACTTTAACAGGGCCGGCTGTTTTCTTATTCAGCACAGCGCGGCAATAACCCTTGACGTACGAGTTCACCTGAATTATAAATATCAGCTCTGGCGGAGTGGTGAAATGGTAGACACAGCAGACTCAAAATCTGCCGATCGCAAGGTCATGCCGGTTCGAGTCCGGCCTCCGCTACCAGAAAGAAATAAAAGGGTTTGCAGTTTATTCTGCAAAACCCTTTTTTCGTTTCAAAGGGGGCACCCGGGAGGGAACTCAAGAAGGTGCGGTACAAATGCACTGTTCAAGCAGTACGGCGAGCATCTCAACGCGAAGCATGCTGACGCCCTGCTCCCTGCCGTACAGGAGCGGAATGCGGAATATGGCCTGTAATTCAAGCTCTCTCCCCTCTTCGCGATCAATCTGCATCGATGGCTTGTACAGGCCCATGCCGTCGGTAAATTCAAGCATGCTGTCAGCATATTTTTCAGGGATATCCTGGCTCAGATTCTGGGTGTTGGCAGCAGCGATCACCTCGAGCATCAGATCCCGCACTAGCTTTCTGCAGTCCGGCACCCGCAGAAGTTGATCGACCGGTTGCAGCAGGAGCGCACAGAGTCCGTTGAACGGAATATTCCAGACCAGTTTTTCCCACCGTGCTTTTTTCAGATCATCGGTTGTGCTGCAGTCAATTCCCGCGGAGTTGAAATTGGATGCTATCAGTTCCAGCCGCTTATTGCCGCTCTTTAGATATTCTCCGACAATAATTCTGCCGGCTGAAAGATGGTGAACATGTCCCGGTTCACCCCGGTTAGAGCAGAGAAAGGCGACTCCCCCCAGTATCCGTCCGGCGCCGAACAGCTCCGCCAGAAGCTCCTCATTACCCAGCCCGTTCTGCAACGTCAGAATCCCGGTATCTTCATTTATCAATGGTTTTATGAGATTATACAGCTGCTTGTTGGCAAATGTTTTAAGTCCCACTATAACAAGTTCCACCGGCCCGATCGTAGCGGAAGTTTTGTGACCTGCTACTGACGGCAGATAAAAATCGCCGTTGATTGAATGCACCGTCAAACCACGGCTCATGATGGCATCATAGTCTCTTCGCAGAAGAAAATGCACCTCGTGCCCGCCCCTCTGAAGCAGAGCTCCGTAATACAATCCGAGAGCACCGGAGCCGATTATCGCAATTTTCATGAAGTTCCTTTCGCGTCCTTACGGGTTGCCATCTATTATTGGTGCACCATGCCAAATTTCCGGGCGGTCTCCAAATCGGTTCGAGCAGCATCGTACCCTTTCCGGTCACGAATGACGGGGAGGGAAAAGTCACCATTGACCCGCCATTTATCCTTCAGATAAAACCATGGAGCAAATGCCGACAGGTTATAGCCGGTTTCCGGCTGAATATTCTCCGACCGCATGTCGCGAATGAAGAGGCCGCTCCTGTCGGCCAGGACCGTGTGGCCGCCGCTGAACGGCGCTGCGCCCGGATCACTGTACTCCCAGGTCACCTGGCGTCTCTGAGCGCCCGACGGATCAGCGTGGCACGAATCGCAGTCGCGGCTCTTGCCGAGCTTGTGCGACATCTTGTCCATCTGAAGCCAGAGCAGGGCCTTGTTGTTCTCCGGCAGGCCGTCGAACAGGCCGACGTAAGCCCAGGCATCGTCGGTTCGCTGCAGGTCGGGCAGATCAGCCGGATAACGCCATTGCAGCCCCGGCTTGAATGGCGACTCCTTCTGGTTCATGACCGCCATGGGAAACGGCTTGACCGGGATCCAGCGCCCCTTCTGGTCCTTGATCAGGATCGGCTCCGGCATGTAGCCGTAGTACGCCTTGAACTTGAAATACGGGGTCGCGGAGCCGGCGATCTTTCCCGGCCCCCAGTAGGTGCCCTGGTACCCTGCCACCTGCCGGATGTGGCACGCCTCGCAGGAAAGGTTCCTGTGGAGCGAGACGGCAAGGCTTTTAACCGCCACGGAGTGGCAGCGCGCGCATGAATCCCCGGCCTGACGCCTGACGGTGGCATGCCCCAGGGAGGGGTTGGTTTTACTGCTCTCGTGACAATCAAGGCAGCCGACTTTGGCCTTCAGGTGAACATCCGGCTCGTTCCCCTCGGGGAAGGAAAAGGAGCCGCCGAAATAGCCGGCCCCGCGGCGGCGGTCCTCCGGTCCCGCGTGGCAGATCGAAGCCCGGCCGTTGCCGTAACAGCTCTCCGGTGGTGGCGTCTTCACGAAACTGTGCGCGCCTTTGGACCGGTCGGAGACATTCTTCGGACCGGGATTGAAATGGCAGTCCAGGCAGCCCACGTGACAGATGTTGCACGCCTTCTGGTTGATCAGATGGCTCTCTTTCGACATGGGCATTGAGATGGTGGCCTGCATCCGCTCGAAGTTACCATCGAACCATGGACCACAGTTGTGCGGACCGCGCCGGGGGTTCAGCCATCCCCCATACTGACTCTGTTTGCCGTTGGTCCCCATGGTGCTTTTCGAAAACTCGGCGAATTCCTTCTCATGGCACTTTCCACAGGTTTTTTTCAGCACCTCGAAGTCCTGGGTAAGAGTGTCTCGTTGTTTGTCATGCCACGAGACTGCCACCACCGAAGCGTCTCTGGTAATGGCGCCGTTCTTATCGGCACCAATATAAAGACGGTTAACAGGATTGGTGCCGTACTGCAGCGGCAGTTTGTGCGCTCCGCTGTCGGCCGTCAGCCCTTTTTGGCGCACCACCAGCAGGCGGGCCAACCCGGCATGGGCCTGGTCCTTCTCCATGGCATCGGGGTTGCCCAGGTGACAGTCACTGCATCCGGCCGGCATGCGGCTCTGGTCTTCGACCTCCTGCCTTGTTACCGTGAGCCCGGCAGCCCCCAGGGCCGTCATCCGCTTGACATCCGAGTGACAGGTGAGGCAGCTGTCAGAGGCGCCGGCAAGCCGTATGGTTAAAAGCACCAGTCCGATGAGTGCAAGGGTGCGCATCATTACTTCCTCCCCTCAACAGTAAATTCGATCAATCCGGATATACCCACACCAGCTTGAGCATGCCACATGAAACATATATTGGTTACAAGAGATGTCTGAAAGACAAACCTGACTCAGCCGCCCGCTTCAACCCTGTTTCTCCCGTTCTGTTTGGCCCGATAGAGGGCTTCATCGGCCAAATGAATCAGACTCTCCTTGTCCGTCATCCCTTGTTGACACGAAACCGCCCCCAGACTGATGGTGACCCCCAGTTCCCCCTCCACCGCCGTTCGCACTCTTTCGGCTGTAGCACAAGCTGCCGCTGCATCGGTCCAGGGAAGAAGGAGCAGGAACTCTTCGCCGCCGTATCTGAAGACAAAATCCGCATCTCGCGTCTCCCTGACAAGAATCGCAGCAACCTTCATCAGCAGCCGATCACCTTCCTGATGGCCGTGGCTGTCGTTATAAGCCTTGAAGTGATCGATATCCGCCATGATTATGGCGATCATCTCGCCGTATCTATGAGCGGCATCGAAACATTTTATGAGCTGGATCTCCATGAACCGTCGGTTGGCAAGTCCGGTAAGAGGATCATGGTAGGAGACCGATCGGCTTTCCTCGAACAGCCGGACATTATTGATGGCTACCCCTACCTGGCTGCCGATGGCTGAGAAGAGATTGAGCTGGTGCTCGTTCACCATGAACCCCGGCGATGCGAAGAGGTTCAGCACACCGACCACCCTGCCGGCCGCTTTCAAAGGAATCACGAGGTGGCCGTGAACATCAACCCCAGGCATGCACCTGGTATGCCGTCCGTCCACAAGTGAATCGCTGGAAATCACCAATTCTCCGCTGGCCGCCGCCAGACCGCAGAGACATTCTCCCAGCCGGATATCACGGCAAGGTTCGACAGCTTGTTCGGAGAGGCTGAGGGTGGAAGCAAGGCGCAGCATCTCTCCGTCGCGCAGGAAGATCGATCCCTTGATCTCGAACGGAAGAATCTCCGTCTCTTGCAGTGAGTGGAGGATATCGGCGAGGAGTTGATCCATCTCGATGCTGCGGCTCGTTGCCAGCGAGATCCGATAGAGGGTCTGCAGCTCCTCGTTCAGCCGGTTAACCTCCTCCTCAGCCTGCCTGCGCTCGGTGATGTCCAGCAGGGTGCCGATAACCGCCGGCTGCCCCTGGTAGATGGTGCGGCTGCCGAAAGCTTCGAGAAAAATCTCCCGGTGGTCCTTGGTCACTCCTCTGAATTCATAATTGATCGACTTGATCTCATCGTTAATGCGCCGTTGCAGGTTCTGTTCGACTGTTGGCCAGTCTTCGGGCAGGACCAGATCGGCCGGCCCTTTGCGGCCGACCAGCTCCTCGAAGGTCCAGCCAAAAATGTCGGCCAGTTTGGGATTCACGTAACTGAATATTCCGCCCACGACGATGTACACCCCGACGAGCGATTCTTCCACCAGTCCCTTGAATTTCATTTCCGATTCCTGCAGAGCCTCCTCAGCCCGCTTTCGTGCGCTGATATCCATGACTACGCCATCGGCGCATGTCACCCCGCTCTCGATGTAGGTCTCTGTGGCCCGGCTATGGAACCAGGTCCATTGCCCGTCTTTTCTCTGGATCCGGTACTCCGTGTCAAATCTCTTCCCCTCTGTAAAGAGTTCCTCAAAGGCTCTCCGGACCCGTTCCCTGTCGTCGGAATGGATCCTGTCGAGCCAGAGCGCACTGCCTGTCCGGCAGAGTTCCTCCGGTGAATAGCCGAACATCCCGGTCACGTTTGGACTGACGAAGGTGGTGTTTCCGCTGCTGTCGGCCGTCCAGGTGACATCCGGGATGTTATTCACCAGGTTGCGATACTTTTCCTCGCTTCGCTCCACGGTATCGACGAGTTTCAGGATGTCACCCTCCATCCTGCGCACGATCCTGACCGGAAAACGGTACACCAGCAGGGCAAGACCTGCACCGACGAATGCCGAGAAGCACAGCAGGATGGCGCATGCCCGCTGCAGAGGGGCATCGGAGACGTCAATCTCCACCGTGCCGACGCGGCGGCTGTTGAACATGATCGGGGCGGTTCCCCGCGTGATGCCGAGATCCTCCAGGAAGGTCTGTTCCCTCCCGTGGGTTTTCACGCCCTCCTTGTATTCATACTGGGTGAGCGGCTCCCCTTTTTCATCCAGGACGCTGAAGCCGAGCACGTCGATGTCCGGGTGGAACTCCTGGGTGATGTCGATGAATTTATAGGGCTGGTACTTCCAGAGCTCGGGGGACTCCAGGATAAGATGCTGGAAATGCTCAGCTAGGTCCTCGGCATAGATGCGGGTCACACGATGGAGACTGCGGTGTTCGATGAGCCAGTAGGTGAGCGGGCCCAGCAGGGTAAGGAGCAGCCCAATGCCGACTGCCAGGGGGAGCAGCCGGCGGCGGAGGTACTGCACCAGGCGGATGTTTTCCGATGCCTTGGTCATAACCTATTTTTCAACCAGGTAACCGTTTACCTTCAGAATCTTCTCCCCTTCCTTCGACCGGACGTAGTCGAGGAAGAGCCCGACCCCGGCCGGCAGCCTCTCTTTCCGGTAGACGAAGGCCAGGGTCTTGTAGAGGGGATAGCGGCCGGCCTGCAGATTCTTGAGGGTCGGCGCCATCCCATTGACCTTGAGCTGCTTGATCAGATGCCGCTCGATGGTGACGCTGCCCAGATCGGACATCCCGATCGCATGCGGGGTCCTGGCCAGGGTCTCGTTCATCACCTGATCCGTAAGGAGGGTGGTCCAACGCGCGGCCTGCTGACTCTCTTCATACACCGCCTTGAAGCCCGGCACCCCCTTTACCAGCGCCTCGATGGAGCTGTCGCCCGGTTCCCTGGTCAGCACGACGATATCCCGGCCGTCCCGCCAGCTCCTCTTTTTCCCGCGGTAGATATCCAGGAGCTCGGCATGGGTGATAGCGTCTTCCGCCACGCTTGGGTGAACCCCGATGATCAACGGGGTCCGCGCATAGGTGATGACCGTCAGACCTCTCCCTTTTTCCTTATCCTTCAATTCCCTGGAAATCAACCCCATGGCGATGGCGCCATCGGCGGCGGCCTGGATCCCGCCGCTGGAACCGATGCTGGCCGGGACATCGATGGTTATTTCCGGATGGGTGCGCTGGAACGCCTGTGCCAGCACCCTGACGATGGGGAGGTTGCTCCCCGAGCCGGCGAAGATCAGCGGCGGCCCCTGCTCCGGGCTGGCCGCTGCCGAAACGGCCAGGGCGAACAGCGCCAGGATCGGGGCGAACAGCGTACCGGCGCGGAAGATTCTGCTGCTGCGGCCTGCGAAGCACTTCATGGTCGCCTCCTCATGTATCGTCTGTAAATGTCGAATTTAATATGTTTATACATATTACCATAGACAAGAAAACTTACATCAGAGGTTAAAACTTTTGTGTTTCATGGCCGCGACTACTTCCCGGATTTTCCGAAAGAACCCGGTCCGGTTCATCGTGTCCTCCGGTCATGCGAGTGATTTGACCCCGACTACGGCGATTGCCAGCCCAATGGCGACCATTGCCGCCATAAAGGCCAGCCACCCGAGAAGGATCTTCCCTCTTCCCTTCCCATATCCCGCACTTTGGGTGTTTTCAATCAACAGCAATATGGAGGCGAAGAACAGAGCGCAACAGATCGTGACACAGAGTGGACACCAGCCGCCGATTATGTATTTCTGTATCCAGAGCAGGCGCAATTCGGCGCCGATACCGGAAAAAACCATCGCGGCAAGTGCCCATCTTGACAAATAAACCCTGTGACGCATCCACATCAACAGCAGGATGAGGCTGAAATAGGCGATGCCAAACGCCCCCATGCCGACTCCGAAGAGGGTAAAGCTGGCGGCATCGCTGCATGCGGTTGCCAGACACAGCTCTTCTATCACGGAAAATATGGAAACGAGCCACCCCGTAAACAAGGCAAGCCACAACAAAATTGAAATAGTGCGACGATAACCACTCAAAGGGGACATTTCCGGCGCTTCAGCATGATGATGGTCATGGAGGTTCATGAGAGTTCCTTTTTAACTTTCATGTAAGCTACACATATATTTTTTGCGTGAGATCGGCAATTCTGCCGCTATTTATTTGCGCATAGCAGTTTCCAGAGCCCGTGCCAGCTGATCCGGGCACGATGTATCCCCCTGGCAGGCGATCCCCTTCAGCCGCCGCACCGCTTCCGCTACCGGCATCCCCTTTACCAAAGCAGCCACCGCCTGGGTATTGCCGGCGCATCCGTCTATAAAATCGGCGCTCACGATAATACCGGCATCGATCTCAATATCGATCCGCGTGGCGCAGGAACCTGCCGTTTCATAACTTAATCGCATTATTTAACTCCTTCTGCCGGAATCACTACGCCGCCCGAGACGACGAACTTTACCGCATCCTCGACAGTCATGCCGCTCTCGTACACCTCGCACTCGCGGAACCAGAGCGCAAATCCGGAGGTCGGATTCGGCATCGTAGGGATATAGACCACGACAAGACTCTCTCCCTCCCGCTCCACCTCGGCCGTCACAAAACCGACGGCGCGCACTCCGGGACGCGGCCACTCAACGAAGACCGCCCGCCGGTAGGATGATCCCCCTTCCCGGAAGACCTTGATCAACTGTTTGCTAGAGGTGTAGATCGACTTGACCAGCGGTATGCGCGTCATCAGATCGTCGCCCAGTTTCAGAAGACGCTTCCCGAGCACGTTGGTAGCCACCAGACCGGTCAGGTAGATCACCACTGCGCCGGTGATCATGCCGATGCCGGGAATATGTCCCTCGCTCCTGCCATAGAACACCATCAGGCTGTCCAGATGGCTCCCCAGGATTCCATCGGCAAAATTGAAGAGAAATTTGAGGATGAAGATCGTGATCCCGAACGGAATGACGATGAATATACCTGCCAAAAAAGTTCCTTTAAGATGTTTGACTACCATTTTCATGCGGTTGTTCCTTTATTCTTGTCTGTTGTAGGCCCGATGGCAGGCCGCTCCGGTTTATGGCGGCTGGATTTACCGGAAAACGTGGTGAAGTATATTGGCAACGGCTTGAAAGTCAAGATTAACTCAGGAGGCTGACCGTGCAGGCGATCAAAACTAACCGAAACGGATCAGGCAGATTCCGGCAAGAATCGCCAGTGAGGCGACGAAGCGAATGCGTCCACACGATTCACCGAGGATGAGGGTCCCGATCAGGACACCGGCAACTATGCTTGCCTGGCGAACCGGTACGGCGTAACTCATGGGAGAAAGGGCCAACCCGTAGCGGAAAGAGATGAACGAAGCCATCATCAGCGGGCCGCCGGTCAGGATCAAGCGGCGATTACCGCGCCACTCGGAGACGATCAGGGAGCGATGGCAGGGGCGCAGGATGTTGATCGACATCAAGGCCAGCATGGAAACGACGAGTATATAGGTGAAGTAGAGCGGGGGATAGGAGGTGACACCGATCTTGTCGACTATCGCTCCTAGCGAATAGACGAAACCGGCGGCAAGGGCGGCCTGCACGGATGGTTCGACAAGGCTGCCGAATGGCCGCAGCAGCTCCTGCACTGACACTTTCCGCATCTGGAGGAGGTAACCGCCCGTAAAAACCACCACGATCCCCCATATACCGATCCGGCTCAACTGTTCGCCCAGCAACAGCCCCCCCCATAGCGGGACATAGACCATGGAGGTCTGGGTAAGCGGGTAGCTCAACGAAAGGTCGCCGGACTGATAGGCGCGGCCGGTAAAGAGGTGATAAAGCACGAAGCAAAAGGCGCCCGCCGCGGCGAGAAAAATAATGTTGACACCCGGCCGGGGGAACGTTCCCGGCAGGAACGGCATCAAAGCGGTAAAGAGAGCTGTCGAGCATGAGAACATCCACCAGATAAATACAGTTTTGTTGCGGCTCTGTTTTATGAGGAGATTATAAAGGGCATGCATGATGCCGGAAAAAGCGATCAGAATGAAGGCGGAATAACACATTGAACAGATAATAGCTTAATGTGCATTTTAGTCAAACTAAATATTGTTGCCGTAACATCCAACAGTTTTCAAGTTTGGCTAAATTTTGAAGACGGGATCGTTCGACTGGACCGCAGCGGGTAGCGTGTCATCATCTTATGGCCGGGTGGGGCAGGGAGAGGGTCATTGCACGTAGAGCTGCTCGTTCTTCGGCACATACCACTTTATCTGGTTATGGCCGATGCCGGCGGGAGCAGGTTCGACCCCGCGGATTCGTGAGCTGACGACCGGCAGAGCATCCGGCACATACAAAAAAGTATACGGTTGTTCGTCGGCCAGGATCTCCTGAATACGGAAATATGCCCGTTTACGCTTTTCGATATCGAAGGTGCTGCGGCCTTCAATCAACAGCCGATCGACCTCCGGGTTGTTAAAGCCGATAAAATTCAGTTCGCCGGGCTTATTCTTGCTGGAGTGCCATACATCGAACATGTCCGGGTCCTGGGAGATACTCCAGGCGAGCAGCACAACTTCAAAGTTCCCTTTATTGACAAATTCCTTCAGGAAGGCGGCCCACTCGACTATCCTGATTTTAACGTCAATCCCCACCTGCCCCAGGCGCTGCTGAATAATCTGGGCGGTCATCAGGCGCTGCTGGTTCCCCTGGTTGGTCAGGATGGTAAACTTGAACGGCTTGCCATCTTTTACCAGAATGCCGTCTCCGTTTTTTTCTTTCCAGCCGGCTTGCGCCAACAGTTCGGCGGCATGTTTCGGATCATAACCGATATCTTTGACGGCAGGATTATAGGCCCAGCGTCCGGGAACAATCGGGCCGTGCGCCCGCTGACCCATGCCGAACAGCACCCCCTGGATCAGCTCATCCTTGTTGATGGCGGCGGTCATGGCCTGCCGGATACGCTTGTCCTTAAAAAGCGGGTGACGAAGATTGTATCCCATGTAGAGATAGCTGGATGACGGATAGCGATATTTATTGAAACGGCTGGTGAAACTTTTTGACGCGGTCTGGCGCGCGTATTGAACCGGAGTCAGTGCCATCAGGTCCAGCGCACCGGCTTTAAGTTCCATATACATGGTGGAGCTGTCGGGGATAATGCGGTAGATGTAGCGATCGATATATGGACGCCCTTCGAAATAATCCTTGTTTGCTTCAAGCACTATCTTTTGACCGGATACCCACTCCTTGAAGCGGTAGGGACCGGTGCCGACCGGATTTCGTGCCAGGGGACTCCTGGTAATGTCCTTCCCTTCGAGAAGGTGGGCAGGGAGAATATTCATCCCCCATGATGCCAGGGCCGGCGCAAATGGTGATTCGTACGTCACTCGAATCGTATATGAATCTGGCGCCGTGATGCTTTTTACCTGCTTGAAATCTTCGGCATACGCGGTGGGAGTTTTGGGATCGATCGTGACCTGATACGTGTAAAGTACATCTCCGGAAGTCAGCGGCGCGCCGTCATGCCATTTCACCCCATGATGAAGGTGGAACGTAATGGTCAGACCGTCCTTCGAGATATCAAACGATTCGGCAAGATCTCCGACGATATTCAGGTTTTTGTCGTATTTCACCAATCCGTTGTAGATCTGACCGGCCACGGCATGGGACGATGAATCGGTTGCAAGGAGAGGAATGAGGGTGGAAGCTTCACCAATGGTGCCTTCAACAAGTGAATCGCCGGTGGCGGGAACAGCAGACGATGCTGGGACAACGGGTGAAGGCGGGGTGTCGGGGCGGCTACACGCCACTAAAACGACACTGAAGATCAGGGACATCAGCAGACATCGCACTCCCGGCGATGGTCTCATTTTTCGCCCTGCTCCCCTTTGAGCTTGTGCATCTTCTCAACCAGCTCTTTCCGCTCCGGAGCTAGTTCAAGCGCTCTTTGATACTGCTTCATAGCTTTCTTTACAGCTCGCCGCGCCGCATACACATCACCCAGATGTTCCACAATGGTCGAGTCGTCGTCAACCAGAGCGGTTGCCTCTTCCAGTGCATTGACCGCTTCATCATAACGTTTAAGCTTGAAATAGGCCCAGCCGAGGCTATCGAGTATAAATGCATCACGCGGCCGGATGGCAATCGCCTGCTTGATATATTTCAGTGCTTCCTCAAGATGTACCCCCATCTCGACATACGAATAGCCGAGATAATTGAGGGCCTGGGCGTCTTTCGGATCGAGCTGCAATACCTGTTTCATCCGGTTGATTGATTCTGTTCGTTCGCCGATTTTGTCCAACAGGACGCCAACCCGAAAGTGAAAACGAGGCTCTTTTTGAAACAGCTGTTCATTATCAAGCAGAATTTTCAGAGCGGCTTGAGGCCTGTCAATTGACTCGTACAGGGAGGATAAATTCAGATACAGCTCGAGATTTCCCCGGTTTGTTTCGATAGCTTCCTTGAGAACGGTAATCGCTGCATCTGTTTTACCCTGTTCCTTCAGTATCAGTGCGATATGGCTGACCGCTTCAAAATACTGCGGGGAATTGTGTGAGATCTTTTTGAACTCGGAATTGGCGGTATCCAGCTCGCCTTTTTCTTCAAAGGCAATACCGCGGTAGATGCGAATATTGTCCGCAGACGGGTCTTTTTCAAGCATTTCGCCAAATACGGCAATCGCCTCGTCATACTGTTCAAGCTCAAGGTGAACCAATCCGATTTTCCTGATCGTTTCCTGCCCACCCAGACCGGATTGAGCAGCCAACTGGAGATATTCAAGCGCTTCGGCAAAACGGCGCTGCTGGAGCAGCAACTGGATCAGTCGCTGCACTACGGCGGCTCGTTGCTCTTCCTGGTCGACCAGAGAACGGTAGGCGTCTATCGCGTGCGGATAGTCGCCCATGGCCTCATAGGTTGCAGCCATATCGATGGTCGCCTGGTCAAAGTCTGGTTTTAGTTCCAATACTTTGGTAAAATACCCCAGAGCATCCCGATAGAGCTTCATCTGGCTGTATGTGCGCCCCAGATAATAATACCCAAGAATGGAATCGGGATTGAGTTTGACCAGCACCTTGAGAGTTGCTACAGCTTCTTCATATTCAAACAGGCGTGTTAATGACAGAGCCAGATGCAGATAGGCATCTTCTTTGGTGGGATCAATCTTGACGGCCTTGCGCAAGTAATCTGCCGCTTCCCAATCTTTTCCCGCCGATGACATCACTATGCCCCCCAACACGTAAGGAGGGCGATAGTCAGGATCCAGCGCAATCGCCTTGTTGATATATTCGAGGGCTTCCGGGATCTGACCGATTTTAAGCTTGATGTCGGCCACTTCCCCATGCATTATCGCCGAATCCGGTTCAAGCGCAATCGCTTCACGCAGCAGGTTCAAGGCTGCGGGATAGTCACCTTCATGGGCTGCAATCCGCGCACGAGAAAACAGATACAATGAGTGGGAATGATTATCACGAACCTTGGGGATAGGAGACGGGGCGCTTTCCGGAGTCGGAGCAATGCTGGCGCACGCACTTAAAAGCAGAAGGAACAGCAGTATGATCAGCCGCATGTACATCAGGAAGAAATTCCATTTCGGTTAAAATATAAGTATAAAAAACTAGCATGAATCAATAATTTGGTCAAACGATAATAATAATTGGAATGTTGCAGTTGACATCGATATCATCCGGATGGAATATGCAGCAATGAACAACACCTTACTCTATCTTTTTCTTGTATTGCTGTTGGTGGCCGCAAACGGTTTTTTTGTAGCTGCTGAATTTTCGCTCGTATCTGTTCGCAGATCCCGTATCGTCACGCTGGCGGAGAGTGGCGATGCCCGCGCCGTTTCACTGCTGGGGTTGCTGGATAACCTTAATTCCTACATATCTGCCACTCAACTCGGCATCACCATGGCATCGCTGGCGCTCGGATGGATTGGCGAACCGGCCCTTTCGCGATTGCTGGAAACGCCTCTACATGGCCTTGTTTCCAACGCTGTCCGCCACACAATCGCTTTCTCCAGTGCTTTCACAATCATAACCTTCATGCATATCGTGTTTGGCGAACTTGCCCCTAAAACTCTGGCACTGGATCGGGCAGAACGTGTTGCCCTGGCGGTGGCGTGGCCGTTACGACTTTTTCACACGCTGTTCGGCTGGCCGATACGCATGCTTGATTATGCCGGCAGAAGCACGGTTCGATTACTGGGATTACAGACTTCCCGGGACAATGCCAGTGTATATACGGTTGACGAATTAAGACAAATTATTAACCTTTCCCACATAAGTGGCACACTGGAGGCCGGCGAGCAGCAATTGCTTCACCGCATATTTGAATTTTCCGATTCGGAAGTTCAGGACGTCATGATACCACGCAATGCCGTGACCGCGCTTCCCGTTACCGCGACCCTGGAAGAAACACAGGCGGCCTTCAGTTCTTACGGATTTTCGCGCATACCGGTCTATCAGAACCAACTCGACAATATTATCGGCATTGTCGTCAGAAGAGACCTTGAACCGTACCTGTCTCATCCGGACACGCCTGATTTCAATCTTGGCAAACTCATTCACCCTCCCCGCTTTATTCCGGCCAATGCCCAATTAAGTACTGCATTGAAGCAAATGCAATCTTCGCGCACTCATATGGTTTTTGTCGTTGATGAATATGGCGGTTTTGAAGGGATCATCACGCTGGAGGACCTGCTTGAGGAAATTGTAGGGGAAATAGACGACGAGTATGATGATGTCTCCCCCGCACAATGTATCGAAGATAACAATGATTATCTTCTCGACGGCATGCTGACCATGCGCGAAGTCAATCTCCGCCTCAATCTGCATCTACCGGAAGACGCGCCATATTCTACGATCGCCGGCTTCCTTCTTGCGCAGGCAGGACGCCTGCTGCAGCAGGGAGAAAGTATCCTGTTTGAGGGCACCCGCTTCACCGTTGAAAATGTCGATAGAAAAAGGATCCGGCGTATCAGGGTAACTACAGAGGGGCCGATGACATGATTATTTCATCGCGATTTATCAAATTATCCGGAGTTCTGCTGGTAACGGTCGTAACTCTGGTGACTGCCACGGCTTTTTTTCTTCCCTACCTCCTGGACGTCAATGCCTATCGTGCCGAGATCGTAACGGCTCTCCAGCAAAGCCTCAATCGGCCAGTCAGCTTCGGTTCAGGATCATTTACCTGGCACTTCGGACCATCATTCGAATTCAAATCATTTACCGTTAAAGAGCGTGACGGGGGTGGCGATTTTATTTCGGCCCGGAAAATAACGGTGCAATTGGCCCTGATACCCTTGCTGGAAAAAAAAGTCGAATTAAAGAGTCTGATCCTGGATGATGCGGCCATTTCACTGAATCGCGCTTCTGACGGCTCATTCAATTTCGATGATTTGCTGAAACCCCGCCAAGGTGGGGATGTCCGCGTTGATTTCAAGAAAATCCGTATTATCAACGGGTCAATACTCTGGAGTGACATGGCTGGTCGAAAAGAGCCGTTTGGTGCTTCCCTGCGTAACATTTTTCTCACTGCGGATCATCTTGGGCGAGAGCAAAAAGGGCACCTCAAACTGACTGCCGACATTCCTGCCGCAAGTGGCGCCTCCACCCACATCACTCTTTCCGGCGCCCTGCGGCTCCCCTCTGGTGACAAATCTTTACTCGAAACAGATTTGGATTGTGATCTTGCAGTTAAACAGGCAGAAATCGGCAGATTCTGGTCATATTTCGGACAATTCATCCCGTTTGCCAACACCGGCGGAAGACTCGATATTGCCACCAGCTTCAAGGGCAGACCCCAGGATTTTTCTGCTAAAGGAAAAGTTCTGATCCATGGTGCATCCGTTAATTGGCCGACAGTTTTTCACGCAAATCTTTCGCCCAAGTCCCTTCAGCTTGAGTATACCGCGGCGGTAACAAAGCAGCAGATCGACATTTCCGCTGTCGATATCAGTATGGAGGGGTTCAGGATCAAGGGGAGCTTCCGGATACAGGATTATCTGACCAACGATCCGCGCATTATCGCCAAAGCCAGCACACCGTCAACATTTCGCTATGAGGATGTCAGAAATTATGTACCTTACGGAATAATACCTGACGGTACCGCCGACTACATCGAAAACAAGATAAAATCCGGGATATTCAAGCTCGACACCGGAGTGCTGGATGGACGGGTAAGCCAGATCGCCCACATGGAGGTGGGACAAAACTACAACACCCTGCTGATTCGCGGCCCGGTAGAAAAAGCCGTACTGAGCTATGGCCCAAAAGCTCCGTCATTCAATAACTTAAAGGGAGTTATTGAACTAAAGGGTAAAAGCTTCAACCTGCTCGGCATGACCGGGAACTTCGGAACATCCCCCTTTTCACTGAACGGATCTATCATTGAATATAATACCGATAAGACCGCCGATTATCCCATCAGAATGGAAATTTCCCCCCGCGCTCCCGAAATGGCCTGGCTGGCTAATTTGGCCGGCATCCCGAAACTGGAATACAGCAACAGCTCTTCACTGCATCTGGCCGGTAGCGGCCATTATTCAGCCTACAGACTGAACGGTGACTGGGACCTCAAGCAGGCTGCCTACCGGCTGCCCGGCTACATCAACAAACCGATCTCCATGCCGCAAACGCTCAAATTCAGTACGGTTATCGGCAAAGAGGCCACCAAAGTGACGTCGGTAAACTACAATCTGCAACAGATGGTAATTACCGGCAGCGGCCTGATCGGCTATGGAGAAAAGCCGTATCTCGGCTTCGATCTCCAGACCAACCGGTTCGCCATGAGTGAAACGCTGCCTATTCTCTCCATGTGGGAGAAGTATAAACTCCGGGGGATGGTGCAGGCTCATATCAGGGGGGGGGGAGATCCGGACGATCTGAGCGCCATGGATTACCACGGTACCGTGGATCTCACCCGGTTAAGCTTCCAACCCGATGAACATCTGAAACAGATCAGCGGCATCAGCGGTTCGATTTATTTCAAAGGAAACAGCCTGGAAACCTCCAGCATTGCAACCCGCTACGGCAGCTCCGTGATTACCATGAAAGCGGCAATAAAGAGCCTGAAAAACCCGGTAGGCGACATAACACTCTCCTCGCCACAGCTATTCCTGCGTGACATAGACCGTGCCGCAGATCGTCAGGATGCGGCTTTCAGACGCTTTAACGCGAGTTGTACGCTACGCAGGGACTCCATCATATTGAAAAGTGTATCCGGGCTGATCAATTCATCCAATTTCAGCCTGAGCGGCGTATACCTGAGCGGTCGTGCACCGCAAGCGACCATCTCCGTGATGTCGACAAATCTTGACCTTGATGACCTGCGCATGTTTTCTACTCCGCCACAAAAAGTTGAAAACCCTCAAAGCCAAGGCGTAGATGTAAAACTGACCTTGAACGTCGAAGCCGGTAATTTCGGCAAATTGACGTTCAGTAAATTGAATGCCTCCGTTCAGCAGGAGAAAGGCACTCTTTACCTGCAGAATCTGACTGCCGGATTTCAGGGGGGGCGGCTTACGGCCAAGGGCAGGATTGCTCCAGGAGGCCAGCAGGGGGACCGCTATGATCTGACTCTCGATATTACCAGAGCAGATGCTGAAAAACTTTTCGCGGCTCTCGATGTTTCAAGAGAGGTTACGGGTTCTTTGACACTTCATGGCGATCTGACGGCCCGCGGGAATACACTTCTGGATATCAAAAAGAGCGCTTTGGGGAATATCCGTCTCAATATGAACAACGGGAAATTGCGAAAATTCAGCATACTCTCCAAGGTCTTCTCGATTTTAAATGTGTCCCAACTGCTCAAATTCAAGCTGCCGGACATGACTTCCGATGGGATGCCATACAGCAGCATTAAAGGGAGCATCTCGGTCAATGACGGAATTCTGGCCACCAAGGATCTCTTCATAAGCAGCAATGCCGTCAACATATCGATAGTCGGAAACGCAGATATTGTTAAAGAAGAATTGAATCTTACCCTCGGCGCCCAGCCTCTTCAGACAGTGGACAAAATCGTTAACCGGATTCCTATCGTGGGCTGGCTGTTGACCGGAAAGGAGAAGAATTTACTGACCGCTTATTTTGAGGCAAAGGGTAAATGGTCCGACCCTCAGGTCAGCGCCATTCCGGTGAAATCGATGAGCAAGGGGATACTGAATATATTCATCAGGACATTTGAATTGCCGGTAAAGTTGTTTACGGATACCGGCGAGGTGATTCTTGGTCAATAGATGGCGTAATTTTGCGGATCCGAGAACAGTTCCTTCAGGAAAAGATTATTGAGGTGGTGTCCGGTCTTGTTGGCATCAACCTTGCCGAGAATGCGATAGCCGCAGGTATAAAAATCACCGATAAGGTCGAGTATTTTGTGATTAACCAGTTCTTTCTTGTAGCGAAGACCATGTGGGTTGACGATGCTGTCTTCTCCGATCGCAACTGCGTTATCCAGCGACGCCCCCTTTGCCAATCCCGCTTTGCGGATCGCTTCCAGTTCCTCCAGAAAACCGAAAGTGCGTGAATTGATGATCGAAAAAGCATTTTCAACGTCAGTGACCCTTTTTTTCTGTTTTCCCACCGGTGCCCGAAACTCAATGGACATAGTGATGTCCAGTGTATTATGCGGTTTTACCCTCAAATACGCATCATCTCTCGTGACCTCAACCGGGCGCAGCACTTTCAAATATACCCCGGACTCGGGGAACTCATATACCCCGGCCTTCCACATTCCCTGATAAAACTCCCAGGCAGAACCATCCATGATCGGCACTTCCGGGCCGTCGATGTAAACCAGGCAGTTCGTGATGCCGGAAAAATAAAGGGCAGCCATCAGGTGCTCGATAGTCGAGACAGAAACACCTTCACAGCCGATCTGGGTGGAAAGTCGGGTATCACCAACCATGTCATACCGGGCAGGAATAAGCGTCCCGTTATACACAAAAGCGATGCCGAATTCACGACGGGGAAGGAACTCCAGTGTCACATCCCTGCCACTGTGGAGTCCGATACCGGCAACTTTAAAAATACGATTTATGGTTGTTTGTCGTTTTATCATGGCGGGAATATGTCAGATTTACCGGTAAGCGTCAAGTCACATGGATACGGCGATTCTCTGTTAACACTTAACCGATGACCTTGCTTTTAAGCTCTTCATGTTCTGCTGCAAGAACATCGTATTTTCTCTCCAGCTCTCGAATCTGGTCGAAGAGGCAGGCAATCGCCTTGGCTTCAGGGTCCGGCAGTTGACCGTGCTGCAAGTCGGCGCGACCGACGTCTTTCTTCTCCTGTTCCATGACCATCCGGCCCGGGATACCAACCACCGTGGCGTTCTCGGGCACCGCCTTGACCACCACGGAATTGGAACCGATCTTGGCCCCTTTCCCGACCGTAAACGGCCCCAGAACCTTGGCGCCTGAGCCGATCACCACGTTATCCTGCAGGGTCGGGTGGCGCTTGACCTTGTCCCAGGTAACCCCGCCCAAGGTAACGCCATGATAGAGGGTGACGTTATCGCCGATCTCTGCTGTCTCGCCGATGACAACCCCCATGCCGTGATCAATAAAGAATTTCCGCCCGATCCTGGCTCCGGGATGGATTTCAACTCCGGTCAGAAACCGCCCGATATGGGAGGTGAAACGGCCGACAAAAAAGAACTCGTGAATCCAGAACCAGTGGGCAATACGATAAATCCAGAGCGCATGCAGTCCGGGATAGCAGAAAATAATCTCCATCATATTTCGAGCGGCGGGGTCGCGTTCAAAAACCGAGTTGATGTCTTCACGGATGTTTTTAAACATTATTGTCAACTCCTCCGTCATACTGATGATATTTTCAGAGGTAGCACACTGCCGGCAAACCTGTCAAATCCATTTCATGACAACCGAACAACTTCCTGCTCGACAAATATGCTCTTTATTATTTATAACAGGCACGATGACTATCAATGCAGTAACTGGAGTTCTCGTGAATACACTGACCCTGTCCGCACCGGCAAAAATAAACTACCTTCTCGATGTCACAGGAAAGAGGCCTGATGGTTATCATGAGCTTCGCATGATCATGCAGCGCGTGAATCTATGTGATGAAATAGCCCTCACTATGACAAACACTCCCGGTATCAGCGTTACCTGCAATTCGAAGGGAGCCCCCGATGGCCCTGACAATATTGCCTGGAAAGCTGCACGGGTGCTTCTTGACCTCGCAAAATCCGCTGCCGGCGTAAATATTAAAATCACAAAAAAAATCCCTGTTGCCGCCGGCCTGGGAGGTGGAAGCAGCGATGCCGCATCGGTGCTGATGGGAATGAATCAGCTTTTACAAATCGGCCTGACCGATCATCAACTTATGGAAATCGGCTGTAAACTTGGCGCAGATGTTCCGTTTTTTATTTTCAAAAAAACTGCGCTTGCAGAGGGGATCGGTGAAAACCTCACCCCCTTGCCTGAAATGCCAAAATGCTGGATATTACTGGTTAATCCAGGTGTTCATGTATCTACAGCCTGGGTTTATCGATCTTTGCAGTTGACAAAGGGAAGAGAGCTGAATAAACTGCCAAAGTTTTTCGAATCAATTGAAGATGTTGTCTCGATTTTTTCCAATGATCTCGAATCAGTAACCATTCCGGCCTTCCCGGTAATTGCAGAGATCAAAACCCGTCTGATGAATCTGGGTGCGGTCGGAAGCATGATGTCGGGTAGCGGGCCGACTGTTTTTGGTGTTTACAAAAGTTTTGACGCCGCAGAAGTCGCACGCCGTGAAGTTACAAACGGCACAAACTGGTTTGCGGCAACGGCGGAAACAATCTGATTTGTTCTTAATTCTCTGTATTGGGGCGTCGCCAAGCGGTAAGGCACCGGATTTTGATTCCGGCATTCCCAGGTTCGATCCCTGGCGCCCCAGCCATTTTAGTAAGTGAGCTAGTAGTCTAGCCGAAATAAAAAGGAGCCTCTTATGTCCAGGTATATACAGCGTATACAAGGAGATAAGGGGCTTTGTTTTGTCCAACTTCATCCGTCACTTTTACAGGATCACACGCACCCGTAGACCTACAGCAACTATTCCCTGCCCTTTCATAATTTGCTGGCACCTTGTGATGTAATTAAAAATATGTTATCAGCTTTACTCTGTAACCTGCTGACAAGATTAATTGCCCATACCTACCATACCTTGAGCAGAATTGGAGCTAATATGAATGTACTGTTATTGTTTATTTTAATGATTCCTGCGACCGTATTTGCCGATGATGTATTACTTTTCAAAAACGGTATGAAGTTCAATCATACAAAACATCAAACTGAAAATGTTGGCATTTGTTCAGCGTGCCACGAGCAAGAGCCGGGGAAAATCGCCGGTTTTGGTAAAGAATGGGCACATAAGAATTGCATTGAATGCCACGATACTTATAAAGAAGGGCCGACTGAATGTCGTGGGTGTCATACAGGCAGCGAATTCAAGGCAAAATAGATCATCTCACAGCGATCAGGTTAGGCTATTAAATTACCGTAACGTTAATAATAAAAGAATTGTACCGCAGTGAAAGAGAAAGATGCTGTACCCGCATTATGGCAAGGAGTCGACAGCGTGTTGATCAACCTGGTTTCGATTCACCCCTACCCTTCACCTCAATCAATTCCTCTGGCGAACGCCTTTCTAAAAGCATATGCACTAAAAAGTGCCGCTTCGATAGTGCTCGTTGATCTATTTCTCGGACAGGATGCCGCAACCTGCGCCGCGGAGCTTGACGAGCCTCTACCGGATGCAATCGGGTTTTCAATTTATCTCTGGAATCGTGACCTCTGTTGTGAAATAGCAGCCGAACTACGGCAACGTCATCCCGATGTCAAGCTCTTCTGCGGAGGTCCGGAAGTCACTGCGGATCCTGAATCCGTAATTCGCATGGGAATCTTCGACTTCGTAATTATCGGCGAAGGAGAGGTCCCTTTTTTAGCACTTTGCAATTCTCTTGCTTCCGGTGGAGATTGTTCGGGGATTCCCGGCGTTCTTCTCCCCGGTTCGGCCCAGTTTACACCCCCGCCACCCTTGTCAAACCTTGATTCAATTCCTTCACCCTACCTGACCGGGGTGCTAGATACGTATGCCACTCCGGGTATACTCTGGCAATTATCGCGGGGATGCAGCTTCAACTGTGATTTCTGCTTTGATTCGCGTGGAACCGGAGGCGTACGGCATTTTTCAATGGAAAGAGTGGAATCCGAATTACGACATTTTGTCGCCACCGGCGTCCGGCAGGTATTTGTACTTGACTCAACCTTCAACATGAATCAGGAACGGGCAAAAAAACTTCTGAGGTTGATAAAAAAAATTGCCCCGGACATTCACTTTCATTTTGAAGTTCGAAATGAATTTATCGATCGTGAAATGGCAAAACTCTTTGCCCAAATTGCATGTTCATTACAAATCGGATTGCAGAGCGCCGACCGGGAAGTTCTCAGGCAGGTTGGCCGGTCATTTGACAAGGCCGACTTCAGTACAAGGGTCGGGCTGCTGAATGAGTGCGGGGCTGTTTTCGGCTTTGACCTGATTTATGGGCTGCCGGGAGACTCCTTGAATGGTTTTCGAGACACTCTTGACTATGCCCTGTCGCTATACCCGAATCATCTCGATATTTTTCCACTTGCCATTCTGCCCGGAACCCGGCTGGCGTCCCGCGGGAAGTCCCTCAATATGCGCTGGGACAGCAAGCCTCCGTACATAGTCGAAGCAACTGGCAGTTTCAGTTCAGCCGATATGACCGCAGCCGCCGGACTTGCCTCGGCTTGCGACATTTTTTATACTCGCGGCAAAGCTGTTGCATGGTTCAACGCCGTAGTTGCCGTTCTCCGTCTGAAAGCATCCGATTTTCTGCAGAAGTTCAGCATCTGGCTGATTGATAGCAGGGGGAGCGGCAAAATAGAGTCCGACTTCAGTGACGACGACATCGGGGAAATGCAGCAGCTTTTTCTTAAGCAGCTGTTCATTGACAAAAAAATAAAACGATTTCTGCCTCTTGTGCTTGATCTGGTAAATTATCACCACCAGTATGCCTCGGTTCTGCTCGCCACCTCGCCGGAAACCGGAGGCGATTCTCACCTCCCTGACATCACGTCTGACGCCCGCTTCAGGCTTGCTTCATCTGTCCGGATAGTTCGTTTTTCTTACGATATCCTGGAACTTCTCGAATGCGGAGAGCCGCGTATCCTCTGGATGTACGAACATCTCAGGCA
>WNGL01001314.1_pt1 | contig 30592 bp, 33 predicted proteins | sample 5400591 | NCBI WGS metagenome assembly WNGL01 (sample SAMN13153377, study PRJNA577476) | soil metagenome | isolation source: 80 cm soil or saprolite under Garry oak tree replicate 1 | place: USA:California | collected 2016-06-15 | reverse complement strand
TTCTGTCTGGCAGGGATAATCAACGATTTTCCCGGTTCAGGGCGCAAAGCTTGCCCGTCCTGGGTTTTTCCAACCCCCTGTTTCAACGACTTTTCCTTCGTGACCGTTAGGTGGGTGAATATGATCGGCTCCCAGACTGGTAAACCGGGTTCATTATGGAGACGCTAGGACCTACGCTTGGTGAATCCAAGGGCAGACGAAGTAGAGTCGATTGAGCATATCTCATAGTCCAACATGCCCACTGCCAGCCCGGCCTTCCATACCAAAGGGTCAAGGTGCTCAGGGATCTGAAGACTGATGACTGTCCATTTGGATCATCGTCCCAGGCAATTCAACAAAACCTTCGTGTGTCAACCAAAGCGCTCTTCAGCCGTGAGATGCAATTGGAAGGTTCACAATGTGAAGGTTAGGTATGATTTGTACCACGTGCAATAATGTGTTACCGAGTCACGTCCTCTTCTTCTCCATGATGGAGATTCGAGGGAAACATGGGCCAGAATCCTGATGATGAAGCAGGTGTTTTGTAATTGTTGCATAAAATTTTGACCGTTCTAAGGTACTTTGGTTAGACGAAACAAGTTAGTAGCATCGAACTTATATCGAACTCGTTCCGCCTTAATTACGTCATGACCGTACGCCGGCTTCGCACTGTCCGACAATCCGGCTACCGAGAACTTTCCTTCCCCCCAGAAGACTACTTCCCTGTAGGTCCATTGTTCGGTCGGAATCTAGGCGAGAAAGTAACTCCTAGACCAGTCAGGTGCCTCTAGAAGTGGAACTAGAATTGGAGGTTAGGCGAGTCGGTAGCGGATTTCGTGCGCTTTTCGCGTATTGGGGTCCAGCGTTGATCGTCAGCATGGCGTACATGGACCCTGGGAACTACGGGACAGACATACAGGCAGGTGCGGCTTTCAACTACGGTTTGCTTTGGGCTGTCTGGATGGCGAATCTCATGGCAATGCTCCTTCAGTATCTCTCAGGAAAGCTGGGAATAGCAACGGGCAAAGACCTGCCAGAGCTCGTTAGAGGTTCTCTCAATTCCAAGTTTGACATTTATCTGAACTGGATTGGCGCCGAAGCCGCAGCCGCAGCCACCGACCTCGCCGAGTACCTAGGCACAGTCATTGCGCTGCACATACTTTTCAACGTGCCCCTCCTCTTCGCATCAATATTCGGAGCCGCCGACATCCTGATTCTGCTGGTCCTAACATCCCGGCGTTTCAGAGCACTTGAACACTTCTTCATGGTGTTCGTATCGATAATAGGTATCGGGTTCCTGTACGAAATCCTCGTAACTGGCCTTGACGCACCTCAGATTGCTCACTCCTTTGTCTCCCCAGCGATCGGCTCAAACAGCATACTTTTGATAGTCGGCATAGTCGGCGCTACCGTGATGCCTCACGCATTATACGTACACTCTACGCTGACCAGAAACAAGCTGGTGGACCGAACCAGCGAAGAAAAGAGACGATTACTGAAGCTTCATACCCGCGAAAGTATCCCTGCTTTCCTAATCGCCGGAAGCGTCAACGCCGCTATCCTAATCGTGAGTGCCGTGGCGTTCTATCCGAAGTTCAGCAACATATCAGCAGTAGATGATGCGTATCGCATAATGACACCCCTCTTTGGAATACTTGCCGCCGTTGTGTTCGCCGTGACACTGCTAGCCTCCGGCCTTGCCTCCTCAACGACCGGAACCCTAGCCGGCCAAGCTATCATGGACGGCTTACTCGGAACAAAGGTAAACAAGACCTTCAGGAGGATTATCACGAGGGCTGTCAACGTTTTCCCAACGACCATCGCAGTCCTTCTAGGTTTAGACCCTCTCTCCCTATTGGTCTACAGCCAAGTACTCCTGAGTCTGATGATCGCCTTACCCATGATACCCTTGATAGTATACACAGCTAAGAAAGACTTCATGGGACAGTTTGTTAACCGGCGCTTAACCACATACCTCGCTTTGCTAATCGGGACGGTAATCGTGGTGTTAAACGCTGCCCTGGTATACGTTATTGTGGCTCCTCTCAGCGCCTATCTGCAGGCTATGATTCTAGGCGGTTATGCTGCCTACCATCTGTACCTAGTCTACGCGATGCGACGTGATATTCTAACTACCAACTTCACGGAAAGACTCCAGGGCCTCTTTGGCCACAAAAGAGAGTATCAACGCCGTAGCTAGGTAATCTGCCCACCAGAGGCCGATGAAGTATTCCTCGAGAAGGCCGGCAAGTAGAGTGAGTGACATGAAAAACCACGTGGCTGATTCCACTGCACCAATCGAGAGAGGTAGACACCGGGTCCCATGGCCGATGTCTTTCTTCTCAAACCATAGAAACGGCATTATGATAACCCCCCCTCGCGATGGCGATTCCCAGGCCGATCCCTCTGGCCTTAGTGCAGTCAGGTAGGAGTAGAGGGCGCCGAGTCCAATTATCGGAATTATAGAGAAAAGTAGAGCACTCGTCACCAAAACAGTTCGCCTGTCGCTCGTCCCTGGGCGCCGGGGTCCTTTCGCAGGTGGCGTAGGATCACGACCCCGGAGAGAAGTTCGACGATGCTGTCGCTCCCTAAGGCCAATAAGGCGAAACTTCCAGCCGCAAGTCCGACCGTGATTGAGCCTATGACTTCAACAGCCATCCAGGCTGAGCTGAAGTACTCGACTTTGATTCCTGCACCACTCCTCCTCTGCCTCCAAGACTGATGAGCGTCACTAAAGCAACAAGAATTGCAGTTCGAGCAACCAGCTGGAACCTTACAGCTCGAACATGAGGTTTACTCACAACTACACGTGGGGCAGACCGAGAACGGCCCTGACGCCACGGGAGAACCCATTTTGGGTGAAAAATTGATGAAGGCCCAATTATCTCTTTGACTGACTTTCGGAATCAACATTCTCTCCATGATGGCTCGCCGGCCAGGGTGCCCGTTGTTGAAGAGGACAGCCATGATGCCTTCAGTGTTATCGCGAAAACCCGAGAGAAAGAAATGTGGTGGGGCTGGGCGGATTTGAACCGCCGATTTCGTGGGAACCTGGCCTGGATGCTCCCAAGCCACGCGGCCTCTCCAGACCTGGAACAGTCTTCTAGACCTGATTGGCCGGACCTATCGTAGGGTCTTCTAGCCGACAGCCCCTAAGCGTGACGCGTGTCCTTTCCAGCATTATTACCCTTTCTCACTTTCGGCCACCTGAGAAAACATGATAATGTTAGAGACCTGACTAATCCCCTGCAAATATCGGGAGGGTTTAGTTTTATACTAGTGACCGGGTAATATGCGAGTGAACAGGCAAACAGCCCAATAGCACAGAGGAAACCCATATTGGTCCAAGCCGACAAGAAAGTGCTCAAAACATGCCTCGTCTGCAACCGTAAGTTTCTCGGTTGGTTCTCTGAAAAGTATTGCAGTGAAGAATGCCGGATAGAAGGAAGAAGGGTCAAAGACCGAAACCGGCAGAGAAAGGGCCGGAAGGTTCTGGAACGACGCCAAGGCCTCCTCAGCCAAGAACTTGGCGAGTTGGGAGTGGGTGATCATTCGTACCCAATGTACAATCACGAGCCTGTTCCTACCTTGTATGCGAATCCGACCTTGTACCATGCCAGGGACGGCTCCCGACACGTGACCTCCTACTACCATCTAGTACGAGACATTGCAAAACTGAATGGGGGAAATGGAATGTGGAAGACTTTGGCAGGGCTCGCCCCCAAAGAAGAGTAAGCGTCCTTCGAATTCTCTGAATCCAAGGACGAGAACGTGACAGGTGCGTTCCATCACCTACATCGGCCCGAGTTCGTCTTCGTCTATCATCCCGCATTATCTAAAAGTCTCAGAACATCTTTCAACGAGAAAGCCGTCGGCCCCTGCCATTCCTTTCGGTCGAGTCCCTCATCGTAGGGGTCCTGGTCAGGCCCACGAAAGAGGATTGAGTGCATACCTACCTCGGAAGCACCTGTCAACTCTCGTTCGCTCCCATCAGCCACATAAAGACAGTTCTGAGGAGGTGTTACCAACTGCTCGCTTGCAAGTAGGTAGACTCGTGAGTCGGGCTTCTTGAGATGAACTGAACATGAGAAAATTGGAACTTCAACTAGGGGAGCTAAGGGTGAACTTGGCCATACCGGAGGCACATCGGCGGCGCAGTTGCTGATGAGCCCTATCCTGTACCGTAATTCCTTCAACTCCTTGAGAGTCTGCAGAGCATCTTCCCTTGGTTTCGCAAGGATTCGTCCGGTGTATGTCCTACGTATTCCTGCCGCTCTTGAGAGGAGTGCGGCATCGGGTTGACCGCTCAGCATCTTGCAAATCTCTTCTATGTCGGCCTCAAGAGTGGGGAGCAGTCCGATTCTTCGTTTCTCCCAAGTTCCATTCCACAAATGGATGAACTCATAGCTTGGAACGGCGAGAACGCCAGCCATTTCTGCCAGCATGGTTTCAAAGTCTGTTCGGCGCACGCTCGCAATCAAGGTCCCGAAAAGGTCGAAGATGACCGCTTTAACTTGGAGACGACCCGAATTCTTCACCAAAGGGTCAGCACCCAAAGCCTCCGGAATACGATAAAGATGGAGGTGCCCAGATAGTGCAATCAGAATCCCAACAATATCATGTGGCGAGCTTCCTCAAATCTTGAACCTTCCCTAAGAATGTTCCATCAAAGAGATAGGCTTCCCCATTCTCGAAGTCTATGGCTCCAGACCGCAACACGGGGCCCATGTATTCCCTGTAGAGCTCAGGCCATCCCTGCGAAAGATTTCTGTTGATTGGTTGGCCTCCCAAGTAGTCGTTGAAGGAAGGCATGATGGTGCATTCAGCATCAACCAACCTAATTCCATACTCTGCTGCAACCTTGTCCACGGGGTCACCCTCGTACTTCACGCCTTGATGTTTTAGCACACCCTCCGCCAATTTCTTTCCACTTGTCTTCGCTCGGACCCATACTTGCCTGGTAATCCTGAAGCCGAGAGGGTCCTTGAAAACCACAACCGGGTGAAGGTGTCCCATGACAAGATACTTGCATTCCAAGAGTGTAGGCGAAGGCCAGGCGTGGCCGTGGAAGAGGCCAACAGTTTTCCAGAGACTGAGGCCGGGCGACTGGTGGATCTTCACAGAGGGGGGAGTTAGAGGTTCCAGGTTACCATCATGGTTCCCAGGGACCACTTGTACATTCGGGATCAGGTCGACGAGCCCTTCGAAGAACTCCGGGACATACTTCCATTCCTCGAGCTCCACCTTGGCTACCGCATGTTTAACATCGCCCAACAAGACAAGTTGTTGAGGACGGGTGTCCTCAAGGATTTTCCGAAGCTTGTCCATCAGCCGGGGGACCTGTGAAGGCACGTGTATCCCATGGCGAGCCAGTGACACCTCCCAGCCGAGATGCAAGTCAGCTATGACCAGAGCTCGCTCGCCCCCCTTTTCTATGAGGAGGGCCGGCTGGTCAGCGACTGGTTTTACTGTAACGTTCTCGGGCACGATCAGGCCCCCTTCATAGGGACGTTGGTCTCCTGAATGAAAAGATATGTCACCCCTCAAACAGGTCTGGCAGAGGGAACCGGTTCGAAAGAGGAAGATAGCGTTTTGAGGCAGGCCTGTCAGCAGATACTCCGGACGGGAGCTGTCTCAGACGACCAGCAAACATTGCTGGTTAAGACCTTCGAGAAGAGATTCGTCGAAGCGATGAAACTCGTCGACCAAGGGAGAGTGAAACAGGTCAGGTTTGCTCCCAGCGGAAGGACTATTTGGATTGTAAGGGGAAGAAGAAAAGAGTACCAGGTCGTACCACTAAGCAGGTTCTGCACTTGTGACGATTACTACTTCCGGGTCATGGGGCACAAGAAACAGCTGTGCTACCATTTGATTGCTCAACATTTGGCTGAAGCCTTGGGTAACCAGGATCGGAGTGATTTGGTTGACTCTGACTATGCGGGGTTCACTGCAAAATGGAAACCGACCATAGGCCCCGAGTGAACCTGAAGGTTTTTGTAGCCGTCGAAGACCCCGTGAGCTTTCTAGGTAAAGAGCAATAGCCCATGTCATACCAGCTCTCGCCAGACGCGACGTACCAGGCTCTGGAACTGTTTCTGTACGTAATGAGCTTCTTTGCCGCAGTCCTAATCTTCCTCTACATCGCCTCGGAACGTCCGCCAGACAAGCCAGCGAAGAAAGAAGAGAAAGAGAGCGAATAGCACGCTATAGTTGGTTCATATTAGAGTAGATGCCTGCCTCCGTCTTCTCCATTCTGAAACCCCCGGTCCTCCGTAGGCTGGAGAAGGAAGGATTCTTAGAAGCAAGCCCAATCCAGGAACTTGGTATTCCCGCGATTCTCCGGGGAGAAAACGTTCTGCTTATTGCTCCGACTGGGACAGGGAAGACTCTCGCTGCCATACTGCCTGTTTTGGACAAGTTTCTCGAAACCAGAGCCGAGGGGAAAGCACATGGAATATCGGTCCTCTACGTCACTCCTCTTCGAGCCTTGAACAGGGACCTTCTTCGGCGGCTGGAGGAGATGGGGCGAGACCTCGACATCAAGATTCAGGTGAGGCACGGTGACACTCCCCTTAGCGCAAGGGCTCGGCAGGCGAAAAGTCCGCCTGATGTTATGATTACCACGCCAGAGACTCTTCAGGCCATTCTCATCGGCAAGAGAATGAGCGAGCACCTCAAGTCTGTCAGGTGGGTCATCATAGACGAAGTTCACGAGCTGGCGACTGACGAGAGGGGTGTTCAGCTCTCAGTCGCCTTGGAGCGACTCCTCGACTTGACCGGGGTAGAATTCCAGCGAATAGGCCTCTCCGCCACTATCGGTGAACCTGATAGGATTGGACAGTTCCTTGTAGGTGAAGGTAGACGGGTTTCGGTTCTGAGGTCCGATGAGATTCGGGGTCTTCAAATCAAGGTCAGCTCTGTCCAGCCCTCCCCGGATGACCACGAGGAGGCCATTCGGCTGGGACTGCCCCCGTCAACCGTGGCCAGGGCTCGTAGAATTCTCAACCTGATTGAAACCCACAAGTCCACTCTTGTCTTCACCAATACCAGGGAACACGCTGAAGCCCTTGCATCTCAACTCAGCGCTCTAGGCGCAGCCGGGCTGGTCAAGGTACACCATGGTTCACTTTCGAGAGAGATCCGCGAGGAGGCGGAGAAGGACTTCCAGGAGGGAAAAGTCAGGGCGTTGATCTGCACCAGCTCCCTCGAGTTGGGTATTGACATTGGAAGCGTGGATTTCATCGTCCAGTTTACTTCACCCCGAGAAACAACTAGGCTTGTCCAAAGGATCGGACGCAGCGGGCACACCCTAGGAGGAACGTCCAAGGGAACAATACTCACGATGGGTACTGACGATACTCTGGAATCTGCGGTTCTTATTCAGAGAGCTCTTGCTGGACGGCTGGAACGCCCGGTCATTCATGAGAGGGCGTACGATGTTCTGGCTCACCAGATAATCGGCGTTCTACTGCAGAAGCGACGGATCACTCTCGAAGATCTGGCGGCGATCGTCAAGAGGTCATATCCGTTCAGAAACCTGGAACTTGCTGATCTGGAGAGGCTTGTCCTCCAGCTGGAAGACCTCCGCTTTCTAAGAAGGTTCGCAGGGCAAATCTCCCCCCGCAACCCTGGGGCTATCCAATACTATTTCCGAAACCTCTCAGTAATACCCGATGTTAAGCGTTACACTGTCTTCGACTTCTTCCGAAAACGGAGGATTGGAAGCCTGGATCAGGATTTTGTGGCAAGGAGATGTGTCAGCGGGGCAGAATTCATCCTCCACGGCCAGACCTGGAGGGTAATCTCAGTCGATGAAGAGAAGCTGCACGTGGAGGTAGAATCTGCGCCTCCAAGCTTGACGGCGATTCCTGGATGGGAAGGGGACATGATCCCCGTCCAGATGGATGTGGCGAGGGAGGTTGGGAGGCTCCGGAGGCTCATAGGAGAAGGCCAGGTTGACAGCGTGCTGGACGAGGCGGAGGTTGAACGGGTCAAATCGACACTGGCCCTTCACAAGCGTCAGGCCAGCCTGCCCTCCGACCGACTAGTCTTGATTGAGGGCTTCGAAAACAGCGTCATCGTTCACACATGTTCGGGAAACCTGGTCAACGAAGCCCTAGCTACTGTTTTGGCCTCCATATTCGGGTCCAGCCTCGGAGCCAACATCGCCACTCAAGTGGACCAGTACCGGTTTGCCCTCATCTTTCCACGTCCGGTAAGTGCCCTAATGATTGCGGAGGAGGTGGGACGGCTGACTCCGGAGGACCTAGGGCGCATTATCACGGAGACTGTGGAGTCTTCCGACTTGTTTGCCTGGAGGCACTGGCATGTTCTTCGGCGAATGGGCGTGGTGAGTAAGGATGCGGATTACAAGGCTCGAGAGGCGAGGCTTCTAGTGGAGATTTACAGGAACTCCATGGCGAATGTCGAGACCAGGAGGGAATTGTTTACCGAGAAATTGGATGTGGAAGGCGCGAAGAGGGTTCTGGCCCTCATCCGGTCGGGAGAATTGAAGGTTGACGTGGTCCAGGATGGAGGACAGTGCACTCCTCTGGCCATATCCCTCCTGGACCGGATTGTCCCCCATGGCTTGCTAAGGCCTGCGGTTGAAGAGGCGTCGATTATCGACGTGGTCAAGAGCAGGCTCCTCCACACAAAACTGAGGCTTCTATGCATGCATTGTGGGCAGTGGGATAGCGTGCGAAATGTGGAGAACCTTCCCGAGCAAATCCGTTGTCCCAAATGCCATTCTACCCTGGTTGCTTCAACCTACCTGGGTCATGATTCTCTTGGCAAGGTGATTCAAAAGAAGAAGAGAAACCAGAAGTTGACCGGGGATGAGGAGAAGGAGTGGATGACGGCCTGGCGTGCCGCTGGACTCGTTCAGAACTATGGACGGAAAGCCGGCGTTGTCCTGGCGGGTAGAGGGATCGGACCTACAACCGCTGCTAGGGTTCTCCGTAAGCATATTATGAAAGAAGATGACTTATACCTGAGCATTCTGAAAGCCGAGAGAGAGTTCGAGCGCACCCGAATGTTCTGGGACTAGCATGACCGAGTCTTTCGAGGGTTTTCTGAACCATATCCTCGCGCAAAACCCTAACATTCCGAGAGGGGATCTACTTTCTCTGGTGGAACGGAAGAAACAAGAGTCCCATGGGCTGTTATCTGATGAAGGAGCGATAATGCTGGTGGCTCAGCAGCTATCAGCCATGACTGTTACTTCGGAAGGTGTTGGGGACCAGCGGATTGTAAGTGTTCAGGCTGGGCTTATGGATGCATCAATTGCGGGCGAAGTTGTGTCCATGTCCGGGCTGCAGGAGTTTCAGCGCTCTGACGAATCGGCGGGGAAGGTTTTGAGGATGAGGCTTAGCGATGCCTCGGGCCAGATTACCTGCGTTTGCTGGGATTCCATCGCGGAGTTTGTCGCTGGACAGGGTCTAGGAGTAGGTTCGAGGCTGAGGCTGGAACACGGCTATACCAAGTACGGTCGGGGTGGGGAGACCGAGTTCCACTTAGGCTCAAGAAGCAGCATTCAGCCGCTGACGGCGCGAGCCCCCGCACTGTTGCAAGCCGGCCCTGTGAATGTTTCAGGGCTGCGTCCCGGGGCGAGGGTGGACCGGTTGAGGCTGCGGGTGAGGTCGATTATTCCAAGTAGGACTGAGAAGGGACCGACTCAAGCCTTGTGCGAAGATGAGACTGGCTTGGTTATGGTGAAGTTTTGGGACGAGAACAAGGCTGTGGCTCTTGGTATTGAGCCTGGGAGGACAGTAACACTTCAGGTTCCCTGGGTTCGAGAGTGGAATGGCCTGGTGGACCTGAACGTGGGAAGAGGTTCAAGCGTAACCGTTGAAGACTTTGCTCTGGGGTCGACCCAGCCGGTTACCCTAGGCAGGCTCAAGGCTGAACCTTTTCTCAAAATAGTGAGCGGCAGGCTCGTGGAACGTTCAGAGGTCCGGGAAATTGAGACTCGCGAGGGTCGAAAAGCGAGAGTCTCAAATATTCGAGTGGAAGATGATACTGGCGGGATTAGAGTTTCCCTTTGGGACAAACACGCTGAGAGTGTTGAAAGCCTGAGACTCGGGGACAGGGTTAGACTGATAGGCGTGAAGGTTCGAGCCTCGCCGACAGGTGAACTGGAAGGGTCTACTGTATTCCTGACCCAGCTCGAAAAAATCCAGCCTTGACGAGTTGACCATGTTTGATGGCTCTCAGGGTGGGGAAAGACCTCTTCGACTACATTAACGAGGTTAAGATGGAAAAATCCAGGCAGTCTATGAAGAGACGGTTACAGGAGTACAACCCTAACCGGGTTTCCGTGAACAAGCTGGAGAGGATTGACCAGAAACATTACTTGATCGTGTTCTCGGCGGGCCGGAGTCCTGACTGTATAGCCCATGTGCCAGGCCTGGCGAAGGCGTTGATGAAGGCCCGGAACAACATGCTCGCCGCTAGGGTTGTGGACTATGATGATTACCGGGATATGGCTGAGGAGTTCAACGTCAGGGCCATACCCACGATGATAGTTTTCGACAAGAACTGGAGGGAGGTGGGAAGGTTTGTGCAGACCCCCAAGAAATACGGGACGGTGGAAGAGGAGTTGTGCGCGATCCTTGAGTTGGAATCTTCTCTGAAGACCTAGATATTCTGAAAGCAGACAGAGCCGTGGAAGTCTACCGCAGAACGGGAACTAGCAATGGCATTGCCGACGACGCTGGAAGCCGTGCCGAGCTTATATTATGAGCCCGCCCTCGCTTCGTCCTAGGGACACAGACGGACTTTCAAGCCCGTGCCAAACGCTACCGGTTCACCCTACGCGGGGCTCTGAGAGGGACTCCTGGCAAGGGAGGCCTCTGGCTCCCCGCAACAGTTTCAATTGAAGCAGACCTAATCGCAATATCCACCAGCGAGAGGATACAGAAATTCAAACCCCACAGATTCGTCTGGAATGGACCTGAGACTCTCGTCGTCTCCGGCTTAGATAATCACAGACATCTGGCTCGGGCTACTCTCCGGTTCGACACCACTATCGCGGCCCAGCTTGTAGCAGAGAACTTGGGGGAAGCTCGCAAGGCAGTAGAGAGGGTGGAAACGCCTCCCGCGGGCGAAATACGCGCGCTTACCAAATTCGCGGTTCCGAAGTTGCAGGTGTATTCCCGATTGTCCCTGATACTCATATTCTCAATATTTCTCCTTCCACATGTCTTAGAAACTCCTTCCCTCCTAATCACCTGGACGATATTCCTAGTAGTTGTCGGGTGGCCCTTCATTCTCCTCTGGCGCCTAACAAAGAAACCAGTAGATGTATCTCTAAGAATGGAAGGACGATACCTCTATCTGAGGATGGGAAGCTCATTCACTCTGATTATCCCCAAGCGAGTCGAATGGAGAAACCCAAGCTCTTTCAGCGTGCGTTCAGGGAGAAAGCGGACCTCAATCGATTTTCCAAGTCCAACTGAGGCGGCCCGAGCCTATCGGCTGATAGTTGATAATTTTCCAGAGGTTCAAGTTCAATATGTGGAAGGAAGACCGGTTGACGGGAAAGCCTAACTTGACGCGCTTCGAAAAAAGAGAAAAGGGTCCGGGCCGACAAGAGAGATGTTGGTCTACATGCGACGGGCGCTTTGCCAGAGGCCTACGATGTTTCCTTCGGTGTCTTTGAAGTAGGCTGTGAAGCCCATGTCTGCCACGGGCTGTTTCTTCTGGACTATCTTGCCTCCGAGCTTCTCGATGCTCTTCAGGGAAGAGTCTATGTCAGAGACGTCTATTGTGATCACTGTGTTCTTGACGGGGTCCTGTCGTTTCGTCATGCCGCCGTTGATCGCTCCTGGCTCTGTGGGCATTCCTTGCTCATTGGAGGGTGCTGTGCCAACCATGTGGTATTCCATTCCTGGGTACTGGTTGATCTGCCATCCGAAGGCTTTCTGGTAGAAGCTCTTGGCTCGTTCGACGTTGTCGGCCGGTATTTCAAAGTGTACCACTTTACCGGGCATATTGGTCACGTGAGAAAAAAGGGCGAAAATAGCGAGTAATAAGGCCTCGCTATACTTTCCTTCCCTTCACCGCTAATATCCTTAGAGGAAACGAGGACTGCTCGGATGAACGGGTCGAGACCCTCAGCTCTCGGGGGATGCCAGGAAAGACAGGTGGGTGAACGCGTCCCTAGTGCAGGAACTCTTTTGCGTTGAGCAATATGGCCAGGCATGGAATACCCGATTCGGGAGACCAAGCGAAGAGCGCCAACGGGCGGTTTTTGTCAGGACTGCCACCTAGCATGGCAAAAATGTTCCAGTATTTCTACAAGGTAATGATGGGTCTAAGAGAAGACGTGACGGAGAAAGAGTTCAAGGGAGTTCTCAGCGACTACCTGGAAAAGCTTGTTGAACTCGCTGAGGGCGAACACCAAGAGGCCTGAAGCCAAGTACGAGAGAACCACCTCATCGGCCAGTGCCGAGACTATCCTATGAGTTTCAGTGCTTTTCCACAGTTAGAGCAGTACTTGTACGTAGGTGCTAAAGGTGTCCCGCAGGAAGAGCATGAGAGCGCAACCCCGCATTGCGGGCAATACTTCCACTCGACCACCACGGTATTCCCGCAGGCTTGGCAAGTATCACGAGACTGTCCAATGGTCCGGGGAAGCAGCGTTAGTTGTTGTGCGACAAACTGGGGATTAGGCATCCATCCGCTAACCGGAACTTCCACTATTATGAAGAACTGAAACATCTGTTTAGTCCCCTTTTGAGCATCACTCGGAGTTGACGCGAAGTCCCCAGACTAAACTAGACCGATCACTGCAGTAAATATCTTCCTCAAGTCCTGTAATTGTAAAAAACCGACAGGAATCGCTCGGTAGGCGCATTTGGCATCGCTACTAAGATGAGCCATCCTATGGCTCATTCTATAGAAGCTCTCCTCCCTTCGCCTTCACGTATCTTAGCCAGTAGCCGGCAATCAGCGAGGTGACGATTGCGACCAGAACCAATGCCACGAAAAATGTTTCTGAGATCAAGCCCAAGTCGAAGGCCACCGTGGCCAGGACGATCCCGGGTCCTCCCCTAGCGTTCAAAACCACCGCGAAGTTAACACTGGACCTCCAAGTCTGCCGCACTAGTTTGCCAACTGCGAGCGCTCCTAGGCCCTTGAGGGCCGTGGAGAAGAGAAGAAAGCCGAGAAAGAACGCTGGGTCAAACTGGTGAATCAAGTCCACCTTCAACCCGACAACGGCGAAGTATACGGGTGTGAAGGTGGCGAAGGATATGGCTTTGATCTGGGACTTGGCCTTCCCGAAGCTCTGTTCTGGAAGCGTTCCCGCAGCAAGCCCTGCTAGGAAAGCACCGAAGACTATGTTGACGTTCAACAGGCTTGCAACCGCCACGAGGGAGAAACATAGGAACAAGGCATACCTAGATGGATGGGTTTTGATCAGAATGTCCAATCTGGAATTGTATGTGTAGAGGATTAGGCGTGGGAGGGCGAGAAGGGCTAGGGCAAAGAAACCAGCGGTTACTAGTACGGTGGTGGCGACGAGGTTGAAGGTCACGATTGACGAGCCGCCCACGCCTGTTGCAACGGCCAGGGCTCCGAACTGGATGACGTCTTCTATCGTTGCAATGGTGAGGACGATTTTTGCAAAACGGGTATTGATGATCCGGAGGTCGATGAATATTTTGGAGATTACGGGAATAGAGGTTACGGAGACCCCGATGCCCACGATGATGGCTAAGGATATCCCATTGCCGTTTGGACCCGAGTACGCTGAGAGGTTGTACAATTGAGGGGTGAACATTCCGATGATGAAGGGTACTAGGGTTGCGCCTAGGAGGAATGCTGTGGCGATTTTCCTATCCTCCCGGGAGAAGGACCGTTGGATCTCAAATCCGGACACCAGCATAAGGAGGATGAGCCCGAAGCTGGAGATTAGGGAGAGAAGTTTGCCCTCGGAGGGAAAGGCTCCGAAAACCCAGTTCTGAGTTTCGGGCGAGAAGTATCCGAGTACTGTAGGTCCGAGGAGGAGCCCGCCGAGAATCTCTCCGATGACCCTTGGAAGCTTCAGCTCATAGAAGAGAAAGCCGAGAAGGTGAGCTGTGAGTAATAGAAGGACCAGGGCGATGAAGAACCTAGTCAGTTCGAGATTGGATAGGCTGATCGTAGCTGCAATGTCCATTGGGTTCTTCCTCGAGCCCGACGAGCCATGTCCATTTACCCGTGTTGGTACTCTGAATCATACCCAGAACCAGTGGACACCCCATCCTGTCCTTTAGATCCACAGAGACACTTTGCCTTCCCTGAAGCCTAGGCTCCAGCCGACTCTAGACGGAATGGGAATTGGTAGAACGGGTTCCTATTCTCTAGTCCATGCCCATGCCGCCCATGCCGCCCATTCCACCCATGCCTCCCATCCCGCCGGGTGGCATTCCTGGGGGCATTCCTGAGGGTGCTCCGCTGGTGCCTTTGGAGGCGATGACATCGTCGACTCTGAGGAGCATTGTTACTGCTTCCACTGCCGACTTGATCACTTGCGTCTTGACTCGGAGGGGCTCGACGACGTTCATTTTCCACATGTCGCTCGTCTTTCCTGTTGAGACGTTTACGCCATACCATATGTTTGCGGCCGTGTTGTGCTTGGCTCTTAGCTCGACCATGATGTCTATGGGGTCGAAGCCTGCGTTGTGGGCTATGGCCACGGGTATTGCTTCGAGGGCTTCTGCGAAGGCTGTGACTGCGAGCTGTTCTCTGCCTCCCACTTTGACTGCGTATTCTTTCAGTCGTTTGGCCAATTCTGCCTCGGGGGCTCCTCCTCCGGCGAGGATCTTGCCATCTTCAACCGCATTCCGGACCACGCACAGAGCATCATGCATAGATCTCTCAGCTTCGTCCACTACGTGTTCTGACCCGCCGCGAATCATTATGGTTACCGCCTTAGGGTTCTTGGCCTCGCGGACATAGACTAGTTTGTCGTCGCCGATCTTCACTTCTTCCACAAGCTTTGCCTGGCCCAATGCCGCTTTGGCAAGGTCCTTTGTGGTTCCGATTACGGAGCCGCCAGTTGCCTTAGCCAGTTTTTCCATGTCGCTACTGCTTACGTTCTTTACAGTGAGAATTCCTTTCTTGGCTAGGGAAGCGAGTACTTGGTCGTCTACGCCTTTCTCTGTGAAGAGGACGTTGGCACCGGTCTTGGCGACCTCTTCAGCCATTTCGTTGAGCATGTTCTCTTCTTCCTGGATGAAGGCAAGCATTTCCTCGGGCTTGTTGATGTTGATCTTAGCCTCCATCTCAGTTTTCTCAATCTCCAGTTTAGCGTTTAGAAGAGCAATTCGGGCGTCAGAGACCTTCTTGGGCATCTGGGAGTGAGAGACCTCCTTATCGATGATTATCCCATTTACCAGTTCGGTTTCGTCTAGGCTTTGACCGTGCTTCTTCATCACCTTGACCAAGTCGATGTCCGCTTTGACCTTCCCATCATGCTTCTCCATGACCTGTCTCACGGCGTCGACCGCTAGATCAGCGAAGTGTTTCTGGGAGCCGAAGATTCCCTTGGTGTTCAGAGATGTGAGTGCTATCTGCTTAAGCTGGTTTTCGTCATCAGGCTTGATGTTGAGCGCGATCTTGTCCAGAATTTCTAGGGCTTTCTCTGAGGCTAGTCTGTACCCGTCGATGATAATGTTAGGATGAACATCTCTATCGAGCAGGGATTCTGCGCCGGCTAGTAGCTCGCCTGCGAGAACAACGGAGGTGGTTGTCCCGTCTCCCACTTCCTGGTCTTGGGTCTTGGCTACTTCAACCAGCATCTTGGCTGCCGGGTTCTGTACGTCCATCTCTTTCATGATGGTTGCTCCGTCGTTGGTGATGACGATGTCTCCCATGCTTGCGACAAGCATCTTGTCCATTCCTCGGGGTCCTATGGTGGAGCGGACAACTTCGGCGAGAACCTTGGCGGCCATGATGTTGCTTCTCTGGGCATCCCTTCCCCGAGACCGGGAGGTGCCTTCTTTCAATATTAGAACAGGTATTTCTTGCGACGTGTCAAATCACTTTCGAGTAAGATAGCGGTTCAATGCCTTCCTAGTTAAACATGTGCAATGCTCGGACCTCACGCGTCAGCCTGGTAAAAGAGGGCGTGTCGAACGAGCCTCCTGGCTCTAGCTTCCAAGGTAAGTTCTCTTTGCATTCCTGCTGGCCTAGCGTGTCAAGCGCCGGAGGTCCTGTTCGGAAACGCCTGCTCTTTCCTTGTCAAAAAGCCCTCTTGGCGTTCACTAACTCTCCAAGTCGCTTCTTGCTCCCCCCTGCTTTGAGCCCTTTCAGCCGTCGGTAATCTCGCTGATCTGTTTCCGGGTCAATTGGACCCCCACATTACGGAGTTCTCGTCCCACCAGTGCGCCCCAGAATGCTTCCCTTGGCTGAACCTGCCTTGTTTGCCCAACCTTCTCAGGCGGAAACGCTTCTTAGGTCTGGGGATTCCTCAATAGCGCCGCAATATGCACTCGGGCCTCGTGGGCGAAAGGATTCGTGCCTACCACTGGTTTGTGAACGGGAATTGGCACCCTGGAGTATTTCTCAACCATTTCGGCAAGTCGAAAATCCGCTCCGTCTTGATTCCGGTCTTCCGCCCATACGGAACCTGAGCCTAAGCAGACTTCTTCGAAAGCTGCGTTCCCTGACCTCTCCCCGATCCCACAAACCGTTGTCTGAGGAGCACCCGAAACCAGACTCCCCCGCGGCCAGAGTATTCGAAGTTGCCAACCCAAGATCATCGTGACAGTGAACGGAATAGTGCTCGGCTTTAACGGCACCCTTTTCCAACCCTGCGAGTTTCTTCTCCCCAGGTGTGAAGAGGACTTCACGGCTTGCTCTCCATCCCTGAGAGTCTGTTCCCAGAACTCGATCAAACCAGGCACCATCTAGAATTCTATAATAGCAAGATGCCTCGCGACCGCTTCCCCGAGTTTCCGAGTCGAACTCCTTCCTCCGAGGTCGGAAGTCAAGGCCTTACCCTCATTCGGACTACAACGTGGTTAAATCAATCGTCCTGAATGGGATGAGACGACGCAGAAAAGAAGGTGAGAGAGATTGCAGACTCAACCCGAAGCGCTAAGGAAGCGAAGCATTCTAACGAAGCTTCTAGTCATCTATCTAGCGTTCATTCTCTACTTGTATCTAGCAAATTGGCTGGGTTATCTGAACCTGGTGTCATTGCCATTGAGCAATCTGCCAAGCGGGTCCCTACTTCCCCTAGTGCTTCTCGGAGTAGTAGCAGTCACTCTGTTCAATTCAAAGAGAAAGAGTCGGAAGGCTCCAGGGAACAAGTCGGCCTAACCACGCCTAGGAATCCTGGCCAGAAAAAAAGGGGTTACGAGGCCGGACCGCATTCTCGCTAGCCTGAGTTGGATGTCAGATTGCAGTGTTGAGCAGTGGCGGCGGCACTTGTCGTCTGCTGAGGGGCACTACTAGCTACGTTGGTCACTGCTGCTGCCAGCGAACTGGCAAGAGTATAGACCCCAAGGCCCACTCCGAAACCGACAAACAGCTATATGAGCGGCAATGAACGTACCGAGAAGCTCTGTCGAGTCACGATCTGGGTTCCCTGGACAGACATTTTGCTATTTTCACCTCTCCCTATGCACCAATGACAATAGTGCTGGGACCTATGCCATTCTCCTGGGAATTTCCTCATATCCGGTGAGGAGCTGGCCAGTTCAACCGAGCCACAGGTACGCAGAGGGTTCAATTGTTTTTCACAGGAGAGACATAGCTTCTGGTAACAGTCGGACTATAGGAGGGATTTCGCTCAAAGATGAGATGGGAGTGGTGGGCACTGGCGACTATTCCTCACCGTGTGAGGAGGATTGGTTAGTTGGCGGTCAGGCGAATGGAAAAGGAAGAACCGATGGAGCTTGACTCCGACAATGAAGCTGTGCACCATATGCACGAAGGCATAAGGAAAATACTGTCCAAGCAAGCAAAAACCAAGCCCAAGAGAAACATGGTCGTTCCTGAGCAAGAGAAGCACATCCTGCACTGCGCTAGGATTCTCAAGATAGATATCGAGCGCAGATTGGTCAACGTTGTTGTGGAGAAGTCTGACGGCGAGCTTCGCCAAGTTAGGATCGAAGCGAGTGATGATTGACGTGTCGATTGGACTAGTCCTGCTTGAGGTGTTAGTGAACTCTCCTACAGCAACTCGGTAGAGTTACCCGGCATACGGAAAATCGTCAAGGGGGGAACTTGTATCGTTCAGCCTGAGAAATCTCCACTTGAATGGGATTTTCCGACGGCCACTGACGAAAAGAACTAGCCGGTGGCCTTTGAGACTTCTTTGACCGCGCCCTCCAAGATGTCCAACCCTGAGTCCACGAGGTCCCGGCTAATAATCAGGGGTGGGGTGATGCGTAATGTGGAGTGGCCACAAGTGATAATCGCAAGGCCTTGTCTGAAAGCCTTCATCATTATGTCATGGGCCTCGGTTTCGCCGAACTCCTTCGTCTTCGGGTCCTTTACAATCTCCGCGCCAATCATTAGACCCTTGCCCCTGACATCGCCGATAATCGGATACTTTTCCTGCAGTTCCTTCAGCCGTTTCAGGATGTAATTCCCCTCCTTAGTAGCATTCTCCAGCAAATGTTCGTCTCGAATCGCATGAATCACCTCAATAGCAGCCGCGCAGGAAACAGGGTTGCCGCCGAACGTGTTGGCATGAGCTCCTCCCTCCCAGTCCATCAACTCATCACGAGCCACAGTGGCACCTATTGGAAGCCCTGAGGCTAACGCCTTGGAGGTACATACAACATCTGGCTCCACTCCCCAGTGCTCGATCCCGAACCATCGCCCCGTTCTTCCCATACCTGACTGGACTTCGTCGTCCACCATCAAAATCCCGTTCTTGTCTGTTAGCCTCTTCAACCGTTTGAAATAGTCATCAGGGGGAACGACGTATCCGCCCTCCCCTTGAATGGGCTCCACAAACAGGGCCGCTACATCTTCGGGCGGTAGGAAAGTGTCCAGGACCTGTTCTTGTATGTAGTCCACGCAATACATGTCGCACTCCGGGTACTCGAGTTTGAATGGGCATCTGTAGCAGTAGGCGAAGGGGACGTGGGTATCTCCCGGGACCATGGGGAAGAAGTGGCGTCTCTGCCTAGGTTTGCTGGCTGTGAGGCTCAGTGCCCCGAGGGTTCTCCCGTGGAATGCGCCAATGAACGAGATGAAATTGTGCTTCCTGGTATGCCACTTGGCCAGTTTCATGGCTGCCTCAATAGCTTCAGTCCCACTGTTGCTCAGAAACACTTTCTTGGGAAAATTCCCAGGGGTTATCTTGACAAGTTCCTGGGACAGCTGCACGACCTTCTCGTAGTAGAAGTCGGTATAGGAATAGTGGGTGAACTTCTCAGCCTGGGCCTTGATCGCAGAGACAACCTTGGGATGGGCGTGGCCTACGGCTAAGCAGACGAGCCCCGAGTTGAAATCGATGAATTCGTTGCCATCAACATCCTTGACAATGCAGCCTTGGCCTGACGCGGCTACCAATGGGTAGAATCGGACGAGAGAATGAGAGATGAGAGACTGGTCTTCCTTCACAACTTCGCGGGCTTTGGGTCCAGGAGGGGTAACTACAATTCTCGGGTATTTCGACGGCTGCGGCATTGGGGTTCATTGCGGGCTGGGATTAGACGACTAATAAGATTGCGCTGAATAGATGGTTAGACAAGCCCTTGGCCTGGTTTGGAATTCTCCGATTCTCCGGAAGCCTGATATGCGGCGCACCCATTCTTACAGGGCGGATAACACCGTTTGGTACAAGCCGTCGTCTCACGAACGGACAACGAGAAGAAACAGGTTAGGCCCAAGACCACCACTCGCACCTTGCGCCTCGATGGTGATCTCGATGACAATCTTTTGAAACTGGCCGATAGCGAGGATATCAGTGTCAACCTCCTCGTCAACAAGGCCCTCACGAGATACGTAGAATGGGATGCTCACGCGGAGAAATTTGGCCTGCTCTCGATATCCAAGAGGCTGATGAAAGTTCTCTTTGAACACCTCACTGACGAGGAGGCGCGGGAACTGGGTCGGCGATCAGGCAGGGAGGGAGGCCCGGAAATGGTCACGTTCTGGTACAAGAAGTTCGACTTGGACAGCACGCTCAAAGCGTTTGAAATCCTCGTCTCCAAATATTCGAACCTCTTCAAGTTCGAACACCAGTACGATGGAAAGATCCACACTCTAGTGTTGAAGCATGATACCGGCCTGAGAGCTTCAGCCTACTACGCCGAGTCGATAAAGGCGGTCTTCACACTGCTCGGTCTGAAGGTGAAAACCAACGAGACGGAAGCCCAAGTTGTCGCTACTGTCTACCATCAATAAGCAGGGTTTCCGGTCAGGCATGACCCAGTTGCCGCCTGCATGTCCTAGCATTCTACGGCTATAGAAATATACCTTTTGCGTCCCCGCCACGGCCCTCAAACAAAGAACGTTTAAGATGGCGTGGCATCAGCTGTCAAGTGGCTTGGTCCAGTGTCAAAATGTCTAGCGTGCGTTGTCCTAATTACACTGGCGCTACTTTCAAGCTCCCTACTAGCGGCTCCCCTGGCTAATGAGTCGAATCCCAGCCCAACACCTTCCGCCCCTTCTGCTCAAATTATTCCTGGCCCCGAATACATCGTCATTATCCTCATGGAAAACCATGGAATCAATTCCACTTACAACTGTGGTGGTAACTGCACATATATCACGCAGCTTGCCAACACCTATGGTCTTGCCAAGAGCTATTCGGCCCTTACCCACCCGAGCATGGCCAACTACATCGCCCTGACCTCCGGCGGTTTCTACGGAACAAGCGATGACGTGCGGGATGGATCGGTGAATGCGACAAACATAGTAGACAGCCTCGAGGCGAACGGCCTTACATGGAAAGCATACATGGAGAGCTACCACGGAGGATGCAGCGGGTACGGGAGCAACTACAGCGGCGACCATAACCCATTCATAAAATACACTGACATATACAACAACCCTGCAAGATGCGCCAACATAGTCAACGCCGGTAGCGACGCGGGCAATTCAAGCAGCGTGTTTCTCAACGACCTATCGTCCGATTCCTCCCCCAACTACATGTGGCTCACCCCAAACCTGTGCCATGACATGCACGAGTGCAGCATCTCCATCGGAAACACCTACCTCGCGAATCTCGTCCCGAAAATCCTCGATAGCTACATTTTCATGACCCAAAAGGCCGCCCTTTTCATAACCTTCGACGAAGGGTGCTGTACCTTCCCCAAAGACTACGTAACCACCATTTGGGCGGGACCCACCGCGAAACAGGGATACAAGTCAATCGCGCTTTACAACCACTACTCCCTTTTGAGCACCATTGAAAACTTCTGGGACCTTCCCAGCCTGACATCGAACGACACAACCGCGGCCCCGATGACCGAATTCTTCACCACGACAACACCCCCGGGGCTTTCCCTCTACAGCTCCGGCCCAATCACAGTTGTCCACGGCGGCTCAGTCTACAACACTGTCACAATACAATCTTCAAATTCGTCCCAGGCCCGGTCGACCAGGATCACCTGCCTCAATGGACTCCCGCTAGGTAGCACTTGCTCCTTCAATCCGGGTTCCGGATTCTCGTGTACGTCAAGCTGTTCCAGCTCTCTGAAGATCAGCACGTCCCCATCCACACCCGCAGGCTCCTACACAATCAGTGTCACAGGCAATAACGGAGCATGGAACTCAACCCGATTCATCCTGACAGTTTTGAAACCCCCCTCCCAGCTAACAGGCGACGTGAATGGGGATTGTCGGGTAAACATACTCGACCTGGCCAGAGTGGCGGGTGTCTTCGGAAGCACCCTAGGGCCGGGAATTGACGCCTACGCGGACCTGAACCTCGATAGCAGGATCAATATATCAGACCTGGTCCTGGTGGCTGCTAACCTAGGCAACGCCTGCTCCTAACTCGCCCGCATTCTCGCAAAGGGGGCTTCAGACCCCAGAAACGACCCTTTGAGGCTAATTGCCCAGCATTATCTCTATGATTGAGAGGCTAGCGATGGACCCGTCGTCCCGTTTGATCTCTTCAGTCCCGATATCCACGCTCTCTATTGTGACGTTCTTAAGGAACGCCCGTCGTAGCATGTCCACGACCTCGACCGCCTTTGTTATGGATTGTCCTCGCGCCCTGACCATTACCTCTGGGATTCCTGTGTTGAACAGGGTCACGCAGGCCACTACATAGTTCATCGTGGGCTTTTTTCCGATCCTCACGATGAAGGGTTCTTCTTCTTCGAAGCCGTCTTTGCTGTCTGTGCCGTTGTTGTCTATCTCTGACATAGAATCGACCGTAAGGTGATGATTTACTCCTTTCAGGTGACCTTCGAGATTAAGCTTGCCACCTGCCGCCTCTCCCCCTTAAAGCCGTTGATACCGAACACGCTAACATCTTAGGGTGTACCAGGAGGTTTCGAAGTTCCCTTCGTGCTTTAAAAGGCAACTTAGACATGGGCGGAAAACGCTCCCTACAAGCCCGCGAGTAACTCCCCATGGACTCTGTAAGCCCCACGGTCTTTCATATGCTGGAGAGGCTGGTGGGCAGGAAGGTCCTGGCGGTAATCAACCGAGACTTCGGCTATGAGGGCCGGTTAACTGTTGTTTCCCATGAGCCTCCCGGGGTTTGGATGACAGAGACTGACGCAGTCATATTGCGATCAACAGTTGTCAGTCCTATTCCACAGGTCGTGAATAGAGAGCCCAAGGGGGACTTGTTCCTCCACCTAGACGCCATACAAAGACTGGAAAGTATTCCTGAGGGGAAGCCCAACGCGAAACGATAGGCTCGGATGGCTGAACGGTCTCGTCATTGGAACTCGCCACGCCACTGCAATAATCGACCCCTCCCAGACACGCAGAATACCGATGTCAGTCCGGGCCCTCGTTTCTCACGCCCACGCGGATCATACGCGGGGCTTCAAGCACAAGGGTGTAAAACAGTCAACGCCCCAGACGAAGGATATTCACGTGGCCCTAAACGATTACCGGATAACCAATTTTGCCCCACTGGAGCTTGGGGAGAAAAATATCCTCGATGACATGGAGATTGTCGCGTTGAATGCAGGGCACATGCTAGGCTCCGCCCAGTTCCTCATCAACACCCCGAACCAGACAATACTCTACACGGGTGACATTAACTGCGTTGACACTCTAACGACCAAGGCAGCCCGGCCCGAGAAATGCGACGTTCTCGTAATCGAGGCCACGTACGGCTCGCCCTTCTACAAGTTTCCACCCAGGGAAATGGTCTACGCAGGAATGGTGGAGTGGGCCCTGGACGCAATCAAACAGGGTAGCATGCCCTGCCTACATGTCTACGCCGCCGGCAAAGGACAGGAGGTCATCCGGCTATTCAATGCCTATACCAACCTTCCAGTTGTAGTGAACCCGTTGCTGGACGGAGTGAACAAGGCGTATAGAAGGAGCGGGCATGATCTCGAATGGATTCCATCAAATACCAAGCATGGAGAGGATACCCTGGACAAAGAGCCCTGTGTGTACGTCACCACAGCCGGCGACCGCCATCACCCAGGCCGTAGACACGAACGAGCATACGCTACTGGCTGGGCCCTATCATCTAAGGGAAGAAACACAGCCTTCCCCCTGAGTAGTCATGCAGACTTTGACCAGCTGGTCGGCTTCATTCGGACCTGCAATCCGCGCCGAGTCTACATTTTCACAGGCTTCGCTGAGGAGTTAAGGGTGGCTCTTAGAACTAGGCTTGGACTTGAGGCGAGAGCCGTACCGTCTTATCTTCAGAGAACCCTCGTAGAGGACTATTAGGCTAATAGGCCTATTCGAGGGTTCAAGCGGGTCCGATGTCGAACGGCAGAGTTCGTGTCGAAGCAATACGAGGCCAAACATGCACGGTTCGTGGACAAATAGTCAAGAAACACCACCAACATCCAAAGCTGCACCCTGGTTTGGGAGGGGGACCAACCAGTTTGATTATTGGAGGCGGCTACGGTTCTTCCGTTTGCGAGGAAGCCTAGTGCAGAAAGGCTAGGGCGAAGAGGGCTACGGCGACAAGTGCCATACCCGAAGACACTACAAGATACGGACTGAGCTTTATTCCTGGAGTATCCTCTTCGAAGAAGCGCAACAGGCCGGCGCTGGCCGCGGGCATAGGAGCCTCGTCTCGACGTCTCTTCTCCCTCTTACTCAAGACAAGTTTCCCTTTGAAGGGACAAATGCTCGGGTAGTATTAAGGATACTGGACTTGTCCCCTTATGTTTGAGAAGGGACGCTTTTTCCTTTCCGGGCGTTTCTACCTGATGCGAATATACGCGTAGGCATCTTTGGTCGATTCGAAGGCATAGTGAACCCTGGTGAAGCCCCTTCGAAACTCTGCTACATCTTCAGCCACTTTTCCCGGCTCCTCTTTCTTGACTACAACCCGGTTCATCAGATTGGCAATCTCTGCCATGTCCGACTCTTTCATGCCCAGCCGGGTAACCTCCGAGACTCCGCATCTGATCCCGCCTGGGGCCTCGAAATGCCTTCCGGCTTTGATGTCGTAGGGCAGCAGGTTTCTGTTCATGATAATATTCGCATCTTCCAGCTTTTTCTCGATGGTCTTCCCGTCTCCAAACTGGGTTATGTCGGCCACCAGCTGGTGGGATCGGGTGAACCCTCGTTTTTCGCCGAGAACCTTGAACCCTCTCTCATGGAGAGACTGTCCAAGAGCCCTCGCGTTCTTCACGACCTGAGTCGCGTATTCTTTCCCGAACGCTTTCATCTCCGCAAACATTACCGCCTTACCCGCTAGATGGTGAAGATGGTGGTTGCTCACATTTCCGGGGAATGTGGATTTTTTGATTGCCTCGCCGTATTCTGGCCGAGCTATGATCAATCCTCCCTGTGGCCCAGGAAGGGTCTTGTGAGTACTGCAGGTCATGGCATCTGCTCCTTCGTGGACCGGGTCCTGGAATTGTCCTCCCGCAACCAGACCTGCCACATGGGCTGCATCAAAGCATACCTTCGTCCCTTGCTCCTGGAAGAATGATGCCAGCTCCTTCAATGGCTGGGGAAATAGTAAGACGGACCCGCCGAACATGGCTAGCGATGGCTTCTTTCCTTCTCCAGTCAGTTTCTCTACTCTTTTCCTTGTCAGGTCAACGTCGATGTCCATCTCGTCCGAGTCGAACGGGAAATATTCCACGTTCAAACCCCTCACCGAGCCCGCCGTGCCTCCAAAATCCTTCCTGCCCATGCTGATGTGGCCCCCTGCAGGTATGGCCAGGGCGATCATTGTGTCTCCTGGCGTTGTGAACGTGGTGTAGGCGACCAGGTTCGCGCAGACCCCGGAGATTGGACGTACGTCTGCGAATTCTACTTTGAAGAGGTCTTTGGCGAGGTCGATGCACAATTGCTCGACCTGGTCAATGAACTTGCACCCAGCATACACCCGTTCTCCCGTCCATCCTTCCGCGTACCGGTTTCCAAAATCTGAGAGAATGGCTTCCCGGACAGCCGGGCTGGGAATGTTCTCGCTCGCGATAAGCGGTAGTGACTTGGAGAACCATTTGTGATGAGCTTCTAGTAGCTCGAAAACCCTGTCGTACGACCTTCTAGGTTCCAAGACCAATCGATAGCCCTACCCAGCTTGATTGTTTAAGACTTGGGCCGGCGGGTAATGCCACAGGCTTTTCTACTGCAGACTAGCCGGGCCCGCTCTTCGCGATGAACGATCTGGAACAGATTCGCATCGACCTGGAGGAGTTCACCAGCCTCGTAGATGAGGAGCATTACTTGAACGGGGCTGGGTTGAAAGACAAGGCAGAGTTCACAAGGATCTATAACAGGTTCGGGCACCTTTTCAACCGTGACACCATAGATTTTGTCCGCGAGTACTCGAAGACTGCGGAGGGGGAGGACGAGAGGCGGGTCAGCTATCTCAAGGCGTTTCTAATAAGCGACTATATGGAGAATAGGGTCAAAGAACTATCTGACAAACTACTGACTAGGGAGTCAGAGGCAACAGTCAACGTGGACGGTCAGACGCTGGCATTTCGCCATGCCGCCGTAGTCATTGTGAACGAACCCGACCGCTACAAGAGATCTTCCATCTTTCAGGCCCGAAACAGGGTAATACAGAGCCTCAACCCCATCATGGAAGAACGTATCTCGATTTTCCACAAAACATCCAACGACTTGGGATACTCAGACTACGTCCAATTGTACCAGGACATCAAAGGATTCGACCTAGAGGCTCTGGAGCGAATCCTCCAGCCGCTCTTAGAAAAAACCCTAGATTCCTACCTCAACTCCATGGGGGAGCTGGTCCAGCAAAGAGCCGGGGTAAAACTCTCCGAGGCCGAGAAGCATGACATCAGTTTCACTTTCCGGGCTAACCAGTTCGACCCTTCCTTCAGAAAGGAAAAAGCGCTACCGACACTCATTCAAACACTTGCCGGAATGGGCATCAACCTCGAGGGACAGAGAAACATCCACCTTGACGTAGAGGAGCGCCCGAAGAAAGACCCTCGAGCCTTCGTCAGCCCGGTCAAGGTTCCGGGCGACATCCGCCTGGTCGTCATGCCCCAAGGGGGCCATGATGACTACGCAACCCTCTTCCACGAGGCTGGACACGCAGAGCATTTCGGCTCCACGAGGGGAGACCTACCCGTGGAGTACCGCTACTTGGGGGACAATTCGCTCACTGAGGGTTTTGCGTTCCTCCTAGAATACCTGATAACGAATCCCCACTGGCTGACAAAGTTCACTGATATGAAAGACCCGAAGGACTTTTTGAAGTTCGTTAGGCTCTACAGGTTGTACTTCCTACGCCGGTACGCCGCCAAACTCTCCTACGAACTCACCCTTCACAGACAGGGGTTGGAGTGCGCACCGTCAAGGTATAGGAGTATCATGGAATCAGCGTTAGTTTTCAAGCATCCCCCGTCTCATTATTTGATGGATGTCGACGACGGATTCTACACGGCCAACTACCTCAGGGCTTGGATTTTTGAAGCCCAAGTTCGGAGAATCCTCAAGGAAAGCTTCGGCGAAAAGTGGTTCGAAAAGAAGAGTGCTGGAATACAATTACAGAAGTGGTGGTCCCTCGGGCAAAAGTTTCGGGTCGAAGAAATGCTCAGAGATCTCGGGTACAAGGGACTCGACATTAGGCCCCTTCTAGAGGATCTGCAAGTTCAATCCCAATAAAGGAGTGAACAGGCTGAAACAAGAGCCCTAGGAATTGCCTGACCCGAAGGATTTCAGAGAACTCCATCGGCTTTCACGAATCAAGACCAGGGGAAATTCTCCCGGAAACGGGAAACCATCAGTCTAGGGTTTGGATTGTTTTCGGAACTGGTTCCACCATTGAGGGTTGGACTCCGCATGCCCAACAAACCTGGCCAATAACTCAAGAGTCGCAGGAGCGACGTAGTGCTCCAGTCCTTCCGTATCCTTCTGGGCTCTGGCTTCTTCGACGCCAATAAGCCTAAGGAACCTCACCAGTAACGCGTGCCTCTGGCCTAGGGTTTCAGCCATGCTCTTGCCCTTCTCCGTCAAAATAATACCCCCGTACTTCTCGTGAACCACCAGCTGTTCCTCCCGCAGCCGGTCCAGCATTCCTGTGACAGTTGGCGCCGTCACGTGCAAATGGCTGGCTATGTCAACGGGCTTGGCATAGCCCTTCTCCCGTATCAGCTCATAGATCATCTCCACGTAATCCTCTTTCCGTGGAGTCTGTTCCCTAGGTGAAGGCTTGTGAGCATATGCTAGTTTCGCAAGCTGACTCTTGCTTGGACTGGACCTGGCCATTCTACCAATACGCTACCTTGATGGGCCGTCCTTCGTCGTTTATAGGAATTCTTAGAGATGAATCTTCAAGCCAAAGTTGTCCCGAAGCTTTCTCAGAATAGGTTCCAAGGGCCCGGGCTCAAGGCTGAAAGCCAATATCTGACTGTTGAGCCTAAAGAAGACAAAGTCCACTTTTTCGTATTGAATGGTCAAGTGGCTCAATCGCCCGCACTGCTCCTCGAGCTGAGACAATGTATCAAACACTATGGGTGGGACACTGGCCATGAACTTCCGGTCGTAGGTCTCCGGGGTGAGGCTGTGAACGCTAGAGCGCATCCTAGACTCTACTAGCTTATGGTTCCTGTCGAGTACTGCTACGTACCTGACTCTGGGGTCAAGGGCGAACAAGTCATCCGCTGCGTGGCCGCTGCGACTACTCAAGGCAAGTCTCGTGGCATTGAATGGATACTAAAAGACCTGCGTCCCTAGGCAAGGAGCCGATAGGAGCAGGTGTGCGGCCATCACCTCTCTCTCAAGTGCCTACCTTGATGGCGCTATCACTCGCAGATTGGAAGCCTTCCCGTCCGGGTCCAACGAGCCGAGGGTTTGGGAAGGGCTTCTGCTAGGTCTTGGCCCAGATCTTCTTCTCGCTGATCGCGAACCTCGACCCGAAGGTCAAGAGGATACTAGCCAGATTTGCCCAGAACCACCGCCCGCCTAACAGGTTTGTGATGACCAGTAGGAGGGGAAGCCTGACGACGAGGTCAGCTGACGAGACGAGGCTGAAGAGGAGCGCCTTACGAATCAAGCTAGTCCCGCTTCTCGACCTAAACACCAACAATTCGTTCAATGAGAAATTGGCCAGAATCGCTACCTGGCTGCTCAGCACGGCGTTCACTAGGAGGAGTGAGAGCCCATAGAAACTGGTTAGGAGGAATAGTACATACTGGTTTAGGAATATGCCCAGTCCTCCCACGAACCCGAACTTGACCAAGGTCCAGCTCAGCGAGCCATCTTTCTTCGGCTCGTGGCTGGATGGGTACATTCCAAAACCCGAGGAGAAGCGTGGGTCTCTGAGAGCAGCCGTGTAGAAGGCCGCGTGTGAATTGTGAGATGCCGCTATCACCTCAGCGAGAGGATTGTGAAGACGGGTTTCTAGGCTCAAGAATTACTCGGACAATTCTAGCTAGAGGGGTCCCTCGACGATATAACCAATACTCTCTCTACCGACCATGCCGTTTAGGCTCGCGTGGAGTCAAAGAGACCCAGTTCCTCAATAGATTGTTCTTTGAAGCGTAGGCTGTGGGGGAGTCTCTCGAACGAAATACAGACCAGCTTTCCATAGATTTCGTAATGATAGGTCCGTTTAGGTCCAGGACCGTTGTCCCGCCGGATTCTTCATTTCTGGCCGATAGCTGTGATGGCTAGGGTTCGGGTCTAGAGGCCACTATTGGAATCATGGGCAGTTGGGGCCCGGGTGACTTTAGCTCTTCAAACTCTTTCTTAGCTTTCTCCATCTTAGGCCAGACTACCTCCCTGAACCCGGTAACGAGAAACTCGTCCGGCCGGTAGGGGTCATTGATCACTCTCAACGCTCTCAGAGCTAGGTCAAAGTTTGAAGGTGCGGTTGCTAGGAAGAAGCCAATGACCTCGTCGTTGTACCAGTCTCGGAAGCCTCGTTCCGTCTTGTGCCAACCCCACCTATCAAGAGCCGGCCTAATCCACTTCTGATGTTTGAACAGCCTCATCAGCCAGTTATGTGCTAGCCATTCTGGCAGGTCGAAGCGCCACTGTTTTCCGAGGATTTCGAATTCTGGCCTGTTTATGTGCTGGTAGGATATCTTGTCACCATTATCCTCGTCGACGTTATAACGTAACTTGTCCCGTTCCAGTTTCTCCTCGTCCGTCAAGAGCTGTGGGGTGTAGATCTCGTCCTTGACCGTCATGACCTTGTGGAGGTTTCGAATCACGGCTTTGGTGGCAGGGAACCCTCTCTCTTCCTGGTCTACATCGTAGACGGCCAGGACCCTGTCGGTGTACTTCCTCGCATATTCGAGGTTGCCCCACATTATCAGGTCGTAGACTCTTCGCGCGATGTGCTTGTTTGTCTCGTCGTCCAGGCTCATCTTTCCAACTGTTCCCCCGACGAGGGCCCGGTATTCCCTGGAGATGCCTTTGCCCTTCCACCAGGCCCAGAAGGAGTGCTCTAGGGTCTTGGATTTCCGGTCGAGCAGGGTCGAGTAGTCCTCGAGGGACCCGTAAAGTGTTAGAATCCTCTCGTCTGCCACTATGTTCTTCAGGTCCAGCATTTCTGGTTCAGCGGCCAGTTTCCTTCCCAGGCGTAGTGCTTCCATGTTTCGGGTTCTCTGGCCTGGACTCACTGTTTCCATCAGGCTGTCGACTAGGTTTTGCTCGGAGACGGGTATCAGTCCTGACTGGTATGCGGCTCCCAGCATTATGATATTGGTGTAGAGCCTGTTTCCGAAGTAGAGTTCTGAAATGTCGCCGAGGAGGCCGCCGAAGTACTCGTCCGAATTGGTGTGTTTGCGAATGTTTTCTTCAGCGTCGGCAGGGTAGTTCATCATTCCCGCCAGCATGGGAATCGTGGGTACTCTGGTAGTGTTTACGACTGCTGCGGTGCGGGTCCTGTTGGCATAGACCAGGCTCCTCTCGGCCTCCAGCATGTCGAGGCCCATGATGAGGTCAGCCTTCCCATTGGGGACGATTGTGGAAATCTTGGCCTTGCCCCGGGAATAGAGGACGTGGGCAGATACTGCTCCGTTCCTGATGGCCAATCCTTTCTTGTCGTTGAACCTGACTT
>WNGL01001890.1_pt1 | contig 30608 bp, 27 predicted proteins | sample 5400591 | NCBI WGS metagenome assembly WNGL01 (sample SAMN13153377, study PRJNA577476) | soil metagenome | isolation source: 80 cm soil or saprolite under Garry oak tree replicate 1 | place: USA:California | collected 2016-06-15 | reverse complement strand
AACACTTGAAGGGAACGAAGGGTTTCGAATTCGAAAAAGCCGACGTCTGCACATACTCTAGAAGCCCGAAGGTCGATATGATCTTTCATCTGGCGAGTAGGCCGGCGCCTGAGGATTACCAGAAGCACCCTGTGGAAACCGCGTTGGCCAATGCGACGGGTACTGATAGGATGTTGGATTTGGCTAGGAAGAATGATGCACGGGTCTTCTATTCTTCCTCGAGCGAAGTGTATGGAGATCCTGAAATCTTTCCTACGCCGGAGTCTTATGAGGGGAAGGTCGATCCTTTGGGTCCCAGGTCGTGTTATGAGGAGGGGAAGAGGTTTGGAGAGGCTCTTTGCAAAGCTTATCATGACCAGTATGGTGTTGATGTTAGGATTGGACGACTCTTCAACAGCTATGGCCCAAGGCTGAGACCTGATGGTCTCTACGGACGAGTGGTTTCGAGATTCATAATGCAAGCTCAAAGCGGACACGATATTACCGTGTTCGGGGATGGATCGCAGACCAGGTCGTTCTGCTATGTCGCTGACAGCGTGACGGGTATTCTCCGTTTCCTGGGAAACAACCGGGCCAGCGCGGAAGCTCTCAACATAGGCACTGACGAAGAAAGGAAAATCCTCTACCTTGCAGAGACGGTGAAAAAACTAGTAGGCTCATCATCCACGATCCGTTTCCTCCCCTTTCCGAAAGGAGACCACAGACGACGCCTACCGGACACGACGAGGTCCGCGAAGGAGATTGACTGGTCCCCGAAGACAGACTTGGAAAGCGGATTGAACAGAACAATTCTCTGGCTCAAAACCCGACAATCAATAGAGAAACCGTCGGCAGTAGTTTAGATAACTACAAATCAAATGGCCTTCGGTGAACTACTGGCATCAGTTTTTCCTAGATTATGTCTCGTCGCAGATCTGCCCTTTCGCGAATCAGGATGCGCTCGATTGCGTCTAGAGATGACGAACTATAAAGTCTGGCGATTTCGCGCTGGCGCTATTTTACGAACTCGACGTTCTCCAGATCCTTGAAAGCTTCATCTCCAGTGAGGAACTTCAGCCTAAGTCTCAGGGAGACAGCATATCCAAGCGCGTCGGCGTAGGATAGGTCAAGTCTCTTTTTCCGAAGTGCCAGCCTTTTCTTCATTCCGTCTTTCACATCTTCGTCCCGGAACTCTACTGCGTATTTTGCTGTTGCCGAGTAGGCCTTCTCCGCTGCCACTTCCCCGTGGTCCCTTAGAACCGCGTAGTAGGTTTCCATCAGATTGAGGACTGTGAGGTGGCCGGTCTCCTTCTCAAAGTATCTGGCGTACCGCTTGTTTCCTGAAAGGTAGGCTAGGACCGCGTAGGTGTCGTAGAAGAATGGCGTTCTAGTGCCAGCCTTCTCGCAGCTCGTTCTTGAGCGACTGCAGGTCTCTGAACTTGTACTTCCCAAATAATTGTCGGATGTCGACGGCTTTCCGGATCACTATCTCAACCTCGTCGTTCTCATGGAGCCCCTCCCTCGAGGCTTCCTCCCGCGGAATCACTATGCCCAAGGAGTTTCCCCACTTGTGCACAACGGTCCTAATAGCCATGGTTATACATCACGTATAACTCCGAGCCATATAATCCTATTCCAACCGACCAGTTGTAATCTAGGTAGGATCCGAGGTAGAGCGTTTTCCAAGAGCTCGAAGTCAGCTTCGACAAAAACGGAGAACTCTCGAGAGACGATGAGGAAGGAGACGGCGAAGACGACTACTAGTATCGGCAGTCGGAGAAGTGGGACTAGGTGGAAGTTTGCAGCTAGAGCATAGTCAATGATCGCCAGGGGGGCGGCTGTGAGAATTGCCACTAGGAGGGCTTTGGACAATCCATGCGTGAGAGGCACGTGTAGGACTCGGCGAAGCGTCCACCATGCGAGAGTCATCATTACAATGGCTAGTAGTGCTCTGCCGATTGCTCCGGCGGTTGTTCCGATTGGTCGCGCTAGGACAGCGACAGTTGCTAGGTCTATGATGGTAGCGGCGAGGCTGATTAGTAGGATGGGTTTCGTCTTTCCGATGGCTTGGAGGGTTGTGATCAGGAGGAGGCTCTGCGCAGAGAAGATGATCGTGATCGCGAGTATGGCGAAGGGCAATGCGCCAGCCAGGAGAGAAGGTCCGTAGACAGCTTCCAAGGCGGTTGGTGCGATGATGGCTAGAGCGGTACCGGTCGGGAGGACTGTTAGGTTGACGAGCCGCATCGCAACCCCGAGTTTCTCTGATACTCCTGCGGGTCCCTGGCTAGCGTAGCTGGAGGATAGTGAGGGGTAGAGTGCTCCTGCTGCTGGGGTCCAGAGGATGGAAAGGAAGGAGACGCTGGTTACGACGAGGTAGTATGCGCCGGTGGTGCCGAATTGGCCTAGTATTGCTTGGAGGAGTGCGATGTCTCCCCAGCCCTGAAAGAGGGTGACGAGTGCTGAGGCGAATAACGGGAGGCTGAAGACGAGCAGTGTGCGCGCAGGGAATTTGTCGACGTTAGGAAGCTTCCCTTTGAGCAGGTAGGTTGACAGTAGGAGCGTGGCGAGTGCTCCTATCGCCCACCCTGCTGGTATTCCGAGTGGCCCGAGGCCCTTGTAGGCGAGTACTAGTCCGAAACCGCGGCTCAGGGGGTGGAACAGGACGTTCTGGTACGTCATCTCAGCGTAGCGTCCGAGGCCGAGAAAATAGGCGCCGTAGAGCGCTGTCAGGTCGAGGAGGAAGGAGGAGGCGAACGCGACGACTAGGAACGAGGTTGCGTTGGGGTCTTTGAAAACTGTGCTGGCGATCCATGGTGACGCGAGTAGCGATAGTACCAACGTAGGTGCGGCAATCGTTATCACAAGTCTGAGGCTTGTTCTTGCCACGGCCCCGGCTGTTGAAGGATCTTTTCCACCTATACTTGATGAGATGAATCGGGTCGCAGCAAGTGGGAGAGCGAGCTGAGTTATGGTGGTGAACCCGGCGGATGCCGCGGCGAGGAGGGACACTTGTCCGATCTGGGAGAGGTTGAGAATTCGGATCAGGAGGACGTAGTAGACGAAGGAGCTGGCGTAGATGACCAGCTGCTGGGCCGTAATGTACGCAGTCCCGCGCGGAACGTTGAAGATCACGGCTGTCTCTGTCAAAGATGACTGGTCGTTCTAGGAAGAAGGGTTCTTCTGGGTTGCGTTCCGAGGTGAACGGAGCGTTTATTTGCGTCTACAATCTATGTCTTTTGTAGACAGGAATTGTCGAAGATTCTCTCTACGAGGGTGGGCCGGGAGACCGAAGAAGAACTGCGTTCTTACATGCGGGCTGAGAAGGTGGACAAGGCCACGGCTATGAGGAGGCTTCTGGAACTCGGCGTGCAGGGCTGGCGCAAAGAAATGGCGTTTCAGCTGTTGAGGGATGGCAAAGCCACGGTCTGGAGAGCAGCTACGGTCGCCGGGCTTCCGCTATGGGAGTTCATCTCACTCTTGGACGAACGAAAGGTCATCTTACCAATAAGAGGCAGGGATGTGATCGACGACGTTAGAGGGGCATTGAAAGGGAAAAGCTAGGTTTTGGTCCTAGTCCTTAACGCAACTCCGCTGATATACCTCTCCCGCTCTGGCGGTCTTCAGATGCTCAAGAGCCTGAATACTCGGATATACACGCCGAAAGCCGTCTACGAGGAGGTGGTTGTGGAGGGACGCAGACTGGGCAAGCCAGGAGCAGATCTCGTGGACCAGTACGTGCAGGATGGCGTGATAACAATCCGTAGTCCGAAGCTGAAGATGAAGCTCTCTTCACAAATGTCTAGGTCTAGTTCAGAGTCAGATTGGCCGGTGGACAAGGGGGAGGCTGAGGTTCTAGCCTTGGCTCAAGAGCTGAACTGCACCGCTATCATTGACGAGCACGTGGGCCGAAATCTTGCCAGGCTGCATGGAATAGAAGTACACGGCACAGTCTATCTGCTTATGCTCGCGCAGAAAAACGGCGCCTTGACGAAGGGCCAGACACTCGCAATGTTCAAGAGAATTGTAGCGGAAGGGTGGAGGATAAGCGTCGAAGACTATGCGGCGATAATGGAAGAACTGGAGCAAATCTAGAGCATTCACGGCAAAGACAAAGTCGACATCATTAACACCATTAACGACTAGGCTCTGCGGCTCTCTCTTGACCTTCGCATGATGTCGGTGCGACCATCCCTTTGCCATGCCTACCTCGGCCCGGCGGAGGTCCATGCCTCTCGAAGCGTTGCGCATCGCCTTCCGGTCTCTTATGCGTCCTTGATTATCGAGCTCACGCATCTTGTTGAGATGCATGTACGCCTCATCCTTGGTCATCTTGCTCTTCGCAGCAGGGTCAAAAATCGACGGCCATCATGGGGAGTCTGCAACCCATGGTTCGTTCCGTTAGATTTATTTAACATATGTTAGATAAATTTAACGAGAGGTTGCGGCGTGTACTTTCGCGGGTATCAAGAGCGTATCGTGGGGTCCAGGTCGAAAGTCAGGCTCCTCCGCGTTCTTTTCAGATTTCCAGACTCGGATTTTACCGGTGAAGATCTCGGCCGCAAAGCGGGTGTTTCCAAGCCCATGACTCACCAGGCCCTATCGGAGCTTATGGAAGAGAATCTTGTGGCGCGGCGTATCGCCGGGAGGGCCTACCTGTACCGCTTGGTCCCGGGAAGCTATACAGCCCAGTTGGTAGCCCCTTTATTCCGCGATGACGATTCTCCGCTTGAAGGGCTTGCCAGGCTCCTCAGGAAGAAACTTGCGGTTTCGCCGGTTTTGTCAGCGACCCTCTATGGGAGCGTCGTCAGAGGCGACGAGAAACCAGATAGCGACATTGACATCTATCTCGTCTTGAGGCGTGAGTCCGATCGTAGTAGGGCTGAGGCCTTGGTTTCAGAGCTCAATCGCGCGGTTCTTGCATTGTTCGGCAACAGACTGTCTCCGATGGTCAAGACTTTGGAGGAGGCTCGGAGGGCCTACAGAGGGCGCCGAAGCCTTGAACTCGCAGTCGAATCGGAAGGCAAGCTGCTAACAGTTGTACCTTGAGGCGTTGGAAGCTCAGAGGAGCGGCCGCTTCAACTCCGCGGTCATATCAGCGATCCACTGCGGGATAAGCGCCTCTGACGCCTACACCGTGTATCTAGGAGGCGTCCGGTCCGCGAGCAAGGATCATAGCGATGCTGTCAGACTGCTCTCTGCCATGGGAGTTGACGCTAAAGTATTGTCCGAGCATCTAAGATCACTCTTGGAGGTTAAGAACGCGGCAGAATACGAGGACAGACTGTTCACATCGAAAGAAGCTGACCTGGCAGTGAAGCATGCGGAACGTCTCTACAAGCGGGTAAAGGACAAGCTGGAAGGGATGCGGCCCGCGGAAACATAGCTAGAAATTATAAGCGGTCAGGTTTAGAATCTCGGTTCTCGAGCTGTTGCTTTTTGGTTTGAGTTTGCGGAATTCGTCCCACTCTCCCATTATGATGATGTAGTCTGCTCCCTGAGAGCTGAGTGAGGACTGTCTGATGCGTATGCCACTGTTGTTCCTTTCGAGACGCTTGCGGTTCTGAGTGTCGTTGAGATGCCGACTGCCCAGAAAATATTCTTTGACTGAGCACCGTTGGCTAGGACGATGTTAGAGCCGGATGAGCTTTATCGGGAGGGACCTGAAACCCGAACACGGTCCTTAACCTGGGATCTAATGCGGAGCAAGAGTTGCAAGGCATTGAGGAGAGGCTTGCGGTTGAAGAGTACAGGGCCTTGCTGCAGCTGATTTCGTATGAAGGACGAGAATACTGGACTAGGTTCAACGCTCTTCTCGGAATTAACGCGGCAGTTCTGACCATCATAGGAGCATTAGGGGCCCAGGCATCTACAACTTCGTTTCTCCCAAGCTTGGTTCCGTTTGTCAGCGTGTTTGGTTTTGTCGCCGCCACAGTCTGGCTATTCATATCAATCCGAGCACACGCGTTCTACACCTTTTGGATCGAAAGGGCGAAACAAATCGAAGAGGCGAAGCTGTTCCAAGGGTACGACTTCTTGAAAACGTTTGGAAAAATGGGTAAGTACTTTGACGCGTTGCCCTACTACAAGCGCGTCCCCGTCCTATCCGCACCTTACGCAATAGTAATCGTGTTGCTCTTGATCTACCCAGCATTACCATTCATCTTCCAGCTATCTCTTTTCACGACTGCTCTGACAATTGGAACTGAATTCACAGTCTTACTCCTGTTCGTGTCGTGGGGATCCTACGAGAAGGATAGATACGCATCCCCGAAGAAGGCATGATGTACCTGGCTGGCTCCATGCAAGCGGTCGTAGCGAACTTGAGTGAACGAAAAACCTATCGGAACCGTGGTTGTACAAAGAGTGATCGCTTCTTTGGGTTGTGCCATGGTGGCGTTACTATCTCTTTGACGTTGTGTCTAGGAAGCTGGTAATCGAGTCGGCGATGTACTCTCTTTCTTCTAACCCTATGCCTGTATGATTTCCGAAGAAGAAGGACTGTCTCATTATCATCCGTGAATTCGTCAAATTACCACTGACCCGGTGTGGAAGATTTTTCATGACTGGCTGCTCCGCCATATTTCCCGCCATCACCGGCCTCGTCTCAACCAGCTTGCCTTCTAGGTGGTCTACAAGCTGTTGGCGGGTGAAATGTGCCTCGGTCTTGATGGTTAGAGGATAGCCAAAGTAGACATGTTTGGTCCCGGGCTGTTCTTCAGGAAGTATAAGGAGGTCGGAGTAGGGGGACAGTTTCTTGGTCCAGTAGGCTGCGTTTTTCCTCCTCAGATCGATGAAGCCATCGAGCTTCTTGATCTGATGTATGCCGAAGGCGCCTTGGATCTCTGTCGGACGGAGATTGTACCCTGACGTGATGAACAGGAACCGAGGATCTATCCCCCTGTTGGCCGAGGCGTATCTCTCCTTGTCTTGTAAGTCTCGGACCCAGCCGAACGCACGCATTGCCTTGAGATTCTCGTAGAGCGCATCGTCGTCGGTGACTATCATGCCTCCCTCGATGGTGGATATGTGGTGGGAGAGGAAGAAGCTGAACGTACCCATATCACCGAACGAACCTACTTTCTTTCCTTGGAACTCTGCCCCGGTGGACTCACACGAATCTTCAACCACGTAGAGGTCGTGAGCCTCAGCGATTTTGTTGATACTGTCTATTTCGCATGGACTGCCTAAGAGATGGACTGGGACGACGGCCTTGGTCTTCGGCCCGATTGCTTTCTCTAGCTCCTCTGGGACGATGTTGAAGGTTTGCGGGTCCACGTCAACTAGGACGGGGGTACAACCAACGTTGGCTATGGGATAGACTGTTGTAGCCCAAGTCACAGCTGGGGTTATGATCTCGCTGCCATTCTCAATCTGGTCCGGAGTGGTGTGGTTTGTCAACACTGAGAGGGCGAGAAGGTTTGCTGAAGAACCAGAGTTCACCATTACAGCATGTCTTGAACCATTGTAGTTGGCAAACGCGTCTTCGAACCCCTTGACCTTACTTCCCATCGTCACCCAAGTTGAAAGCAAGCTGTCAACTGCTTCCTCCACTTCTTCGGAGCCATACGTGGGTACGGTGAGTGGAATCCGGGTCTTGCCCGGGACGAACTCGGTCCTGGTGAGCTCGAAATGCTTTCGGAGATAGGGCCTTATCCTGTCAAGCGTTTGGGACATGAAGTATCTCGTGACTTTTTGGTTCGAGTTGGGACCTGTACCAGGCGACTGTTCTCTTCACGCCGTCTTCGAAGTCAACTCTGGGCTTCCACCCAAGTTCCTTTCTCGCCTTCGAACTATCTCCGACGCTTCTGAGTACGTCCACCCGCCTTGCCTCAGGGTTCCATGAAACTTCAAGACGAACTCCGCTTATTTTCATGATTGTTTCGGCGATGTCTGGGACTGGTCGCTCAATGCCGCTGCTGAAATGATAGACGTCCGACGTTTTCCCCATTTCGGCTAGCAAGACGTAACCGCGAACGATGTCGTCCACGTAACTAAAGTCGCGAGTTGCGTTTGGATTTCCCATCGCCAGTTTCTCTCCCTTCAGGAGTCTAAGAATTATCGACGGTATGAGGAAGCCCGGTCTTTGATACGGTCCGAAATGGTTGAAGGCCCGTGAAACCGAGATGTTCATCCGAAACATTTCAGCGAAAGTCAGTGCTAGGCTCTCTCCGGCAAGCTTGCTGCTGGAGTAAATGTCCAAAGGTTTCGGAATACGATCCTCGGTAATGGGAAAGTCATCTTGTTTGCCGTATAAGTGGCATGTGCTAACGTGAACAATCTTGGGGACTTCTCTGGCCTTAGCGGCCATTAGGAAGTTTAGCGTGCCCAGAGCGTTGGTGTTGAACGTATGGAATATCTTGGCTCTAGTCTCAGGTATCAGCGTCACTGAAGCGAGGTGAAAAGCGACATCTATTCCCTTCAACGCGTCGAGTAAACTCTGATAGTCCAGTACGTCTCCCGCCACGGTGTTCGCGCGAAGAGTTTCGATCGGAAAGTCGTGACTTGACCGGACGAAGCATCTAAGCTTGACCCCGAGACTTGACAGAAGTCTGCAGAGGTTGGACCCTGCAAAACCACTCGCGCCTGTGACAAGAACATTCTTACCGCCCCAAAAGTCTGAGTCGGGATCGTCGCGCGTCATTCTGATTACTAGTCCAGTTCAAAGTTCCAGAGTCTGAAGCGTGATAAGGCTTTGGGGCTTTCCGATTCCTTCCAACCTAAGGTTTCGTCACCAATACTGTAGAACTCTGTATCGCTAATTTGCCGAATTTGATGCAAAGGGAAAAAACATGGCACCTACGGGGCTTCGAACGGACGCTGAGAGGCTAACTATAGATATGCAATCTCGTCGATTGAGAATTCTGATCCTGGGATCGAGTTCCAACTACAATCTAGAGTATTTCTCAAAGGTTAACTTGGAACGTCTAGGGTGCGACGTTAGATTCTGTGGTTATGCAAAAACGCTGGGGACGATCGCGCCTTCGGTCCGACTGTCAATAACGCGATCTAGCGCTTTGGGATATTTGGCCAGACGCACTTTATTGCAGAGCTACTTCGCAGAAGTAAGGCGGACGTCAAAGGACTTCCGGCCAGACATTGTGCTTGTAATCAAAGGGGAAGCCCTAGACTCGGCCACTCTCGAGTGGTTGAAAACAGAAGCCCGCGCGAAATTGGTTCTTTGGTATCCAGACGATCCTCGGTATTTCGAAACCATAGTCAAAAGGATCATCGGGTGTTTCGACTATGTCTTTACGGTCTCACCTAAGTCAGTCCAGACGTACAAGGAGCTGGGAATTGCGAACGTTGAATGTCTTCCGGTTGCGTGTGATCCCGAATTCCACAGAAAGCTAGAATTGAGTGCCGATGACCAGAGAAAATACTCTTGCGATATTGTCTTCGCTGGGACGTATTATCCGAGGAGGGCACGGCTCGTGAAGCTGCTGAAAAGGGCTGGACTGCAATTGGGAGTCTATGGAGACTATTGGAATCTCTTTTGGATGGGCAATGGCGCAAAGCAGGCGATTCCCGGGCCGGAGATGGTGAAGTTGTTTAACGCCGCGAAGATCGTATTGAATGTGCATGCAGACACCGATGTTGCGTACAAGGTGAACACACGTACATTTGAGGGGGCTGGCTGCGGGTCTCTAGTCTTGAACGATAGAACCTACGGGGTGGACGATTACTTTGACGTTGGAAAGGAAATAGCATGTTACGACGACGAACGAGAACTCGTCGAACTGGCGAAGTTCTACTTGGATTCCGACGAAGAACGAGAGGAGGTCTCGTTGCATGGACGCGAGAGAGCATATCGCGACCACACGTACGCATTACGTCTAACTCAAATGCTCGAGACCATAAGATGAGGATAGCATGTTTCGCATTGTGAAACCTAGTCGATTCGTCGAGGAGACTGTAATTGGATCTAGCTAGAAAGAGGATTCTTGTCACCGGCGGAGCTGGTTTTTTGGGCACGTACGTAGTCAAGAAACTGGCCGAGTCAGGATGCGACCCCGGCGACATACGGGTCCCACGGAGCAGGGCTACAGATTTGCGACTGTGGGAGAACTGTACGAATGCTGTGCGGGACATGGATATCGTGATTCATCTTGCGGGAAAGGGCGGGGGCATTGGGTTCAACCAAAAGTACCCTGGTAGCATTGTTTACGACAATGTTGTGATGGGGGCACAGTTGATGGAGGCAGCCAGACAAGCTGGAGTATCCAAGTTTGTAATGATCGGAACTGTTTGCTCCTATCCGAAGTTCCTACCAGTGCCATTCAAAGAGGAGGATCTCTGGAACGGCTATCCAGAAGAAACAAATGCACCTTACGGTCTGTCGAAGAAGATTCTTCTCGTTCAGGGAAAGGCCTATCGAGATGAGTACTCCTTCAACGCTATACACCTGCTTTTGGTGAACATGTATGGACCGAGAGACGATTTCAGCCCCGAGCGGTCGCACGCGATACCGGCTTTGATCAGGAGAATGGCCGAGGCAAAGGTTTCCGGGAACAAGGAAATTGTGCTGTGGGGAACGGGAAAACCGTCGAGGGAGTTCTTGTATGTAGAAGACGCCGCGGAGGGAATCTGTCAGGCAACCAGGCTTTACGATGGGGCCGAGCCCGTGAATCTGGGATCAGGGTCCGAGATCACGATCAAGGACTTAGCGACTCAGATATCGACGCTTATCGGTTTCAAGGGAACAATAGCGTGGGATACTACAAAGCCGGACGGCCAACCAAGGAGATCACTCGACACAAGCCGCGCTCAACAAGAGTTCGGGTTCAAAGCGAAGACGTCTCTCGTTGACGGGCTCAAGAAGACGATAGAGTGGTACCAGGGGCAAGTCGCAAAGGGTCCAATCCTGAACGCTTGACCCCAATGGGCGACGTTTTCACCGTGTCCCGAGAACCAAGGAACTGGGCGAGGGCTGGGACTCAGCTCGCATAATCGAGTTTTGTGAGCGCGTGGGCGAATATTGTGTTCCAGTCGTACTGTGATGCTAGCTGGATCGCGTTACCCCTCAGGGTCGAGTATGTATCAAGGTCGTCGAACATAGAGTGCAACGCCGAGAGAAACGAAGCCTTAGTGTAGTCGGTAACGATTCCCGCCTCTTTAACCTCAACCAGTTGTGATATCATTGGTACCCTTGTGATAACAACTGGCAAACCACATGCCATGTATTGTTTAGGCTTGCTGGGCTCGGTATACCAGGTGAAGCTATCTTTCGTGGGTTCATACAATGCTAATCCTATCCCGCCCTGAGAAAGCAGATCCTCTAATGCCTGATGGTTCTCGACAAATCCCTTGAATTGCACTTGACTCTGGAGCCTCATTTCCCTCGCCATTGAGACTAACTTAGGTTCCAAAGGTCCGGTGCCTACTACCATCAAGGAAGAGTTTGGCCAAGTCCGCAGGATGTCGGGCAGCGATTCGAATATCAGTTCGAGGCCTTGTCCTTCCCGAAGGTGGCCCATGTACACAAGTCTGAATCTGTCGATATTTTCCAAGTCGCGACGCTTTATCCTGTCAAATTGGACTCCAATGGGGACTACTTCTTGTGGCGCGCAGTTGTCGTCTAAGAGGCCCAATCTCTTGCGAGTCGTTATCATTTGACTTGAAAGATTCCATACGGCATCGCTGTGTCTCAAACAGATAACCTCCGTGAAATGGTATAATCTGTTGAGGGGTCCCCATTGGAATCTTGTGGGCACGAAGTCAATGCTGTAGAAGACGACTTTGTTGATGAATCCAAGTCGTCTCAGCACGATTCCTGCCAGCGCGTTGAGGCTATCCGCGCCAACGAACAATTCGATTCGCTCTTTCGATGCTAACAGCCACCACAAGGTCAGAAGAAAGTCCTTCACGTAATTCAACGGCTCGGGGAATCGCCAGGAGCCCCCGAAGTGGGAGTCGGTAAGTTGGCCGTTAACGTATTTCTTGCGGAATGATCTGATATCTTTGGCGTACTGAAAGGGATGGCCTATGAAGGTTAGTGCCGTCGCTTTCTCTTTGAGATAGTCTTCGAGCTCTTGGGCGGGGCCAGTCGTGTATACGTGGGTGACAATTGCTGCCGTCATTGATCTCAAGCTCTTGTCATGCCTCAATTGGTCACCCAATCCTTCGCGACCTTGCTGAATCGGTTTTTTCGACGAGTCGAACAGTTTCTTGGCAAATTCCAACGGAAATATGGATTGCGCTTCATGCTTCAAATCGCTTATTCGTCTTCGTTTCTGTGACTTTTCCCAGATCTCAATCCTGGACATGGCTTTTTCCGTCTTTTCAATTATCCCTGTCTAAAGGGTCCAGTCTAAAGATGTTCGAGTGAAGTCAGACGGAAGGATTATAACGAATTTCTCGAACGCTGGCTCAGAGCGCAAATTTTGTGTGGTATCTGCGGCGTCCTCCGTACGAACGGGTCGTCGGTGGACCCCGAGTCACTGGACTCAATGACGAGATTACTGAAGCATAGAGGTCCAGATAGTCAAGGGCTTCACATCGACGACAATGTGGGAATGGGCGTTAGGCGCCTTAGCGTCATCGACCTGAAGTCCGGAGACCAGCCAATTCACAACGAGGACTCTTCTCTCTGGATAGTTTTCAACGGCGAGATTTACAATTACAAGAGACTAAGAGAAACCGCAATCGCGGCCGGGCACAGATTCTATACACAATCCGATACCGAAGTCATCTTGCATCTCTACGAGATGTACGGAAGTGCGGCGATCAGTATGCTTGACGGAATGTTCGCGATGTGCATTTGGGATAAGAACCAGGATTACATGTTGCTTGCGCGTGACCGAGTTGGAGAAAAGCCGCTATACTACTATAAGGGTCCGGAAGAGTTTGTCTTTGCGTCTGAACCGAAGGCCATCCTTGCTTACTCAGGATTCGCGCCTGAAGTAGACTGTCTTTCGTTTGAGAAATACCTTGTGCTTGGGTATGTCCCTAGTCCCTCTTCTATCTACAAGGGCATAAACAAACTGACCCCCGGGAGCCTGATCATAGTCAGATCTAATGGAACCAACATAATTTCTTCGCATTTTGATATTGGAACTGGGATCTCTCACCGATTGGGGAATGTCAAAGAGTCTGCCTCTGGTGTACTCAAGGCCGCTGTTCAATCGAGGCTAGTGAGCGATGTTCCATTGGGCGTGCTTCTAAGCGGTGGAGTTGACTCCGGTCTCGTTGCATCCTTCATGTGCGAACTTGTCGGTCCCGATGCCGTGAACGCGTTTACGATAGGATTCAAAGATTCAGTGTTCGATGAAAGCGAATATGCTCTCAAAGTGGCGCGCCATCTTGGCATCAAGACCAATCTAACGACCTTCGAAGAGTCAGATGTGTTGTCTTACGTTGGCGAAGCTCTGAGCATTCTAGACGAGCCAATTGCCGATTCATCGTTGATCCCGACATACTTGATTTCTCTCGTTGCGAAGGCGAAGGTCAAGGTCGTGTTGACAGGTGATGGAGGCGATGAACTTTTCGGTGGATACCCGAAGTACAGGATTCACCTGTGGTTGGGAATCTACGACAGGATGCCACGTTATGCCAGGAAACTTCTTGCGTCATTTCTACAAAGGTTGCCCGGGAAACTAGTAGGCCAAAAAGGCGAGCGCGTTTTCTCCACTCTTAGATCAAATGTAGTGGGACGTAACATGTTGTGGATTAGTCCTTTCTTGCCTTCAGAACTTTCGGAACTGCTCATCAATCGGCCCACGTTCACTCTGGCGGAATTTGAGTCCCCCACGATTCAGGAGTTTCGCACTGATCCAGTGAGCATTGCTATGAAGAATGACGAAAGGTTCGCCCTAGGGGATCTGTTCTTGTCAAAAGTCGACTGTGCGAGTATGGCATGTTCTCTTGAGTCGAGGGCTCCTTTCCTAGCATTGGATGTTCTACGGTTGGCCGACGCGCTTCCGCCCAAGTCTAAGGTTGGATTGTTCCACTCAAAGGTCTTACTGAAAGAAATTGCCATAGCCCGCTTACCACGGGAGACTGTGTTGAGACAAAAGCGGGGCTTTGGCATTCCAGTATCGTCATGGTTGAAAGGACCGCTCAAAAGTCTGACACTATCTATGCTTTCAAAGGAGCAAATTGAAAGTGCATCGCTGATCTCACATGACGTGGTGAAACGGTTGCTTGATCAGCACTTCAGCGGAAAGAAGGACAACTCTCAGAAAATCTGGGCACTATTGGTGTTCCAAATATGGTATGAGAAATGGATAAGGGGCTCTCAGGCATCGGCAAATCGCTTCAATCATCATCGTCACGCGGAACCTCGCAGAGGTCCCCCTTTAGAGCATATTGTGAGTTGAATAACTGCGTGAATTTGCTTAAGATGGGCTGGGGTGGCCACATGTCACAGGCTCTGAGATTGAGTGGTTGCCCTTCTTGACAAAGACCACGGACTTCTATGGTAGCTTCGAGGCTACTACTGGTTCTCAACTTAGTCTTCGAATGGAGAAAGTGGTATCGATGGCAAATGGTTTCAGGTTTCAATCGATTCTAGACGTTGGTTGCGGGGATGGACGATTCACCAAAGTATTCGCCTCGGCGTGTCATTGTAACAACATCGTTGGAATCGATGTATCGAAAAGACTGGCCAAGAGGGCAAATTCGCTATTTCCGGCATTTGTTGCAACCTCCGACTCTGGATTGCCATTCAGAGATGAGGAATTCGATGGGATACTTTGTAGCGAACTGATCGAGCACCTGTTCGACCCAGACCGGCTCCTTACGGAGATTTTTCGTGTGCTTGCGTCTGATGGGGTGCTCTTCTTGACAACTCCCAACCTTGCTTCTTGGATAAACAGAATATGCCTATTGCTGGGTTTTCAACCCCATTACTCAGAAGTTAGCCTCCGTCACAATGTGGGAAAGTTGTATGGAGGGATCGCAGCGAAGACTTCAGACACGGCAATTGGGGGGCACCTGCGACTTTTTGTGCCTCGCTCATTGGACTCCCTTCTCAGAATATACGGTTTTCAAGTCGTTGAAAGAAAAGGCGCCCGCATAGGGTATGGAGGCAAAAGCGTTCTGCCGTTTCCAATATCAGCGGTTGACCGCCTATTTGCGTCACGATTCTCCACGTCGGCATTCCTAATCTACGTAGGGCGCAAACGCGCTTGAGGGAGCAGGAGATACAAGGGGCATGAGTGGGGCAATGTTCCTCATAAATAGAGGGCGGGCTAACTCTGCGTCACTATTCTCCCCTGCTTTCTCGGTTCTTTTTTCTCTGAGAACCTTGACGCCTCTGAACCTCCAGCTTGGAATTGCAAGATGCGCGCCAAGCCCAACAAAATCAAGGAGTAAAAAAGATATAATCCATATGAATCTGATTCGGTCGTTTTCCCGACGAGTACGCTCCACAAAATAAGGAAGAAGAAAATGATTGAGACTGCGAAGGCCAGGTTCACGAGGATGTTCAGGCCAGTAATGATAGCTGGTTTTCCTAGATTCATGGCGATGCAAGACTCAACTACGATTGAAAAGACATCAATGGTTGATGAACACAGATTTTGCAACTCGATTAAAGTGTCTACAACGTTCTTGGGAGATTAAAGCTAGGTAATACTGTCCATGCGCACAACAATACTTTCCTATCTTCAAACTAGCGTCCAAGCGAAACTAGCCATCTTCAGTATCAATCGCTCAACTCTTCGCGAATTGCTTCTAATTTTCTGTGTTGGATTACTTCCCATCACTTGGTTTCACGGTCTTCTGATAAATCAAGGAGACTTCAACTTCCCTCTAAATATGGAAAGTTATTTTCTTGCCACTATCTCCGTTTGGGATGGCCGATATTCTGCTGGATTCTCAAATCCACTTCAGCTCCCGAATCTTCTGTTTGGCATCTTTTCGATCACCGTACAGTATTTGGGAGTATCCATTCAGGGTTACGAGCAACTTCTTTTCTACATATGGTTTGCCGGATCAGGACTATCAGCCTATGTCCTTTGTCGAGTCTTAGGTCTTGAAAGAATAGCGAGAATCTCCGGTTCGCTCTTCTACATGATGAATCCATTTTCTCTAATTCTGATTTGGAATATGGGTCAGGGAATGATAGAAGCGGCGTATGCGTTCATGCCTCTTGTTGTGGGTCTCTTTCTTTACGGGCTCGTAAATGGGCGAGGAGTTCGATATTGCCTAGGCCTTCAATTGCTTTGGTTCAGCTTAGGGCTTTTCGGTCCCGCAGCCACCATCCAACTTACAATGGTGTACTGGGTCACAATCGTTACCATTTTTGTTTCTTTCAGCCTCCTTAAACTCGCAAAGAGGAACTTATCTGGTTTTTTCCAGGCAACCAGATTTACAAGCTTTTTTGTGCTGGGCTTTGCATTGCTGAACTTATTTTGGCTCTTGCCTACGTTATTACAGATAGAGCAATATTTCAATCATTACGTTGGATTGGCTACAACAGCCTTCGTCCCGAATCTGGATGTATACATACAGAATTCGGTTCAAATGGCCAACGCCCTTCGGCTAATGGGTTATTGGGCCTTCCCCTCTAGCGGGTGGGAGGGGGGTTCGTACTATCCTTGGGCGGCTCCGTACTCAGGCGTAGGGATGATGATCATCACATTTGTTCCACTCTTCTTGATCATCTTGGGCATGAGGAGACTGGCCCGGCGCATGCTCCTGCTCCTCCCACCATACTTAGTTGGCTTGCTTTTGATTGCGGGAGTCAATCCACCTTTCGGAGCGCTGAAGGAATTCATCTTCGTCAATTTCCCGTACTTCCAGACTACTCGGCTTGTAATGGTGACTTGGGGTATTCTCGTTGCTCTTTGCTCAGCACCGATTCTTGGTTTCGGGGTCGATCTCGTTTACAAACGTATCGACAGTTGGGGAAAACTCCTAAGACCCTTCCCCTCGGGAGGGGTAGCTGTATTCTCGATTCTCTTCCTCGTTATTGGAGTGCTCGTTTTCCCTTTCTGGACCGGCGCGGTCATACAGTCAGGCACCTCCAATTTTACCACCGTCGATCAAACATTTGAGGTCCCCAATTACTATAATCAGCTCGAAGCGTTCATCAACTCACAACCGGGAGACTTCAGGATCCTCAGCCTCCCTCTTGGAACATCCGGGCACGGGTTTTACGACTGGCAACATGGTTATGATGGACCCGATCCTACGCTTTGGTTCTCCAATCAGCCTGTTGTATCTTACAATGATCTCTCGCCGATGCGGACAATGTTGGCCAGGGGCTTTGCCGAAGCTCCTCTCTTCCCGGGGAGCCTAGCCGAGGTCATGGCGATGATGAACATCAAATACATAGTTGTGCATAACGATGCGGAATGGCGTCTAATCAGGTCCTACGAACCTTCGTTCTATCACATGACTCCGAGTATTATCAAGGACTCACTCAATGCCCCCAACATCAAATACATTGGCGACATTGGAAATCTATCGATCTATGAAAATTCAGTTACAACTGGTCATGTTTACGCGTCGGTAAGCCCTGTGATCTTAAAAGATGGCTTTGAAAATGTTCGTGAGGTTCTCCCGCTTGGGTTAATTGGTTCCAACTCAACAATCATCACGGGCGTAACCGATCCTACCGAACCCCAGTTGAACATTGGTACTGGTTTAACACAAGTTCTGAATATGAGTACGAATAAAGCCGCCTTTTTCATACCACAGGATTCGGCGTTAGAGGTGTACATCAATGCTGTCGAGTCGCCCTCGAGCGAGGTCCTGATTGATGGCTCGTCGCTTATTCTTTCTGGCAATCCGGCTCTCAACTTGATACCATCATCTAACATCGCCGTCTGGTCGGCAAATGGGTGTTTTTGCAACCATTTTTCGACTACACAGAATCAAACCACTTGGCAAGTGAATCTGTCCGGCACAGGTGATCGGAACATTAGCTTTGACTTTCAGTCATTCAATCTAACCAGCCACAATGTCGAAATCCTGATGGACGGCGACGGATCGGGAAGCAAGATTAGTTTCCAGATATATGACAATGACGGGAATTTCGTTGGCTGGAATCGTGTGATGAATTGGAATGGGACAAGATTGTTGGATTTTTCTTTAAACTCAATCGAATACTACTCGGGTTATCCCAACCCCAACAATTTCAATGCGTCGCAAGCCAAGTTGCTCGCAATTTACTACTACCCGATACAACAAGAATCAGGTTATTCCACGATTATTGTTAGAAGTATCCATCCCAGCCTGCCATCGGATAGTCCTTGGTCAACAACCACGCTCAATTTGGCACGAGGATGGCATACCTTACAGCTTCCTCAAGGGCAATCTGGAGCTGGAAATTTGGTAATCGCCTCTAGACCCCAGACGATGACTGGTTCGGTGCGACCCCCGAGCGTCACCTATGTGAAAATCTCTGCCACGGAATACCGCGTCAACGTGGTTAATGCGTCGAATCCGTTCTATCTTGTCTTTAGCGAGAGTTTCGATCAGGGATGGAGAGTCTATAGTCATGAGCTCCCGCCCTTTGGTCTTGGTTCCAGCCAAATTGTCTCAGAAAATAATCACTTTGTTGTGAATGGCTTCGCCAATGGATGGTACGTAGACAAGACCGGCACATACACCTTGACGCTGTACTTCTACCCTCAGGTGATTTACGAAGCTTCTCTCGTCGCATCGGGTGCCTCATTCTTTGCGATGGTCATAATCGTCGCAGGTGTGCCGCGCTCCCTCATGGCTTTGGTATCAAGGCGTACTAGGCTCGATACACGTAACTAGTGAACACACAAACTACTCTGTTCCATTATTGTTCTATCGTGTTTCTTGAAAACACTATACTTTTCCTAGACAATATTCCTCTAAACTGTACTAAGGGTTCTCTGCCCGCGGACTCGCTTGCCTGGCAGATTCCTTGAAAGAATCTTAAGTAAACGATTTGTGGAACTCTTGGGGCAAAGGATGAGGCGGAAGCAGAACAGGTTGCTATTCCTCGGGGGAGAGCGACTGCCTTTGTCTTTCGAATCCCAGTTGGATGCAGGGCATCCTCCATTGGTGACCGTCGTGATAGTCACCAGAAATAGGAGAAACGATAATGTCGAGTGCGTCCAGTCCGTCCTCGCATCAGACTATCCTCAACTGGAGATAATCGTGGTCGACAACGGCTCAAGAGACGGTACGGTTGAGGTGGTGAAAGAGAAATTCCCGAGTGTCCGTCTAATTGCAAATCAAGACAACTTAGGTCTCGCTGAGGCACGAAACATTGGCCAACGCGTGGCTAGAGGTGATCATATCCTCTTCCTGGACTCTGACACCTCCATAGATTCGAGGATGATTTCGGAACTCGTACATTTTCTAATTAATCCACAAATAGCGTTTTCCAGCCCCAAGATGTACTCGTACTTCGAGCCGAGTCGAGTCTGGTACGCCGGTGCGCTGTTTAGTCTCATATCAGGTCGTGCTTTGAACCTCGGCGGCCTTGAGGTTGATACCGGACAGTTCGAAGCTGTGCTTACCACAAGTCATGCACCCACGGCCTTTATGGTTAAGAAGAATGTTGCCGACAGGTTAGGTGGACACGACAATCTCTTCTTCATGTCGTATGCCGATTCTGATTTTTGCATCCGAATGTGGACCGCAGGTTATTTTGGAGTCTATGTACCGAAGGCAGTTTTATACCACAAGACACATCGTCACGACGCATCGGAATCTCTTCGAGCCATGGGCATGAACGCACCATCCAGGGCATACTACTACGCCAGGAACAAGGTCATCTTCATGAAAAGACACACATCACGAGTAGGGTTTCTCGTTTTCCTGTTGGTCTTCTTCCCCGCGTACCACGTGGTCTATACCAAAATGATATTGAAAAATCGAGGAAGCAGAGAGTATCTCATCCAATATTGGAAAGGCGCGGTAGACGGCCTCAAGTACGCCTTTTCGTCTAAATTACTGAGTCAAGGTCCGAAATGATTTTCCTTAACCGTCTGGCTCGAAGACGTTGCATCGACGAGGCACTCGATGAAAGCATTCGCATTGAATGAACTAAGCCGGGTGCTAAGAGAATCGCTTGCACAGGCCGCTTGCTGCAATGCCGAGATTATTAGAATCTTTAACTATACTATCCGAATGAGAGACAAACATGCCTAGGTTCTGGGGAGTTCTGACATACCTTGGGAACTCTTACATTTGGAACCGAGGTAGACTCCGAGTGCTTCTTTGGAGGCCCTTTCTCGGAAAAATCGGCCGGGACGTCGTATTTCTCGGCCCCGTAAAGATAACAGGAATGAGAGGCATTACCTTAGGCAACCACCTCTCAGTAAACGGAGGGTGCTCGCTTGATGGGACTGGTGGACTTGTCATAGGAGATTACGTCATGATTGCAAGGGATAGTTGCATCTATTCGGCGCAACACCGTTTTGATGATATCTCCAAGCCAATGATGTTGCAAGGCTATGATAGAAGTCGGACAGTAATAGAAGACGATGTTTGGATCGGAGCAAGATCCATAATCCTACCGGGTGTTACAGTAGCTCGTGGAAGTATCGTTGCAGCGGGTGCTGTTGTAACAGATAACGTCCCTGAATATTCTATCGTGGGAGGGGTTCCGGCTAAGGTAATAGGAACCCGGAGGATACCAGACATACCAGCGAGCACGCATGCACTCACTTCCTCTCAAGCAGAAAGGTGGAAGGTGACACAAAGCACTTGAAGACACTTGTAATTGGCGGTGCTGGCTTCTTGGGAAGCCACTTGGTTCCTCTTCTCATACAGGCCGGAGACCAAGTAACAGTGCAGGATATCATTTCCGTTGAAGCTGCTATGAAACTCAAGCATCTAACTAAAGAGGTGAAGTACTCGTGGAAAAGCGCTCTTGACAGCACTAAAGAGGATCTTGAACCATACGATCGTATCGTTCATCTCGCAGCTCAAGGAGACGCGCCTTTGGCAGCGTCGAGTCCCAAATGGACCTTCTCGTTGAACTTGGATGCAACTCTCGCAGTCCTCGAAGCGGCGAGACACCGGTTGATTGCAGGTCATTCTTCACCGTTCAAGATTGTTTTCATGAGCTCGGACAGCGTCTACGGGTACATTCCAATCGAGAAACTTCCTGTGACTGAAGATGGACCAATGAAACCTGCGAACACATATGGTGCATCAAAGGCGGCGGCTGAGATGCTTATTCACGCGTATCGCACTCAATGGAATCTTCCCGTTATGGTGCTTAGAAGTACAACAATGTTTGGAGAAGGCTCGCGTCTAGCGCAGGCAATTCCAATATTTATCCGACAGGCTACTAGAAATGAACCAATTACCCTCGAAGGTGATGGAAGTCAGACCCGCGACATCAATTACGTGAAGAACACGGCGAACGCAATTCTGAGCGCCTTGGACTCTCCGATGACCTATGGGACTTGGAACATAGGAAGCGGACAGGAAACTTCTGTTAGGGAACTCGCGGAGCTAATCCTGAAGCTTACGGATTCCAGAAGTGAGATTACAAACAAGCCTTGGCGACCAGGCGAGCGTGGTCTAAGGCTTTTTCTTTCCATCGAGAAGGCCAGGAAGGAACTGAGTTACGTCCCACAATACTCACATGAGGAAGGTTTGGGCCGCACTATCGAGTGGATCAAGCAACTAGGTTGAGATCGCCCCGAGGCAGCTTTCTCACTATCCCGAAGGAACGAAAGATGAAGACGGCGATAGTTACGGGGGCAAGTAGAGGACTTGGGGCTCAGATCGCGCGACGGCTTCGAGGAGGGGGCATTCGGGTCGTGGGTTGGTCGCGAACATCACGCAACTCAGTTGATGTAGGAGACCCTTCAAAGGTCAACCAGCTTGCGGACCGTGTCCTCGCAGAAACTGGAACTATTGACATATTGATCAACAACGCGGGCCTAATCCAATCCCTACACCCATTAGATCGGACTAGTAATGACGAGCTCCTAAACATGTTTCAAACGAACGTCTTTGGACCTTTCTACATCATGCGATCCGTGATCCCTGCGATGATCAAACGAAACAACGGCACAATAATCAACATTGCCTCAAAATCGGCAATCTATCCGGTACCTGGACTGGCCGTGTACTCTGCAAGCAAGTCTGCCTTGGTCGCCCTCACACAGGCGGCGGCGAAGGAACTAAGGAACACAAAGGTGGTGTGTCTGGCTGTGTGTCCTGCCGGTATGAGGGGTTCAATGAGGGCTGGGGTTTATGGAGACGAAAACTCGAAAGAGCAACAAAATATTCAGAGAGTTGCCAAAATCGTGTCCGAAATGGCAATAAGTGGCTCTGCGGGTGGTAGGCCAGTCCACCAGGGTTCTTGTATAATTGTTCGAAAGGACCAAGTCGAAATAAGAGAGATGCAAGATGGCTGAGATAAGGTGCAAGGCGTGCAACAGCATCGACGTGCTACCATTTCTCTCGTTCGGTAAGCTTCCCCTGGGAAATGCCTTCCTCACCCAAAACGAGGTGAAAACCGAGCAGAAGTTCGACCTGGACCTCGGCTTTTGCGAAGCCTGTAAGCTAGTTCAGCAAACCAGTCCCCCACCCCAGACCAACTTGACTCATGTTTACAAGAACTACCGGTACGTTCCAGTTGGAGGCTCGTTGCGAGGTAATCTTGCTTCTTTGAGTCGACAAATAGTTGATGAGTTCAAGCTTGACTCCGAGTCATTCTTTGTAGACATTGGCAGCAACGATGGTGCCTTGCTCTCGGGCATCAAGGGACGTTGCAAGATACTTGGAATCGAGCCAGCAACAGAAATATCTGAATTAGCAAGAAAAGCAGGAATTGATACCCTCACGGGTTTTTTCACGCCCGACCTAGCAAAGCGTGTTTTGTCTGAACGAGGTCATGCTGACGTCGTTACTTCAACACAGGTCCTCCAACACATTCCCGACTTGAGAGGGTTCCTGAAGAGTGTTCAACTGCTCTTGAAACCCAGCGGGATCTTCGTGGTTGAAGGTCGCTACTTCGCTGACACCATCAGGAAGTTATCGTTCGATACAGTCTACCACGAGATGCTATACTTCTTCACTCTGAGTTCTTTGGCGAATTTCTTCGGAACGATCGGGATGGAAATCTTCAGGGCGGAACTGGTGGATGTATACGGAGGCTCGTTGCGAGTATACGCGAAGAACAAAGCAAACAGAGACTTCCCGATTCACGAGTCTGTCCCAAGAATCCTGGACATAGAGAGAAGCCTCGGACTCGACAAATTCGAGACCTACTCATCTTTTGCGAAGGGAGTCTTCGAGCTCCGAAACGAGCTCAACAAGGTTCTTCTCGGACTGAGTGAAAAAGGGAAAATAGCTGGATACGGCGCCCCTTCAACAGGAACCACTCTTCTGAACTTCTGCAAGATCGGGAAAGATCAATTAGAGTATATTGTTGATGACAGCCCTCTAAAACAGGGTTTGCTCACACCTGGCGTCCATATTCCTATCGTTGACTCCACAGCATTGGTTCAGAGGCCTCCCGATTATCTTCTCATTATCGCTTGGAGGATGAGGGACGAAATACTCCCTAAGGTCAAAGACTCTCAGAGGCGCGGTATGTCGATCATAATTCCGCTACCGAAGATCGAAATCATAAGTTGGGACAACGCGAATGACGTTCCAAAGTCGCTTGTCGTCAATGCATAAAAGTCAATTGACTGAGCTTACGGGGAATTTCCTTTGAAAGTTTTTTGCTAGTTCGTCGGTATCTTCAAACTCAGTTGCCAATTTATCTGTTCGACTAGGCCCTCCCTCAAGTCAACGCTCGGATGATATCCCAATTCGTTCTTGATTCTGGAAATGTCAGCTGATGTCTTGCGCACATCTCCAGAAGCTGACCTAAGATGCTTCACCTTCGCCTTTCTTCCGACGACTGAAGCGATGATGTCGATTGCCTCATTGAGCGCGTAGGTTCGCCCTGTGCCCACATTGTAGGTTTTTCCCACCTTTGCCCCCTGGGCCAACAGTGTCGCTGATACTGTGTCTTTTACGAAAGTGTAGTCTCTCATCTGTGTTCCGTCTCCAAATACTTCGAGTTCTTCGCCCGATGAAATTCGTTGGATGAATCTATTGAAGGCCATGTCTGGTCTTTGCCTTGGCCCGTAGACTGTGAAATATCTCAGAACGACTGTAGGAGTATTGAAGCTCTTGCGGTACACGTCACATAGGTGCTCGCCCCCAAGCTTTGTGACTCCGTAAGGGGAGTTAGGTCTCGGGGCCGTTCCTTCCGGAGTAGGTAGCTGCTCTGCGTCACCGTATATGGAGGAGGATGAAACATAGATGAATTTCGAGATTTCTCTTCCCTTAGTAGATTCGAGGAGATTCTGGGTAGCAAGCAGGTTGTCCTTGACGTATTTTTCGAAGCTCCTGCCCCAGCTCGCTCTTACGCCTGGCTGCGCGGCGAGGTGAAAAACTGTCCCGCCATCCTTCACCAACGAATTCGGGATGCCTTCGGAGAGGTCCGACTCGACTAACCTGAACCTCTTCTCTTTGAGTAGCGACGCTATGTTTGACTCTTTGATTTTCTTCGAGTAATAATCTGTGAAGCAATCGACACCCACGACGTCGCTCCCATTTGCCACAAGACGCTCGGCGAGATGTGAACCGACGAAGCCGGCGACCCCTGTGACTAGGTACGACACCTAACTAGACTCCTCGGGTATCCTTCGAGAAGGAATTGCTTGCGTTATCGATATTGAGAGAGATTAGGCGGCTGATTTGTTAAACGTTCGGGAGGGCTTGGTCAGGGGAGAAGTCTTTCACATGTCCGAATATGTTCTTCGCTCCCCGCATCATGAACTTAATGTCTGAGAGATTTCTGATTCCGACTATCTTTCGGATCACAAACTCGGGGTCAAACGCGACCTTGTAAAGGCCCTGGACTATTTCCATCACTTCATGCTCTTTCATCGGAGTCTTAAGTATGGGTTCTCTCATGTCGTATCTGTCCCAGTCCTCGGTCTTCAACCAGCCGTTCTTTTTCGCCTGCTCGAATAGCATGGTGCCCGGATATGGGATGACAATTGTTACCTGGAACGTTTTTGCGTACCCTTTCTTCAGCAAGTATTTTGCGGTATTGACTGTTTTCATTGCCTCATCCTTGGTTTCCCATGGGTACCCGAACATTATCGTGAGGTGGGGATCGAGCCCTGCCTCACTGGCTATCTTACAAGTGTCTATCTGCTCTTTCTCGGTAACGCCTTTGTTCAACATGTCCAGCGTCTTCTGGTTTGCTGATTCCAATCCATAGAGTATGAACCTGAAGCCTGCTTTCTTCATCAGCTTGTATTCTTCGGCCGTAAGAGCTCCGAATCTCATGTTGCAGCCAATAAGTATCTTCTTGTTGTAGCCCCGTTGGATCATACCATCGCAAAACTTCTTCAGCCATTCTCCGACCGGAAACGTGCCCGTGTCGTCGAAAATCTCTCTGACTCCATACTTTTCGCTTAGAATTCCAACTTCCTCCAAGTATGACTCCGGTCTTCTGACATTGAACGAGGGATAGTGGATCGTCCATGAACAAAACGTACATCCGCCTCCAGCCCTATACCAGCAGTCTCTTCCCACCATCGTATAGGTCCCGGGAGTGTACTTGTAATTGCCATTGTGGACGCTGTAGAGCCTCCACTTAGTCAGGTCTCTATCGATTAACGGAGCTTCGCTCAGGTTATGCCGTTGCGAAAACTTACCCGTTGACTTGAAGGATCCATTATCTCTGTACCAGACTCCTGGTTCCAACTCTCCTCTTCCGTCCAGATGATCAGCAAGACTCTTGATGGAGAAGTCAAAGTCTCCACCAGTAATCACAAAATCTACCTCACTGTTTTGGAGCGTTTCTTCAGGATAGGCCGTGACATGGTCCCCGCACAGAACAGTCTTCGTGTTTGGACTGACTCTTTTGATGTCGGAGATGCTCTTCCAGTAGCGCTTTATCACAGGAGCCTTCGCCTCTATCGCAACCAGGTCAGGAGTCTCCTTGGCGATCTCGTGCAGCCATTGGTCGTAGGATTTTTGTTCTGAAATTGCATCGTCCCATTTGGTTTCGTAACCTGCAACTTTCAGCATAGTCGCCGCGGATGCAGGAACCATTGGGTAGATGTACGTCGGCTCGTTGAAATATTGGAACTGCCTATTTTGAGAAAGAAGTGGAGTTCCCTTGTCGGTCGGGATCGGTGGGTAAGAAACGGAGACTTTCAAGACTTCTAACGCACTGCTATCGAAGTGAACCGCGTTAACTTCATCTCATATATTAGATTTGTAACTGGCCGAGTGTGTGTCAATTTTTCTAGAAAACAGTCCTTTGAGGAAATACGCACCATACCACAAGTGAGTTGCAACAGCTCCGAGGAAGATTGGGCCCACAAGGTTAGGACTCCGCCGTCTGAAGCCGATCATCACCGCTCCAATCCCAATCAGGAGAAAATAGGTGAGCAGAGGAAAGAGAGATAGAAACCTAACGTTTTCGTCGAGATAGCCCAAAAGCAAGATCGCGGGGATGCCTAGTACGAAGAGCGAAGGAATGAAGTATAGAGGTCGCCTGCTGTTCTCGGGAAATTTCTTCGAAAAATAGCCTCGGTGAAGCCCGTACCCAGCGATTTGTTTCAGGTGAGGACGAAACAGCAATCTGCGGTGGTGATAGACCACTACATCAGGTGCGTACAAAGCGTCCCCGCCAATTCCGTAGACCAAGTCTCTGCAAAATTTCGTATCCTCTCCAGGCCAATATGAGGAGTCGAAACCCCCCATTTTTTGGAATGTGGATCGGCGAACAATTAGATTGACTGTCGGTAGATCATCACATTTTCGAGCAAGCTTAGCGGAGTGTCTGAAGCTCAATGGTCCGGATCCAAGAAACGATGACAATATTTCGCCACTGGCCTTCTGCATTGTATTGTCGGATTGAGGAGTGAGATCCGGTCCTCCTACTGCGGAGACTTCAGGATCACCAAAATACTTGATGCAGTTCTTCAGCCAGTCTTTGTCGGGGTAAGCATCTCCATCAATGAACGCGATGACCTCCCCCTTTGCAGCGTTTACGCCTATGTTCCTCTTCTCTGAAGGCTTAACGGGTCCCGTCGGTAAGACTCGAACCCGTTCCTCTGAAAGATTCGCAGGGTAGTCAGGTAACACCAATAGTTCGAAGTGTGGATAGTTGAGCTGGAGGCATCCTAGAATGCATTCCTTTGTGTAAGAATCTATTGCCTTGCAGGCAACTATGATCGATACTAATGGAGGATCTTTGTGAGGAGGGATTTCTTGGGCCGTTTCTACCACTGTATTATTGGATTGTAGGTATCCGACATTGACGCCTTGTTTGTTTGATACCACCGCTTAATCCGCAATCGGTACGCGATTCCGAGAAGGTCGATGAGCATTCGGAACACTTGCCGGGCGCTGAACGTGGCCTTTAGGTTGATGTTGACGGGAAGCTCCTTTATCTTGAAATTGAAGAGTGAGGCCACCGCTAGCAGTTCGGCGTCGAACGCATATCTCTTTACAGAAAGGAGAGGTAGAACCTGGTACAGAGCTGAACTCCTTGCCGCTTTCAGGCCCGCCTGGGTATCAGTCGCGTTCACTCCTGTGAGGAGTCGTTCGAGGACATTGAACCCGAGGCTGAGGAAGCGACGCATCGTAGGTGTTCGGACTGTTGAGAGAGGATGTCGCTTGGATCCGATAGCGAAATCTGCCGATTCTAGTGCGTCAACATAATTCATCAGTTCCTTGGCTTGGATCTCAGAGTCGCTGTCGATGAGGAAAGCAAACTGCCCTGTGGCATGGTAGAGGCCTACTTTGATTGCGTGTCCCTTGCCCTGATTCCTGTCATACCCCACAATCTTGAACTTCTTGTCTGTAAGTTCTTCGACGATTTTTCTCGTACCATCATCACTGCCATCGTCGACGACGATTATCTCGTAGTCTTGGGACATAGCTTCAAACTGCTTGTTCACGTCCGCGACGCTTCTTCCGATGCAGTCGGCTTCGTTATACGCGGGCATGACGATGGAGATTCTGTCTTTGACGAAGCCTTCGACGAGTTCTGACTCAGGCCGAGTCAGGCGGTCTACTGTCGGTGGGGTGAGAATGTTTCCTGCTCTCCCTTACTGTGACTGTTACTTGGATAGCGATGCCGAGAACAAGGGAGTAGAAAGCGTAGTTTGCAACGCTATCTGCGTCGTTCGATCTGCCTGAGATCAGTAGGACGGCAGCCGAGAGTAGAAGTACCATGAATGCTAGGATGAACGGTGTCCCTGGGTTTGCCTTGAAGTAGTCCTTCAGCTGATTGAATTTCGTTTCCATTCAGTCCTGTGTTTCCAGCCGTAACGTAATGATGGAGCAAGTCTCGCGTTGAATCCTCTAATTATACGTGTAGAGGGCTAGGTCCCCGATCTGGAGCAATACGCTGAAGCCGCTCGGGACATTGGGTTGGTTGTGCCATCCGGAACCATCTATCCACCAGATCATCAGGATTGAGGAGTATCCCTCTGACTTTGCCATCTCAACGCCCGTTAGCGGGGCGTTATACCGGTAGTTGATGAGCTGATTGTTCAATGATGGTAGATAGGCTCTTGCCCAACCATAGATTGCTTGGTGTGTTATCAGGGCTGTTCCTGAATTGATTCTCCCGGCGGCAGAGTCAAGTAGAGATCTCAGATTTCCCAGGTCAGATAATGGGATTGTATTTTGAACCATCGATGTGGGCAAGAGCTCCGGATACGCGGTGTAGTACACAATCGCTTGCTGGGCAGGGAGTGCAATGTAGAGCGTTGCCGAGATCACTAAAACAGCAGAGAATGTTGGCAATATGAGTCGGGGGAGATTTCTGGCCCAACCGATTCCTGGATGAACCGATTCTACTAGCCTGTAGAGCCCTGCAGCGGCGAAGACGCAGAGTGGTACGTCTAGGAGTAGCGACCATCTGTAGCTTTGGACGATCGGGCCGAAGAAAGGAAGTATTGCTGTGGCCACAGTTGCGATGCAGAAGATGGACCAGGTTCGGAGCTCAATGTTCGGAACTTTCCGCAGTCCAATGACAATTAGAGGGATCAAGGCTAGGTAGGCGTATCCCAAGAATCCTATGCTCAAACTCGCACTAGTGAGAGTTGGCACCGGTGCCTGTTGGTTTACGAGGCCGATTCCGGGGGCGATCAATCCCGCATAGGCTGTTGCGACGAAGAGAACAGTGCCTGGCAAGGCTACCTTCACCATCCTTGCGAATTCTTCTCGTTGGTTTCTTGTTAGACCTGTCAGCGCTCTAGCCCCTACCAAGACCAAAGCGATTACTCCGGTAAGCTGGTCCGCGGCCACTGCTAGAACTATCAGTACAGATAGTAAAGCCTGTTTTCTAGGACCCTTCATGTCCTCGATTAAGGGTAGACTTAGAAGGATGAATGTTAGTCCGAGCATGTTTCTGTAGAGGTCCCAGCTGATTCTCAGCGTCACAAAATACAGCGAGGTAAGCAGTGCACCCCCGAGTGCTTGTTTGTCCGGCCACTTCAGTCCGATTCGCAGAAATCTGAACAGCGCCAAGATCATCGTTCCGTATAGGATTGGACCCATGACCTTGAAGATCCAGACGGGGTTGATTCTTGATAGAAGGTAGACCGGGACGGATATCATGTACATTAGAGGAGCTGTTCCTAAGATCTGGACGAACCCCGCTTTTCCTGCTGCCCAGTCTAGGGTGTTGGGGACGTAGAATGCGATGGTGTCCCATCCTATGGGGTAGGGTCCGACGAGGATCTCTGGTATGGATCGTATCAGAAGCGGTACCAGAAACGCTGCAAGCGCGAACCGGTAGGATCTAACCAGCTTCCCCAACACCAAAGGGAAGGTTCGAATTTTTTCTTCACCAGAAACAAGCATGCTTTTCTCGACCCCCGGGAGTGGTCGATTTTCCCGTGCCTCGCCCTTCACGGCACAAGATTCCGCCAGACAAGGAATCGCCCATTATCAGCCTTGATCTCGAATCTGGGATACCGGTTCAAGATCACCCCTAGATTCACTGGGCCAGTCGCTTTTTTCGCTGAGCCACCGAAGCCCAGAGTGTGCCTTGAATCGCTTGTCTCGCCCAATATCGCCATCAGACAACAGGTGATTAGGAAAATAGGGGGTCTTAGCGACCGAGTCTTATGTCGCATGAGTGGCTTATCCGGTTATTCCATGGCCTAGTGCGTTGCAGAAGGCCTGTTCAAACCGCCACGAATACGCAGCGACGTTTCCCCATCCCACGGCTAATTCACTGGCTCTAATGGCCAATACCCTTCCTCTTCCCAGGACCCTTCCCATACCTGTTTCTAGTGCCTGCGCCAGCTTCTCTAGTATCCGCATCAACGTCTCCGTCATCCGTCCGCTTCTCACCTTGTCCACCCATCGTATGGTCAGGTCCACCAATCCTCTCTCCATCCGATCCAACGCCCAGTACCAGACACGCCTCCTCAACCCGCGAGTCTTCAATCCGACCAAAACCTCCCGTGTAAGAGGCTCTTTCCGAAAGTCTTTCGAAAAATAACCTGGAATAGCTCGGTTTCCAGTAAAACCTACTACCTGCATAACTCTCTGAGGCGCCTTGAAGCGTGCGCTCAGATACGTTCGCATATAATTCATTTGCGAAAGAGATCGCAGATAGAATCTCGAAAACACACACGCATATCATCAGCACAAACGCAGCAAGGGAAGAAAAGGGAGATTCGCCCGTTTTC
>WNGL01003778.1_pt1 | contig 30628 bp, 27 predicted proteins | sample 5400591 | NCBI WGS metagenome assembly WNGL01 (sample SAMN13153377, study PRJNA577476) | soil metagenome | isolation source: 80 cm soil or saprolite under Garry oak tree replicate 1 | place: USA:California | collected 2016-06-15 | reverse complement strand
GCTCGTGAGCGAATCGCCTCAGAGCATATGGCCCAGCTTCACTTTTTTCGTCTCGAGATATTTCGCATTGTGCGGGTTGGCTTCGCTCCGAATCGGCACTTGCTCGACCATCTCGAGTCCATACCCTTCCAGCCCAACCACCTTCTTCGGGTTGTTGGTCAGAAAGCGGAACTGGCGCACGCCCAGATCGAAAAGGATTTGCGCGCCGAGACCGTAATCGCGCAGATCGCTCGGGTAACCGAGCTTGGCGTTTGCTTCCACGGTATCGAGTCCTTCCTCCTGTAATTTATAGGCGTGGATTTTTGCCGCGAGACCAATGCCGCGTCCTTCCTGTCGCATGTAAACGAGAACGCCGTTGCCCTCCTCCTGGATTTGCCGCAGCGCGGCGTGCAACTGATTCCCGCAATCGCACCGGCGCGAACCGAAAACGTCGCCGGTCAGACACTCGCTGTGCACGCGCACCAGCGTCGGACGTTTCTTGTCTATCTTGCCTTTAACGAGCGCGAGGTGATGCGCGCCATCGAGCTTCGAGCGATACAAGTGCAAATCGAAATCGCCGTACTCGGTGGGTAATTTCACCACCTGTTCGCGTTCCACTAGTTTTTCGCGCAGGCGCCGGTGCGCGATCAAATTTTGGATCGTGCAGATGCGCAGGCCATGCTTCTTGCGAAATTCCATTAGCTCTGGCAAGCGCGCCATTGTCCCGTCGTCGTGCAAAATCTCGCAAAGCACTCCGGCCGGCTGCAAACCGGCCATGCGCGCAAGATCGACAGCCGCCTCGGTGTGGCCGGTCCGGCGCAACACGCCGCCGTCTTTCGCGCGCAGCGGAAAAACATGACCCGGTTGGACTAAATCATCGGGCGATGATTTCGGATTCGCGATTGCCTGGATCGTCGCGGCGCGGTCCTGTGCGCTGATTCCAGTCGTGATTCCACGCGCGGCATCCACCGAAACAGTGAAATCGGTTCGATACATCTCGCGGTTCTGCACCACCATGCGCTGCAAGCCCAGTTGTTCCGCCCGCTCATTCGAGATCGGCACGCAAATCAAGCCGCGCCCGTGCTTCGCCATAAAATTGACCGCTTCCGGCGTGGCTTTCTCGGCCGCCATGACCAGATCGCCCTCGTTCTCACGATCGGCGTCGTCGGTCACGATCACAATGCGTCCGCGGGCGACGTCGCTCACCACGTCGTCGATCGTGTCGAACTGAAAAGCTTCCGCCGCCTGGACAATCATTGAGACAAGTTCGCCGCCGCTCTCGGCAACGTCAATTCACTTCGCGCTCGCGGCCACGATCGCCTCTGGACGGTACAAGTCGTGATTGCTACTTTGGAACTCGGCTTTGAGTTTCACTTTGAACTGCGCAAGATCGACGAGATCCCAGCGCGTAAAATTCCAGCGGCCGTTTTTTTCGCGCGGCTCGCCTGCCAAGCCGGAGCGTGGCGAAGGCTGGTGCTCAAATCCGACGATGAAATGGACGGCGTCATCACGCACCTTGTTCGTCTCGATTTTTGGTTCGAAATAAAACGTGCGAAAGCTGCTGTCGCGACTTCCGACAGCGTAAAGTTTTGGATCGAGATAGAACACGCGCTTGCTCACAAGATCGACGATTCGCAGGTCGGGATAACCCGAGCGCATCACGTGCTCCTGCGCGGTGCGCGGAAAATCGCAACTAAGACCCGGCGTTGAATTGAGCAGCTCGCGAATCATATCTTCGAAGTGACTGCTTGCTTCATTGATGCGTGCAATCTTTTGGATCGGGCTATCGGGCGCGTTCATGCGTCGCGTAACTTCGTCGAGCACGGCGCTGATTTGCTTGACTACGCGTCGATCGATTTCGTTTTGCGGATCGAACGCGAATACTTTCTTGCCCGTAACATCGACAATCACTTCGCGGAAGGGAATGCCGCGTAATTGTCGATCTTCGTCCAGCAGCCACGGAATGAGTTGATCGACTGGCGATTTCGGCGCTGGTACGCTTTCTTGCGCGAAAGCTTTTGCGACCGACAAAGTTGCGGCGGCAAAAATTGAAATGGAGCGCAGCATGAGCGGATTCAAAATCCGGGAAAACGTTTCAGCAAGAGCAAACGAGCCGGGGGGAGCAGCCGCCCTTGGACAAGATTTCCTTCCGCAATCGCGGATTCCGTCGGACCGAATGCAGCATCCAGCTTGTAGCTTTTTGGCTTAATTCGGCCGCACTGTGCAACCCGAGCTTCTCCTCAATATGCATTTGGTACGTCTCAATGGTTTTCACGCTCAGATGCAGTTCGTTTGCCAGCCGGGAGGCGCCAAAGCCGCGTCCAATCAGCGAAAAAACCTGGAGCTCGCGATCGCTTAAAGTTTTGAGCTCCGAGGTAACGGATTCGATTGCGCCATTTGCGAGGCTGTCTAAAAGGTTCCGACACACTCTCCAGCTCGCATAAAGATCGCCGGCTAAAATCTGATCGAGTGCGATCAAAATTTCCGGGATAGGGTCGCTTGTCACCAAATATCCGCGCGCTCCGGCCCGAAAAGCGCGTTGCATCGACAATGGATCTTCTCGCGTCGTAAGGACGATTGTTCGTGCCGACGGATTCAATTTCCGGAAATCTTTGATCAACTCGATGCCGTCGCCGCCACAAAGGGTGAGGCCGAGGACAACAATTTGCGGCCGGTGCCGGGCGAATAACTCCCGCGCAGTTGGCGCGTCGTCCGTTTCCGCACAGACCTCAAATCGTCCTGTCGCCTCGATTAGCCGGGCCAGCCCGAATCGGATGAGCGGCGCGCCGTGGATCATGAGCACTTTTACGTTTGTCGGGGGTTCCATCGGGGGATGCGCCCCTGAGTTTTCATTATTGGCTCCGGGCCCTGGCTCGCGACTCGACCCGCCGTTTTTCCGGCCTGCGCCTGGGCAGGATGTCGATCTTCGGCCGTTTGTTATTTGGTTTTGCATGACGGACCTCCTCTTCACCAACCGTCTACGGGAATTGCCGGACGAAGTTTCCAAAAAACTTAAAAAAATCAGGGATCATCCCCGATAGGCAAACAACTGGCGCTTTGTTGTCATTAATGGGTGCCTGCCTTCGATCCGCTAGCTACTCGCTTCAGCGCGAAAAACGCTTTCCTACTCGCCCAGCTTTCCAATGCCGCTTACAGGACGCAGGCCGAAGCAGAAGCCATTGTTCGACAACAGCTCGGTTTCACAGATTTCCACTGGATCGATTTGACCGAGCACTTCCGGAATGTTTACGCCATCGGCGCCGGCTGCGCGGACTTCGCTGTTGTCGCTTTTCGCGGGACACAGAACACGCGCGACTGGATGACGGACCTCTACGCGACGCCGGTCAGCTTCGATTGGATTTTCGATAAGGGCCCAAAAGTTGGCAACATTCACGCGGGTTTTGGGCACGCGCTGCGAGATGCGTGGGGCGAAGTTACGACCGCCGTAGAAAAAATGATCCCGCGACCTGCGGACACGCCGAACTTGAACGGCCTTTCCACGCATCCGCAGCCGACATTTTGGCTTACCGGCCACAGCTTGGGAGCAGCGTTGGCCGTTTTAACCGGCGCCGCCTTTTCCGTCTGGGAACCGGCACGCATCCGGCCGGTGAGCGGCATTTACACCTTCGGTCAGCCGCGGGTCGGTCTTTACCAGTTCTGCGGGAACTACGACCATGTTCTCAGCCAGAAAACTTTTCGCTTTGTGAACAAAGAGGATCTTGTCCCCCGCGTTCCCTTCCGTGGCTGGGACTATGCCGACCTCGGGCAGATGATCCACTTCACCAGCAGTGGGGTGCCTCGGCGCGAGAGTCACGAATGGACGAACTTTCTCAGCCGCACTTTTGAGAGTTTCCGGGATTTCTTCGGCATCGCCACTAACATTCAAATCGACGTCGGCGATCACAGCATGGATGGCTATCAACAGCTTGTGCAGAGCCAGGCTGCTGCCCTCGATCGCCTTTTTGAATCTAACAGTCAACCCAAACAATCTCTATGATACCGCCCATTTGGGAGACCAAAATAAATAGAAAAATACATTATGTCCGAAACAGAAATTCTTAACGCGATTTGCAAATGCCTACAAATCTTGGCGAACTTTAAACCTCCAATTGTAGACAATAATGGCAATGCAGTTGTTGACGTGAGCGGGCGTCAACCGCCGCTCCATAAAGACGAGAATGGCACGCCCGCTAAAAACATCACAGAGGTCTACGTGAAACGGCTCTACGTCGACATTAATAAGGAAGACAGTGCAGCCAAACCACCCCCTCCCGTACCCCGACTTAAGGTCTTTGTGGACTGTCTCAAAGCGCAAACATGCGATTTTCCATTAGAACGCCAACAGCTTGTGAATGGCGAATATCCGACAATCGGCGACTTGGTTTTCCTAATTCAGCAAAATTGTCCATGAATCTGCGCGTTAAGATTCCTTTTCTCGTAGTTTGGCTGCTCGGCTCATCGTTGCAGCTAGCCTTTGCTGAAAAGATCCATGTCGGGGCCAGCTGGACGTCCCAGACAATGCATCCGGATGAGATTACGGTCGGACCTTATCGCGAAAGTGGAGGTATTGTCCCAAGAGTCCTCATCAATATTGATGCTTCTCAAGGCATCAAGAACCCAAAGCTTTTCCAACTCACGCAGGAGAAAGGGGGCAAGAAAGAAGTAGTCGAAATCACGCAAGTAGAAGCGAAACAGGTCCCAAGTAATCCCAAGAATCATGTAGCGACTATTCTTCTAATTTTGAAAAAGCCGCCACTGGATGACGCCAAATACACGCTTGTAATCCCAGAGGGAGCGCTCCAACTCGATGTGGACCCCAAAGAATTCACACTTGATGATTACTTGGGTAAACCCATCGCAGTTTCAGGAAGTCCCAAAGAGCACAATAAGGATGCCCACCCGTTTCCTGAGAATAAGCTCGCCCTTCAGCAAGGCAGTGAGACAGGGACTGTTTCTTTCCAATATTATCACAATTACGTTTTTGGTTCGATCGAGAAGAATCTGTTCGACATTCATCTCTCTTTAAATGCAGACGCAAGCTTGCGATCCGCTCTTAGCAACAAATACATCGACAAGTTAGAAGCGGAGGCCGGTGGGTACTGGGTTAAGATCGTCGGACTCGATCATGAAGTGCTTGGACAGCGGGGGATTATCGAGGGCGGTTTTTCCACTAAACTTCAAGCAGATCAGCAGCTTCAAAAAATAGACTCGACTGTCGGCTTAAATACGTGGCTTTGGCTAAATAATGATTTTTTCGGCAGTATTTATCGCGGTGCATGCATCTTTGGGATAAAGCCTGACTTTGGCCTCCCGCCCACAATCATTCTCGGATACGATTACGTTTCGCACCTAAAAAACGACGCATCGGCGAATGGTTTCTCAGGTAACAATAGGTTAACGGGGCGGTTTGCTTGGACCTTACCGATTGGACGCAATCTGCACTCCGACGTAATAATTCTAAACCAAATCAAGGAAATCAACCTGGTCACGGATGCTTCGGGTACTTACGATGTCGAAAACTCGAAAATTGCGCCGCTGGCAAACTTGTCTCTGGATTTCGTTCTTTCAGCATCTGATAAGATGCCTAGCGTGAGTCTTTCTTTCGCTGATGGAAAAGCTGCGCCCAAGTTTCAGCAGTTCGACGCATTTCTTGCCGGATTTAAGATGCACTTCTAACAATCAACCCATCACTAAATCAATCATATGGCTAACATCAAAATCGCATTCACTAACGAAAGCACCGTCCTGACCGACGCCCAAGTCAAGACGGCTATCCCAGCGCTTCAAAAGCAAATCACCAGAGACTTCGCACCCGTCTGGGGCGTTGATGCGGACCTGAGCTTCGTGCCGAAAAGTGCGCCGCTGCCGCCCAAGAGCTGGCTAATCGGCGTCTTCGATAACTCGGACCAAGCCGGCGCTCTGGGCTACCACGACTTAACCGAGGAAGGGCTGCCGCTGGCGAAAGTCTTCGCTGCGACCGACATCCAATATAAGAGCGCGTGGACGGTGACGGCAAGCCACGAACTTCTTGAGATGCTCGTCGATCCCGACATCAACCTCTTCGCCTTCTGGCAAAGTGGCTTAGAAATCTTCTTCTACGGCTATGAAGTCTGCGATGCCTGCGAGGCGGATGAATTCGGCTACAAGATTAACGGCGTGCTCGTAAGCGATTTCGTGTATCCCCCCTGGTTCGAGGGTTTCCGGAAAAAGGGTAGCACGCAGTTCGACTACCAGAACAAGATCAAATCGGCCTTTGAGTTGCTCAAAGGCGGCTACATCTCGATTTTCGACGTAAGCTATAACAGTGGCTTTAACCAACTGTATCCGCCCGATGCTCGTCTCGACTATCGGGCCCGTCCGCACATTGGCAGCCGCCGCGAACGTCGCGCCACCGAGCGCGACCAATGGCTGCGTAGCACGGGACGCAGCGGTAAGAAAAAGCCAGTTAAACGCAGTTCGTAAAAAACACCTATAAAAACAAAAATACTACAAATATTTTGTCACTCGCAATTCAACGCTCATAACGCCGCCGGCAAAAGTGCGCGAATCGGGCCGGTGGAAGTGAACCTGGGATAATCTTATGACTCCATTTTGGATCAGCGTGCTAGTCTTAGTCGCAGCCTTAATCGCAGCAGGCATTGGATTCGCTGTGGCTTGGTGGAAATATAAGCGTGCACCGCAGCCGAAGACGGTTGCTCAAGATGCGAACGAAAACAGTTTTTGGTTTGGGCTTGGCTATTCGGGTGCAGCTGCCCTGGCGGCGGTGCTAATCCCAATCTTTTTGTGGTTCGGCTTGCAAGCTGTAAGGCATTGGCTGCCGAGCGCGGACCCGTACGCGGACTCTTTGACCGGGCCTCCTATCATGGTGACTTTGGTCGTTATCGCCGGGGTGATTGGATTGCTGGCGGTGCTGATGATGACGGCGCTGGCGTTTTCGTCCGTCAAGTTGTCGGATCCTGCTCAAGCTCTGGGCCTGCCCGAAGGGAGTGTGCGCGCGGTGATTGCGTTGAGCTTGATCGTCATCTTTGTCATCATAGTGGTGTTCCTTTTTGGCAATCTCGGAAGACAGACCAATCAGATCGAGCATCTGACGCTGGCACAAACAAATGTCATTCCCGGTGAACTGGTCGCGGGCAAACATTCCGAAGAAGAACTGAAGAGGAAAGAGGCGGCGGATTTAAGAACGAAAGCCGCTAAACTCAAGGAACAAAATTCACCCGACGCCACAAAGGCCGAGGATGAGGCGGCAGCAAAAGAAAGCGAAGCCGATGCAGCCAAGGGCCTTTATACCGTGGAGCGATATGTCGAACCGACACGCGGGAGCGAGGATTTCGCCAAGCAGGTTATTACTACAATCAGCACGCTGGTCGTCTCAATCGCGGCATTCTACTTCGGCAGCACGACCGCGATTTCCGCAGCGAAAAGCGGGGCAGCATCTGGTGCTCCGGTAATTACTAACCAACCGGCTGATCTTAACGTAAAGGTAGGAGACGCAGCGAAATTTAGAGTAATGGCTACGGGCTCCAATCTTTCTTACCAGTGGCAAAAGACGACAGGCACCGAAACGAAAGATATTCCCGGCGCGACCAACAATACTTATGAGATAGCAAAGGTCGAGCTAACCGACAACGGGAGCATGTTCTCATGCAAGATCACCAACCCGGCGGGAACGGTAACGAGCACGGCGGCGAAACTGACCGTAACCTGAGAGCGACTGACTGCGCGTTTGTTATTATACAATCAGCTAGAGCTAAGAGTGAGACAAAAAAGTTCGAGCCGGAAGATGTGAACGCTGAACTAAAGGCATGAACTGCTCGAAAAACTGGTTTGATCAGTTCGTAATAACGAACACCCAGACAACTGTAACGCTACGACCAAAAGGAGGATTAACACATGAAAGCTATTCGTGATTGGGTTCAGTTCATCGCGACCGTGATTTCCCCACTCATTCTCGCGTGGGTTGGCGTCGTTAGTACCCAGATTCAAAGCCGGGTAAAAGAGCAACGGGACGCTCAGGAAAAGGCGATCGCCCGCCAAGATCAACTGCAGAGGGAGACGATTGCTCGGCAAGATCAACTACAAAAGGAAGCGTTTGTCGCCTCTGGCACACGGTTCGACCACACCCAAAGAATATTTGGAGATTTACTATCTCCGAAGCCAGAACAAAAGCGATTGGCCGTTCTGGCAACGCTCGCCTTTATCCAAGAAGGGCAAGTTCCCGAATTTTTCCTTCCAGTTCTGGCGATCACTGAATCAAAGGACGTTGATATCGCGAGCTATCTACGGCAGGGCTTGAAGGAGCTAACACTGGCAGAGAGTGCGCCGGCATCTATGCGCGGCGCGGCGACGCGCGCCTTAAGCTTGCTCGTATCGCCTGATGATGTCGTCAAATTGCAAAAAGGAGAACAGACGAGGTGTCGCGTGCCAATGTGCAGGCCTTGAACGATGTGGCCGCAACCTTGGCGAGCCAGTCCGCAACCGCACAAAAGCCTGAAGAGCAAAGGCAGGCGCAGAGACAGCTTCAACAGCTTGGTCCCACTCTTGTGTCGTTAGCGGTGTCGGCCCCTGACGCGGCAACCAAAGCCCAAGCTGCCTCGAGTTTGGAAAAAACACCGGTCGATCGTACGAAAGTTGAACAAGCTGTCGCTAACGTAACTGCAAATCTCTCAAGCGACGAGCAATCCACGATTACGCCCCGCATTTATTTTCGGATAGACGATGAGAAACAGCGATCGCGAGCAGAAGAATTCAAGCAGGCGCTAATTAAAGAGGGCAACCTCGTCCCAGGGATTGAAAACGCACGTGGGGCGAGCGGTGCTAGTCCTGACAAGGTGGAAGTTCGCTATTTCGCTCCGGAATCAAAAACCCGGGCAGAGAGTATTTTGAGCGTCCTCAAGGCTAAAGGCGTCAATGCCCAGATCACTCTGGCCGGGCCGAGCTCGAATGATTTGAGTAACTCGCCAAATGTCAAAACTGAGTTTGAAATCGTGGCCGGCAAAAACTCCTTTTAGAACAAGATAAAGCGGACCCAATGTTCTGGCAGCGCTTCCTGAAGTGCGCCGGGTCCTACAAAGGCGAGATCGACGGCGATTTCGGCTCTCACAGTTTGCAAGCCGCCCACGATTTTGAGCAGAAGTCGATCGAACTCGGGAATGAACTAGGCAGCTTTGACGGACGCAGCGAGGGAAACATACAAACGCTGCTCCCACCCGCGCAGCGCAAGGCGCGTGAGTTTATGAAAGCAGTTCAGGATGCCGGAATTACGGTTAAGATCATCTCTGGCACGCGAACGTTTGCCGAGCAGGACAAACTTTACCGGAAGGGTCGCGACCTTCCCGGACCAAAGGTAACTAATGCGAGAGGAGGCCAGAGCAATCACAACTTCGGTGTAGCCTGGGACATTGGAGTGTTTCAAAGCGGTCAGTACCTCGATGAATCGCCGCTTTACCGCCAGGTCGGCGATATCGGAAAAGGACTCGGTTTTGAATGGGGAGGGGACTGGAGGAGTTTTCCCGACGAGCCGCATTTCCAAATCGTGCCGGAAGAGAATCTAAACGAAATGGCAGTGAAATTTGAGCAAGGCATGGCCTTCGTATGATAGCTGAAGAATAAGAGCCGATCCGAGGTAACTTATGGCATCCTTTAAACCTCCCCAAGCGTCAGCTGGCCAGTGTAAAGGCGTTCCCTTCGGTAAGGCGACAAACACTGGCGCGCAAAATAAGGCGGCCTTTGACGCTTTCGACCAGACACCCGCTGGTAAAAATGATCCGAACCGATGCAAGGCGTTGTTGAAGTTTCCCGATGCGACGATTTTCTGGAGCTCGAAAATGGCGATTGATGCCGATGGCCCCGCCGCCGGGCCAGGTCGTCGCAGCGGTTCGCAACTCGATCTCGATTCAGGGCAGGACGATACTTCGTTCCACTTTGAGGGGACGGGCAAAGCGCTTCCGAGCGAAACCATGCCTTACATCGTTTTGCCTCTAGGCAGCTTCCGAAAAAATACCGGGCTGGCAATCGGCGATGTGGCTACCGTCATTTTCAAGGACAAAATAACAGCTGCCATCTGCGGCGATCTCGGGCCCGCAAAAAAAATCGGTGAAGGCTCAATTCGTTTGCACGAAGCTTTTCACCCACCTGCGCCCGATCCGTGCTCGCTCCGTCAACCGGATGGAAGCTGCAAACGTATTCTGAATGCAAGCATCGACGAAGATGTTTTGTTTTTCGTCTTTCCCGGCTCCGCTTTCGGTCCCGAACTAACCGCGAGCAACCTGGAAGCTAAAATCAAGGAGCGCTCTTTTTCACTTTTCAATAAACTCCGTGGCGTGACCTGATCGTTGGCTTCGGCGTCTCGTTAATTTTGACGCTCGTTCGAGAAGCGGAGGCACATCGCACGCGACTGTTCGTTACGCGCGAGAGTTGCGTGAGCGCTGTGGTCAGTCGCGAACCGATTTGAAATCCGCGCCTTTGTCCTCCAACGAGAGAAACTGACCCTTTCCAGCCGCCGAATGCCGAATCGTCTCGTTTGTGCCGCCTTAAATGACTCATTGGTCGGAAAAGAAAGCTTGACCCGATGAACGCGGATTGCGTAAAAGGGTTCTCGATTACGTCACCCGACGTTTCAACGCATCTTCGGCACGGCTGAAGAAGCCCGTGGGGCTGGACCTTCGCTGGGACACCGCCTGGCGCGATCGCCAGATCCAAGTGGAGCCCCGAGTGAGCCGAAGGGAGGTCGCTTCTTCAGAGCGCCTCGCGAGGATGGTTCCTGGTTCCGCGCGGAACTGGATTGCAGTGAATGCAGCCAAACACTCCAACCCCAAAAAAATTGAAAACAAAAAATATGACAACGTCACAGTTAAGAAATTCGGTTAATTGGTCGCCATTGCGGCGCGCTTTCTTTCTCATCCCACTTGCCCTTGCATGTTTTGCGCTTTCGCCGACAGCGCGAGCGGTCGATCCACCACCGGACGGAGGCTATCCCAACGAAAACACCGCTGAGGGTGAGGATGCACTCTTCAGCCTCACGACCGGCGTCAACAACACGGCGGTCGGCTTTGAAGCGCTCTTTTCCAACGCAACCGCCAACAACAACACGGCCATCGGTGCTAATGCGCTCTTTAGCAACACGACAGGCTCCCAGGACACGGCCGTGGGGGTTGAAGCCTTGTTTCACAATACGCTCGGTGGGGTCAACACGGCCATCGGTTTTGAAGCGCTCTTTTCCAACACGACCGCCATCTGGAACACCGCCATCGGTTCAAGTGCACTCTTTAGGAACACGACCGGCGACGCCAATACGGCCACCGGCTTTCAAGCGTTGTGGCAAAACAGAACCGGTGTTGGCAATACGGCCATCGGTATGGACGCACTCGCATTCAATACTAATGGCACCGCCAATACGGCCATCGGTACTTTTGCGCTCTCTAGCAACACGGGCGGCAACTTCAACACCGCCGTTGGTCATAATGTGCTCTCGAACAACAAAACGGGCGCCAGCAACATTGTATTGGGCTTTCAAGCCGGTTTAAATCTCAAGAACGGCAGTGACAATATCTATATCGCCAATGCTGGCGGTACGTCCAGTGAATCGGCCACGATTCGCATCGGGACCACCGACGTTCAGACGGCGACCTTTATCGCGGGAATCAATGGGGTGACTGTGCCCAACGGTGTCGGAGTCATCGTTGGCATTGACGGCAAGCTCGGAACGGTCGTTTCCTCGGAGCGATACAAGGACTCGATTAAGCCAATGGATCAGGCGAGCGAAGCCATCCTTTCGCTCCAGCCGGTGACGTTCCGATACAAACACGAACTCGACCCCGAGGGCATCCCACAGTTTGGCCTGGTGGCTGAGCAAGTTGAAAAGGTTAACCCCGATCTGGTGGCTCGCGACGCACAGGGTAAGCCCTACACCGTGCGCTACGAAGCGGTCAACGCGATGTTGCTGAATGAGTTCCTGAAACAACACCGCAAAGTGCAGGAACAGGAAGCGACGATCGCCAAGCAGCAGAAGCAAATTGAAGCTCTCGGCGCCGGACTTCAGAAAGTGAGCGCGCAAGTCGAGATGAGCCGTCCGACACCCCAATTAGTCGGCAATAATCAGTAAAAGCTGCAGAGATGTAGCGGCGCTTGTGTCAAGCGTCGGAGCCAATAGACAGGCGGCTGACACAGCCGCCTCTACACCATTGCGCAATCAACCGTCACGCTTTACTGCGCGGCGGCTGTTTGTTTTGGCTCGCGAAGCCTTACTCGAATTCGCAATCAGGAGTCAGGTGACCGCGCTCGCCTTTTTCAAGATCGGCAAAACCGAATCCAATGATTGCTGAGTTCGGGCGTGGACGAACAGCAGTGGCTCGTCAGGATCGACATGTTCACCGATTTTCTTGATTCCGGAGATGCCGACGGCAAAATCAATCGCGTCGCCGGTCTTTTGACGTCCGGCGCCGAGCAGGACGGAAGCGCGTCCGATTAATTCGGCGTCCATCTTTTTGACGACGCCCGCTGACTTAGCCGGCAATGGTTTAACAATCGGCGCTCGGTGTAGCTCAAGAATCTTCTCCAGCGCCGTTGCGTCGCCATCTTGGGCGTAAACCAGCGAGACAAATTTTTTCCAGGCGCTGCCGTTCTTCAGCCGTTTTTCCAAATCTTTTCGCGGAGTCGTCGAAACTTTCTTCGCAAGATCGACAATCAACTTTACCAAATCCGGCGGTCCGCCGCCCTGCAAAATCTCGACGCATTCCGCGATTTCGAGCGCGTTGCCGACCGCGCGCCCGAGCGGTTCATCCATCGAGCTGAGCAGATGCGACATTTTCACGCCCATCGACTCCCCGACGCTCGTCATCGCTGCCGCGAGTTGCTCGGCGTCTTTTCTCGTTTTCATAAACGCGCCGCTGCCGAACTTCACATCGAGCACCAGGCGATCGAGATTCTCCGCGAGTTTTCTGCTCATGACACTCGCCACGAGGAGTGCCTGTGATGGCACCGTTCCGGTCACGTCGCGGAGCGCGTAAAGTTTTTTGTCGGCTGGACAAATGTCTTCCGTCTGGCCGATCATGAAAACGCCGATGCGTTCAAGCTGCTTGAGCGCGCGTTTTTCATCGAGATTGACGTTAAATCCCGGAATGCTCTCGAGTTTGTCGAGCGTGCCGCCGGTGATGCCAAGGCCACGCCCCGCAATCATCGGCACCCATGCCTCATCGCACGCGAGCAGGGGCGCGAGCACGAGGGAAACCTTGTCCCCGACGCCGCCGGTGGAGTGCTTGTCGATCTTGGGCGGCGAATTCTTGGGATATTTCAGCACCCGGCCGGTGTTCATCATTGCCTCGGTCAGTTGCTGCGTCTCGGCCGGCGTCATTCCGCGGAAAAGAACAGCCATCGCCCACGCGCTCATCTGGTATTCCGGAATCTCTCCGCTCGTAAAATCCGAAATCAGAGATTCAATTTCTTCAGAAGAGAGTTCGTGACCGTCGCGCTTTTTCTCGATGAGCGAAGGAATGTGCATCGGTTTCGGCAGAAGATCAGCAGGACGCGGGCCGCCGCCGATAGGGGCAGCCCCGCTACTTCAAGCGACTCACTGTTTATTGGCGAGTGTCGATTCCAGCGAAGTAGCGGGGCTGACCGGACGGTCCGAGCCGGACTGGCGGCGCAGCGCGTTGTCCCTACCTCATAACCCGATGGGGGTGCCAGGCCGTTTTCATTTCCACGGTGTCGAGAATCCCGCAGGGATTTTCCTCGTCGCGCCCGCGCCACTGGCCGGGCCCAGCTCGCGGTGCACATAATGTTTTACATTGAACTGGCAGACGCGATGGCCGCTTGCTCACCACGTCAGGATTGCGCAAATGAGGAAAACAGAAAATGCTAACAAGCTGGCCGGCAATCTATGATGGATAAATCAGAAAAAATCTTCGTGGCCGGTTATCGTGGCTTGGTCGGCAGCGCGCTCATCCGGCGTCTCGAGGCGGAAGGTTTTACCAATCTCCCGAAACGTGACCGGTCGCAGCTTGATCTCGCGGACGAAGCGGCCGTGCAAAATTTCTTCGCTCAGGAAAAACCGGCGGTGGTGATTTTCGCAGCCGCCAAAGTGGGCGGCATCAAGGCGAATAACGATTTTCCGGTCGAATTTCTGCTTAATAATTTGCGCATTCAAAACAACGTCATTCGCGCGGCCTACAACGCCAAAGTGCGCAAACTTCTTTTTCTTGGAAGCTCCTGTATTTATCCAAAGCAGGCGCCGCAACCGATTCCGGAAAGCGCCTTGTTGACCGGCCCGCTTGAGCCAACGAATGAAGCTTATGCGATCGCGAAGATCGCCGGCATCAAACTTTGCCAGGCATACGCCCGCGAATATGGGGCGAATTTTATCTCAGCCATGCCGACCAATGTCTATGGCCCGAACGATAATTTCGACCTCGAAACCTCACACGTGCTGGCTGCGCTTTTGCGTAAGGCACATGAAGCCAAAATGCGAAAGACGCGCGAGCTTGTCGTGTGGGGCTCAGGCAAACCGCGGCGCGAATTTTTGCATGTCGACGATGTGGCTGGCGCGTGCCTGTTCCTTCTCGAAAAATATGATTCGCCCGAAATCATTAACGTCGGCTGCGGCGCGGACATCTCCGTCCGCGAACTGGCGGAGCTGATTTGCGACGTGGTCGGTTTTGACGGCGAACTGACCTGGGATGCGACCAAGCCGGACGGCACGCCGCGCAAACTTCTCGATGTTACCAAGCTCACTAATCTCGGCTGGCGCCCGACGATTCCGCTTCGCGATGGCATTGCGCGCACTTACGATTGGTTTTTGAAAAATGTCGCGCGTTAAAGCCCCTCTGTCTCGATGAAGAACTTGCGAGTCGGCGTTGTTGGCGTCGGACACATTGGAAGCAATCATGCCCGGCTCTACGCTGAAACTCCCTCGGCGGAGTTTTCCGCGATTTACGATGTCGATCTTGCGAAAGCGAACGCCATTGCGAAAAAATATCGCGTTACGCCTGCGCAATCGCTCGACGAATTTGTTGAGATGGTCGATGCGGCCTCGATTGCGACGCCGACCAATACGCACTACGAAGTTGCGCGTTCCCTGCTTGCTCGCGCCAAACATTTGCTGATAGAGAAACCAATTACCGACAACGCCGCTCATGCCGGCGAATTGGCGGAATTGGCGGCGCAAAATGGACTGGTTTTGCAGGTCGGCCATGTCGAGCGATTCAACCCGGTTCTGAGCGCGCTTGAAGAACGGTTGACGCATCCGCGCTTTATCGAAGCGCACCGGCTCTCGCCTTATCCGGAACGCAGCACGGACATTGGGGTCGTGCTCGATCTCATGATTCATGATCTTGAAATTATTTTGCACCTCGTGCGCTCGCCCGTGCAAACCATCGACGCTGTCGGTGTGGCAGTGTTGAGCCGCGGCGAAGACATCGCGAACGCGCGCCTGCGTTTTGAGGATGGTTGTGTCGCAAATATCACTTCGAGCCGCATCAGTCCCGAGCGGATGCGCAAGATCCGCGTTTTTCAGGAGGACGCTTATCTCTCGCTCGATTATGAAAAACAGAGCGGCGAAATCTATCGGCGCGCGGAAGGCCGGATCACGCGCGAGAAGGTGGAGATCGCGCGAGAGGAGCCGCTCAAACATCAACTTGTTTCGTTCGTCGAATGCGCGAGGAGCGGACGCCAGCCGCGCGTTTCCGGGTTTCAGGCGATCGCGGCGCTGGAACTGGCGATCGAAATCACGAAGCGGATCGACCCGAGTGTCTAAGACGATTTATTTTGTCGCCGGCGAAGCAAGCGGAGACAATCACGGAGCGGAGCTGATGCGCTCCTTGCGGCAACTCGCTGTCGATCTTCACTTCATCGGGCGCGGCGGACCGCGAATGAAAGCGATTGCAGGCAGGCAATTTCACGACTGGATCGGGAACGCGGCCGTTCTCGGTTTGTGGGAAGTGATCAGGAATTATGGTTACTTCCGAGAAAAGTTTCGCGAAACGCTCAGCGAGGTCGAGAAGAGCAAACCCGACGCGGTCGTGCTGATCGATTATCCCGGCTTTAATTTGCGTCTCGCGCGTGCGCTGGGTCTGCGGATCGGGGCGCACAAGATCGTCTACTACATCAGTCCGCAAGTTTGGGCCTGGAACCGCGGACGCATCAAAAAGATGGCGCGCTTTCTCGATCTCATGCTCTGCATTTTTCCGTTCGAAGCCGATCTCTATAACCAATCCGGCCTGCGCACGGTTTTCGTCGGGCATCCTATGATCGAAAGATTGCGCGCCTGCAAGGTCGACATCGAACGCGATCCAAACCTGGTCGCACTTTTCCCGGGAAGCCGCTCTCGCGAGGTTCGCAAAATTTTTCCGGTCCTGATTGAAGCGGCGCACAAACTGCAAAGGCGAAAACCAAATCTTCGTTTCGAAGTCGCAGCCGCGTCGGATGAGCTCGCTCAAGAAATGGAAGAAATTTTGGATCGATCCGCCTCAGGCGGACAAGATCGACAACGAAGCCGGCGGCAGCCGAGCGACGTAGACGGGAAGCGCGAAGCGTTGACGAGCGGGAAGCGAGACAATCGATCCTTCGAAATTAGGACCGGCGAAGCGGCGACGATTATGCAGCGCGCGTGCGCGGGAATCGTTGCTTCAGGAAGCGCCACGCTCGAGGCCGCGTATTTCCGGCTGCCCTTTGTGCTTATTTACAAAGTCGCGTGGCCGACGTATCTGGCGGCGCGACTGGTCGTGAGCGTAAAATATCTCGGCATGCCCAACGTGCTCGCGGACAAAGAAGTCGTGCCGGAATTCATTCAGCATCGAGCAAAAGGTCGGGCGATTGCGAACGCGGTCTTGCGATTGATTGATGAACCGTCCACGCGGGAGCAAATGATTTCCGAGTTCGATGCAATCATTGCCAAACTCGGTGAGGGCGGAGCGAGCGACCGCGCCGCGAACGCGATTATTAATGAACTCGGTTAACCCGGCAGGAAGCTTTGTCGAAAACACCCTGGCGGCTTGGATCGTTAGCGCGATTGCGGTCGTTTTGTTTTTGATAACGAATCTGCCGTGGCAGCTCGACGATTACGATCAGGCCAAGCAGGCGGTCACCTCCTTCGAAATGGTCAAGGAGGGTCATTGGTTTTATCAACACACGCCGCACGAACGCGTGGCGACAAAACCGCCGCTGGTGGGATGGATCTCGGCCGGGTTTTTCTCGCTGACGCAATCGTGGGAAATCGCGTGGCGGTTGCCGTCGCTTCTCGCGGCAATTGCGTTGTCGATTTTGCTCTTTCGCTTCGGGAATGTTTACGGAGCGCTCGGAGGCCTTATCGCGATGAGCGCGTTCGCGTTTAATTTGCTCACGCCGCGATTGGCCTCACTTGTTCGCACGGACATGTCGCTCGCGTTGGTCGTGTTTCTGATCGGCCTGCAAATTTGGAAGAAGATTTGTGATGGAACTCGATGGGAGCGGCGGGATCAATTGTCGATCTTCGTGCTGTTGACGGCGGCGATGTTGATTAAAGGGCCGATTGTTTATGCGTTTTTATTGCCAGGCATCGTCGTTTACCAATTGTGGCGGAGCAAAAGGAACGCGGTATCTGCGTGGTCTGGTTGGTGGCCGTGGCTTGCGTCGCTTGGAATTTTTCTCGTCTGGGTGATCGGCGGAATTTTTTCTGAGCCGGACTTTTTTAATCAGGTCGTGCTGCGTGAATTCGCGGGGCGTTTCGGCGGAGAAATTCATCGCTCGCAACCGCTCTATTTTTATTTCCCGCATCTCCTGCACAAATTTTTCCCGTGGAGCGTCTTGATGATCGCAATTGCGGTTAGCGCTCTTCGCTCACGGCAATGGAGGGTTGGCGCTGCATTTCGGGAGATGTCACCCGAAACCTTCTGGCTCCTTGGTTGGAGCTTGGGCGGCTTAATCGTGCTGTCGATCATTCCATCGAAGCGTGTCGATCGGATTTTCCCCGTCATTCCGCCGCTTTGTTTGCTGCTCGCAGCGCAGGTCGGAAAAATGTTATCCCGGGAACAACCGCGCGAGCGCATTTACCGGTGGAGCGCCGTCGCCCTCTTCTTGTCGATCTTATTTACGAGCGGTTACACGATCTCGAAAGTTGTTTCCGGATATCGCGATCATCGCGCCGCGCTTGTGATTTTTGGGCGCGAGGTTCGCCATGAAGCGAAGGTGCATCATTGGCGATACGAGACGATCCGGTCAAGCGACGAAGGAATGTTGCTCTATTTGCAAAAAACACATTTCATCGAGCCGGACGAGGCGATCAGAGAATGGAACCGGGGTGCGCTGGATGCGTTGGTCGCGCCCACGGACGAAGCGCCGCGCCTGATGCGCGAGCTTTCAAATGCATCACTTTCGCCAATCCGACCAGTGGAGAGAAAGAATGAGCAAGACGTCGGTTATGTTTTGCTCACGCGCTAAAGGGCGACGGTCGGTCGAAATGCTGGCTCGACTTTCGGGGGCGGAAATCTACTCTCGCCAGATGGGAAGCTGACAGCTTCCCCTACAGAAAAGCTGTTCGCCACATGCCCGAAGAAATTCCCAAGCGAGAAATGGAAGCGCTTTGGTGCCCGTGGCGCGTCGAATATTTCGAGCGCGAGAAACCCGACGCGAACTTTCTTTCCGAGGCGGCAAGAACAAGCGATGACGCCGCACACTTCGTAATCACACGGCGCAAGAATGCGTTTCTCATGATGAACCGGTATCCGTACGCGGTGGGTCACTTGATGGCGGTGCCGTACCGCAAGACGGCCGATCTTGCGGCGCTGGGTGAGAACGAAATTGTCGAGCTTTGGAATTTAGTGACGCATGCGCAAAGGCTGCTGCGCGCCACGATGAAAGCGCAAGGATTCAACGTCGGGCTGAACCTGGGCGAATGCGCGGGCGCGGGCATTGTGGATCACTTGCACGTGCACATTGTGCCGCGATGGAGCGGCGACACCAACTTTATGCCGATCCTTGCGGGCACTCGCACGCTTTCGGAAGGACTGCGCGGTCTTTATGACAAACTGATCGACGCGCAGGCGAAGATCGACATGGCGAAAGGCGCACGCGCATGAGCAATACTTCGTGGATCGAGCCGCCGCCGCCGCAAAGAGGGATGGGCTGTTTCGCAAAAGGCTGTCTCATCCTCGTTGTCTTTGTAATTGTCCTCGTGATCGCGTTCGTTGGCGGCTCTTACCTGGCCATTCGCTATCTCCGCAGCGAATATTTCGCGACGACACATGTGCAGTTGTCCACGAGCATGGCGACCGAACAGGAACAGGAAACGGTACGAGCCCGTTGGGACGCTTTTGAAAAAGCAGCGCATGCCGGTGAGCCGGCGCGGATCGAATTGACCGCGGATGATCTTAACGCGCTCATCGACTCCGAGCCGAAGTTGCGCGGCAAGGCGCATGTTTCCGTTGACAATGACGTCGGCCATTTGCAAGTGAGCATCCCACTCGCCGACGTAAGATGGCTGCGCGGACATTACATCAATGCCGAATGCACGGTGCAATCGGCCGCTGGCGGAAGTCCGGCCGACGCGCGGATCACGCGCATTGTTGTCAACGGCCGCTCGGTGGGAGAGGAAGTGCTGCGCTGGCAGTACCGATCGTGGTCCTTGCGCGGTTACATGTCCGATTGGTCGAACAATAACAATCTGGAGAGATTTGAGATCGAAGACGGCAAAGTGGTGCTGCAGACAAAAGAGAGCCGCTAACACTACTGCATGATTTCGCGCGCAAAAACGTTGAGCTGTCCGTCCTCTTGTTTGCGCACCTCGGTGATTTCGAGCGGACGCGCTTCATCGCGGTTCACGACAGAGCCTTGTCGCGGGGGAGGGTAACCGGCGGGAAACTCGACGATGATACGCGTTGGTGAGCCCGCGCCAAAGCGAAGCACAGTCTCGGTAAGTTTCGTTCGCGGGCGAAGAACGGCGCGGTTGGCATCGGCAAAATTGACGACGAATTGCCCCCGCAAGTAAATGCGCTCGCCGGCAAGTCCGCGCTCGGCAATATCTCGCAAGTCGCCTGGGCCGATAAGTCGACCGAGCGGCATTTTCCCCGCCGGAAAAGTTTTCCATGTCCCGCCGCCGGCGGTTGACGCCAGCGCCGCTCCGGAGGAATCAGCCGGGACCGGTTGAGCGGGCAACACCGGTCCTTCGGTTGCGTTCGGCGCCGGGGAAAGGAGCGCGACCGCGGGCGCAGCTGAAACGGCGGGCAGGGCCGTCGGCACGGGCGGCGCAGATGGCGGAGCGACGGCGATCGGCGACGGAATTGTCGGGCTAGACTTTTGGGCGACTGCCGGTTGCGTTGCGGTCGAAGCGGGAGGCGCGGCAGGCGGCGGCGACGTGAGCTTCTGTTTCTTTGTCAGTTTCCCGCGTCTCGGCAACGGCGTTGTTTTTGCCAGCTTTGCATTTCTTGGCGGAACCTGCGCGATCGGCGGCGCTTCGACTGCCTTGGCCGGCTCGATTCGAACCAATTCATTCTGCGCGGGAGGGGGCGTGCCGCTGGGTGGCAGGCCAATGATTGGCACCTGACCCTGAGGTCCCGCGGCCTGCCGTCGATAATTAACGTAGTGTAACTCGGCCCTTGTGCGCATTTGCTCTTTAAATAACGGCCAGCCCGCCGCGAGATTGAGATTGAGAGGTGGTTCAAGCGTGAAAGTGCCCGGCCCGCGCGTGATTGTATAGGTGCCGTAAAGTAATGGGATGGCAGTGATCATAATGCGACCATCAGTCAGCCGCTCCGCGTGAATGACAGCGGAAAGATCGTGCGTGCGTTCGAGTTTGATTTCCAAACCAACATTGAGCGTTTGCTTCATCAACGGCGCGACGTCGGAGTCGGCCGGGTAAACGTGCTCCATGAGCAATTCGGCGTGATCGACTGCATTGGTGAGCGCGACCATCCCCGAGGTGAAAACATCGTTTGGCCCGAGTTCGCGGGCTTCCATCATGATGAATCGGCCGGTCACGTACGGCACCAAACCGGGCACCTGCGTGTAATTTCGAATATAATTGCGCGCTAATTGAGCATTGGCTTTGACAAGTTCGGCGGCGCCCATCGCGACATAGCGGTCGTAGAGCTGCTTTGCGTTCAGGAATTCGCCGGTCGGCGCGGCAGTTAACTCGAAGCGTTTCGGTGGCTCAATCTTGTGCAGCCTTTGCAGAATCCGATAACTCTCCGGCCGTTCCGGTTGATCGAAAATGTAAAAACTGCCGAGCCATGCGGCAAAGGCAAGCCCGGTCAGGAGCAGGATCGCCACCGTCCACGCAAAATAATTGATGCGGCGCCGCGGACGCGGGTACGGCTCTTCATAATTAAAACGGCCGTAGTCCATTTAACCGAAAGCGGGAAAATTCCTCGGTTTCAAGCCGGTCGCGCTGCTTCGAACGAGGAACCGCATCCGCAAGTGCGCGACGCATTGGGATTGACGATGTGAAACCCCACATCCGTCAAACCGTCGCGAAAATCCAGAGTAGCATCGCGCAAATATTGGGCGCTCTCATTGTCGATGAAAAACTCGAGCCCATCGCGTTGTACCACGGCGTCCGCCGCCTTTTTCTCACCCAGCGTCATCTCATAATGCAATCCCGAACAACCGCCCTTCACAATTTGAACGCGCAGTCCTTTGCCCGCTTTCGGCTGCCCTTTGAGCAAGTTGCGAAGCTGCCGCACTGCGTTTTCGGTGACGTTGATCATCTGTTTTTAAAGTACGGCGCGGGCCGGTCAAGTCAACCAATCCACCGAATCGAATTCGCAATCCGCATTCCTCATTCTACAATCTTCAATCAGATGAGCCGCATTCGATTGCTGCCGGAGATCGTCGCCAGCCAGGTCGCGGCCGGCGAAGTGGTGGAGCGCCCCGCTTCCGTGGTGAAAGAGCTCATCGAGAACAGCATCGACGCCGGCGCGCGTAGGATCGACATCTTGATTCGGCGCGGTGGAATTTCGCTCGTCCGCGTGATCGATGACGGCTGCGGCATGGATCGCGATGACGCGCTCCTTTCGCTCGAACGTCATGCCACGAGCAAGATTCGTTCGGCGGCAGATCTTCATGCGATTGCCACACTTGGATTTCGCGGAGAAGCTTTGCCAAGCATCGCGAGTGTTTCGCGCTTTCGACTGACGACGCGCGAAGCGGACGCTGTCGCCGGCACCGAAATCATCGTGAACGGCGGCAAGATCGACATTGTTCGCGACGGCGGCGAAGCACCTGGAACGCAAGTCGAGGTGCGTTCTCTTTTTTACAATCTGCCCGCCCGCCGGAAATTTCTTCGCTCGGAGAACACCGAAAGCCGGAATATCGAGCACCAGATCCACCTCCAGGCGATCGGACATCCCGAGATTGCTTTCACCTTTGTGCGCGACGATCGGCTCGTGTTTCAACTTCCGCGGGCGGCAAATCTCCATGACCGCATCCGGGACTTGCACGGAAACGAATTGCTCGAGCGGTTGCTTCCCTTGACCAGCGCCGGGCTGGGTAAGATCGAGATCGGCGGATTGATCGGGCAGGCGGGCGTGAGCCGGCAAACGCGGGCACAGCAGCTCGTCTTTGTGAATGGCCGCGCGATTGAAAGCCCGGTGGTCACGGCGGGATTGCGCGAGGGCTATCATACCGCGCTCATGAAAGGGCAATTTCCCTTAACGTTCCTTTTCTTAAATCTCGATCCAGCGTCGGTGGATGTGAACGTCCATCCGGCAAAACGCGAGGTCCGGTTTCGCGATCCAACCGGGGTGCGCGAGGCCGTGGTCAATTCTATTCGGCGCGCGCTTGAAGGTGGACGCGGCGACTGGCAGGAGAAATTTCGCGCACCAAATATCTCGCCATCATCAGCGCTGCCGATCGAACGGGAGACGCGACCAATCGAAGTGCAGCCTGCGTTTGCGCAGCAAACAATCGAGACGCTGCCGCGTGTCGCGCCGAGCGGGTTCGAGGGGCCCCGTAAAGTACCGGACACGACGACGCCTGCCGAAGAGAGGATCGACAAGAAGGTTCCTCAGGAATTTCAGATCATCGGCGTTTTGAACAAACTTTACGTCTTGATGGAGAATGCGGACGGGCTCGTCCTGGTCGATCAGCATGCGGCGCATGAGCGCATTCTTTTTGAGGAATTGCGCCGGCGAATGGAGGAACAGGGTGTTCCCTCCCAGAAATTGCTGCTTCCTCAAACTTTCGATCTCTCCCCGCGCGACGCCGAATGGGTCGAGCGCAACATGTCGATTTTGCAAAAAATGGGAATCGGTATCGAAGGGTTCGGACCGAACACTTTCAAGATCGACTGTCTGCCGGCATTCTTGAAAACGTCCGATCCGGTCAGCTTCATGCAGCGAGTCGTCGATGATCTCAAGAGCGCGAGCAACAGCAGCTCACCATTGCGTCTGGGCGAAGAGACGATCGCAAAAACGGTTTGCCGTCATGCCGTGAAAGCCAATGATCCGCTGCGCTATCTCGAAGTTGAAAAACTCATCCAGGATTTGCTTGGCTGCGATCTGCCTTATTGCTGTCCGCACGGACGGCCGACGATGATTCAAATTTCGCTGGCGGAGTTGGAGAAGAAATTCGGCCGGCGAAGTGCGATCCAAACTTAAGCGTGGCCGAAGCTTGGAAGTTGGAAGTTGAAGGTTGGACGCTGGACGTTCAACCTTCCCTCGGATGAAGGAGAACGAAAAAGCCGCGCTCATCACCGGAATCGGAGGCCAAGATGGTTCCTACCTGACCGAGCTACTCCTGGAAAAAAATTATACCGTTCATGGAATGGTGCGGCGCACGAGCAATTTGCTGCGCTCACGCATCGAGCACCTGCGGCGCGATGAGAAGATTTACGGCCAACGATTTTTTTTGCATTATCGCGATCTATCGGACGGAACAACGTTACGCCGCATTTTCCGCAACGTGCGCCCGACTGAGCTTTATCATCTGGCGGGACAAAGCCATGTCGGCCTGAGTTTCGAAATCCCTGAATCCACCTGCGAAGAGGCGGGAATGGCGACGCTGCGCTTGCTCGAGATCGCGCGGGATCAGCCCGCGCCGGTGCGATTCTACCACGCATCAAGCTCGGAAATTTTTGGCAATGCAGCTGAAACACCGCAAACGGAGAACACCCCGATGTTTCCGGCCAGCCCTTACGGCTGCGCCAAAGCGTTCGCCACACAACTGGCGCGCGTTTACCGGCAATCGTACGGGCTGTTTGTTTGCAACGGTATTCTCTATAATCACGAATCGCCGCGGCGCGGCGAGAATTTTGTTACGCGTAAGATCGCGCGCGGGGTCGCGCGGATTGCGCGCGGACTGGATGTGGATCTTGTCCTGGGCAATCTGGAGAGCCGGCGAGACTGGGGCCGCGCCCAGGATTACGTCAGAGCCATGTGGCTGATGCTGCAACATAAAACCGCGGACGATTACATCGTGGCGACCGGTGAAACGCATTCTGTGCGCGAATTTGTTGAGGCCGCCTTCGCCGTTGTCGATCTTCCCTGGAAAAAATATGTGAAGCGCGATCCCTCTTTCGATCGTCCAATCGAGCCGGCGAGTCTGGTCGGTTGTGCGGACAAGATCCGCCGGGTGCTGGGTGGAAGCCGACCGGAACTTTTCCGCAGCTGGTACGTAAGATGGTCGAGGCCGAACTGGCGGCGATCGAAGTAAAAAGTGGAAAGTAGAAATTAAAGAAGAGGAGAAATTTTTAATGCACGATTTTCTCTTATCGATCTTGCTCGGCATCGTTGAAGGGCTCACCGAATTCCTCCCCGTGAGCTCGACCGCGCATCTCCGGATTGTTGAGGCGCTCCTCAATCTCGATCTCCACGATAGCTTTTGGAAGATGTACACGATCGTGATCCAGTTGGGCGCGATCCTGGCGTTGCCAGTTTATTTTTGGCAACGGATCATTCAATTCCTCGGCACATTTCCGAGGGGCGAACGCGGCGACCGCAACTTTGTTACTCATCCGCTCAGTCTCACGATGATCGCTTTCGTGGTCACGGCGCTTCCTGCATGGGCGTTGACAAAGTTGATTGGTAAAAATTTGGAAAGCTTGACGGTCATGGCGCTGGCGCTGCTCATCGGCGGGATCGTGATGTGGATTGTCGATATAACTTTTACGCGCCCGCGCGTGACGCACATGGAAGAAATGAATTTGCCCCAAGCGGTGTGGATCGGCGCGGTGCAGATCCTTTCCGCGGTTTTTCCCGGCACGTCGCGGTCGATGTCCACGATCGCGGCCGGACAAGTGGCCGGTCTCTCGCGGCCGGCTGCCCTCGAGTTTTCTTTCTTTCTTTCCATGCCGACGATGATTGTGGCGACCTTGTACGATCTTTACAAAACGCTCGCGCCCAATCGCAATTTCGCAACGGAAGGTAATCTGGCGCCGCTGACGGTGAATACGCACCAATGGGTTTTGCTCGCGATCGGCTTCGTTGTTTCGTTCATCGTCGCGCTCGGTGTGGTCGCCTGGTTTATACGCTGGGTGCGCACCCGAGGCTTTGCACCGTTCGCCGTTTACCGGATCGCGCTCGGAGCCATCATTTTGTTGGGACTTGCCTTGCGCGGCGTAAGCTAAAATCGACTGCCGATGGAGAACGACGTCCTTCCCGATCTGCAAAGCTGCCTGCTTTGCGAAGATGTCCGTTGTGAATTCAACGGAATGCAGACGCTGATCGGCGTGATTAACGTTATCCCAGCGCCGGCCCTGCCAATCAATTGCTTGCGTCTTTGCATCTGGGCGCGTTGGTGCAGCGGGGCGGGAAAATTCCGACAAAAGTCGCGAATCGTGGGAGTGGATGAACAACAGGTCATTGCTCAGGCGGAAGTGGAGTTCGTGCTCAAGGAGATGGAAGGGCATGCGACGAACGTGCATTACTTCGGAGGCGTTCAGTTTCAGCAGTACGGGTTGCATCACGTCGAGATTTATCTCGAGGACGAGTTGCGATTGCGCTTTCCGCTTCCGGTGGTGCGGATCGCCGCGAAATAGCGGTTAAGTTCCAAGCTTTCTATAAATCGGCGCTTGCCATGAAGGATGAATTCCTCTATGACGGGCGCTTTCGATGCGGGAAAAATTTCTTGCCGGAGTTTTATGCGGGTTTGCTGTTCTCACGCAAAGCCGCGCACAGGAAGTAGAAGTTCCGCGAGAGAGCAGTGCAAAAGTTGCCACGTCGGCCACTCTTCCGGAAGAACCGAAGACGCAAACTCGCGTGGAGCAGACGAACATTTCTCAACCACCTGACCTTACGGCCGAGCAAATGCGAAAGGCGGGATCGCTCGCGGCTGAGCGATTGAAAAGAGAATCTCAGCCCGAGCGAACGAGCACACCGGAGACGCCCAAGCCGCAGACGACGAAGCCGGAAATTGTTCGACCGATAGATCGACCAACACGCGAGAAAGAACCAATTGCTGCCGAGCAAATGGCTTTCCACGGCGACACTGCATTTACGAAATTAGCGGACGGTTTCGATTTTCCAGTGGGGAGACCGGACGCACAAGGTTACTGCAAAGCGCGCGGCTTCCAATCGCAGGGGCATCCGGGCGAGGATTGGGACGGAAGCGGCGGCGGCAACACCGACTTGGGCGATCCGATCTATAGCATTAGCAATGGTGTCGTTGTGTTCGCGCGCGATTGTCACATGGGCTGGGGAAACGTCGTGATCGTGCGACATGCTTATCGTGAAGGCGGCAGCATTAAAAATATCGACTCACTTTACGGCCATCTCGATCGGATCCTTGTGCATCGCGGCCAGCGGGTAGCGCGGGGCGAGCAGGTCGGGACGATGGGTACGGCGCACGGTCTTTACGATGCGCATCTTCATCTCGAAATCCGCAAGAACATCGAGATCGGAATGAGCCGGGCCGCGTTTGCGTGCGACTCCAGCAATTACTACGATCCCAGCCAATTCATTCTCTCTCATCGACATCTTCAGACGGGTTGGGGCAAATATCGCATCGCGATGAACACCTTTGCGCATGATGCGCTTATCGATTGGGACAATGCCCGAAATTATTCGCACGATAGTGGCGGAACCAATGAGTCGGCCGCCGCCTTGAAAAAGGCAGTCGCGTCGCAGCATTAAACTGCGGCGCTGAAATAATTGGGGGACGGACCCGCTGTCGTCTCCCAATTGTCAATAAAATCAGGCCGATCCCGCCGCTCGGATAATAACCCCAGCCCGAACTGTATGGCCAGGCCGGGAAAGCTCCGATCAGGAGAAGCACGAGGATAATCAGCAGAATTGTGCGCATTCGCGAAGGCTATTTGTGTCCACGGTCAGATGGCAATCCTTATCTTCGGTCTCCATAAGTGGGAGCGGGCGGGAGCGACTGAAAAGATCGACAAGTAATCGGGACCAAAATGTCTTGCAGTGGTCTCGCGCCAACCTATTGTTCGTCCGCACTCCCGAGTGAATTCGGCCGGATGCATCGGGAAAATTTTTTGCCTGTTTCGAATTCCGATGGCGAACACGATTCTAATCGGCGCGCAATGGGGCGACGAAGGGAAGGGGAAAATCATCGATGTGCTCACGGCAAAAGCCGACGTCGTCGTCCGCAGCCAGGGCGGGAACAATGCGGGCCACACCGTGATCCATCGTGGCGCCAAATACATCCTGCACATGATCCCGTCGGGAATTCTCCGGCGCGGGAAGACGTGCGTGATCGGCAACGGCGTAGTGATCGATCCAATCGCGCTCCTCTCCGAGATGGACAGCTTGCGCAAATTGGGGATCAAAATTGGAAAAAACTTGCTGATCAGTGATTGCGCCCATCTCGTTTTGCCTTATCACCGCGTCATCGACGAACAGCGTGAGCTGCGCAAAGGCCGCGCGAAAATAGGGACGACCAAACGCGGGATCGGCCCGGCCTATGGCGATAAAGCCGCCCGCACTGGACTGCGCGTTTCCGATTTGATGCAACCGATCCTTTTCTCAAAAAAGTTGCAGGCCAAAATTGTCGAGAACAACAGCATTCTCCAGGCCCTCGGTGCAAAGCCGATCAGTTTTCGCGAGGTGAACGAGGTTTATCTGGCGGCGGGGGAAAAGTTGCGCCCGTTCGTTTGCAACACGGTAGTTTATCTTCATCGCGCTCTTCAGCGCGGCAAGGAAATTCTCTTTGAAGGCGCACAAGGGACGTTTCTCGATATCGATCACGGCACTTATCCATACGTGACTTCATCAAATACGACTGCGGGCGGCGCGTGCACGGGCACGGGAGTACCGCCGCACCGGATGGACCGCGTGGTAGGAGTGATGAAAGCGTATACGACACGCGTAGGCGAAGGGGCGTTGCCCACCGAAGATCGACAATTAGCCGCAACGCTTCACAAACTGGGCCGCGAATTTGGAGCGACAACCGGGCGTGCCCGCCGCTGCGGCTGGTTTGATGCCGTGGCCACGCGTTATGCAACGATGATTAACGGCATCGACGAGCTTGCCATCACAAACCTGGACGGGCTCGACCATGTCGATCCTATCCGTGTTTGTGTGGCGTATCGGCTGAATCGAAAACGTCTGGATGTTCCACCGTGCGATGCGGCACAGCTCGATAATTGCGACCCGATTTACAAAGAAATGCCCGGCTGGAATCAATCCACGCATTCAGCGAGAAAACTTTCGCAACTTCCTTTAGCAGCAAAAGATTACATCAAATACATTTCCGCACTCACCGGAGCCAAATTATCGATCGTCAGTGTCGGGCCGGCTCGCGGTGAAACGATTATTTTGTAGCCGTGGCCTCCATGAAATCTGTTCCCCGGCACGTCGCCATCATCATGGACGGCAATGGTCGATGGGCAAGGGCGCGCGGTCTCCCGCGGATCAAAGGACATGAACAAGGAGCGCAGGCCGCGCGCGAATGCGTGGAAGGCTGCGGCGAACTCAAGATTGAATACCTCACTCTCTACGCTTTTTCCGCCGAAAACTGGCAACGCCCGAAAAGCGAGGTCTTCGCCCTAATGCGCCTGCTCGAGAAATTTTTAAAGGAAAAAACGCCCGAACTGGTCGAGAAAAATGTTCGCCTTCAGGCAATCGGCCGGTTGACCGACCTTCCCGGGACTTGCCAGGAGCAACTTCACAAAACGATCGAGCTAACCGCCGGCAACAATGGACTCACGCTGATTCTGGCGCTCAGTTACGGCGGCCGTCTGGAAATCATCGATGGAATCAAAAGCCTGCTTCGCGCGGTCGAGCTCGGCCACATCGACAAGGCGATGATCGACGTTGAGATGTTCAGCAAACATCTCTATACGCGATATTATCCCGATCCCGATTTGCTCATCCGCACCTCGGGCGAAATGCGCTTGTCGAACTTTCTCCTTTGGCAGCTTTCTTACACGGAAATGTATGTGACGCCGAAACTGTGGCCCGATTTCACAAAAAAGGACCTCTTCGCTGCGGTTGAAGAATATGGGCGAAGACAACGCCGCTACGGCGCAGTCGAATAATTTGTAGCGGCGGTCTGTGACCGTCGGATGTTTTTATTCGGCACTCGCAGAGCGCCGCTACAGGTTCAGACAAACGCTTCCGCTACCGAATCGGCCAGCGATTTTCCAGCGGTTGTCAGCACGAAATTGCCATTTGATTGTCGAAGCAAACCGAGCGCGACGAACTCTTGCGTTTCCTTCGGCCATGCTTGGAGCGATTCCGCCGAGATCCCTTCAACGGTACGCAATGAAAAAGCGATTCGCTCGGTGCGCTTCATTTCGGGAGTGAGTTGCTCCATTGTCCCAATGGCCGATTTCCCCGATAAAATCCGGCCGGCGTAATCGCGATAATCAGAAACGTTCTGCCAGCGCTGTGGCCCGCGGGTCGAAAATGCGCTTGGACCGATCCCAAGATAATCTTCGCCCGCCCAGTAAGCGCTATTGTGTGCCGAGGAGAAGCCGGGCCGCGCGTAGTTCGAGATTTCGTAATGTTCGTAGCCCGCATTTTGCAAGATCGACATCGTCATTTCGAACAACTGCGCGTCGACATCTGGATCGGCGTGGAACTCGCCGCGGGCCTGCCGGAGGAAAAATTCCGTGTCCTCCTCGTAAGTCAGACAGTAGGCAGAGATATGTTCGGGTTGCAGGCTGATCGTTTTCTCCAGGGTCGAGCGCCACTGCGGCGTGGTTTGACCCGGCAGCCCAAACATAAGATCGACATTTATATTTGTGAATCCTGCCGCGCGCAGAATGGAAAATGACTTCTCCGCCTGCGGCGCATTGTGTTCGCGCCCGAGAATTTTTAGCATTTCCTCGTCCCATGATTGCACGCCGAGACTGATTCGATTCACACCGTGCTCCAGAAACAAAGCAGCCTTGCGCGGGGAGACGCTTCCGGGATTCGCTTCCACCGTCCATTCTGTCAATCTCGAGAGATCGAGCAGCGCACGAAAGCCTTTGAGCAGACGCTCAACCTGGGAGGTGGTGAGAGCGGTTGGCGTGCCGCCACCGAAGTAAATTGTCGATGGAAGGAGATGTCGCCGGACCGGGCGCAGCCCGGCAGCTCCTTCTACAGCAATCGTGCGTTGATCATCGGGGCCCGAATGGAAGGAGCTGGGCGACCCAGCTGATTGATCCAATCGGCTGCCCGAAGGGAGCGAGGCGGGTCGATCTTGGGTGTGTTGCTTAAGTTCGCACAACACCGCTTCACAGAAGCGCTCGGTTTGCGATCGATCGAGCAGCTCTTTGTAAAATGCGCAGTACGGGCAAATGCGC
>WNGL01001288.1_pt1 | contig 30637 bp, 26 predicted proteins | sample 5400591 | NCBI WGS metagenome assembly WNGL01 (sample SAMN13153377, study PRJNA577476) | soil metagenome | isolation source: 80 cm soil or saprolite under Garry oak tree replicate 1 | place: USA:California | collected 2016-06-15 | reverse complement strand
GCGACGTCTCGATCACCATCTTCACGGCCTCATCCCGGAATTCGGGAGAGAAGTTCTTCTTCGGTCGAGGCAATTACTTCACCTTTCCAGACATCCATCCTAATGGATGGACTGTCCGGAAGCCTCGGGGCACCCCAGTGTCGAGGAAGGTGACCCCGAGGTCCAGCGCCCGGTGGATGGTGCGGACGGACTCGGCGTCATCGATGCCCGCGCCGGTGTAGGCGGCGGACATCCCCATGGCGCCCAGGCCGATCCGGGAGACGTCCAGATCCCCCAGCTTGATGTGCTTCATGGTGATTGCTCCGTCTTGTTTCTCAGGTACCGGCGGACATCCCCGGATACCCGGGCCAGCGCCCGCACGCCGTCAGTCAGCACGGCCTCGCGGACATGAGGGCGGCCCTTGCAGCAGTTGCCGGGACAGGTCCCGCAGCCGTTGCGCGTGGCCGGGATCGGGGGCGAAGGTGAGGTAGCAGCCGTCGGGAGGGCGGCTGCCCTGGGTTCAGGGCGCTGCGATCATCTGGTTTTTCACCAGGGGGCGGCCGTCACTCCTCCGGGTCTGCCGTGTGCGGTGCCCGCCGTTCGGCCTCATCAGGCGTGCGGGCGGGCGGTGGCGAGCTTGCGGCCGGCGAGGGTGGCGGCGAGCAGCGCGGCGGCGGCAGCGGTGAGGATGACCGCGAGGCGGTGCAAGCCGGCGTCGGTCGCCGCGTGGCCGAAGCTGAGGCTGATCAGGCTGGCAGAGGCGATCGCGCCCAGGTACATGAAGGTGCGGAGCATCCCGGCCGCCGTGCCGGTCGAATTCGCGGGGGCCTGGGCGTACATGGCGGCCTGGTTGGTGACGATGTTCAGCCCGTTCTGGGCGCCGAAGACGACGCTGACCGCCAGCAGCAGCCACAGCGCGCCACCCAGGATTAAGGCCACCAGCCAATCTCTCAAGTCCTCCACGATCTTCGGGAACGAATCACCATGCCCGCCGCGCACCACAGTTCTGGAACCGTGACGGCCTGCCTCACAGCGTCCGCGATGCCACGTCCTCCACCGCATCAAGGCGCTCGCCGAAAGAAGGCAGCACCGAACGGACAATTCGGCGCCCAAGCCGCCGGCCAGCCAGGCGAAACTCAACCCGGCCAGATCGGCGGGTCTTTGCGGGGCGTGAAGACTGCGGGCTGCTCGCCGCGGCTGGTTTCCTCGTCAGCCCTCTTCCGTGTCGTCGCCGGCATGATGGCGGGTGTGGTGAAGTTGCCGGTGACGGTAACCGGGCCAGACGGGTCGCGCTGAGGAGGCGGTGGTGGTCGAGGTCGGGCGTCATGGCGCGTTCGCGGTGAACCGCATCGGGCTCGGCGGAGCGCCGTCCCGCTGAGCTTCAGCGTCCGCCGGGCCGGCGGCTCCTGGGTGGTCAGTGCGGCCGCGGCCCAGGCCGCGGAACTGGCCGATGTGCTCATACGCGCGGCTGGCGAGACGATCGTGGTAGCGGACCTGGCCACCACCAGCTTCGTGGATGAGGATTACGCCCAGTGGCGGCCGTCGCGGATCGCGGCGGAGCAGGGCGTCAGCTGCCAGGTCCGCTTCCTCGGCGCGCTGGCGTCCGGCGTCGCCGGCCTCAGCGAGGAGGTCCTGGCGATGCGCCGGGACGATCTGCCCCGCTTCCTGGCGGGCTGGTCGCCGTACGAGCTGACGCTGGTCGACACGCCGGGCAGGCCGGCCTCCTGGCAACTGGACGAGATCGCCCTGGCCATCGGCACAGCCGCCCATGGCGAGGCGGTCTTGCCCGGTCCGGCCGGGTCGCGCCTGCGGTATTCCGGGCATGACGACTGCTACCTCTTCGTCGAGTCGGCGGACCGGGCAGTTCCGGTGGCGCTGCTGAGCCGCCTGCTCGCCCTGCTGGCCGGCTCGGTCATCGCCGGCGCTGCTCCCGTGGAAGTGCCGGATCCGGCCAGCACGACCGTGGCCAGCCTGATCGCCGGCAGCGCACACTGGATCGGCGTGCCTGGTGCCGTGTCGGAGAACGCGGTAACCGTCAGCCTCTCCGCCACAGCAGTGCCGTGGCGGCCTGGCCAGCGGCTTCCGGAACGCGTCGACCGCACCGCCCGCTACGACGTCAGGCAGCGGCTGTGGCAGCTCACCACCACCCCCGGACAAGACTGAGCCACTCCAGCCCCGCGGTCTCCAGCAGTCCAGGGCAGCCGGTCCGAAGATCCGCCGCACCGGTAAGCGGCCAGATCGGTAACTTCTCCGCACATGCACAAGGGGCGCCGGCGCCCGGCGCCCCTGCATGCAACTGCATGCAGAAGGCCCGCTGCGACGCGATCTAGACGGGCACCTTGACAACCAGCTTGCCGACCAGATCTCAATCAGGCGGCAGCGTGCGTATCGCTCCAGACGGGTGCTGATTACATAGCGCGACGAGAATCGTTCGTCCTCGGTGAGCCGATCGCCGAATCGGCGCGCGGGCCGCGGCGGTGGGCTTATCCCACCGCATGGAGCAGATCCTCCGGTTATGGGCGCGGTCGCCGGCACCTTCCGGCGGGGGCACTAACGAGCTTTCCCAGGCCGGACCATCGCCCCGCTGGAGGCCGCGGGAGCCCTGTACGCGGGCACGTGAACGGAGGTCAGCCGTCGGTGCGCCGGCCCGCCATCGGGACGGTCGGCCGGGCGCTTGGAGATGGGCCGGCGGTGGCGCCCGGTCAGGACCCGGCTAGGGGTCGCGGTCCGGCAGCCGGCGGCCGGAAGATGGGTAACGGTCACGGGGAAGCGGAACTGCAGTGCTCATCACATCCCGTGGTGCCGGCCCGGTCCGCGGTGACCTTGCCCTGCTGGCACCACACGCGCGCCGCGCGGCACCCGTGAGGGCGGCTGATCTGTCGTGCGGGTGAGAGACTGACCATGTCGTGCGGGTGAACGGTGCGTGAACAGGGCAAGGCGAGCGCATGACGGTCGCTGTCGGGCCCAGTGCGGAGGTGGCTGAGGTGACCGTGGGCGATCATTTCGAGCGGGTAGCCGCCGTCTATGAATCACTGCGCACCACCGACGAGGCGCCGGTGCGCGCGATCGGCCAGTTCCTGCCGGACCGCCCCGTCACCGGCCTGGATATCGGCTGCGGGACGGGACGGTACTCGCGGCTGCTGCGCGGGCTGTTGCCGGACGGGTCGCTGCTGGCCGCAAGCGACGTCTCGGCGGCCATGGTGGCACAGCTCAAGGCCGGCCGCCACGGTCACGCCCCGGGCGTGGCGCCGCTGCTGGCAGCCGCCGAACAGCTGCCGTTGCGGGCCGCCAGCCTGGACCTGGTCACCGCGTTCAACTGCGTGCACCACTTCGATCTCGGCCGCTTCCTGACCGCCGTCGCCCGGGTGCTGCGGCCCGACGGCCAGCTGTTCATCTATACCCGCACGCCGCAGCAGAACGCGCGGACGATCTGGGGCCGCTACTTCCCCGGTTTCACCGAGCACGAGCAGCGCCTGCACAGCGAGACCGCGCTCCTCGATGCCGTCAGGCGGACCGGCGGGCTCACGGTGGTCGCGACACAGACCTTCCGGCATCCGCGCTCGAGCACGGCCGAGCGGCTCAGGGCCCAGGCCGAGGGACGCCACTACTCGACGTTCTCCCTCTACACGCCGGAGGAGTTCCGCGCGTCCATCGCGACCTTCCTGGCCCGCCTGCCCGGTCCCGAGGCGTCCTGGGTTGACGAGCACCTCCTGGTCGTCGCCGGCGGGAGCCGCCGCCACCAGGCCGAGCCTCACGGTCCGGCCAACCCGGCCAACCCGGCCAGCCCGGCGAGCCAGGCGATCACGGATCACGCCCTCCAGATCCGCGCCGGGCACGCCAGTCAGGCTCCCAGCAGGCGCCCTGGCGGCCGCGCGCCGATCACCCCGTTATGCGCCCGGTCAATTGCTGGCAAGGACCTTCAGCACAGCGCCCCGATCGGCGGCAGTGTGCGCGTCGCTCCAAGCGAGCGCTGATTACGCAGCGCGACGACGCCGGGCCGCCCCAATGAGCCGATCGCCGACTACGGCGGGTCTGACGGCCGGGTCGTTGTGGGACTTGCGGCACGAGGATTATTCGTTCTGGCGTGCTAGCTTGGCGCGGATCTGGCCGACATCGATGTGACTGGGACCTGGGCGGATCATGCCGATGGGGCCGAGGCTGTCCATGATGGCTAGCGCCTGCTGCCAGGCGGTGCGGGCCGCGGGCTGGTCACCGGCGGCATCAAGGGTGTCGCCGAGGTGACCAAGTGTCGCGGCCATGTGGTAGTGGCCCCGGGTTTCTTGGTAGCCGGCTAGTGATAGCCGATAGTAGTCAGCTGATTCCTTGTAGTTTCCGAGGCGGTAGTGAGAGTAGCCGAGGCTGTCAAGGGTGTAGGCTTCGCCGTCGCGGTCGCCGATTTCCCGTTGCAGGGCGAGGCCCTGCTCGCAGTGAGCGAGGGCCTCGTGGTGGTTGCCGAGCAGGGCGTGCATCCAGCCTGCGTTGTTGAGGGCCACTGCCTGACCGCGGCGGTCACCGGCGGCGCGGAACAGGGCGAGGGCCTCCTGGTGGTGCCCGAGCGCCTCTGCGAGGCGATGCTGATACTCGAGCACGCCGCCCAGCGTCTTGTGAGCTTCGGCTTGGCCGGCCGCGTCGCCTAGCTCAGCGAACAGGTCCAGGGCCCGCTGAAGGTGGCTGTGAGCCTCGTCGCACCGGCCGAGCCACCAGCAGGCGAAGCCGATGCCCGTATGCGCGTGAGCCTGGCCAGACCGGTCGTCGTGGCGCCGCGCGGCGTTCAGGGCGGTGTGCTGGATCGCCTCCCACTCATGCCAGCGCCCCTGGCGGTTCAGGAAGTCCATGAGCGTCCACGCGAGCTGCCAGGCGTGGGTGTCCCATCCGGTGGCGGCCGCCTGGTCGATGGCCGCGAGCAGTACGGGGTACTCGGCCTCGAACCACGCCCACGCCGCGGCGAAGCCGGGCTGTTCCTCGGGCAGCACGCCAGGCGGGGGTGCAGGCAAGGTGAGGGGTCTTGCGCGCGGGTAGAGCCGGAGGGAAGCGGCGTGCGCGTTGTGCAGGTAGTGATCCAGCATCCGGGTGATCGCCGCGTTCTGATCGTCCTCGGTGTCGCGGGCGCGGGCCAGTTCGCTGGCGTAGGCGCGCAGCAGGTCGTGGAAGGTGAACCGGCCAGGGCTGTGCTCGGTGACCAGGTGCGCCCTGGCCAGCTCAGCCAGCAAGCCGCGGGCCTGCCCCGCCGGCACCGCGGCCAGGCCGGCCGCAGCGCAGGCGGTCGTGTCTGGCCCCGGGTGCAGCCCCAGCAGCCGGAACAGCCGCGCGGCTTGCGGGGTGAGCTGCTGGTAGGACCAGGAGAACACCGCGCGCGCATCGGCTGCTGCTTCCCCGCCGCCGAAGGCGCTCAGGCTCCCGCGGGCATCGCGGAGCTCACCGGCCAGCGACGCCAGCGGGAACTGCGGGTGGGCGGCGGCGCGGGCGGCCACGGTGGCCAGCGCCAGCGGCAGCCGGGCGCAGGAGGCGATGACCTGCTGCACCGCCGCTGGCTCGGCGGCTACCCGGTCCTCGCCGAGCCGGCCGGCCAGCAACTGGCGCGCCTCCGCGATGGTCAGCAGGTCCAAGGTCACCGGACAAGCGCCCTCGGCCGCAACGAGGTTGGTGAGCTGGTTGCGGCTGGTCACCACCACCATGCAGCCGGGCGAGCCGGGCAGCAGCGGCCGGACCTGGGCGGCGTCCCGGGCGTTGTCCAGGACCACCAGCATCCGCCGCCCGGCCACCAAGCTGCGGTACAGGGCCGCCTGGGCATCCAGGCTGACCGGGATCCGCTCAGCAGGCACATCAAGGGCGTCCAGGAACCCCCGCACCGCCTCAGCCGGGGCCACCGGCGACCCGGCAGGGTCGAACCCCCGCAGGTTCACGTACAGCTGCCCGTCAGGGAACCGGCCGGCTACCTGGTGCGCCCAGGTCACCGCTAGCGCGGTCTTGCCGATCCCCGCCGTCCCGCCGATCGCCGAGATCACCACCGTCCCGCTCGCCCCGGCCGCCTGATCCAGCAGGCCGCTGAGCGTGCGCAGCTCGGCCGCACGGCCCGCGAAGCCGGGAACAGCGCCGGGAAGCTGACGGGGCACCGCCACCTCCGGCGCCGGCGACAGCCAGGCGCCCGCCTCGGGCGGGTACGGGTCATCTGGCAGGCACACCCAAGCGCTGCCCCCGGTTTCCTTGACTGACACCCGCACCCGGCGGTACGAGGCTGGCTCGCACGCCGGGTCGTGGCGCACGACTTCCTCGAAGAGCCACCGCGAGACGATGACCGCGAGCACACCCGTTGAGCCGCCCAGCGCATCCTTGACGGCCCTGGCCTCCAGCAGCCGGAAGGCGTGGTTGACCGCAGCGGCCGCCACCCCGTGCCCGTCGTAGACAACCTCCCCGGCATGGACCGCCATCCGCAGCCGGATCCGCGCCTCACGGCCGCGCGCCCGGTTGTGCTCGCCCAACGCCGCAGCCAGCTCCCGGGGAACCCGGGTTACCAGGACAGTCTTCGGCACCTGCGGCGGCACCAGCACCAGCACCCCGTCACCGCGGTCCTCACGGTAACAGTCCTGCCAGTACACCCCCGACCTGGCGAACGCCCCGCGCAGCGCACCGTAAAGACCGTCACGAACCACGACCTGATCCGCATTGGTCCGGCGCAGGTCACCGAACCCCTCCACATCCACGCAAACGATGGCCCGGTGCGCCGCAGGCGCCGGCACCCCCGGCGCGGCCCGGCCCTCCCCGCCGGGCCGCCCGGGCACGGTCCCCGGCCCCTGACGCACCCGAGAAGCCAGCCGATGCGCAATGTCCGCTTTCCTCGTGCTCCGCATACTCACAGCATCGCCCCGGACAGCCCGGGAGGGTATCTGGCCCGCAGGTAAGCAAGGTGTACCCGGTCAAGGACCGCGGGGCCGCCGCAGCTCCCACGCCCGCCACGACCCGGCAGCGCCCAGATCATCTGGGTCCGCCGCGCATGGCCATCAGCCAGCGGACCAGGCCGCCGGACAGCGAACCCGGCCGTCAGCCGGCCCGGCCACGGCATCGGCCCGCCAACGCGCGAGATCAACGGTTATGTATCGTTGCAACGCGGCAAACTTCGCCTTTGAGAAGCAGAATATCGGCGGTTCACGCTCATGCTCGAGTCGCGGTGCGTCACCGCCGCGTATTTGGCTGGTATCAGGCAGTCGGGGGTAGCTCAGCCCGGTGGCCGCCGTTGCGGGGCGGAGTGGTTTCAGGAGGTGTGTCCGTTACCGGGCGGCGCCCGCGACGTAGCTGGCGTGCCGGTCCAGGCTGCCGCGGGTCCGGTCATGCCGCATCGTGGTCCGCGGGTCAGCATGGGACGCCGCTTCCCGCACGTCGCGCAGGTGCCCTACAGGGCGAGCAGACCGAGGATGGCCGCTCCGTGAGCTCCCAGCCAGCCAGCAAGGGTCTGCAGCGGGCCGGTCAGGGCTGCGCCTGCCGTTGCCAGTGAGCCGGCGTCGGCGAGCAGTTCGACCAGCCGTTTGAGCGGCCTGGCCGCCCGGCGCTTGTCGGGCTCTGGCGCGTGCACCGCTGCGTCGATCTCCGCGACATGGACACGTGCCTGGGCCGCCGTGGCGCCGCCGAGGGCGGCGCTCGCCAGCGCGTCGCGGAGGTCGCGTATGGCGAGCCGCGCGTCCTCGCTGGTGACGACCATCCCGTGCTGGCTGCCGTAGATCACCTGGTCGCCGTCGACGTTGTTGACGATGACGCCGTGCTGGTTCTTTATCCGGATGCTCATGACGCTCTCCTCATCGGCCCGGGATCCGGCCACGGCGGGGGCACCGGGAAGTCGCGGTAGGCGCGTCTGCGCCGCGAGGTAGCGACGATGTGCAGCACGATCCCTACGACGAGCAGGATCATGCCCAGCGCTGCCAGCGCCCAGCCGGCCAGCCCGAACGGAACGCCGCCGATTTCCCGCCCGAAGGGGCTGGTCGTCGGCGGGGGCTCACCGCCGTTTTGGATCGCGTCGCTGATCCCTTTGATGAAGCTCAGGTCGGCAGCGGCGAAGACACCAAAGCCCACCACGAACATCAGGAAGCCGGTCCAGGCGAGCCACCGTGCCTTCGTCTTGGTCGCGGCGACCTCGCGGAGGAAGTTCTCGCGCTGCTGGTTGACGTACTGGATATGGGAGATGTACTGGTCGCGATCGACGTTGTTGATGACCCCAGCGTGCTGCTCGTCGATCTGATGCACCACAGCAGCCTCAGCCGGCGGGGCGGGCAAGGCGCTCGTCTCGCCGGCGACGGTGGCTCCGGATTCCAACCGCGCCCTCACCGAGGCGAAGGTCAGCACATCGCCGGGGCGCAGCTCACGGGCGGCAGTCGTGGCCGCCCCGTTGACGAATGTACCGCCGGAAGAGCCGAGGTCTTCCACGTAGATCCGGTTCCCGCGCCGCTGCAGCGCGGCGTGGGTCCGGCTGACGTGCGAGTCATCGAACCGCACATCGCAGGTCTGCTCACGCCCCACGACCAGGCGATCCCTATCCAGCGGGATTCGCCGACCGCGGTCAGAGTCTGGTGCCAGCACGACCAGATGCGGCGTGCCTCCACTGTCCAGGCGCATCATCACGCCCCCTTACCGCCCGGCAGGCGTCTAGCAAGTAGCGGACCGGCGAACCCGGCACGGGTCGTAGTCCGCTACAGACACAGAGCGCCAGATACTGGCGCTGATACGTCCGGAGGCACGGGATCAGGGTGGTGCCGCGGGCCCGGCGGCCGTATGCAAGCTGGCCGGCCCCCCTCCCGGCAGTCATTCAGCTGGATGCAGGTACCCGCCGAACCGTGCCGCACCGGCCGCTACGCCGGGTCAACCATCCGGACCCACGTGACGTCGCGGATGTGCGCCCACTCTCCCGACCACCATGGCATTACCTACGACGACTTCGAGCGCCTAGACCGCAGCCGCTACCGGCTGCGGCCTCACCTCGCCGCGACAGGATCTGACTACAAGGCGAGCGGCTTGACCACGGTGCCTAGATGGATGATTCCAAGGGGTCTGGTTACGGTTAGTGGTCGTAGGCGGTCAAAGATCTCATGACGGGCTGGCCGGTTTTGTCGTTGTGCCAGATCGCTGCGGTCAGCGCGAGGACCCGGGCCAGGACGCGGGCGATGATGCCCTCGGGCGTCTTGCCGCCGTGTCGTTCCAGGTCAAGCTGTCCCTTGAAGGTCCAGTTGACCGACTCTATGACCTGGCGCAGCGGCTTGAACAGGTTCTGCCCGGCGCGCCTGGCCTCGCCCTTGCGGACCGGCCGCAGCAGCGTCAGCTCACGCTCAGTGAGTTCCGCCTCGAAGGCGCGGCCGAAGTAGTTCTTGTCCCCGATGATCACCTGCCCGGGATGAGCTGCCGTGACGTCGCGGGCGGCCCCGAGCATGCCCAGCAGGGTCTCGCGCTCGTCTGCCTTCGCGCCCGCCAGGGCGAACATGACCGGCAGCCCGGTCAGGGTGCAGACCAGGTGCAGCCGCAAACCCCAGAAGTACCGGGAGTGACTGGCGCAATAGCCGTACTCCGCCCACCCCGCCGCGTCGCTGCGCTTGACTGTCTCCCGGGAACAGCCGCACTGCACCGGGGTGGAATCCACGACCCAGACGTCGTCGCTCCACAGCGACGTGTCCATGGCCAGCATCCGGATCACCCGGGTGAACAGGAAGAACGCCTTCCGCACCCGCTTGTTCCACCCGGACTGGCCGATCGTCCGCGGGAACATGCCCGCCAGTTCCTTATCCGCGTACCGCAGCCACCGCCGCTCCGAGGTGAACCCCAGCAGGGCGGACATCACCGCCATCGTCAGCAGCTCCGCATCGCTGAGCGTGAGCGGAGTGCCGGTCGCCGGGCGGACCGGGGCAAGGTCCGGCCAGTCCCGGAGCATGTCATCGATCTTGACGTACATTGCAGTAGCGAGGGTCTCGATGTCGTTTTCCACAACTCGATCATGGAGACCCTCGCTTCTTCATGCAGGCCATCCCCCTGGAATCACTCATCTAGCGGCTTGACATGTCACGACGGTTACCAGGCGTAATCACCGCACCGCCGGACCTGACGCCGAATATTTGCGGCTATCACTTGGTCCGCATGCCACCACACCTTGCGCGGATGTTCCAGTTCTGCCGTTGCGCCATCAGCCAGATGACGCATTGGATCTGGAGGTTACTGGCCTGCCATACTTCTCGGTCTGGTCGCGGTGGTGCTTTTGGCTGTGTTGCTGGCCGTGGGTGGTGCGGCGATTGCAGTCCTTGTCGACGCCGCATCCGCGTTCACTCGTGCGGTCGTCCACGAAGGCCATCGACATCCCCGGCACTGACTACCAGAGGCGGGCCGTTTCAGATCCTCGTGAAGGTCCATGAATCTCGTCATGTCACGCTCTTGTCGTGCGACGTGGCTGGTGTTTCGGCGGTGCCGGACCTTGATCTGCCGGATGGCCCGGGCGGGCGTCGCTTGGCAGCTGCCGCTGATTGGCAGGGGCACCGGTGGCATGGGGAGTGTCGAGCTGGAGCCTGGCTAGGGCGGATCCGGTGTCGAGCCAGATGGCCGGCCCGTCCGCCGCCGCGCTGATCAGGTCCGGTGTGCGCGCGACCGGGTACGCGGTCAGGGTGCCTGGCATCACGACGGTTAGCAGGGAGCCGGTGATCCACAGGCGGCCCACCGAGTCCATGATGAGGGCCGGAGCCGACAGGGCGCTGGGGGCGTAGCTGGCGTGCATGATCGCGGTGATCCTGCCGGTGGCGGGGTCCGCCCGCGCCAGCCCGGACGGGGTGAGCACCCATGTGGCGTTGCGGCCGGGGACGATCTGCGGGGTATATCCGCCGCTGTGGACTAGCAGGGTCCGTACCGGCTGGAGCGAGTCCTGGTTGATCAAGGTGATGTAATCGACGCCGGCGCAGCCGATCCAGATGCCGTGCGGCCCGGGGAACGCGGCACATGCCGGTCCCGAGCCGGGGATCGGGGCTGTTTTCACGATCACGTCGCGGGACGGGTCGATCTTCGACAGGTACTCCTGGCCGCCGCCGTCGGAGGGATCGTAGGTGATCATCCAGATGAAGCCGTCCCCGTAGGCGATGTCGGCGCCTAGCCTGCGGACCGGGAAGCGCTTGGTGATGGCGCCGCTGGCCGGGTCGATGCGCAGCAGCGGGCCAGAGAAGTCCAGGACCCATAGCGACCCGGCGCCCGATGTCATGCTGATCGGTTCATCTTGCTGGCCGCCGGCCTGCAGTGTCCTGGTGACCCGCCTGGCGGCCAGGTCGACGCCGGCGATCTGGCTGGCGGACCAGTCCGAGATCCAGGCCGTGGAGCCGAGTATGGTCATGCCGCCGGGCTGACCGAACGGCAGCGGGATCCGTGTCCGCACGGTTGATGGCAGCAGCACCGGGGCCGCCGCCGTGCCGGGCCTGCCCTCGGGAGCGGCGGCAGGCCTGCTGCCCCGGCCGGTCATCACCGCGAGGGCGGCCGCGGCGATCAGGGCCACCGCCACCGTGGCATCGAGCCAGCGCCCGCGGGGAAAGCGGACGACCAGCTTCGGGTCCTGGCCGATCTCATCCATTTCCCCGTGCTCCGTTCCCGGCTGCCGCCGCTTACCTGCCAGGGTGTCCGGGCACGGGTGGTCTCGGCCATCCGACGTTCTGCGGATGCCCGGGGCGGCCGCAGCCGGAGTAACCTGGAGTGGGGAAAGGGACGGCGTGATGAAAGGCCCGGTAGCAGCCAGCGGACGGGACCTGCGCACCCTGGCCGGGATCGTCAGCGATGACCGCGGCGAACCCCCGGCCGAAGGGCTGGCACTGTCCCTGCTCAGTGACCTGCTAGAACTGATCGGCTGCGATTTCCTGGTCTTCTCGGGCACCGACAGCAGCCGGCTGGTGGACTGGTTCGGGCAGACCGTGCCGGCCGAAGCCGACGACAGCGAGTTCGACGTCTCGTCGTTCTGGGCACACTACTGGAGCAGCCCCTGCAGCTACCCTGAGCGCACCGGCGACCTGCGAACCCTCGTGAGGATCTCGGATTTCTACTCGGCCAGGCAATGGCACAGCACCGGCATGTACCAAGACTGCTGCCGGCCGTACGGGATCGAGCATGAGCTGATCCTGTGCCTGCCCGCTACCCCCGGGTGGACCGCCGGGCCCGGGCGGACCCTGCGGCTGGTCTTCGTCCGCGGGCCCGGCCAGGATTTCTCCGACCGTCACCGCGACCTGCTCACCTTGCTGCGCCCCCACTTGCACCAGGCCTACCTCGAGGCCCAGCGCCGCCGCCACCCAGCCCCCCAGCTCACAGCCCGGCAGCGGGAACTGCTGCACCTGGTCGCCGCCGGGCACACCAACGCCCAGATCGCCCGCCGCCTGGGCATATCCGAGGGAACCGTGCGCACCCACCTGGAAAACATCTACCGCCTGCTGCAGGTCTCCAGCCGGACCGCCGCCGTCACCCGCGCCTTCGCCGACCCGACGGCCTGACACCATCAGATCCCAGGCCCGGGCCGCTGCACGCCCGGCCGCGTGCTCATAGAACCGGCTGTCCGGGTAGCCTGTGGCCGGCCTGAGGACGCGGCCAGGCTCGGAGTTACGTCCGGCCAGCGGCTGGTTGCGGTGTCGCTGACTTGCCGCGCCCGGCCAGCTCTCTGCGCGATCAGGGACTCACGGGCGAGCGCGACAGCGACGGGCTGCGGGCGACGCGGACGCTGCGGGCTGACCAGGCCGACGGGGTGGTGCTTTGAGTCGATGGGCGGACTCTGTCATCGCCACGGTACTGAGCCGATGGCAGGCAGCCTGGCACCGAGCTCCACCGACAAACTGGATGGCAACAGCTAGCCGAGGTACGGCAGCGGCAGGCACCTTATCCACGACACGCAGGTCAAATCTAGCTGCGCAGATAATTCGGTTATGCGCGGCGGGGCACCCCCAATGCACCTTCCCCGGAACTCCTGTGATCAGCCAGCGTCTTGCCCGATCAGTGGTAAATGGGGGTGCGGGGTCTCCCCGTGCGGGTTTCATCGCAGGGATGGCGCGTGCCGCGCAGGCAGCAGGGTGGTCAAAAATGAGGGGCGGCCGAGCCCATAAACGCGGGGTCCGGGGCGGCCGCCCCGCAGTGCGCGGCAACGCGAGGTAGCGGGATCACCAACTTGGAAGATCGGTGGTGCGGTAGCAGGTCCGACCAGGGCCGACGTTCCTGCTCGACCTGACTGAGACTGCGGTGCGCGAGTGGGTCAAGCAGGCTGACATCGACCAGGGCCGACGATCAAGTACCGTCGAGACCGATCCGGTCGTGATCATCCATCCGGCCCAGAGCAAAACCTAGAGGTACGGCACCCATGACTGAGTGGCAACTGGCCGGGACATTCGCCAGTACATCCGGTGACGTCCGCTGGGACCGTCTGGGACACTCCGGCCAGCAGCCGGTCATCCTTCTGCACGGCACCCCCTTCTCCTCGTATGTCTGGCGCGCCGTCGCCCGCTCGCTCGCTCGCGACTACCAGGTGTTCGTCTGGGACATGCCCGGCTACGGGGTATCGGAGAAGTCGGCAGGCCAGGATGTGTCCCTGGCCGCCCAGGGCCGGGTCTTCACCGAGCTCTTGGCCCACTGGGGTCTGCAAGAACCGCTCGTGGTCGCCCACGACTTCGGCGGTGCCGTCTCCTTGCGGGCGCATCTGCTGCACGGCGCCCGCTACCGGGCACTCGCCCTGGTCGATCCGGTCGCGCTGGCACCGTGGGGATCCCCGTTCTTCCGGCTCGTCGGCGAGCACTCCCAGGTCTTCGAACAGCTGCCGCCCGCACTGCACCATGCCCTGGTCCGTGAGTACGTCAGTTCCGCTAGCAGCCCCGGCCTGCATCCCGTGGTCCTCGACCGGCTCGTCCAGCCCTGGCTCGGCGACCTCGGTCAGGCGGCCTTCTATCGCCAGATCGCCCAGGCCGACCAGCGCTATACCGACGAGGTCCAAGGCCGGTACGCCGAGATCAGCATCCCGACGCTGGTCTGCTGGGGCCAGAACGACACCTGGATTCCCGTGGCGAAAGGACGTGAGCTCGCCGCTCTGATCCCAGACGCGAAATGGGAACCGATCCCCAGCGCAGGCCACCTCGTCCAAGAGGATGCCCCCGCCGAACTCACAGCCGCTCTCATCGCCTTCCTCCAAGGCACACGCTGACCGGAAGACCGATCCACAACCCGGTGAACCTTCCCGGTCACAGTACTAGCGGGCGGGTGGCGGCCGCCTCGCTCGTAGCGGGCAAGCCAGCGGCCCCCGGGGCGGTGACCTACGGCAGCGGTGCCGTCTGCGCTCGGCCTGCGAGCTGGTCGGCGATGCCGGGCTGGATGGCAAGCGCTTCAGCGTCGCGCGTGCTGAGAGCCTGACTGATCGGCGGCCTGCTGACCTCCGTGGCCCGGCGCGCGTCGACCGGGCCTCCCAAGGCAGAGGCCGACGCTGGCGCCGGGCCAGCGGCGGAGCGCAGCGGAGCCGCCTTAATCTAAGAACGGCTTAATTCGGCAACGCCAGCGGGGGACAAGGCGAATGGTTCACGAGCAGTGAACAGTACTGCCCCGACCTGACCTGGTTCGATGCAGCAGAGTGGAGCTAACTTGGGCGCGTATTGGGCATGCGCAGAACACTCTTTACGGGAGCAGCATGAACAGCCGCTACTGCGATCGAATTTCCTGCCATATCGGCGGCTTTGCGCGCTACTAAGCTGCAGCCATTCTCACGTTCGGTGACATCGGTGCTGCGTGGCCCGTCGGGCCGGTTGTGGTGGAGCCGGCCGAGGATGCGGTCACTGGCTGTCACTGCGAGCCATGCGACGGCCAGGCCGCCGGCGACATCGGCCAGGTAGTGCTGGTGGATCAGGACCGTCGAGGCGACGATCAGGGCGCACCAGATCGCGACGGCCGTGCCGGTGCGCGGGTGAATCCTCAGCCACAAGACCGCGACGATCGTGGCCAGGGAGGTATGCAGGCTGGGGAAGTCGTTGTAGGGCCTGTCGAGGGAGTACACGTGGCGGACCGCCGCGGTCAGCCAGTCCCGGCCGGGCGGGGAGGGCCGGATGACGTAGGACTGCGCCAGCGCGTAGACCAGGTAACTGGCCAGCAGCGCCAGGGTCACGGCCAGGGCCAGTGCCTGCACCCGGCGGAGGTCGGCGATAGCGGACACGGCGGCGGCGAGGATGATCAGCGGGGTCAGCGACAGGTACGGGATGACCATGACCGGGACGAGCGGGATCGCGCGGTCCAGCAATGTCCGCAGGACGATCTTGGCCGGGCCGTGGTTCAGGACCGGGTAGATCAGGTAGGCCGCGATGCTGACGGCGCCCAGGAGCAGCGTCAGCAGGACATCCCGCCCGGCGTCTGGGGTATCCGCCATGCCAGCATCATCCCTTCCGGTCTGCCGTCCCGCGCCGAAGCGCGCGCCCGGCATGCGGCTATGTCCCTCCCGGGGACTCGCAGTAATTCGATGGCGCCAGATCGACTCGATCTGCGCGCCTCAGCTGATGAGCGCCGAAGCGGCCTTGGCCGCGCCGAACGGCGGCAGTGTGCGCGCTACTCCAGACGAGGGCTGATTACGCAACGCGACGCGGACCGTCCCACGTCAGTGAGTGATCGCCGATTCCGGGCGGGGGTGAGGGGGTGACCTGCGCTGTATCCTGGCGCAGGCCGTCGGTTCTGGGCCCAGGCTGTTGCGATTACCGGCTGGTGCAGCAGGCCGGCATCGGGCCGGTCTGGTGCCGGGCTGGCCGGGCGCGGTTCGCGGGGCGGCAGGCTTGCCGGCCCGGATGGGTGGCATTGGTGGTCGCGAGCGGGCAGATCCTCACGAGGGCGAGGCGGGTCATGACGGATGCCCTGGCTGCGGTCGCAGCGTTGCTCCTTGGTGTGCGGGTCGAGCCGGCTGAGCGATTGCGCCGGACCGAACGCTCGGAAGTGCTGCGGGTACGCGTTAGCGGGACTGGCTGGCCAGGGCCGGGGACGCTGATCGTGAAGCTGTTCCCGGATGCTGGCGAGGCGTGGGTCCGGGAGAGCAGCGCGCTAGCGGTCGCGCCAGCCGAGGCTCCGGTGCCTGGCCTGGTCGCTGCCGGGGTAGATCCGCCCGTCGTGGTCATGGCCGATGCCGGGACCGGGCCAAGCGTCGCTGATGCACTGCTGGCTGATGACACGGCAGCGGCCGCGGCGGCTGTCAGGCGTTTCGCGGAGGCTCTTGCGCAGCTTCACCTGAGCACCCAGGGCGTGCGGGGTGCATTCGGCGCGGAACTCGCTGCCCGCTCTGGCGGGACGGTTCCCGAATCGGCGATGCCAGGGATCGTGACGGGCGCGGCCGCGGCGCTGGCGTCGTTGTGCGGCCAGCTCGGGGTGACGGTGCCAGACGGCGCGCTGGCCGCGCTCGCAGATCTGAACGGCCAGCTCAGCGCGGCCGGGCCGGCGGCGCTGACCCTGGCGGACGCCTGCCCGGACAACAACGTGCGCGCGGGCGGCGGGTACCTCCTGGTCGACTTCGAGGAAGCCGAGTGGCGGCATATCGCCTGGGACGTGGCGTACCTGACGGTGCCCTGGCCATCGTGCTGGTGCTCCTTCGGGCTGCCGCCCGCGGTGACGCGCCAGGCCCTGGCGCGGTACCGGGCGGTGATGGCGGGCCGCATGCCGTATGCGGGCACGCCCGCCTTCGAGCGTGACCTCGCGCTTGCCGCAGCCGGCTGGGCGCTGGTGTCGGCATCATGGTTCCTGCCGAAGGCTCTTGCAGAAGATCTCCCGCTGCATGAAGCGGTCGCGGGCCTGCCGACCCGCCGGGCGGTGATCTTGCACCGGCTCGGCAATGCGCACGACAACGCAGCCCACCCCGTGCTTGCCGAGTTCGCCGGGCGGCTCCGGGCAGCACTGGCAAGGCGCTGGGGCGAGATACCGCTCAAGCTCGCACCCGCGTTCCGCTCCGCCGGCGCCTAGCCTGGCCAGGCTCCGCAGCTGGGCAGCGCCGGCATCACCTCAGGGCACGGAATGCCCGGTACGGCTGACCGCAGCAACCCAGCCGTGACCGCGCCAGATCAACCTTCCGGCCCGGCAGCAGCAACCACGGCCGCCGTGGCGCCATCCATCCCTAACGGCTCTGGGCCGGCATGAAGCCCGCATAAGCCCCCGGCCTGTCGCGCTTGGTGACAAGCTGAAGGCGGGTCCGTAGCAGAGCGACCCGTTCAGCCGGACCTCGCCAGGCGCGAAGGCTAGTCCGGGCCGTGCTTCAGCGACGCCGGGCGCGCAGGACGATGTCGGCGATGTGCGGGTTATCGGGCGGCGGGTCGATGCGCGGCCCGACCGCGTGCAACTCGATCGTGAATTCGCTGCCCAGCAGCCGGCCGAGGTCGTCCGCATCGAGATAGTCCGCCGGGTCGGTGCCCTGCGACTTCATGTGCTCGCGGTGCTCATCGCTGAGATCGTGGTAGACGGCCAGGAGCAGCCCGCCAGGGCGCACGGTGCCGAGCAGCGGCCGCACGGCGGCCTGGCCGGCGGCTTTGGGCAGCGCCGGGTACTGCATCGACACCAGGTCGAACGACCCGGCCGGGAACGGTGTCCGCAGGGCATCCCCGCAGACCCACTCGACGACGGCGCCGGCCAGTTCGGCTGCCTCCCGCGCCCGGATCACTGCTACCTCGGAGATGTCGATTGCGGTGACCGTCCAGCCCCTGCGGGCCAGCCAGATCGCGTCGGCGCCCTCGCCGCAGCCGACGTCGAGTGCCCGGCCCGGCGGGAGGCTGGCGACCTCGGCGAGGAGCCGCCCGTTCGGGCGCCCGCTCCACCTCGCACCGTCGCGTTCGCTGTACCTCGCGTCCCACTCGGCGGCCTGCGCCGCCGGACCGGACCGCTTCTCGCGGCGTTCGTGCCGATCCATGTTCCGCAGCGTAGACCCCATCTCAGATCAGCGGCGCCGGGACCGCCCGGTAACCACGCATGCGAAGGGAAGGCTAGCGGCATGCCGGATCCCGGTCCCCAGGTCAGCCTGCTGCGGACCCAGGCGGGTGCCCGGTATCGCCTAGGCGTCCGGGCCCCCGGGGGGCAGGGGCCAGATCGAGATTCCCGAGCGGCTCCGCCAGCCGGATCGCAACCGGCCCCCGGCCGCGCACAGACCGAGGCCGGTGATGCGCGCCCCGGCGCGTTCGGAAGCCTGTCACGCCGGGTAAGGCGCTGACGCGGCATGCGCTGACCGGAACACCCGGCGCCGGGACGGCGGCCGCCCGTCATACGGGCCGACTGAGCTGGCGTCGCATCACCGGACGGTCAGGCTTACGCCGGGCGATGACCTGGACGCCGTGCCGGGCGAACGCCGACGCGACCCCGGGAAGCAGGTTGCCAGCATGACCAGGCACGGTGGTGTCCACTGGATAGGCCTCCAGCGCGGCCGCGCCAGCCGCGGCGGCCACGCCGACGGCGGCCTGGATCAAGGCTGCCATCACACCGCGGCGGCGGTAGGCACGGCGCACGAAGAAGCACGGGATCGACCACGCCGGCAGGTCATCGGCCAGCGTCGGGAACCGGGCCGGCGTCAGCCAGGCCAGCCCGGCGCGCGGGGCCAGCTCGCACCAGCCGACGGCCAGCTCGCCGTCAAGGGCCAGCAGGCCCGGCGGCCGCCCGGACGCGGCGAGCCGGCGCAGGTCACGCTTGTTATCTGCACGCGGCCGGTCATGGTAGCGCGGGCCGATGCGCCAGTACATGCACCAGCACCCGTTCGGGGCGCCCGCTCGGCCGAACAGGTCTTCCAGCGCGGGCCAGCACTCGGCGGTCAGCGGGCTGATCAGGTAATCCATCGCGGCGTCCGGCTCAGCAAGCACAGATGACACATTCTCGCGCTGCCCCGACCGCCATGCCAACCTGCTGAGCCCGGCGCCATATCGGCGGTTCGCGATCACCGTCGGCAGTTGCGCCTGGTGATCAAGTCCATGACGTCCCTGACCGGGGGCAGCCGGGCCCGGCGAGCGGCCGGCTGTCTTTGGCCCGGGAGGTCAGGTTGCCAGGCTGCTACGGCGATGGATGGCCTGAGACATGAACGGCTCAACCGATCTTGCGGGTCCGGCCAGCCGATGCCGCCTGCAGCCAGCCACGGCAGGCGCCGGTCGGCATGTCGCAGACCGGGCGATGCCGCGGTCGCGACCGTCGCTGTAGCGGGTCCGTTGTCTCCTTCGGTGGCCGCCGGCTCAGCGGATGCGGTCTTGGCGGGCTACCGTGCTGGCCGGTAGGTCGCGATCAGTGCGCCGCTGCTGGTCGGCTGGGCATGGGCCAGTTCGAACCTGGTGAGCGCGGCATCGTCGGCAAACAGTCGCTTGCGGCCGCCGCCAGCGACGACCGGGCTGATCATCAGGGTGAGCTCGTCGAGCAGCCCCTGCTCGATCAGCGATCGGACCAGCGACGGGCTGCCGGCAGTCCCGATTGTCCCGCCGTCTTGCTGACGCAGCTCCGCAAGGAAGTCGGCCACCGAGCCCTTGATCAGCGTGCTGTTCGGCCACTGGCCGGCGGACCCGAGAGTGGTCGAAGCGACGTACTTCTGGGTGCTGTTTATGTAGCTCGCGAACGGCTCGTCGGTCGAAGTCGGCCAGTACCCGGCCCACTCGGTGAACGTCACCCGGCCGAGCAGCACGGCGTCCTGCTCTTGGAGCATGCGCGACAACACCGCGCCCATCTCCTCATCGAACGCGGGCTGCCACTCGTTGGGGGCCTCGACCACACCGTCGATCGAGCTGAAAAGCCCCGCGGTTACCTTACGCATGTGCTGAATTCCTCCATGCCGATCGGAATACCCTTATGGACGGGTGGTGGAGTACCCGGTGACGCGATATTCCAGGGTGGCGCCTGGTCAGGCTATGGCCCGTTCGCTGTGACTGAGAGGGTAGACGGGAAGGAGCACTCAGGTCTTGTACAGAAGCGACAGCGGCTCCGACGGATCCCGATCGCGCAACTGCGTGACGGTCCGCCCGATGTAACGGGTCAGCGACCGGGCCAGGTGCGGTTGGTCGAAGTATCCAAGCCGGTAGACCACCTCGTGAACTGGCAGGCCCTCCTGGATCAGAACCGCCGCCTGCCTGGCACGGCCAATCTGCCTGATAGCACCGCGCGTGAGCCCGGTTGCCATTACGAAGCGCCGCTGGACGGTGCGCTCGGACACGTCCGCAGGCGCGCCACGAAGCGCAGCGGTGACGACCGGGTCGCAGACCAAGACACCCCGACGCACCATCCGCCATACGAAATCTTCGGCATTGTCATAGTCGGGCACGCGCCAGGCGAAACCATTCAGCCAGAACGACCGGCGCGTCGCACCGGGAATCTCGGCAGAGCCATCGACAAGCCGGCTGACCGGAAGATGTGACAACGAAGTGCCAAGTGAGAAGATGATCCCGAAGAACGTGGCATCTTCCGGGACGGGAGCCGGGCTTGCCTTCGATTCCGGCCCTTGAACAGCCACGCTTACCTGCCCGCGGTGCTGCCAGAAGACCAGATCCCAATGCGCTGCCGCAATCGATGTCATCCGGTTGACTTCAGAGCTCCTGCTGCGCCACACCCGCTCGATGTACGGCGAATCGGACGGCCGGCTCTCGATCTCCAAGCCCACCCGCGTCAATACCTCCCTCACGGGCCTGATGACGTCCTGATGCGAGATATACATCGGACGATATCCCGTACCCGGCGCATCAGCATCCCGGCGGCACGGATCAGTAACTGTCAGCAGGGAAAGCTGTCCGGCCATGCTGACGTGCTCCTCTCTGGCCCCGGCAGTAAGTCAGACGAGCCGAGCGGACCGATCTCATCGCTATGGCGACCGGGTGATGCCGTGGGTCGCGCCGAATTCATCGTGACCATGCGTAATCGCCCCGCTAACTGGACGGCCGCCAGGCCTGGCACCCGAACGCCCCGCCGAGGGCGGCGAGCCCACTCCCTGTCATGCTGGCCATCCTGGCCAGCATGCACCGGTAAGCAGCGCACAGATCAACCAGCACTGCGTCCCGTAGCCAACCCGCGCTAGCAAACAGCATCAACGTCAGAACGGCGGCAGTGGGCGCCTGCGTGAGCCCGGCGCCGGTGACCGTTCGTGATCGCCTGGGGTGATGGCCCGGCATGGGATGGAGTGCCGGCGCTGTCTGGCCGACCCGGTGCCTGATCGCTCCGGATGCGCCGTGGTAGACACGTACATGGCCGCTTCCCGGGTGCCAGACCTTGCTGACGTCCTGGCTGCGCGTCAGCGCATCGTGCCCCACCTCCAGCCGACGCCGCTGTACCGCGCTGGATGCCATGACCGGAGCCCGCGGACTTGTTCGGCGTGCGGGCGGTGATCTGCATGCCCGAGCAGGCCAACCCGGTGAAGGTCGAGTCGATGCGGGCCCTCGGCGCCGAGGTGGTCTTCTACGGCCGCGACTTCGACGAGGCCCGCGAGCACTGCGAGAAGCAGGCCACCGAGGACGGATACCGATACATCCACTCCGGGAACGAGCCGTCGCTCATCGCGGGCGTCGCCACCTGCACCGTGGAGATCCTCCAGGCCGCGCCAGATACCGAGGTGATCGTGGTCCCGGTCGGCGGCGGCAGCGGGGCAGCGGGGGCCTGCGTGGTGGCTAAGGCCGTGCGCGCCTCGGTCGAGGTGATCGGCGTGCAGTCCGAGGCTGCCCCGGCCGCGTACCGCTCCTGGCAGGCGGGCACTCTGGTCGAGGACACCACCAGCACGTTCGCGGAAGGACTGGCCACCAGGACCGCGTTCGAGCTGCCGCAGCAGATCATGCGGGATCTGCTGGATGACTTCGTGCTGGTCTCTGAGGATGCGCTGAAGGCGGCGACGCGGCTGATGATCGAGAAGACGCGCAACCTCGTCGAGCCAGCCGGCGCGGCCGCCCTGGCGGCGGTGCTGGGCACACCCGATCGGTTCGCGGGCCGGAAGGTGGCGATCATCTGCAGCGGTGGCAACATCAGCCCGGCACAGCTAGCAGGACTGTGGCCTCACGAACCGGGCTGACAGCCGATTCCGCGCGGCTTGCAGATGCGTTGGATGCGCGGGTGACGGCACGCAGATCATCTCGTTCTCTGGCTCCTGGGTCCAGTCGGCATGGTCGGAATCCTGAGATCTGCTGTGGATCACGTGGCGTGCGGACATCTGGTTCAGGGCGGCCGCTGTGTCCGGGTCGCGGCCGGTGAGCCGCATCGTGTGGCGGCCGGCGGAGCGCGGGTGGCGATGCCCCTGGCCATGTCCCGGGCTGCTGACTGGTACTTGCTGTAATGCGGGTAAGGCGGGCCGGCGGCTTGGTGCGGTCTGGGCGGGTCAGGTGGTGATGTCGCGTCGCCGCAGCACGATCGCGCCGGGGAGCAGGACGGCGAGCGCGCAGGCGGCAAGGGTCAGGACAGCGGGGACCTGGCCGAGGAGGTGGGTGCTGGCGGGGAAGCCGGCAGTGCCGCTCGCGCCACTGGACAGGCCGCCGAGGCCGAATTTCTGCACGGTGTTGCCGATGCTGGGGATGAACCCGGGCAGCGGCCCGGCCAGGTACAGCAGGCCGAGGACGGTGGAATCGAGCCGACCTGGTTACGGATGACGGTGCCGATGCCGGTGCCGAGCGCGGCGAACAGCGCTGTGGCGACCGCGCCGCTGACGATAATCGCGGCCAGCTGCGCGCCGCCGGCCTGGCTGGCCAGGTGCCGGGCGGCCAGGACGGGCATGGCGATTGCGGCGGCGCCGCCGGTGGCTAGTTCGAGCGGCGCCAGGGCATGATCGCGGAGGCGCTGATTGCGGTGGCCGCAGGCATCCGTGATGCCCGCGCCAGCGACGGCATGGTGATCGTGGCCGGGAGTTCGCCGCATGCCTTGCACCGCCTGGCCGGTCCGGACGCCGTCAGGCTGGCCCGCCACTCACCGGTGCCCCTAGCCTGCCTGCATGACCAGCCGCCCGCCCCGCCACCGAGGACCGAAGCGGCAACCGGCGGTTGAGCCCAGGCCCCGGCACAGCCACCGGCCAGGGCGCGGTCAGCGAGCCAGGCCGGGCAGCAGGCCCGCCACGAACTGTCATCAGCGGCCCGGAACGCGCCGGTCCCGGAAGCGGTTGCCGCCGACAGCGGCCATAGCCAACGGCCAGCCCCCGGTGAGGATCCGCAGGGCGCCGGCTCGCCGTTACCGCGGCTGCGGGTACTTGCGTGGCGATGTGCCTGGCTGTGAACGTCCGCGGCATCGGGTCGCCGCCGGGTCGACGCCGCTGGCAACTGTCACGATCGTGACGACCCGAGAGGGTCTCGGCGGCACATGGCGAACTCCTCGGGCCTAAGGTCCGGGCCTTTGGTCCCTGGAGGAGTTCCGCAAAAGTCCAGTATGCATGTTCCACCTTGGTGGTTGATCGTTAGCCGAGCTCCGGACCCTGGCTCTCGCTGACTGGCATCGCAGGAGAGTGAGAGCAGTGCAGCAGGTGCTTCGAGAGGAAGCGGCCCCGATTACACGCCTGGTAGAGCTGCCCGGCCGTGGAGTCACCCGGGTGTGGGAGTGTGCCGGTCCGCCGGGCGCTGAGACACTCATGCTCATCCACGGGGTGGCGTGCACGGCCGAGCTGAACTGGGGGAAGGTCTTCGCGCCGCTCGCGGCTCATTTCCGTGTCGTCGCCGCCGACCTGCGCGGCCATGGCGACGGGATCAGGGCCGGGTCGCGGTTCCGGCTCGAGGATTGCGCCGACGATGTCGCCGCGCTGGCAGCGGTCCTGGGTACCGGCAAGTTCACCGCCGTGGGTTATTCCATGGGCGGCGTGATCGCCCAGCTGGTGTACCGGCGGCACGCCTCGCTGCTGTCGGGTCTGGTGTTGTGCTCCACCGCGGGCAACGTGGGGTCCCCGGCTCAGAAGCTGGCCGCCTTCGCGCTGCCGGCGGCGGCCGCCGGCCTGCGGTGGAACCCGGTTCTGCAGCTGGTCAGCGCCGAGGTCCTGGGATCGGCTCTGCTGGGTCCCATCGACGACCCGGCCACGGCCAGGTGGACCCGCGCCCAGCTGCGCCGGACAACGCTGGCCAGCGCCGTCTCGGCCATCTGCGCCGTCTGCGAGTTCAGCTCGGACCGCTGGATCGGCCAGGTCGATGTCCCCGCCGCGGTGGTCGTCACCACCCGGGACCGCATCGTGCCGGCCAGCCGCCAGCTGCAGCTGGCCCGGGCGATCCCGGGCGCAGCGCTCCACCAGGTGGACGCCGATCACGCGGTGTGCATCACCGCGCCGCAGGTGTTCGCCCGGACGCTGCTCGAGGCATGCCGGGCGGTGCAGGCCGGCCCCGGCCCAGCTGACCAGCGACTCAGCGCGGCCTAGCCCTTACCAGTGCCGCGCAGGATTACGCCGGCCTGGTCGGGATGCTGGTAGAACTCTGGTACCAAGGGCCAAAACGGCCCGATCTTCACCCGGCCGACGGGGTGGATCAGGCCATGGCAACCACCGGCCTGACCGGTCACCCACTTGCCCCCAGACAGACACCTCGGCTCGGTTGAGCTTAGGTCAGGTGAGCGTATTTGCCCCGGCGCCGGGCCAGATCCGGGCCCGTGACCACGGGCGGATAAGCAGCGGCAGGCCCTGCGGCGGATAGCTTGTTTACCGGCCGCGGCGGGTCACGGTGCTGGCCACGGTGCCCGCGATGCCGGGCGGGCAGGTGGCCGGGCGCGTGGATCAGGCCGCCGGTGGCCAGCGGGCCGGGGAACCTGCCGGCCCTGCGTCCGGGTTACCGGGACCGGCCGGGCCGGGCCAGGCACGCGGCCGGTCATGATGTACCCGCTGCCGAAGCCCATCTCCCGGACCTGGACGTCCTCGACCAGCTGCTCCAGGTGACGCCAGGGCCGGGAGAATCCGCTGAAGCTGCCCACGTACGGAGCGTGCAGCATGCTGATAAGAAGGTTCATCCCCCACAGCGCCGGCGCGGCCCATTTGCCGCCGCCGGCGGCCACCCATGCCCCCGGGCGGAGCCTGGCCAGGACATTGCGCAGCGCGCCGGGGGACTGCAAGATGTCGTGCACCGCGCAGAACAAGGCGGCGTCGGCGGCCACGGTGATCCGGGCATCCTCGGCCGGCGACTGCACCACCGTGACGTTACGCCAGGCTTCGCGCGCGATGCGCTCACAGGCCGCCGCCGCCATCTGCGGCGATTCCTCGATGCCGACCACGCCTCCCCGCGGGCCCACCTTGTCCCGCAGCAGGCCGCAGCACAGCCCGGTCCCGCATCCCACGTCCAGGACCACCTGCCCCCGGTCCAGCGGGAGCGCCTCCACCAGCTGCCGCCGGTAGGGCTGGAATACGCCGGTATCACGATCATAGGAACGGGCCTGCCCGCTATAGGCCCGCTGCCGGGCCGGCCGGTGGCCCGGCACGGGAGTATGTGATGTGTTCATGGCTGTTCGCCGCCTCCGGCGGGGCGGCACCTCCTGACGCGGGGTCCGGGCGTCATCTGCACGCGGTTTGCTGAGTGAATGCAGCTGGCTGACTGTGCCGGGAGATATTTCCGGCGGCGCCGTTTCCGATCTTTCTCAGTCCCGCTGTGCCAACAAGTCTCCTAGCCTTATGCACGGGACGGCCGAAGACAAGGCCGGGGTTCGCCCGGGATCCTCCTGGTGCCGCTCAGATCGGGTTCTGATCTGCGGAAACGCAACTCGGAAATTCTTAATTCTTGTCATTTTCTACCCGGTTGAGCGTGCAGCCAGGGCATTCGCCGGGGTACTGCTGTTCTGGCCCGGGACTGATGTTCTCCTCGATCCAGGCGATGAGCATGGCGGGATTGTGTCACCCGGGACAGTTGTCCGCGGCGATGCCCACCTCGCCAATGTGCTGTGGCACCAGGGCCGCCTGGTCGCGCTGCTTGACCTGGAATGGGCGCGCCTGGGCCCGCCGGATCTTGAATTCGAGGCAATCAGCAGAGACGACCCCGACGTTCACGCCCAGGTGCTGTCGCTGCTTCTCAGGTGCCCGAGCTCTTCGACCGGGAGCACCTCACCGAGCGAGTCTGGCTCTGTGACATCTTGCTTTCAGGTCAGGCAGTAGCTCGGTTTCGTCACGTACTCGCCGCCAGATCTGCTCTCAGCGCGTGGACGCTCACCACGGGGCGGACGCGGTGAGCTATCGAACCTCTGATCACCTCGATGCGAACTGAACGCACAGTCAGTCGAACCGGCCATGTAAGAGCGTTCACCGAGGCCAGCGGCCTACGCAAGGACACGATCACCGCGTCTGAGGCCGCCCCGAGCATCGCCGCTCCCATACTGCTCCCAAACTCGGACATCGTGTCGCCGTATGCTGATCCTTCTAGTCATCTATCGACGCGGCCTGTGGACCTCTGCGCTCACGACTCCGGAGGCGCCCCCTGCTATCTATCGAAACGTGGCCATCACGCAGGGGAGATCCGGTGTCGATGCCTGGCCTCTGGCCTGGCCCTCGCCGTCAGGCCTGCTGGACTGGTAAAGATCTCCAGAGCCACCTTGACCGGCCTAGCCGCATAGGCGTTCGCTTTTCAGGGAACAGAACTACCTTGCCCTCAGCAGGCAAGACACCGCGCGGTGGGCTGACCTGGGCACGTATTGGGCATGATCACGTACTCAGAGCCAATCTGACGGCCCGTCGCCGCGCCCGTCATCATCCATGGCACCAACGCCCAACGCGTCGCCACGACCCGTCTCCGCCGCCCACGTCACGGCGGACAAGAGCGAGCAGGACCCGCTGCTTAGAAGTCCAGGGCAATGCGCCCGGCATAGTGCTTGACGTGGGGTTTATCGGTCTGCTGACCCGCTGCCGATCGGGATCGACCAGGATGGTTGCTACACCAGGCAGCTACAGGCGCGGCGGCGTTCGGTCCTGGCCATCCCTCCGACCGCTGCCCCCTGTCTCCTTGCCAAGAGCGCCGTCAAGCCCGTCTCGCGTGTACGCGTGCCGCGCATCTTTGCCGTCCGCGGTCGTCCTACGGTCACAGACGGGCTTGACGGCGAACTTGCAAAGCTTCAGGATCGAGGGCACCGGGGGATGGTCCCTCTTGCAACGCTGGCACCAGCTGGGCCTTCAGCACTGCGCCCCGTGTTAGGCGTCCCCAGTCAGCTTCCGGGTATCAACTGGTTGCTGGGTCGTCTCCTATTACCGTAGGAGTCATGCCAGCGGGCACGGATTTTGGTGTTTGCTTGGCCTGCAGCCGAATGCTGGTTTAGCGATACGCAAGGGAGGGGTTGTGTCGAAGTACCCATCACAGATACCTGAGAAGTTCCGCTCATGTGTGTCGGATGATGGCAGGATGGTGTTTCTTTCGGGCCAACAACTGAAATCGGTGCCCAGCTGGGTACGGGACCTGACCGCGCTCACCGAGTTGAGTCTCAGCGACAATCAGCTGACGGATTTGCCTAACTGGCTCGGGGACCTGACTTCCCTTACCAAGCTCTATTTGCTCAATAATTTGTTCACTGCGGTGCCCGAAGTCCTGCAAAACTTGACTTCCCTCACCGAGCTGAATCTAGGCCGTAACCTGTTGACGGCGGTGCCCGAGTGGTTGGGAGATTTGACAGCTCTCACCCAGCTGTACTTGAGTTATAACAAACTGACCGAGCTGCCCGAATCGTTGGGGAACTTGACTGCCCTTGCCAACCTATATCTGGGCGGCAACCAGTTGACGTCGCTGCCTAAGTCGATGGGGAACTTGACGGCCCTCACCTCGTGCGATTTTACAAACAATCCAGGCAACCTATATCAGCAGTTCTCTGAGCTACTGGAGACTAGGCGGGCATCGTCACTTATTAGTGAGCAGGTTAGTAATGTGGCCGATGTCTCCCCCGTGCAGACTACTCCGGTTCGGGAACCACATGCGGTTTCGATCAAGCCTTCTCCAGTAGTGGAAGCTTTCTGGACCGGGGACTTGCTCGATACCGTATGGATCAGGCTCCGCTCGTTGTTTATGCCTTCGGTTTCGCTTGCCGCCGTCCTCATCGCGGCAGATACGCGTGATCCAGCAGCAGCAGTTCTTCAGCTTTACACCTGGGAGCGAGATCGCCTGCTGACATTGGCTAAGGGCACCGCCGGTGCAGCCATCACCGTGCTTACAGGGCTGATAGCAGCAGCGGTCGAAGGGAAGATTGTATCTAGTGCGTTTGTGGTTTTTTTCGCTGCGGCACTTGTTCCAGGACTTTTGTTTTGGGGTGGTCTCCTGCTAACTGGGGTCCGCCGCCTTGCCGAGGAGTATGCAGCGGCACTGGATCTTACGGAGCAGAAGTGAGCGCAGCTGCGGCCGAGTCGCCCCTTGCGGCTCTTGAAGCTTATCCAAAATTGAGTTTAAAGAAGTACAGTCCTACAGCCGCCCGATAGGACGTGACGTATGTGCGGAGAGGCCGCCGGTAATCGGTATGAAGAATACGCCAGGATTTGAGATGAGCGATCGCGCGCTCGACCGGGGCGCGCAGCTTGTTTACCTGGGCGTTGAATTCCTTCTGCCAGTCAAGCAACTCCCCGCCTTGCGGCTTCTTGAACGGGGTGATGAAGTCCGAGCCCTGATAACCCTTGTCGCCGATCCCGCTGTAGGCGGCCGCAATGATATCTGCGGTCTCCGTCTCGGAGATGGCTGTCATGTCGTGATTATGCCCGGTAACGGGCTCGGACACGAAAAGGAGATCGCCCCGGAGGCTCGCGATGGCCTGGCCGTTAAAGCCGGTCGTCTTATGTTTTCCCGACCACAGTTCTGGTGTATCGCGCCAGGACCAGGTGGGTGCCAGGAAGCCGTCTACCAGCACCGTCTGCTCACGGGCCGCAGCTTCCTTCGCCTCGTCGACGGTCGGCCTGTCCTCTTCGGTGGACGCCTCGATAAGCGGCGTGAACTTCGTGACAATCCCGGAGATTACCGGCTGAGAAGCATCGAATATTTCCGCCCAGACTTCCTGGGTTATGTTCTGTCGCATATAACCGCATGCCACGACGACGGCTTCTCGCAGAGAAAGGTCCTTCGGGCGCCCGATCCCCTGGTGCCACGGCTCTTCAAGCTGATTTTCGATGCGCCATACCAGTTCGTCGAGTTGCTCTGAGTCAAGACCTGACATACGATCGTAGCGCACGGCTTCTCCGTTCGTGAAAGGTTGGTAGCACATCCCTTCTATCGGATGGAGAAGCCGTTGCCCCGGCAGGCGCGCCGAAGCAAGAGAGTCTATTTGATGACGATTGCGTATTGCGCGGGAGCCGCTATCAAACTGAGGACTTTTAAATAATCCTCCTTGTTTGGGTATTCGCCGTATCCTTTGTGATCTTGACCGCTTTGTCCGTTGGCGCGCTTTGTTTGGGTTTTCGGCATCGACGCCGTCGAAGGAATGGAATATATGCGAGGATCCTGGAGGCGGCTCCGTCGTCACGAGTTTCGAATGTGCTCACTGTTGGTGACCTGCTCATGGATGAGCTTCTCCGAAACCAAATACAGCGACCACAAATAAAAGAGGCACAAGCGTCTCAACTACGAGTGTCCACGTCTCCCGCTAATCTTCGGCAGCCGTCAGACTAACGTGGGAATAGCATGTTACGGGACGGCTCCGCGCAATGTCCTCCTCAATGACGGCTTGCCGCTAGCGTAGCTGGGACAGCGCGATCCAACCGCCGACGGCTGCGACTACAACTACAAGCCAAGTGGGATATCGCTCCGGGCAGGTGGCAGATGCCACGGCTTGCCAAAGACAAATAGGCGATCAGAAAACCGAAGAGTGCACCGCCGATGCCGACGAAAATGACTCGCCTGGCTTTGAGTCACGATCCACGATCGGTCATCCTGGGTTCCCACAGAGGAAGATTACAGGCCCTTCCGCGTCGCGTGTTGAAAGATTGCGACTGGCTGACACATCACCGTGTGATGGCGTCCCGACGTCAACTTGACCAGTGCGCTGCGGCCGAACCTCGGTCCTGGCCATCCTTCCGACTGGTGCCCCCTGACTCCTTGTCAAGGGCGCGGTCAAGGCCGTCTTCGCGTGTACGCGTGCCGCGCAGTTCTACCGTTCGCGGTTGTCCTGCGGTCACAGACGGGCTTGACGGCGAACTTGCAAGGCTTCAGGATCAAGGCACCGGAGGGATGGCTCCTCTGGCAACGCCGCGCACCAGCACTGGGCCTGCGGCGCCGCATCCGTCTAGCGGTCAACGCGGGTCCAACGCGAGCCGGGCGCCGTCGTGGTCCGGCAGGGCCTAAGAGCGGCAGGCCCGGCGGCCGGGAGCGTGCCAGGAGCCGCAAGGTGCCCTGCAAGCTACGGACAGTCGGTGCGCCGCATGCGGGACAGTGCTATCGGTGCGCGGCGCTTTTGCATGTTCCGTGGCCAGCGCGCGGCGTGCCTGGCGCGCCCTTGAAAAGCGTTAGAGAAAGTTCTCACGAGGCAATGGGCCAGTAGGGCGGTTCACTAACAGACGACCGATCAGACATGCCTGAGCAGGCATGGCACCGGGCCGCGCCCCGATCTGGGCGCCTATCGGGCATGATCAAGCGTGTCAACCGATACGAGCCCCACATGCTGCAGATTGATTCTTCTGCTTGGCCGTTGACAATCATGCCTTACGAGCCCCGGGCCGCAGCCGAACGGCGGATATTTCGCTGGTGGGGTGCTCGCGGAGCGGTCCCTGAGGCGACAGCCCGGGGGGCTCAGGTCAGGGCGCGTCGGCCATGACGCGGTCGTAGCTGCGCCGGGCTCTGGCGCTGCGGGCGCTGGCGCCGTA
>WNGL01004658.1_pt1 | contig 30642 bp, 25 predicted proteins | sample 5400591 | NCBI WGS metagenome assembly WNGL01 (sample SAMN13153377, study PRJNA577476) | soil metagenome | isolation source: 80 cm soil or saprolite under Garry oak tree replicate 1 | place: USA:California | collected 2016-06-15 | reverse complement strand
TGGTGCCGACGCACAGGCCCTGGTCCGGGGGCTCCAGGCTGAACTGGTTGCCGCCGCCGGCCACGAACCGCTGGTCGACGTGGTCGATGCCCTCCCACCCGTTGTACTGCGGCCGGCTGCCCACGGTGAGCTGGTTCGGAGAGGGAACGGGAACACCCTCCAGGGGAGCGGAAGCCGTGGAGCGGGCCAGCTCGTGGTCCGGTCCCAGCTCGGCGTCGGCGTTGTTGGAACCGAAGTTGGCCCCGCCGCCGGCCTGGGTCAGTTGACGCACGTTGGTCGTGCCGACGAACGTGATCTTGGCGCTGCTTTGGGTTCCTGCGGCCTTGACGGCCGGGTGGGTCCTGGCCTTCGGAGCGGCTCCCGCCGCGCCGGTTACGAGCGACGCCGCGACGAGTCCCGCGGTCACCACCCCAATCAATGCAAACAACGATCTGCGACGAGATCGTGCCACCCTCTACCTCCTTGGAAAGGAAACGGTCGAACGGCTCGGAACGACACCGATCTTCGGTGCTTGCTGCACGTCACCCCCTTCGGCGTCAGCCGTTTGGCTGCGGTGAAACCGCTGCGCGGAAGAAACTAGGCGATTGGGAGGCTCGGGGTCAACCGGCCGGAACGGGCACTGTCGGCGGTGCAGCCAGAGGGTCCACTGGGTCTCTGGCGTTGGACCGAAGCCCGGCCACTGGGCTCACGCCGAGCCCGCGCCGGATCATGACCCGATCGTCGACCGCTTACTGTAATAGGAAGTTCTGTTAGGCGGTTCCTGCAGACTCGGAGGCTGGTGCCGTCTGAGTCTTTCGAGGTCGGCCGCGGCGCTTGGCCGGCGTTGACACAGTCTTCTTGGGTCTACCCCGTCGCTTGGCAGGGGAAGCTACGACTGTTCCCCGGCGCCGGCCCGGCCGCGGCGTTCGCGCGCCGGCAGAAAGCTCCTGCAGATGCACCTCGCAGTAGTCCTTCTGAAGACTCCTTCGCCCGACCTTGAACGTCACCGTCTGAACAGCCGGCCGGCCGCACACGTCGCATACCAGGATTGTTCGTTCCGCCATCACGTCCTCCTCAGGCCAATGTCGGCGAAGCCTAACATGCGGCGCCTGTTGGCCCCGACCGGAGGGGGACTGGTTCAGATGATGAGAGTTCACGCTGGCCTTCTTCGCTCTTCCACAGGCTTGGACTATGCAAGGCGTGGTGGCCGTTCTAACGTCAAGACATGGATCGACATCGGGACATCGTGCGGCGTGGCTACGACAGCTGCGCTACAAACTATCGGGATACGCGGGAGCTTTTTCAGAACACGAAGCATCTCGAGGATCTCGCGCGCCGCCTCGATAAGGGGGCACGCATTCTCGATCTCGGGTGTGGATCGGGGGTGCCTGTCGACACATACTTCCTCGAGCGAGGGTTAGAGGTAACCGGCGTCGACATCTCTCCTGAGCAAGTGCGCCTCGCGCAGGAGCGATTGCCAGGAGGGAAGTTCATGCAGGGAGACATGAGCACGATCGACTTCCCGCGCGAGAGCTTCGATGCCGTGGTGTCGTTTTACGCCATTTTCCACATCCCGAGGGAGGAACACGCCGACCTCTTGAGACGGATCCAAGGCCTCCTTCGAGGCGGCGGCTATCTCCTGGCGACGATGGGATCGGGGGAGTGGGAAGGAACCGAGGAAGACTTCCACGGCGCTCGCATGTTCTGGAGCCACTACGACCGGGAGAAGAATCTGCGGATCGTCCAAGAGACAGGCTTCAGCATCATCTCTGAGGAGATCGACAAGGGACAGGATGAGAAGCATCTGGTCCTGCTTGCGCAGAAGCCTTTGGACGCGGCTTGATCCGGCCGCCGCCGGCAGCGGCTCTAACCCATCTCTGGCCTTGAACGCGAACACATGTTCGATTAGGCTGAGATCAGACAACCCCGATGTTCTTCACGAGAGAGTCCCACCACCGGCTTATCCTGTGACGCGGACCCTTGCAGGGAGAGGCTCGATTCGGGGATAGATCATGGCTTGCGCCGCAAAGAAGTCTCAGCTCAATGACCCTTGAACTTGAACGTCAGACACGGAGACAGCGCATCAGCCCGCGGCTCAAGGCCGCGGGCTGGCGTGTTGTTCCTTTCGTTGTGGGCAAGCCACTCGAAGAGTACGGGGACGCCGCAGCTATCGAGGAGTTCGAGACGGAGAATGGCCCGGCCGACTACGCCTTGTGCGATAGCGGCAAGGTCTTCGGCGTGGTCGAGGCGAAGAAGGTAACCCTCGGACCGCAGGGCGTGCTGACCCAAGCAGAACGGTACTCGCGAGGAGCCACTCAGAGTACGGTCAACTTCGGCGACGGGTTCCGAGTCCCGTTCCTGTACTCCACGAACGGGGAGGTCATCTGGTTCCACGACGTGCGGCAGCCCCTGAACCGTTCCCGCCGGGTCCAAGCGTTCCATACGCCGGCTGCTCTGCGGGAGTTGCTTGATCGAGACGCTGACGCTGAGCTGAATGCGCTCGGCTCTGTCCCTGCTCATCCGATGATCCGGCCCTATCAGTTGGATGCCAACGAGGCGATCGAGCAGGCTGTCCGTGATGGCAAGCGCACGATGCTCGTGACAATGGCGACTGGCACTGGCAAGACGCTGACTCTGGTCAACGAGATCCATCGCTTGATGAAGTCGGGCGTGGCGCGCCGAGTGCTCTTTCTGGTTGACCGGAGGGCTCTTGCGGCGCAAGCGGTCCGTGCCTTCGCCTCCTTCGAGGCTGAACCAGGGCTCAAGTTCGACAAGATCTACGAGACGTACAGTCAGCGGTTCTTCAAGGATGATCTTGATGACGAGCATGCATTCGACCCAAAGGTCATCCCGACCGGCTATCTGACGAACCCACAGCCCGGTCAGGCATTCGTCTACGTCTCAACCATCCAGCGCATGACCATCAATCTCTTCGGCCGAGATGCGATCTTCGCCATCGGGGACGAAGCCATCGATGAGGACGCCAAGGAGCTCGACATCCCCATCCATGCCTTCGATCTCATCGTTGCCGACGAGTGTCACCGTGGCTACTCGGCCAAGGAACTTTCCATCTGGCGGAAGACTCTCGATCACTTCGACGGAATCAAAGTCGGCCTCACCGCCACCCCCGCAGCTCACACCATGGCCTACTTCGAGCAGATCGCCTACCGCTACGACTACGGACGTGCAGTCGAAGAGGGATACCTAGTGGACTACGACGCCGTGCGCGTCCGGTCCAACGTGCGGATGGACGGGATCTTCCTTCATGAGGGCGAGCAGGTGGGTGCCATTGACACCACGACGGGCGCCGAACAGTTCGACCTGCTCGAAGATGAGCGCACCTTCGATACCTCACAGATCGAGCACGACATCACAGCTCCGCACTCGAATCGCCAGATCCTCGAAGAACTCAAGAAGTACACCGAGGCTCACGAGAAAGAGTTCGGCCGGTTCCCGAAGACGCTGATCTTCGCGGACAACGACCTTCCGCATACCTCTCATGCGGACCAGCTCGTTGACACGGCGCGCGACCTCTTCGGACAGGGCGATGCGTTTGTGGCCAAGATCACGGGCAAGGTCGATCGTCCGCTTCAGCGGATCCGGGAGTTCCGCAACCGACCCAACCCGGCCATCGTCGTAACGGTCGACCTGCTGACCACGGGGATCGACATCCCAGACCTCGAGTTCCTGGTGTTCTTGCGCCCGGTGAAGTCGCGGATCCTGTTTGAGCAGATGCTCGGGCGGGGGACTCGCAAGGGAGAGAGGCATCCAGACAAGTCGCACTTCGTCGTCTTCGATTGTTTTGACGGCACGCTCCTTGAGTATTTCCGTGACGTCACCGGGATGACCGCCGAGTCGCCGGAACCCGACGGCAAGACTATCGGGCAGATCATCGAGGAGATCTGGGCCAACCAGGACAGGGACTACAACGTGCGCCGGCTCGTCAAGCGGCTGCGTCGGATAGACAAGGAGATGTCCGGGGACGCTCGGGAGGCGTTCGCACGCTTCATCCCCGATGGAGACATGGGTGCCTTCTCGGAAGGGGTGCCCGCGATGCTTCTCTCGGCGTTCACCCAGACGATGAAGCTGCTGCGGGACAAGGATTTCCAGGATCTGCTCGTCAACTACCCACGGCCCCCCAAGACATTCTTGATCGCCGTGGAAACCCAGGATCAGGTCACGTCGGAGTGGATGATCAGGGGCGCCACGGGGCAGGAGTACAAGCCTGCGGACTATCTCCAGGCGTTCGATGCATTCGTCCACGAGAACGCCGAGCATGTTGAGGCCATCTCGATCCTGCTCTCGCGGCCTCAAGCGTGGGGCGCTCAGCCGCTCCATGAGTTACGCCAAGCGCTTCAACAAGCTCCGGAGCGGTTCACGGAAGCCAATCTTCAGAAGGCCTTCGAAGTCACTCATCACAAGGCCCTTGTCGACATCATCTCGATGGTGAAGCGGGCAGCGAGCGAGGCGTCTCCGTTGCTGAACTCGGAAGAGCGCGTCCACGAGGCAATCGCGCGAGTAACAGCGGGAAGAGAGTTCACTGTCGACCAGGTCAAGTGGCTCGAGTACATCCGACAGCACCTCGTGGCCAATCTCTCGATCGAGCGAGACGACTTCGACGACATTCCGGTCATGGCCCAACGAGGTGGTTGGGGACGCGCCAACAAGGTCTTCGAGGGGCAGCTGGAGCCGCTGATCGCGGAACTGAATATGGAGCTCGTAGCCGCATGACCGACATCGTTTCCAAAATCTGGGGATTCTGTCACACCCTGCGCCATGACGGGATCGACTATGGCGACTACATCGAGCAGATCACCTACCTGCTCTTTCTCAAGATGGCTGACGAGAAGGGCATCAACCTTCCCGAGGCGACTGACTGGACCTACCTGCGCAAGCAGAGCGGCACGCAGCTCCTGGAGGACTATCAGGATGCCCTCCGGGTACTCGGCAAGGAACCGGGGATGCTCGGCGACATCTTCAGCGGAGCGCAAAGCCGCTTCACGAACCCAGTGAACCTAAAGAAGCTCCTCGGCCTCATCGACGAGACCGAGTGGACCAGTCTCGACGTCGACGTCAAGGGCGCCGTGTTCGAGGGGCTTCTGGAGAAGGCAGCAGCTGAAGGGAAGAAGGGGGCAGGCCAGTACTTCACGCCGCGAGTACTCATCCGAAGCATCGTCAGCTGCATGAAGCCGGACCCACGAGCGACCAAGGACTTCAAGATCGATGATCCAGCCTGCGGGACTGGCGGCTTCCTCATCGCCGCCTACGAGTGGCTCTTGCAGCAGACCGGTGGAGCACTCGATCGCGACATCGCCAAGCGGGTCCGTGCCCAGACGTACTATGGCCAGGACCTCGTCGCTCGGCCGCGCCGCCTCGCGCTCATGAACCTCTACCTTCACCAGGTGGAACCTCACATCAAGCTCGGAGACTCCATCTACGAAGTACCTGGGCCCGAGCGGTTCGATGTGGTACTTACCAATCCGCCGTTCGGAACAAAGGGCGCCAACCAGGCACCGGACCGCGACGACTTCGTCATCCAGACGAGCAACAAGCAGCTCAACTTCGTCCAGCACGTCCTCACGATCCTCAAGCCAGGCGGGCGCGCGGCCATCGTGGTTCCCGACAACGTGCTCTTCGCTAGCCAGGCCGGTGAGGTCTTCGAGATCCTCATGGAAGATTGCGACGTCCACACCGTGCTCCGCTGTCCCCGCGGTACCTTCAGCCCATACACTGAGGGAACCAAGACCAACGTGATCTTCTTCACGAAGGGCCGACCGACAGAGCGAGTGTGGATCTTCGACGCCCGAGCGAACGTCCCCAAGATCACCAAGAAGATTCGGCCCCTCACAGCCAAACACTTCGCAGAGTTCGAAGTGTGCTACGGCGACGACCCCAACGGACGCAGTAAGCGTGCTGAGTCGGATTCGCCGGCAGGTCGCTGGAAGAGTTTCACCATTGATGAAGTCAAGAGCCAGCACTTCAAGCTCGACGCATTCAAGTGGATCCGCGACGAGGAACTCGACGACCCTGACGAACTTCCGGAGCCGGAAGAGTTGGTCACTGAGGCGATGGAGGAGCTACAGCTTGCCCTCGATGATCTAACGGACATTCAGAGACTCTTGGAAAACGGTAACGGAGGGGACATATGACGATAGAGACCCCCGTTGTCGAGGAGACGCTAGCCGAGCTCATGAGCGACGGTCTGTTTGTCGACGGGGACTGGGTTGAGTCCAAAGATCAAGATCCCGACGGGGAGGTCCGGCTTATTCAGTTGGCCGATATCGGGGACGGCATCTTTCGGAACCGTTCATCACGGTTCCTCACCCTGGAGAAGGCGAAGGAGTTGCGATGTACGTTCCTTGAGCCGGAGGATGTCTTGATTGCGCGGATGCCAGAGCCTCTCGGACGCGCATGCACCTTCCCCGGAGTGGGCCAGCCAGCCGTAACCGCAGTAGACGTTTGCGTGCTGCGCCCTAACCATGATCGGGCCCGTCCGGAGTGGCTGGTCAAGGCGATCAACTCCCCGGATTTCCGGTCATCCATGGAGCAGTTCGTCCGTGGAACGACCCGTCAGCGAATTTCCCGCAAGAATCTCGGGACGCTCCGCCTCCGAGTCCCTGAGGTCGCTGCCCAACTTGCCGTAGCTAGTTTCATCGATGAGGTTGAGGCGAAGCGTGGGAGTGTAGGCGATCATGTTTCAGCTGCCCGCCGGGCGATCGAGCTCTTCCGCCAGGCCGTCCTCGCCGCCGCCTGTTCCGGTCGCCTCACCGTCGACTGGCGGCAATCACATACACCGGCGGAGTCCTCACAGGCCCTTCTCGAACGATCAAGAAAACTGGTCGGCGGTTCGGCGGTCCGACAGCTCGAGGCAGATGACTGGTCTGAGCCGGAGTGGTTAGATCTACCAGACTCGTGGCGGTGGGCTCCACTCCGCGAACTCGCTGTCATCAGAGGCGGTATTCAGAAGCAGCCAAAGCGGACGCCAAGGAGGAACGCGTACCCGTATCTCCGTGTCGCGAACGTTCAACGCGGAAAGCTTGACCTCGCGGAGATCCGTCAATTCGAGCTCTTCAACGGTGAGCTGGACACCTATCGATTGGAACCAGGCGATCTGCTTGTCGTCGAGGGGAACGGCAGCTCGACGGAGATCGGGCGCTCCGCGCTGTGGAACGGCGAGATTCCCAACTGCGTTCATCAGAACCATATCATTCGTGTGCGCTGCGCCGCCATGGAGCCGCGGTTTGTTGACCTGTTCTGGAACTCGCCAATCGCAGCGCGAGAGATCGCGGCTCTCGCAGTCACCTCCGCGGGCCTCTACTCCCTCAGCACCAAGAAGATCGGCTCGGTTCCGGTTCCCGTTGTCCCGATCGACGAACAGCGAGAGATCATCGGACGCGCCGAGGGACTGTTGGCAATAGCCGATTCAGTCATTGCTCAGGTCGCGGCCGCTTCCGTGAGGGTCGAACGATCCGGTCAAGCTGTCCTCGCCAAAGCCTTCCGCGGCGAGCTTGTAACACTCAACGGGTTATGAGCTCCAAGGACTCAACCGAGCTGCTCTCAGCAGATCGGCCGATCACGTCCAAATCCGCCGACCTCTTGGGAAGGGCACCATTCGCTGAAGCCTTGGCGGCAACCATCGAAGGTTGGACGCAGGGCGACAGCCTGGTTATCGGCCTATACGGACCGTGGGGAAGCGGGAAGTCTAGCGTCAAGAACATGGTGCTGGAATCCCTTCAGCGCCGCCAGGAAGACCTCCGGGTCACGCATGTGGAGTTCAATCCCTGGCAGTGGGCCGCACAGGAGCAACTTGATGAGGCTTTCTTTCGGGAAATCGGGGTCGCTCTCGGGCGCGTCGACAAGACCGCCGAAGGAAAGAAGCGTGTTGCGAAATGGCGAGCCTACAGTGCCTACTTGCACGCGGCCGGCATCGCACTAAGTGGCTTTCGGAACGTCATCGCCACCTTGCTAGCGGCCCTCGGTCTGGTTGGTTTGAGCTCATTGACTCAATCTGGCTGGGTGAGGGTGGCGGCAGTGGTAATCGGCAGCGTCGCGCTTCTCTTGGCGGGCCTCCTGACCGCAGGCGGATCGTTCGCGAAGTCATGGGCAGCAGCACTCGCAGCCAGCGCCGAGCAGAAGGCGCGCGGGCTCGCTGAGGTGAAGGTCGAGCTTGCGGGCCTCTTGCAGAAGCTCAAGCGGCCTCTGCTTGTCGTGATGGATGACGTTGATCGGCTGAGTGTCGAGCAGGTTCGCCTCTTGTTCCAGCTTGTGAAGGCGAATGCCGACTTCCCGAATCTCGTCTATCTCTTGCTATTCCAACGGGATGTCGTGGAGAAGAGCCTCTCCGATAATGGGCCGATGTCCGGGCCGGAGTTTCTTGAGAAGATCGTACAGGTGGGCTTCGATGTGCCCCGAGTCGACCAAGCTCGACTCGCGAAGGTTCTGTTCCCTAGCCTCGATCGGCTCCTAGAGCAGGAGGCGGTCTCCAAGCATTTCTCTCAGCAGCGATGGGGCAATCTGTACATTCCAGGATTGCGGCCCTACTTCGAGAGCTTGCGTGACGTTTACCGGTTCCTAAGCGTTCTCGCTTTTCACATCGGCCTCTTTCGGGAGGGCGGGTCGTTCGAGGTGAACCCGATAGATTTGATCGGCATGGAGGCACTACGACTGTTCGAGCCAGGGGTCTACCAAGCACTTGGCGCCGCGAAGCAACCACTCACGCAACCGGAGAGTCGAGTTATGGGAGGCAGAGACACAAGTGAGGGGACGCGCAAGACGATCGAGGGTCTTGTTGAGCAAGCTCCTGAGGATCGGCGACCTCAAGTCCGAGAGATCATCAAGCAGCTGTTTCCGTCGGTAGAGTGGGTGTTCGGCGGCTCCCACTACGGTGCTTCCTCCACAGATCAGTGGTTCCGTGAGCTGCGCGTCTGTCATCCCGATGTCTTTGACCGATACTTCCAGCTATCTATTGGGGAGAGGGACCTTTCGCAAGCTGACCTTGATCGCAGTCTGGCTCTGGCAGGTGACCGGGCCAGCTTGGTTGCCGAGCTGCGCCTCCTGAACGAGCGCGGACTATTGGCCGTCGCACTCGATCGACTCGAGGCCTACAAGCAGAAGATTCCACTGGAGCATGCGAGTGCGTTTGTGACGGCAATGTTCGATATCGGGGACGAGTTGCCTGAGGAGGGCCCGGGGTTCTTCGAAATTGGGCCTGACATGCACGCGATTCGGATCATCCACTGGTTCCTCAAGCAGGAGAACGACGCGACGGTTCGTGCAGAGATACTCCGCAGGGCGATGGAAGAGACAACGGGGTTGTATCTGCCCGTTGAAATGACATCCATTGAGGGCAGTAAGCCGGAAGGGGAGCAGGATCGGGACTCCTTCTTGGTTTCCGAGGAGGATGTCTCGGAACTGCAGCGCATATGCGTCGCCAAGATCCAGACCGCCGCGGGGGATGGCCGACTCGCGAAGCATCGGAAGCTTGCCTACATCCTCTACAGGTGGCGCGAGTGGACTTCTGCGGAGGAGGTCGGAATGTGGGCAGAGAAGCTCATTGAGACCGATGCGGGCCTCCTGGACTTCCTAGGCGGCTTTGTCCAACCGGTGACCTCGTACGGCATAGGGGATTACGTCGCCCAAACCCGATGGCGGATCCGACTAACGGATCTTGAGAACTTCGTTCCTATCGGTGTGCTCGAGAGCCGACGTTCCACTTTGGGAATGGAAGGCCTCACCGATGACCAGCGGCGGTCGGTTGAAGCCTTCGACAAGGCGGTTGACCGCAGGCGACAAGGGAAGTCAGACGACGGATGGCGCACGAGCTTGGACGATGAGTAGAGCCGAAAGAGCCGTCTCAGCCCCCCCTGAGACGCCGATCACATCTGCTCCCAGCCTCCTGAACCGGGTCAAGCGTAAGGCACGGGTGGGTGGGCATGACGGTTGGGTCGGAGGCAGGCGGCCTACTTGGGCCATAGCAGTAATGCGCCGGCTGCCCCAAGTGTGCCGACTGCGAGCCAGGTCGACCGTCCAGCGAGAACGACTGCATTCTGCAGGTTCAGAGAGGAGGATATGTTCATCTCGGAGGCGAGCATCTCCTCCGCACCGAGACGGAAGCCAAGGTCGTCGGGGCTCGCGAGCGACTCCCATAGGCTTTCGGAGACAACCAAGTGCAGGCGCCGGGACCAAGCGCCGAGGAGACTCAGTCCGTAGGCCGATAGCAATTCAAGCCCCGAAACCACTCCGAACCCGAGCGAGACCCATCGATGCTTGGTGGCTGAGACGGCCAAGAGACCGATAACGAACGGGAGCCAAGTTACCGCGTAACTGAGCTGAGAACGAAGCTTCTCTTCCAGCCCCCGCAGCCGACTCACCTCGCTCGTGTAGATCTCAGCGGCAAACTGCGGTGAGTCAGGTGCCCTTCGCAGCCGGTTATACCAGTCAGTCGTGCTCCGTGGGCTGACATTGCGTTGCACCGCTGCGGCGGCACGCTTGTACGCCACTGGGGGAACGATCCAATCCACGGCGGTCCAAGCCGCCGAGGCGAGACCTACCCGAGGAGGGCGTTCGTGATCGCCTCGGCGATGGGCAAGTCTGTTGTCTTCTGTAGCCATCCCCACTCCCCGTTTGGATTGATCTCGAGGAAGAACCAGTTGCCATGTTCATCCTCGACCAAGTCGATCGCACCGAAGCAGAGACCCATCTCCGATACGAGGCGAACACAGAGCGCGCTGACTTCGTCTGGGAGGTTGAATTGTCGGAAGCCGCCACTGGGCTTTGTCGCCCGCCAGTCAACATCGGGCGACGGATCCACGAGGCAGGCTGCCATCGCGTTGCCTTCGACAATGGTAACTCGGACATCGAGCTTGGGGCAGATCTCCTCTTGGATGATGAAGGGGACGGGTTCCACCTCCCGCATTCCGTCCAAGAGGTCTGGGGTGAGCCGCTCCGTATAGATGAACTTCGCCTCGCCGTCGGAGCGAATGAGGGGTGCGTGAATAGCCTTCACCACGGCGCCCTTAGGGTAGTCCGCCAAGAAGGCCAGAACCTCTGCTCGGCTGTTCGTGATCCGAGTGGATGGGACACGAAATCCGATCGAAGAGGCAAGGGCGAGCTGGAGAGCCTTGGTCTCCGCCAGAGCGTTTCGCTCAGGAGGATTGATCCACTTGACTCCGAGAAGGGACTGCAGGCCGGAGATCACACCGCGCCACTGACCACCGGCGACATCCAGCTCTGAGGGCGACAGACCCTCGAGATGTTCTGGGCTTGGAGTCTCTGGACGGCGAAACCAGATCCCGCGGACCCAGTCCAGCTCGTGTACGGTGCCGTCTCGCTGGAGTTGCCATCGACTCTCGGGGGGATTGGCGACGACCTGGTGCAGCGGTAGGCGCTCCGTGTTGAGCCGGAGATACGGCACCGATCTACGTCGGAGTTCACGCACGACCCAGTCGGCGCTGACGTCTCGCTCGTTCGTGAGGATGAGAACCAGCGGACGGGCGCTACCAGCGATCCTTCTGATCCTCTCCGGTCTCGACATCGGCCTTCTTGGTTCCTGGTCCGCCCGAAGGTGAGTCGATCGCCGGCATCCAGCGTCCCTCAAGCAGCACCAGTAGTTCGTCCCGGTCAGCGTCGTATCGCGTTGGCGCTCCGTCTTCGGTCGCAAGCGTTTGAGTGCGGGCAGCTCTGAACAGGAGAGGAGATGATTCAGATCCTTGGTCTCTGGTCACGAGCTCCTCCTCCAAGAGACGAGGCCCCGAATGAGCGGGGTCCAGAAGTTACACCTAAGAGACCGTACACGCGAGCCTCGAGGGTCGAGGTGAGGTCGATGCGGGCTCGCCGGTGCGCGACGATCGAAGAAAAGGCGAAGGGCGGGAAGACCCCGCCCTTGAGATGGCTGACCGGAAGCGCGCCGGCATCGATTCCAAGCTCGGAACAGCGCTCTACCTGCCGACGGTAGAAGGGCCAGCATCTTGCATCAGCTCTGATGCCTGCACGGCGCGATCCTACCGGAGCGCGCGAGCGGGATTGCCGCAGCCCCATGTCAGTCCCACCCGGGGTGCCCCCGGCGGAGCTCGCAGATCCGGGCCTCGACGGCTCGGTTGAGCGCAAGTGAAGATCACCGATGGCTCGGAAACCGGAGTTCCGGTGGGACACAGGTACCGGAGGCACTGTCGCCCAGGTCCCGGAGCCGGACCGGGAAGTGAGATACAGGTGCCGGAGCCGATGTGGGACAGACGTGCCGAACTCTCACACCGAAGCACGACACTGGTCCGTGCCCCCGGCAGGAATCTGACACGGATCGGTGGGGCCGGACGAGCGCGCTGCGGCTGAGGCGGAACTCGAGAACGTCGTGCTCCGACACCAACTCGCCATCCTGCGCCGGCAGGTGAATCTACCGGGCATCCGACAGGGCGTTCCTCGCGGCGGCCAGCAGGGTGCTTCGGCGGGAGGCGTGGAGCGCGTTCCTGGCCCGGCCTGAGACCCTCCTCCGCTGGCACCGGGGCCGAGATGGTCGGCCCGGATGCCGTACCCCGTGTTCGCCGCCAGTGGCCATTTCCACCCAGCCTCTCGACCCGCTCCTACCGCCGTCCTACCCAACTCCCGGGGTACCAGCGACCTGGGGGTCCTTGATGAGAAGGCCGGGCGACCGCCTGAACGAGCTTCGGTCAGCGAAGAAGACTGGCCGTGAGCACGGCGCCGAGCCACCGCTCGTACTGGGCTGACGTTCGCCCTGCTTCGATCTGCACCGTGTACAGCTCGGGGGCGGTCATGGCCAGCAGGGTCACGGCGGTCTCCGAAGCGTCCAAGCGGGTGCGTCCCCCCGCCCGCGAGACGAGCCTCGACGCTGTCCGTCGGGACCTGGCCACCCGTTGGTCGGTCACGCGCCTCCAGATATCGTCGATCTCGGGGTCGAGGATGGCCGCCGCGCGGACGACTTCCAAAACCTGCCCGGCTCGCTCGTAGATCCTCCGAGCGTTCCGGGCGATCAGGGTCAGCTGACGCTCCGGATCGCGCTCGTTCAGCTGTTCCAGCCACCACGCCTGTTCGTCCACTCGAGCGCCGAACTCTGCGCCCGTCATTGCGCGCTCGACCACGTGCGCCAGCAGGTTCCGCTTGTTGGTGAACACCTTGTAGATCGTTGGAACGGCCACGCCTGCCTTCGTCGCGATCCCGGTGATGCGCGCGCCAGCGAACCCGCGCTCCTCGAACTCCGCTCTCGCGGCGTCGAGTATGCGCGTCCGCGTAAGCGCGGCATGCTCGGCACGAACGCCAACCTTGACACCATCGTTCACATCCGTATAGTAGCCCTTTACTCAGTAGAGTAAAACTCTACCGAGGGTAGTGAGAGGAGGGGTGGCCATGTGGGAGCCGGACGGATGGGACGCGAAGTGGCGGATCGGCGTGCTGGTACCGCACGGCGACGTCGGACCGGAGTCCGAGCTTCAAGCGATGGCACCGCCCGAAGTCCGGATACATGCGACTCGGGTGCCATTCGGAGCCATGAGGGCGGGTGGCGGGATGGACCCGACGATTCCCTTGGCGCCCGTGCGGGCGTTCGCCCAACCGCCGTACATCGACGACGCTACCGAGCTCCTCGCAGCAGCGCCGATCCACGCCATCATGTTCGGCTTCACGAGCTCCGTCTTCCTCTGGTTCTGCTTCAATGCGACGCTCGCATTCGAGTCGGCCGAGGATATCGATCGGGAAATGATCGACTGGCTCAAAGGCCCGGAAGCGAGCCGGTCGCGACTCCGATCCAGCTTCGAAGCCTCGAACTCACCGACAAGCCTGTTCTCCGGATACCTGAAGACTCTGATGGAGCTCACGCCAATCGCCAGTACAGGTCGCAGGCGACGTCGCGACGTCGAGATCACGTCGGTGGATGACTTCGAGAACATCGTGGAGGCGATCTACCGGGTCCGGTGCAACTTGTTCCACGGGGGCAAGCGGCCTGACGATCCGCGCGACCAGAAGCTCATCAAGGTCTGCGGGCAGATCCTCGAGAAGTGGGTCGGGAATCTTGCCACCGGTTGGCTCGTGACCGGCTAGACCGGGCCGTCAGTTCCCCGCCGCCAGCCGTGCTGTTTTGGGTCGAGAGCAGCATCCACCATCTACCCCGCTGCCCTGCGGGCACGAGCAGTCCCGACCGGTCGCATCCAGCGCTGTTGCCCGGCACTTGCTTAACTTCCGAGGTGGTTGAACTTCTCCAGGATCACCCTCTGCTGGTCGAGCTCCTTCTTCGTAGAGCTTGGGTCCACCCGAAGCGCCTCACTCCTACCTGGTCGGTGAGGTCGATCCCGCCGTTGGCGAAGTTGAGCCAGGCCGTGAGCAGTTCCCGGTCGAAGTCCCTGATCCGGGGGTCGATCCCGGGCGGGGGCTTCAGCACCAGGAAGGCCGAGGGGATGTCGTGGGCGTCGCGGACCTCCGAGAACACCGAGCTCATGAAGTTGGCGATGTCCAGGTAGCAATTCAGCGTGGCGATGTCGAAAGCGCCGCCCGTGCCGCCGTACTGCTTCTTCCAGTACCCGTTGTCGAAGGCTCGGGTGGCGGTGCCGCGGATCACCACGTCGACGGAGTCGGTGGGCGAGGCCCCGGCGTCGTCGTCGGTCGCCGAGAACTGCACGTCGTACAGGCACGCCGTGAAGGAGTGGTCCTCCAGATCGGTCACCGTGCGGGGGTTCACCTCGGGACTGTTGGGGGGATCAGGGTTGAACGCCGGGTTGTTCAGCGAAGTCGTCGATACCACCGTGCCGTCGCCGAAGTCCCATGTGGTAGTGCGATCGTCCGAGCCGGGGTCGTAGGAGTCTCCCTTGAAGTGCAACGTGTCCCCGGCGTGGGCCATGACCACCCCGCCCACGAACGGCAGGGTGGAGTGGTCGATGACCGCGTCGGGGGCAACGTTGTCCACGTGCACGACGTGATCCAGGCAGGTGGTGGTGTCGTCGTCGGACCCGCAGATCTCCACCGTGTAATGGGAGACGTCACTGCTGTTATCCCCGTACACGTGCGTTGTCGAGAACGTGAGCGCGGCCCCCACGTGAGCTGTGCTCGAATAGCTGCCCGAGAGCGGACTGGCGCCGGCACCGTCGCCGAAGTCGATGGTTTCGGTGAGGGGATCCTCCCATCCCGGATCGGTGACCGAGCCGGAGATCGACGTGGGCTGGTTCTCGTCCACCGGCGAGGCGGCGGTGAAGGCCACCGTGGGGGCCACGTTGTTCACGGTGACCGTGGTGGAGGCGGTGGCCGTGGCCCCGGCCTGGTCGGTGACCCTCAGCCACACCGTGAACGTCCCGTCCTGGCCGACCAGATCGAAGGTGGGACTGGCCCCGGAGGTCTCGAACGATCCGTTGTCGTCGAGGTCCCAGGCGTAGGAAGCGATGGAATCGCCGGTGTCGGGGTCGGAGCTTGCCGTGCCGTCAAGCACGATGTCCACGCCCTCATCGGTGGTGTAGGGGCCACCCGGGTCCGCCGTGGGCGGCCTGTTCACCGCGCTCAGGCAGTCCAGGGTCCCGGCGCCCGTCACGTCCTGCTGCCCGTCGCCGAAGTCGGCGGTGGCGGCGAGACGGGCGTTGGTCGCGGCCGGCGCCGCGTTGGCCGAGAACAACGGGGAGCTCCGGAGCAGGGCGTCGCACCCCGCGGCGTGGGGGGCGGCGGCGGAGGTCCCGAAGAACGGTGACCCGAACCCCCCGACCCCGGACACCGACACCCCGTCGGCTCCCACCCAGAACGGCTGGTGGAAAGTGACAGGAGCGGGTCCCGCCACCCCCGTGCACGGGCCCGGGGCGCCGCCCGGGCACTGCGTGGTGGTGGCGATGGTCACCGGACCCTGGCTGCTGAATCCCTCCAGTCCGTCGGTGCCCTGGTACACGGCACCCACGGCCGCGGCCAGGCCGGTCATGTTCTCGTTCGGGTCCAGGCTTCCGGCCGCCGTGGGCGTGTCGATGGGGCTCGCCCCCCGCCACCGGAGGTCGAGGATGGGTGGGGCCACGGCGGTGGATGTGGCTTGCACGTCCACGACCAGCTTGGCCTGCACGCCGTTCAGGGAGGAGCCCGTCCCGATCTGCTCGATGGTGTCGCCCTGGCCGTTCGCCTGCACCCCGACGCTCTGGGCCAGGCACGTGGTGAGCCCCTGGTCCATCAGGTAGAGGTTCAGGTCAGTGAACCCCCCCTGGCCCGCGGTGGGGAAGATGGCCCTCGGTTCGCTCCACTGCAGGGTGAAGCTCGCGCTCTTCCCCAGCGTGACGTCGAACGTCGTGTCGCCGTTCGGGGCGATGGCAACGACGTTGTCGGGCGTGTCGGTGCACCCGGTGAACGAGTTCGACGTGTTGTCCGGCTTCTGGCCGGTCCCCGTGGCGAGAACGCGGGCGGCGTGGTTCTGGGCCCGGTTCCCCGACGAGCTGTGGAAGGCGACACCCGCGGCGGCGATGTTGTCGGCCGTTTGAGCTGCGAGGCCTTCCTCGAACGCCGGCTCGGCGTCCAGGGCGATGTCGTGGGTGATGACGTTGGCTCCTGCTGTCACCATCCCGTTCAGCGAGTTAACGTAGGTGGCCAGGCTGCCGCCCACCGCGCTGAACACCAGGCTGGCCTGGGGCGCCATGTCCGCGAGGATCTCGAGGATGGCGGTGCCCTCGTCCCCGGAGCCCGCGTTCAGAACCTGGACCGAGTTCGGCAGCTCGCCCAGAGTCTGGGAGTCCGAGAGGTGAGCGACGCCGTCGGACATGGCGCCGATGGTCACCCCGGCTCCGGTGATGCCCCTCGGGTCCTGGACCGCGTCCGCCTTATGTAGGGTGACGCCCTCGCTGACGATCGAGCCGAACCCCACCGTGTTCGAGAACGGGTAGTCAGGGGGGGTGACCGCCGTCACCCACGGCAGGGCGACGGCCTGCTGGAGGGCGGAGGCTGGAACCCACGCCTGCACCATCCCGAACGATGGCAGGTGCACCGACTGCACGGAGAGATTGGACAGGTTGGCCTCGACCTCGGCGCCAAGGGCAGTGAGCCCCGCCACCTGTGTCGCCGATACCGGGCCCGACGCATGGAGGAGGAGCTCGATCTTGCCGTCGGCCCGAACATGCACGATGTCGTTGCTCTCACGCCGAGAAAGCGCGGGACCGTGCAGCCCGCGGGACTTCAGCTCCGAGACCCGCCGAGCCGTGGCCTCCACGATGTAGTCGATCTTGGAGGGCGTCGGGGCGCTGACCGCGGCCCCAGCACTTCGCGCATGGGGTGCAGGTAGGGCGACGAGCCAGAGCGCAAGAGCAACGATGGTCCCTCCGGCCTGGAGCCGCTTCAACGCACGAGTCACGCGAACCACGCCGATCCCCCCTCCCGACGGCGCCTCCACCCGCTGGCCCGAGAATGGCTGTTGCAGGCCGCCGGACACAATACCCCGATCGGCCGACCGCCTGGTCCGCAAGGGGTGACGTCACGCATAAGGGGACTTCGGACGCTTGAGCGCCCAACCGCGACCCACTTGGAGGCTTTCCCAGCGGCGTCCCCGGGTCATGCCTGGGGTGGGCGACTCGGACCTGCCTGTGCGGAGCAGTGGCCGAATGTGTCGACTCGACCATTTCCAAATCGACGTGGGCGGGGCCAGGGGCTGGGGCTGAGAAGTGCTCCTTCCGGCCCGTTGCAGCACTAACTTTGGCGCTCGTGCAGGAAGCCAACCCAAGTGCCCCCCGCCGCTCGAGCATCTACTGGGCACCCCGTTACTTCGTCCGACAGTCGGCCTCGCACCCCCTCAACCACGCGTGAGATCGAGGGACCGCACCGGGTCACCGATCGCCTGAGGCCGGCTTCAGGCCCCCCGGAGCCGGGCGGGCCCGGCTCCGGGGTGGGGCGCGAGGGTCGCTACTTCCTGGTCCTCTTTGCTCCCGTCGTTACGGACTTCAGCTTCCCGCCAGAGCTCGCGGAGACCGGAATCCTCTTGGGCGACTTCGTGCGGCCCGCGCCAGGTACTACGACCTGGAGGATGCCGTTCTCGCAAGAGGCCTTGATCTCCTCCTCCTTCACGCCCTGAGGCAGCGGGATGCTCCTCTGGAACGCGCCGTAGGAGGATTCCATCCGGAAGAAGTCCTTGGCCTCCATGCGACCCTCGGTGCGTCGCTCGCCCCGGAGCACCAGTACTCCGTCCTGGATCGTGACCTCCACGTCCTTCTCCGGATCGATGCCGGGAAGCTCCGCCCGCACCACCAGGTCTCCGTTCCTCGTGAACACGTCCACCGCCGGGATCAGGACCTGATCGGACTGGCCCCGGCCGACGGCGCCGAAGGCCCGGCGACTCATGGTGGCCATCTGTCGCTCCAGTTGCTGGAGTTCCTCCCAGGGATTCCATCGTGCCAGCACGTGCCTCACCTCCCCTTCTCCTCTTGGGCACACGTGCCCTACAACTCAACCCTAGGTACGAAAGGCCACTCCGTCCGTTAGCTACCTGACCGACCGGCGCGTTTGCGCTCCTGGGCGGGCCGTGCCTACGGTGGGGATCCGGAGTGCAAGCTCCGGCCGGCTGCTCCTCGAGGAGGGCCTCCCATCGCCGAGAAACGACGGGGGCAAGGAACGTCGGCTCCGGTTCTTCTTCTGCGGCCTTCGCCCCCTCACTCAGCAGCATCACCGTCTCGACCCCGGGGCGGAACGGCCTCATGATCGGCGTCCACGGCCGACTCCGTGTGGCGCACTCCCTCCCCGACGATGATCCGGAGATGGCCGCCGCAGGCCAGGCAGGTGATGGGCTCCGCGTCGAGGGAAAAGAGCCCCATGCCCTGCTCGTCCTGGGCCCGTGACTGGGGGCGATCCCCTCCACCTTCCACGGCTACGAGCCTATCGGGGGTGTCGTCGTCGAGGGGTGCGGCCGGTCCCGGGTCGGGCTCTGCGGGATCGGGGGCTCTTCATCGCCCGGTGGCCACCCCAGCTCCGACTCGATCCGGGTGAGCAGGTCTCTGGCGTGAAAGGCCGTCCCCCCGTAGGGGGCGTGGTCCTCGCAGGACCGCAGGAGTTCCCCGGTGGGCATCAGGTACCGGCAGCCGCATGGGGACCGGAAGATGGCGGCCGTGGGCCGTTCACCAGACCTGCGTGGGTTCACGGTTCTCGCGCCTCCTGTTCGTGAAAGAGCGATGCCGGTGGGGCACGTGCCCGCGTCGCGCCCCACCGTCCGCGGGCGGGTCCCAAGAGACCTGCCGGTCACCTTCTACCACGGCCCCACGACTGCCGAGAACCCCATCGCACCGTGGTGAGCGGAGAGCCCTGCCCACGCGGACTGGGCTAGTCCCGTCTGGCGACGCCAGGCGGCCGTTGGGTCTGGCGCAAGCCCAGAGCTCGGACCTGCGGTATGAAGACCAGGACCATGGTGCCCGACCGGCGACCTCTGTCGGTTTGGGTGGGGAAGGAGCAGAGCTCAGGTGCGTGTCGCGAGCGTGATGGCGGACCTCCCAACGACGTCAGGCCGGCTCGCTGCCCCCCGACGTCGAAGGATGGTGGCAACCGCGCCGATGGGCCTGACTAGCCACTGCCATACTGCCCGCCGTGGGGAGGGTACTTGCCCGCGTGCTGCCGCTCGCGCTCGGTGCGGCCGTCAACACCCGCGTCCTCGCCACCGAATCAACTCTGCTCACCGGACCAACTCGACCAGTGAGGGAAGTGGCCCTGTTCGGCGCTGGTACCGCCGCGCCGCTCCACCTGGTCAAGCGGCGGCTCCTTCCGCTCGACTGCCAGGTCAAGCGAGAGGATGCGTCGCCTATCCCTTCGAGTGTGGGACGTCGACGGGTGTCGCTGCGTCTCGGGGATAGGACAGCCTAGTCGGCGCGCTCGTGACTTGACTCGGGGGCTACCGCTGAGTCTCCCTCGCGGGACAGGGCCAGCCAGGCGGACACCTCCTCCAGCCTGAGCAGCGCCTGGCCCCGAAGACCGGTCAGAGTGATGGTCACGCCCTGTTTCATCAGATACGCGACGAGGGCCATCACGGAGCCCACGCCCTGGCGGTTCATGGCCTCGATCCCGGACAGGTCGAGGGTGACGGCGCGGGTGGCCGGCTGTCCCTCGAACAACATGGACGCGTTGTCGACCAGCATGTCCGCAGCCCGGGCCCGGAGGTCGCCGCTGATCGAGAGCGAGAGGGTGTCCCCGATCCGTTCGGCGCTCCAGTTCCAAATGGTCATGGCACGATGGATTGTGCATGAGAGTGAGCGTGCCGGCCGTGGTCCCCGTAGTGGCCGACCCCACAGTAGCCAAAGTCTTCCGCTATGTCTACGTTCTGTCAGTCGCGGCCTCGGCCCCCTCTTTTGGCCGCGTTTCCCCAGCACATGGAGGGTGAGGTCCTGGAGGACGTCGCATTCAGGGGCGTCTTCACACCGAGGTTCGGCACCCAGCCTCCAGAGACTGACACCACACGGTCTGGAGTCGCAGGTCCGCGGACGAGATGAAGCCTCGCCGCCGCGGCGGGAGCGCACTCGATCGAGGTCCTCGCTCCCTCATGAGCCAGTCCGGGACGACCTCTCCCCGGTACCCTGAGGGAGACGAGACATGTGCCCCCAGACCCTGAATCCCGAAGAGGTCTTCGAAGACCATTACACGAACGCGTTCAAGGAGCGGTTCACCGGACGTGCCCTCATCGTCAAGTACGAACGGGATCGAGCGGCGAGGGACGTGGGAGCCCACCTCACCGCGCCGGGATCGCTCGAGCTCTCGAACGTCCGGGTCTGGTTCCAGCTGAAGGGGATCCATCGGGAGACCATCGACGCGGCGTCGTTGCGCGAGATGGACTCCGTGCCGGTCGAACTCGACGTCGGCGACGTGAAGAAGTGGTACGCCGCGCCCGAGGCCGTATACATCGTCGTGTACCTGGAAGCGGTCAATGAGTTCGTCGGTGAGGACATCCGGGATCTCGTCGACGCGCGCTTCGCCGACCACAAGGGGAGCTTCGCCTCCAAGATGGAGGGACTCACGCAAGACACGATCACCCTGCGTGTCCCCACCGAATCCCTCATCGACGAGGAGCGGATCACGTCGATGCTCCGGCACAAGTCCATGCGGATCGACGGCCCGTCCTGGCGCGGTCGGCCGCTCGGTCATCGGTTCGATCCCCTACGGTGCGAGCTCGGATATCTGGACACCGACGACTTCGTCGGCGTCGTCGAGGCACTCCTCGCCGCCCACGACTTCCGGATCGACCGGCACATCGATGCGGCCTCGCTCCTCGACGGCGTCCGCAACGAGACCGACCAGGGGCATCTCGTCGTGGGCACCATGTACTCGACCTACGAGTGGTCCTTCACGCTGAGCGTGGAGTTCGGCGTCTCGCCCGGCACCGACTTCCGCGAGGACGGGCAGACGTTCAGCATCCACGGTCGAACGGCCATCCTGGTGCATTCCCTCTTCGGGACCCACGCCACGCCAGCGCCCGGTGCAAAGGAGGTTCTCGCCTCGATTCGCGACGACGGCGTCGAGCACGTGCTGGTCATCGGCAATGCGCCCGAGGCGCTGCTGATGGCCTCCTACCGGAACGTCCTCGGTGACATGTATCGGATCCCTCAAGGAAGCGGAGGCGTCGCGTACTCCGTACTGACGGCGCCGTTGGTCTTCGCCGAGTTCCAAGATCGGCTGCGGTGGAAGTACGTGAACTACCTCTGGGACGACCCGGATCGCCCGCCGGTCCGGCTATAGCGATCGCCGTACGGCGAACTCGATCGAGGTGGTCGGCTCCTCGTGAACCCGTCGGACGCGACTCCCCGTCTGGGAACCTGAGGTCCGAGCACTTCCAAGGTGATGATCTCCACGTTGCGATGAACGAACCGGGTGACCATCCATACCGATACCGACGCGTCGGCGATGACGGCTGCTCGCTCACGCCCGACCGATGGACGGCTCTTGAACTCGGCCTGCGCCGGATCCATGCCGCGAGCTCCCAGCACCCGATCAAACTGCCTTCGCCCGAGGGCGTCTTCCCGGACGCTTTCCTTCTTCGGCCTCCCCCGATCGTCCTCGACGCGAACCGGCTCCGGGACACAGTCTTGTATGGCTGCCGGAACGACCGGCAAACGGTCCTCGTCACCGCGGCAAACGCCGGGCTCGTTCGCCTCTACGCCGCCAGGCACGTCGTCGACGAGGTGGCCGAGCACGGGTTGCCGTGGGCGGACGCCGCCGGCGTCCCCCGCGCGACTTTCCTCCGTCGGTGGTTCACTGAGTACCTGCCGCTCATCCGTGTCGTGCCGACCGAGGGCCTGGAGGAACTGCTCGGTCCGGGGGAAGCGGATCGCATCGCGTCCCTGTCCGACGTCGATCCCGACGACGTGCCCTCGGCGAAGTTGGCCTTCGTTCTCCAGGCGTTCTTCCTCTCGAACGACCGAGCCGCACTTCGTGCTGTCTACGGACCCGACCTCGACGTCGACGAGCATGAGGCCTGGCTGCAGGTACTCCGAGCCGGTGGCGACGCCGGCGAGCTCGGTCAGCTGATGCAGTTCGGCATCAACGTCATAGGACTGCTGGGACAAGGCGCCGCCTCGGGCCTCAAACGGCTCGGGGCGAGGTTCGGATGGTGGGCCCTCCTCCCCCTCGCCGCAGGATTCGCCGTTGTCGTTCGGCGGGCGTCACCGAAGACGAAAGAGCGGATCACGTCCTCGGCGAGATCGCTTGGGGCGGCGTTGCTCGAGACAGTGGCCCCCGTGCTCGCCGCTTACCGGACGGCGCGGGAGCGGTTCGAGAGGCTGATCCCAGGGCAGCCAACCTGGGAGGCGCTCGCGGAGACGAGTCGGCCTGAGGCGGTCCTGGTTCGAGCCTGTCTGCACACCCTGGTACGAAGCCCGCAAGGACACCGATCCGCGAGGGAGCTCGCCGGGGACCTGCCGCTTCTTCCGGTGGCGAGCGGCGAGGCCAAAGTCCGGGCCGTCCTCCGCACTCGCGATTGCTTCTTTGAGGCCTGGCGTGGTCGGTGGCAGGTCGGTGAAGTCGCCGAGATCCTCGTTCCACACCTCCGGCGAATGCAGGTGGCCGGTTCTTCCTGATCTACAACGTGGCGACGGGAGTGGAGCCCCCGGGTGTGAACGCCCGGGGACTCCCCGTATGACGACTACTCTTCGTCGTTGTCGTCCTTCTGGCACTCCGTGCTGCCAGTGCACCGGTTACCAGAGCCACCAGATGCGGCATCACGGTTGCGTGCGGGCCAGGATGGCCACACCAACCACACGTGATCAGCATGGGCCGACCTCCTTTCTGCCCGGAGACGCCCCAGCCGTAGGCAGCGAACGGATCTCGTTCGCTGCCCCTTACGGCGATTCGAGACCTCCACTGCACTATGGGGCGGAGGATTTCTTGCAGGCGCAACCCGAGTGGAGCAAGCACCCTCCTCGGCTTCCCAATGGGCGGATCAATACTTATCTCGGTTCCCGAGGCCCACGACAGCAACGGCCATCGGCGTCCCCGCGAGCGGCGGCGGGGCCATGGCCTGCTTCGAGGTCATCCAATCCATGCGCTCCCGGATCGAGCCGAACCCCCGTTCAAGGAGGATCAGCCCGATACGCTCGACGGTCTCAAGCGAGGGAGCCAAGACCAGTGACGCCGTCGGAACGAGCCTGCCATACTTACAGGGATGTAGTTCAGGTCGTGCGGATCGACTAGACGGAAGCGAGTATCCAGTCGAGCGACCGGAGAGAACCACCGACCCTCGACGTCTCGGCCCCGAAGGAGATTTCGCGGACCGGAGGATGTAGTGGCTCATGATGAAGCCCAAGACGGTTATGAGCAACTGATCGGAGGGATCGAGCCCGATTGGTGGGCGAGAGCGATGCTCCGAGGCTGGATCAGCGCCAACGAGGTCCTTGCCGTGTATCACTCGGGGAGAATCGACGTTCGCCTGCTCCAAGGGTTCCTGCTCTTCGACCTCGAGCCGAAGGAAGGGCTTCGCCTGCTCTCCGTCACCACCGGATCATTGGTCGGCGTTGTTGTTCGTCGCACCGGCGACGGAGCTCGCGTGACACTCTCACGCTACGCGCTGGGACTCCCGGAGGTGATGAGTATCCAATCCGTCTGGTCGAGCTGGTTCGATCCCCGCAAGCTCGACGACGTCGACCTCACCCCGCAGTCCGATCTGACGGTCGAGATCCGGCTCCGCTCACCGCTCGGACCTTTCGGAACGGAAGTGCACCTTCCGTTCGATCGGGATGACTACCGGGGAGACCCGACGCCGGCGATCCGACGCTTCATCGGCCAGCTCGAGCGGCTCCTGCCGAGCCCCGGGAGCCCCCCGCCCCCAGGGGAGCCGACGCAATGAAAGTGTTCATCTCGTCTGTCCGCCGAGGTCTGGAGGACGAGCGCGACGCTCTGCCCGGTCTTCTTCTCGCTCTCGGGCATGAACCGATCCGGTTCGAGGACTTCACCGCACAACCGGTCCCCTCCCGGGAGGCGTGCCTTTCGGGAGTGGAACGAGCGGATGCCTACCTGCTCCTTCTGGGGGCCATCTACGGCGAACCGGTATTCGATACCGGGCTCTCACCGACGGAGGAGGAATGGAATGCGGCCCGGCGGCGGGGCATCCCGATCCTGGTCTTCATCAAGAAGGGGGTCGAGATGGAGCCTCGTCAGGAGGAGTTCGTCCGACGCGTCGAGGAGTACACGGGAGGCCGGTTTCGCAGCGCATTCCAGGGGCCCATCGACCTGCAACCGCAGGTCGTGCGAACCCTGGCCGAGCTGGCCGATCGGCCCGAGAAACTCGTCTGGACGCCGCTTCAGGGACCCGTGGATATCACTTGGATACAGGAGGAGGAACGACTACGGGGGTCGTTCGCCGGAGGCGCCGTCCTTGAGTGCCACTTGGTCGCCGTCGATCCCCACCGGCGAATCCAGGCGACCGAGCTTGAGGCGCTTCCCACTGAGCTCGGTCGCCTCGGTCGAGATCACGGCCTGTTTGATCCCGGTGAGGCTCTCGACATGGGAGTCGACGCTGAATCGGCTTGGGCGGTCGCGAGGGCAGATCAGCGTGCCCCTGGCCGCGGGATTCGGGTCCGGCGCGATGGCACGGCCAGCGTGTGGTCGGAGCTGCCGAGCGATGGGCTCGGCCAGATCTTCGACCCGGAGGACATCGTCGCCAGGGTTCGCGCTCTGCTCCTCGTGGGTTCGGAGGCGACAGGCACAACGTCGGATCGACTCGCGCCAGTACTAGGCGTGGCGCCCATCCAGTTCCTCGTCGAGGGAAGGATTGATGACCTCGGACGCCGCAACAGCGCGACAGTCGGGTCCCCGCGCCACGAGGTCGCCAGGGTCGAGCCCGAGGAATCCGTTCCCCGCGGATCCCTCCCCGCCGCCGCCGAAGAGATCGCTCGGGAACTTACCGCTCGCCTGGCACAGAGATTCCGAGCCGCGAGGCGATGGTGACGATTCTCGCGGTCGTCCTCGTGGTTGGGGTTTATCCTGGCCTGGCTCGAGCTCCGGCATCTGGGGACAACCCACGACTGGATCCCGTTCTTCGGTCGGGTTCGAGCGTGGGCGCGAGCATGACCCCTCCCGTGATTCCCGAGTAGAGATCCATTGGCGCAGGAGATCATCCCGCCTCCATCCCCCCGCCGTTCCTCATCCGTGAGAGGTGGTAACCCAATTACTCGACCGCCCGATATGACTTGATCCCGGATGACGCCCGAAAAGTCCACCTCCTCGTCGTAATCCACCTTCATCCCCGTGGCCAAGACTGAGAGCTTGCTTCGGGAGCGCTCATCCATGCAGGGCCGTCCGTCCACGCCATCGCCGAGCGAGCGAGTGGCGCCCAAGAGCCGTGAAGGAAGGGCCCGTGGCCGGGCTCAGGGCCGACGCCGATCCGATGTCTCATTGGCGATCCGCTATCCGTTGCGGCGAAGTCCCTAGCGACGTCGAGTAGCTCCTTAACCTAGCTTGGCCTGTAGCCTACTGATGGCTTTCTCGAAGACGAAGCCGAACCTTTCTTTGCTTGGCTTCGCTAAGGGCGTGGAATCTTGACCTGAGGACCTCGATAGCCCGGGGAATCCCCAGATCGGGAGCCGCGCCGACCGTCCCCAGTGCTCCCGCCACAGCGGCCACAACCCAGGAATGATCCTCTTCCCGCAATGCCAGAACGAGCCCATCACCAGAGCTTGGATCACCGATCTCCGCCAGAGCACGGGCAGCCACCACTCGAACAAGCGGATCTTCGTCGTTATGGAGCGTAAACATGAGCACGTCGGTGACCCCGGAGTCCCCGGTCTCTCCCAGAGCCTTCACCAGTTGTTGACGCACCAGCGCTCTAGGCTCCTCGGCTGGGTCGGCTGGTCTGAGCCGCATGACGAGGTCTCGAATGCGCGGTGAGAAGGTCATTGAATAATGCTGCCCTAACCCTGGGAGAAGGTCCATGCCACGGCGAACCCGGATACCTAAAGTCGTCCTACGTAGGAGTGACCGAGCGAACTTTCACGGGTGCATCGCCCCGAAGAACAGCAGCCCTGGCTCGGACAACCTCGTGGCCGGAGAGCTTCTTCGACTGACCTCTGATGTAGTCGAGAAGCGCCGAGGCGTCCAGGACGCTCACGTGGGCCACCCGAAACGGCCCTCCCCCTACAGGCGCCTTCGTGGAGGCCACGATAGCTTCCACGAAGCAGGAGATCCCTGCCAGGCGCATCCGATCCTTGACTTCCATCGCGTCCGCCACCACCAGACGCAGCATCTTCCCCTGATCGAACCTGCGGTTCATCAACCGCCCGTTCTGAAGGCTGAAGGTCCCCTCCCAGTTCTTGGCGTCGATGGCGAAGACTCCGGTCGGCCCGATCACGACGACGTCGATGTTCCTGCCGTGGTGCTGGAGGTCCCAGACGAGCAGGTAGCCCTCCGACGCGAGGGGAGCCAGGAGGTCTCGGAGCTTCAGCTCGCCGTCCAGTCCCTTCGTCAGGTTGTCCGGATCGAGTCGTCCACCATCGCCGAACAGGTACCACAGCAAGAACGTCAGAGGGAGGGCGAGGAGTATAAGGGAAGCCCACCGGAGCCCTGCCAATGCCACGCCGAGCGTCGGGAGGCAGACACCAAGGAACAAGATCAGGCGCCGGAGGATCTGTTCGCGTAGGAATTGAGCCGGCCTCCGAGGCACCATGCCAATCAGATCGGCTGAGTTGAGGCGGGTCCTTTAGGTACGGGGAGCGACAGTCGGGTCAGCTTGGACTCGCCGGGTGGCATGCTACGCTCCGCCCTCACGACCAAGGAGGCCTTCGTGGCAGAGCGAACGATCCTCGTGTGCGACATCTGCGGCCAACCGGCCGCTCAGACGGTTACCTTCAAGGTTGGGCGCCGGAACCTCCAGAAGGACTACTGCTCCGTACACGTTCAAGAGCTAACTGCTGGCGCCCGGGCTCCGCGTCGAGGTCGTCGCCCTGGAGTTGTCGCTGCACCCGCCAAGCGCCGAGGGCGTCCCCCGAAGGCTGGGGCCAAGCACCGGGGCAGGCCCAAGAAGACCACGACTGCGACACGCCGACTTCGCAAGACACCGACGGCTGCTGCTCCTGAGCAGGCTGCTGCGCCGAGCGAGGGCTGATAGCCAGGGCCAAAGGTAACAGTCGGTCACACCCTGGTCGTGCAACGCTGCGCGCGATGATCGCGGTCAGAAGCCTGCCCCCGGAGATCACAACCGGATGCCCCGAGTTGGATCTCGTCGGGAAGGCCTACGCACCGGCGATCCTCGATCATCCAGGCACCCAATCGCAGTGGCTGGCGGGCTAAACTGCCCGTTTGCCGGCCGCCTCGAAATACCGTTGTGCCTGGTCAGCGGCCAGATCGGGCCAGGCTCAGCTGCCCACGTGGGCAATGGGCAGTCTTGCACCTTTCGCGCACGACCCTCGAGCACTTGTGTGGGACTCTGAGCCATGTTGGTAATAGCGCGAACTGAACAGTGCTCGGCCACAGCCGGGCTCTGACCGCCCGAAGCAGCACCCGTGAACGCCCTCCGGTAGCCGGAGAGGCACCGCTCCATTCCAGATCTACCCCGGATCCGCGTCGAACCGTTGCTCCTTACCGGAAAGCAGTTAGCGTCCCGGGACGTGGTGGAAATTCGTCCGGGTCCTTGAACTGAGAAGGCCACCCAGCATCCTCACCGATGTCACCCAGACGTCGAGGAGGAGGGGGTGATCCTGGGGGTGGCCATCCCCCTGGTGCTGTTCCGGCTGCTCGCGCCGGAGCGTTCGTTTCCGGTTTCCTACCGGCGCGGAAAGAGCGCCCACCTGTCGGTCGAGGGCCGGCGGGGGGAAGCCATCCGCAGGGCCCTTGCCGAGCAGCTGGGAATCGGTGTGGTCGGGATGGAGCCGTTTGGCACCGCGGGCTCGGCTGGGTCCACTCCGCTTCGCATCCGGGTGGCGGGGGAGCCCCCAGCGGACCTGTTCGGCAAGCTCTATGCGGTGAACCACTTGCGATCGGACCGCTGGTACAAGCTCGGCCGGATGATTCTGTACGGGGCGCTCGAGGACGAGAAGCCCTTCAACTCGGACGGGGGCTGGAATCAGGTGAGCAATTTCTGTTGCTTCCGCGCCACACCAACACGGCTCGACGCGCTTGGTTCAGGCCATCGAGTAGAGGCGCCAGACACCGGGGACCGTTTCAGCTCGTGGGACCCACGATCCTCGAAGCTCATGGCGGGTCCATCGCGCCGATCGCACGCCATTACTCAGGGTCCTCTTGGCGCCGTTCTATCCGTTCCCACACGGTGTGAGTGAAGGGCTCGCTCCCGCCCCCGCGGTGAAACCGGTAGCCCTCCGCCACAACACGGGTCCGCCACCTCGCTCCGCACTGGGGGCAGGTCCATTCGAGGGTTTCCTCCCTCGGAGGATCCTCCTTCGGCGGCGGCTTGCAGGAGTGCTGGGCCGCGGCGAAGACTGGAGGCACCTCGACGGCCAGGACCCACGCGAGGATGAGGGCGGTCGAGAGGACGCGGGGAGCGGGTCGTGCGCGCACCACGGGAGGGAGCCCACCTCCTTCGGACCGTTCCTTCGGGGGACAAAATCTACTCCCCTCACTCGAACTGATCCTCCGGGGCAGGCGCAACTCCGACTTGTCGCCGGCACGCTCGTAGCGCACCCTGCGAGCCGCATGGGATGCTGCTAGGGGCCGAGAGCAGCAGAACCAATGTTCCCGTCGGGTTCGATGACCTTCCCTCACCATCACGAAGGATGCCCCCTGGACGAACTCCGCGCCTCTTCCGGGGCCCATGGGGTACACAAAGGAACCACGAAGGATAATCACGACCGGGTGGCTCTCCGTCGCCCCCTCGTCGGGTCGACAGGGTTGGAGGCCTCCGACCTCTTAACCCTCGATGGACTGGGGGAAACGCGGGCGGCTCGATAACTCGAACACTCGTTCGACTCTGGCGGGAACGCCTTCGAAAGTGTTGCATTTGCGTGCGCTACTAGTGCATTAGGGTGCAATCGAACGGCCATGTGCCGACTCCGCCGGCGGGCAGTTGATGCGGTCCGAGGAGGCTGATGGCGGCGTGGCCGGGGGGGTTGAAACACTACCTGCTCGTCATCCTCGACTGCTTCTCCCGGTACACCGTGGGGTGGTGCCTCGCGTACCGGGACACCGCGAGGATCGCCGAGCGCCTGATCGCCGAGACCCTCGCCAAACAGGGGATCTCCCGCGACACCCTCACCATCCACGCCGACCGGGGATCCTCCCAGGCCTCCAAGCCAGTGGCGTTCCTCCTGGCCGACCTCGGCGTGACCAAGACGCACTCCAGGCCCCATACGTCGAACGACAACCCCTACTCGGAGGCGCAGTTCAAGACCCTCAAGTACCGGCCGGAGTTCCCCGAGCGGTTCCGCTCCATGGAGGAGGCCCGAGTCTTCTGCCAGCTGTTCTTCCGCTGGTACAACGAGGTCCACCGCCACTCCGGGATCGGGTTCATGACCCCGGAAGCCGTGCACTACGGGCGCGCCCCGGAGCTCACAGAGCACCGGGAGGAGGTCCTCGCCGCCGCCTACGCGGCCCATCCAGAGCGGTTCGTCCGCAAGCCTCCGGCGCCGCCGAGGGTCCCTACTGCCGCATGGATCAACAAGCCCGAGCACAGGGAGGAGGTTGTGGCTTGGATGCGGCGCGTCGCTACTGCTAGCCGGACTTGGCAACGGAATCGGCATCCTCCAAGCGGGACTCTTCCTCGCGGGGGCCTTCTCCTTGGGAATCGGCGTGACGCTGTTGATCCTCGCCTACAGGGCGGGTGATGTTCATCTCACACGTCGGAGTCGATTGACGGCGGGCGAATGGGAAGCGATTCGGGATTGGCAGACGGGGGCTCTTGTTGTTCACGTTCTCGATGTAATCGCTCAGTTCGTGCACCTCCATGACGAGCGAAGCGATCCCTACTTGGACATCCAGGTCAAGCTGCTCAACGCCGGTGTTCAGCCAACACGGGTTGAACCTGAGATCAGAGGTCGCGTTCATGTGTTCGACCAGGACTTCACGCACCCGCCCGAGCTTCGACAGATCGAATCCTCGAACGTGACTCGATCCCCGGAACAGGATTCTCAGCTACCGCGCAACGAGCGCATCACCTTCCTCCTTCGCCAACATGTAAAAGCCGGTCGAATCCTGTCGCAGTGGCCGGTCGAATCCTGTCGCACCCGGGCCAGGTGCTAGCGGTTACCTCCCTCCTTTCGTCGGTCCGACTGTGGCCGTGGCCGGCCCCGTGCGGACCTTCTCGCCTGAGTC